>SMVA01201497.1_pt1 | contig 30564 bp, 26 predicted proteins | sample 2456451 | NCBI WGS metagenome assembly SMVA01 (sample SAMN11095933, study PRJNA526329) | marine sediment metagenome | biome: Marine sediment; feature: Surficial sediment; material: Deep marine sediment; isolation source: Hadal surficial sediment | place: Pacific Ocean | collected 2014-05 | depth... | reverse complement strand
TTGAAGACGTGCGGGTCCGGGTAGGTGCCGGTGGCCAGGAGGATTCGCTCGACACCGACCGGCCACGAGATCGCCTCGGGTCCGATGCGCCGCCCTCTTTCTGCTTCCAGGCGAACCACCCGGCAGGGACCGAGGTAGAGATCAAGCGGGCGCTCATCGATGGACGGGGCATTCACACCGTAATGGCTGGGGGCGTCAGCATGGGCCCCGGCATGGACGGTGCTGTGCAACGTGCACAGGGTCAGATGATCCCCCTTCCTCATGTCCAGGAGAGTCTCCCGCCGCGGTGGCGTGTCGCCGGGCCAGACCGGATGCCTGCTATCCACCGGCGGGCTGATGTCGTAGAGGGTCGTCATCTCAGAACCGATGCCGCACGGCCCACAGGTCCGGGAAGATGGGCCGGAAGAGGGTCTTCTTGAGAAACTCCACACCCATGCTTCCACCGGTGCCCCGTTTGTTGCCGATGGTTCGCTCCACCATCTTGACGTGGCGATAGCGCCACTCCTGCAAGCCCTCGTCGAAGTCGGTCATGAGCTCCATGAGAATGCCCACCTCCGGACGCTTGACGTAGAGTTCCAGCACCGCATCCTGGACGGCCTCATTGGGGGTGGTGGGCAGAGTGACGTCACGGTTCAGAATCTCCTCGGGAAGAGCCACCCCTTCCCCCGCCAGAAAAGCATGGAACGCGTCCACCACCGATGGCTCCCTGAGACACTTTTCCAGCGTGGTTCGCTCTCGGGAGCCTTCGGGAAATTGTTCCATGGCCGACTGCCGTTTGTGCCCCAGCATGAACTCGAACTGGCGAAACTGGAGAGACTGAAATCCTGATGCCTCGTCCAGACGATCTCTGAATGCCGAAAACGACATGGGGGTCATGGTCTCCAGGATGTCCAGCTGGCCCACCAGGGTCTTCATGACGGAGCGCACCCTCTGAAAACCGGCAATGGTGCCGAACAGGTCCTTCCCTCTCAGGGAAGCGCAGATGTGGCGAAACTCATGCAACATCAGCTTGAACCACAGCTCGTAAACCTGATGAATGATGATGAATAGCGTCTCGTCATGCTGTTCCGGATCCGAGCGCGGCTTCTGCAAACTCAGAAGCTGTTCAATCTTCAGGTATTCCGCGTAGTTGATTCCCATGTCACATCCCCCGCACCAGGAAGACCAGAATCCCAATCAGCGCCATCAGCGCTGGCAGGCAGACCAAAGCCATCAAGAGGATCACCACCCGCCACTGGCGCCTCGCCTGCCGCACCGCCTCACCATAGGGAACACTGGTGAAGGTCACCATGGAGTAGAGCGGGATGAACAAGCCGGGCGCCAGACGATGGAGGACCCGCTCAAGTCTCTTGCGCCCGCGAAAGAACCTCGATGCCGTGGCGTCGCGCATCTCGACAAAATTGGCGATGGCCAGGTCCGCCAGCGCATCGGTATGAGGGCTGCGCTCCGCGCTATAGGCGCTGAAAGCCCCAGCCCTGTCACCGGGATGATCGCGCATGGCCCTGTCCAAAAGCACACAGTCCTCAAACGAGGCATTGGCACCCTGACCATAGAACGGCACCACAGCGTGACAGGCATCGCCGACGAGAACCACGCGCTCCCCGTGGTTCCAGGGACGGCTGCGAACGGTCACCAGCGAGTTGATGGAATGCCCCAGGTATTGCTCGGCCAGGTCCGGGATCAGAGACACGGCATCAGGGAACACTCTCCCGAAGAATTCCATGACCTGGACGGATGTGGTCAGAGCGTCAAAACATCCGTCCCCAGTGAAGGGCCAGAACAGAGTGCAGGTGAAGGAGCCATCCTGGTTGGGCAGGGCGATCATCATGAACCTGCCTCGGGGCCAGATGTGCAGGGCATGGGGTTCCATGGCAAACCCGCCGCCGGTAGCGGCCGGGATGGTCAGTTCCTTGTAGCCATGGGTCAGGTAGGACTGCTGGTAATCGAAGCGATCGGTCCTCTGCATGCGGCTGCGGACCGCCGAGAAGGCGCCGTCGGCGCCCACAATGGCATCGGCCTGCAACTGCCTGACCTCCTGAACCGATCGATCCTGCACCGTGACCGTGGCCGAGTCCAGATCCACATCCCTGCACACACAATCAAAGTCCAGATGGACTCCAGGTTCCCGCCCCGCGGCCTGGATGAGGGCTCGATTGAGGGCCCCGCGAGAAACCGAATAAATCGCATGGCCGGCCCGGGTTCCATAGGGTTGAAAGATGAGCGCTCCACCGGTCGCGTGGATCATGCGTCCGCGCATGGGCGTCGCCTGGTCCATGATTTCCTGGCGCAGTCCCACCTGCTCCAGGGCATGGAGACCCCGATGGGAAATAGCCAGGTTGATGGACTTGCCGGCCATTTCCAGCCCGCTCCGGGGATCGCTCCGCCGTTCCACAACCCGTACCTGACCGCCCTGCCGAGCCAGCAGGATGGACATGAGGGAGCCGGCCAGTCCAGCGCCAACCACCGTGTAACGAGTGTCTTTCATCCGGCGCTCACTCCTGGAACCGGCTGGCGGGAAGACCCAGAAAAGCCAGGGCGTTGTCACCGCGGACGCGGGCGTGAAGGTCCTTCCCCAGGTCGGTCAGTTCATCAAGAACTTTCCCCGGCGGCGCCTCTCCCAGAGGGAACGGATAATCGCTGCCCAGCAGGACTCGCTCACTCCCGAAGAGGTCCAGCAGGTGTCTGAGACTGGCCGCATCATGAACCAGAGAATCGACATAGAATCGGTCCAGGTAATGGCGCGGCGACTCCTTCGCCTTCACCGCCACGAGATCCGGACGCGAAGCGTACGCCTGATCCACTCTCCCCAGGATGGAGGAGAAGGCCCCGCCACCATGAGCAAAGGCTATGCGCAGGCCGGGCAACCGATCCAGCACTCCACCCAGGATCAGCGAGCAGATGGCCAGGGCGGTTTCCATGGGCATACCCACCAGCCAGGGCAGCATGTAGTCGTTCATCCGCTCCCGGCCCAGCATGTCCCAGGGATGGACAAACACGGCCGCGCCCAGATCCCGGGCCGCTTCCAGAACCGGAAAGATGTCAGGATCGTCCAGGTTGGCGCCGTTGACGTGCGTGCCGATCTCCACCCCTGCCAACCCCAGATCGCCCATGCAACGCTGTAGTTCCGCAATCGATCGGTCCGTATCCTGAAGAGGCAGGGTGCCCAGGCCCACGAACCGGCGAGGATTCGTGGCCACCACCCCGGCGATGTGATCATTGAGGCGCCTGGCCAGGTCATGGGCATGCCTCGCCTCCGCCCAGTAGCTGAACATGACCGGCACGGTGGAGAGCACCTGCACATTGACACCGGTGTCATCGCAGTCCGCCAGCCTGCGGGCAGGGTCCCAGCAACGCGAATCGATGGTCCGAAAACACGCCCCTCCCCGCATGAGGCGGGCGCTGTCCGATCCCGTCTTCTCCAGGCTCAGCCAGCCCGGGCAGCCATACAGCTCTTCCAGATCCGGCCAGCCGTGGGGCAGGATATGGGTATGGAGATCAATGGTCAGGGACGCGTCGGAACAACCCACCTAGACCTCTGCCGGCGGCGACAGGATAGCGCCGCATTTCTTGCATGTGCGCAACGATTCATCGTCGTAGAACTGCTCGATGATCGGCTTGAGCTGGATCGCCAGATCCTTGACATGCATCTTCGCGTCATGGAGGACGTCGCCGCATTCTTCACAGTACCAGCGCAGATGATCGAATTCATCCGGGCGGCGGCGGCGCTCGACCACCATGCCCACGGTCCGGGCCACGCGCTGGGGTGAATGAGGCACATGGGCGGGAAGCAGCAGCACCTCTCCCTGGCAGATGGGGATATCACGGGGCCCCTCGTCCTCCATCACCCGCAGGACCATATCCCCTTCCAGTTGATAGAAGAATTCCTCTGCCGGGTCGATGTGGTAATCGTTCCGGCGGTTGGGACCGCCCACGATCATGACGATGAACTCAGTGTCCTCCCAAACGATGGCGTTTCCCACCGGCGGCTTGAGGAGATGCCGGTGATCATCGATCCAGCCCTGCAGGTTGAATGCCGAAAGCTTGCCCATGAAACCCCCGTTTTCAGTGATAACCGGCTGGATTCTTTCATTTTTACGCCTTTCCCTCAACTCCACAGGTCCCCTTGGCGTAACCTGTTCATGGGGGAGGGTAACGGCGGAACTTTTCGAAGTTGCCGGCATTATGGGATGTGGAGGCTCCATGAAGGAACTCAGCGACGCCGAGCTCATGGCCCGGACCGGCGAAGGCGACCGTCCAGCCTTCGGCGTCCTGGTGGACCGCTACAAGGACCCCATGGTGAACTACTTGACAAAATTGACCGGGAATCGAAGCAGCGCCGAAGAAGCGGCTCAGGACACATTCATCAAACTCTTCCATGCGGCTCCCCGCTATCGCGAACAGGGCCAGTTTTCCGCCTATCTCTACCGCATCGCCACCAACCTTGTGCGCCAGGAAGAGCGCCGGAAGCGGAGGTGGTACCTGATCACTGGCGCCCTGACCCGTGACGCGAGGGCCGTCGCCAGGGATACGGAGTCGGCTTCTCAGGCCCTTCTCCGCCAGGAGCTGGGGCGGGAACTTGTTGCAGGGTTGAGCCGCCTACCCCTGCGTTACCGGGTTCCCCTTGTGCTTCGAGATATCCAGGGCTGGTCGTACGACGAGATCGCCCGCCTCACCAGTTCCCGCCTGGGCACTGTCAAGTCGCGCATCAGCAGAGGCAGGAGCCTTCTGCGCCATTCACTTGAACCATATCGAAACCGGGGAGAGACTCTTGCGCAACGATCCACTGCGTGACGCCCTGCGCCGGCTGCCGGCGGAGACAGCCTCCGAGGCTTTCACCACCCGTGTGCTGGCACACCTTGATGACAAGGCTCCCCGGAGCCGGCTCCGGCGTCTGGCACCGGTGACCGCCATGCTGGTGGTGGCCGCCGTGGCCCTCCCCACCGCCTGGCACCTCATGAATGCTGATGCCGAGGTGCGGCCTCAGATCGCCTCCACGGCCCCACCTGCCGCCGTTCTACATGCCTCTCAACGGGCCCGGGCCCTTGAGGAACTGGCATCCCTGCAGGCGGACCGGGAACAACTCAACCGGGACTGGCGTCAGTATCGGAATCTGGCTCTGGGGGTGGAGCCGGTGCTCTACCTCGGCGGGAATGAAAAAGTTGACGTTCTTCTGGACTTGCGGCGGGTACGACCCAACGCCCTGCGGGGCGATGTGGTGCCTGCATCCCTGAATGAGAGGAGTTACCAACCATGAACATGAAGAAATTTATTCCCATCCTGGTCGGCCTGGCCATGCTGACAACCGCGGCCCAGGCCGAGGGCACCAAGCTCCACTTCAGCGAGAACAGCGGCGATGACCCCAGGGTCCTTTTTCTGAATGGTGATGGTGATGGACCCAGCTTCATCTCCCTGCACCGTTTCATGGCCCAGCGGGGCTATCTCGGCGTTGGCCTCACGGATCTGACACCGGAACTCCGTGTTCACCTGGGGGTCGACGGAGATTACGGCGTGCTGGTCAACCGCGTGGAGAAGGACAGTCCCGCGGCAGAGGCGGGCCTGCAGGTGGGCGACATCATCACCCTGGTGGACGGCGAGGAAATCAGTGGCAGCAAGGAACTCGCTCTGGCAGTGCGCCGAAAAGAAGAGGGTGATCCCATCGATCTGGAAGTCTGGCGGGACGGACGCCCCACGACGTTGACGGCCACCGCGGCTCAACGCCAGAAGGTGCAGATTGACCTCAGCGGCCTCGAAGGACTGCGCGGACTGGGCGCGCTGGGCAACATGGAAGCTTTCGGCATTGATGTCGACACCATCAACGAGTCCGTGGAAGAAGCCCTCAAGAACATGGAGCATGCCTTCGGCGAAGACGGCAATTTCCGGTTCAATTTCAGCCCTGAAATTGCCAAAAAGCTCCATGGGCAGTGGAATCTGAAATTCGACGGCACCACCTTCCCGCAGAAGATGGAAGCGCTCGAATTGATCGAAGGGCAGATGGCTGAGCGCATGCGTGATCTTGAGCGACGCCTCGAGGAACTGGAAGTACAACTCGAAGAAGAAGAACGCTAGGCTCTCCACCCCCGGCACCAAAGTTCGCCCCCCCGGTGCCGGGGGTTTCCCTCAGGTCGCGACGGCATCCATGATGGCAGCGGCGGCGTTTTCGCCACTGCGCACGCAATCGGGCACACCGATGCCACGGTAGGCATTCCCCGCCAGGACCAGACCACGGTATCCGGTCATGCGCTGGTCGATCTCATCCACCAGATCCAGATGCCCCAGACCGTACTGGGGCAGCGACTCGTGGTAGCGGGTGACATGGGTCAGCAGAGGCTTACTCGTGATACCCAGAAGGCGGCCCAGATCCCGGCGGGTCGCCTCCACCAGGTCATCATCGGAGAGAGGATCGGATCGGTCGCCATGAAACGCCCGGAGCATGACGTAGCCGTCAGGCACACGGCCTGCATACTTGCGATGAGCAAAAGTACAACCGAGCATGGTGAGACCTTCCCGGGCCGGCACCACGAAGCCGAATCCGTCCAGATGATGGTCCACATCCTCCTGTCGGTAGGCCACTCCCACCGTGGCCGACGTCCCGTAACGGATGAAGGACAGGCGGCGGGCCAGGTCGTCGTCCAGGGGTCGCAGGACTTCCACCGCCCGCGGCGCAGGCAAAGCGAGGATCACGCCGTCAAAGTCGGCCTTGCCGCCGTCCCAGGTGACGGTCCAGCGTCCGCCCCGGGTCCGCAGGACACTTTCTATGCTCACCCCCGTGCGTGCGCATGAGTCCGGCAGGCGCCGCGCCAGTTCATCGGTGAGTTCCTGCAAGCCTCCTGACAGGGAAGCGAACATGCCGTAGCGGGCGCCGCTGGCGCGGCCACCCGCCTTCCCCGCGGCGGTGGACTTGCGGGCTGCCAGCCACATGGCAAGAACAAGGCTGCCGTGCCGGCGTTCCATCTCGCGAAACCTCGGGAAGGTGGCCAGAAGGGAGATACGCATGGGGTCCCCACCATAGATGGCACTGATCATGGGCTGAGCCATGGCTTCATACGCTTCCCTGCCCAGGCGTCGCTGCACAAACTGTCCCAGAGTCTCATCGCTGTCCCCCTTGCGCCGAGGGAGGATCAGGTCCAGCCCCACCCGCAACTTCCCCAGAGGGCTCATGAGAGGAGTCGTGACCAGGGGCCATATGCGCGCCGGGGCCATGAGATGGAATCCTTCCGGCGTCGGATAGAGGCGGCCTTTCCTGACGATGAAACTGCGGCGGTGCTTTTCCTGAGTCCCGACGATCTTGTCTCCCATGCCGAGTCTCTCGATGAGTTCCAGGGCCCAGGGCTTCTCGGTGATGAGGGAGTCGGGGCCCTCTTCCATGAGGAAACCGTCACGATTCATGGTGCCGATGACGCCGCCCAGCCGTTTGGCGGCATCGAAGAGTGTCACTTTGGGGACCGCCTCCCGCTCACACCCCAGTTCCATGAGGCGGTGGACCGCAGAGAGCCCGGTGATTCCGCCACCTACGATCGCCACCTCCGGCGACCGACGTGCGCTCAAAGCGCTTCTCCGGCGAGTTTGATGATGCGCTCGCCCAGGAGAGTGAGAAACTCAGGGTGGTCCTGGATGCACCCGGCCCGGCGCAGCTTGAGGCCCGCCTGCGCAGCTGTTTCCCGGGCCTCCACATCCAGGTCGTAGAGTACCTCGACGTGATCGCAGAGGAAGCCCACCGCCTGCACCACGACCTCCTGGACGCTTTCTCCGGCCAGGCGCTTGAGCACGTCGTTGATATCCGGTTCCAGCCAGGGAGTGCGGGGGTTGCCGGTGCGGCTTTGCCAGGCCAGTTCCCAGCGGGGCAACTCAAGAAGGCCGGCCACTTCGCGGCAGGTTGTGGTGACATCCTCCACGTAGGGAGAGTTCTGCGCCATCTTCACCGGCAGGGAATGGGCCGTAAAAACCACCGGAATATCCGCAGGCCATTCCCCGTCGCGCATCAGGCCGGTTTCCTCCAGCCGGGCTGCGTTGGCTTCCACGAAACGCATGTCATCGTAATAAGGCGCGATAAAACTCACCTGGATGGCACCATCGGTGGCGGCCTCCACCTCCTGGATATAGCGGTCCCAGGTGGTCTCAGCCCTGTGGGGCGCCAGAATGATCACGGCCGCGTGGCGCCGGCCATCCTCGCGCAGGGCGGCAATGGTCTCGGGCAGGAAAGGGTGGCAGTGGCGCATGCCCATCACAACCGGCATGTGGCGGCCCCGTTCCTGCAGCCAGTGCTCCAATCTCTCGCAGAGTTGCCGGGTCAGATCGTTATAAGGCGAACGCCCGCCGACGGCCTCGTAGTGCCGCGCCACTGCCTGCAGCCGGGCTTTCGGGACATCCTTGCCGGCCACCACCCGTTTGAGGAAAGGCATGATCTCGTCCGGCGAAGTGGGCCCGCCGTGGCCCACAAGGAGCACCGCATCCACGGGTGCCTTCATGATGAGCTGAGTTCGTGAACCAGGTCGACCAGGCGCCGCACGTTGTCCACCGGCGTGCCGGGCAGGATGCCATGGCCGAGATTGAAGATATGGCCGGGACGGCCGCCCGCCTGCGCCAGGATCCGAGCCACCTCGCGCTGCAGGATCGCCTGGGGTGCGAACAGGGTCAGGGGGTCCAGGTTGCCCATGATGGGCACATGGTGTCCCACTCTTTCCCAGGCCACATCCAGATCGATCCGCCAGTCAGCTCCTATGACCGTCCCTCCGGCCTCGCGCATGTGGGGAAGGAGGTCACCGGTCCCGGTGCCGAAGTGGATGACGGGCACGTCCGGCGGCAGCGCCGCCAGCAGTCGGGCGGTGTGTCCCTGAACATAACGCTGGTAATCAGCCGGGGAGAGGCACCCCACCCAGCTGTCAAAGAGTTGCAGGGCCTGAGCCCCTGCGTCCACTTGCCCCTCGAGATAGGTGATGGTACCCCGCACGATCTTTTCCATGAGCGCGTTCCAGGCGCCCTCATCGCTGTACATGAGCGCCTTGGTATGCAGGAAGTTCCTCGAAGCACCTCCCTCCACCACGTAGGAGGCCACCGTGAACGGTGCGCCGGCAAAGCCGATGAGCGGAATTCGATGAACCAGGTCGGCTCGCGTCTGGCGTATGGCATCGTGAACGTAACTCAATTCCGCGGAGTCAATCTCCCGCAAACGATCCACGGCCGCTCCGTCCCGCACCGGGGGCGTGATGACCGGCCCTTCGCCCTTGAGGTACTCCAGCTTCAGGCCGAGGGGTTCGACGATGAGCAGCAGATCCGCGAAGATGATGGCGGCATCCACATTCAGTGTCTCGGCGGCGTGAACGGTGACCTCGCTGACCAGTCCGGGTGAGCGGCACAGCTCCAGCATGGAAACCTGCGCCCGGATGCGCCGGTATTCCTCCATGTAGCGACCGGCCTGACGCATGAGCCAGACCGGTGTCCAGGGCACATCCTTTCCCCTGCAGGCGCGCATGAATGGCGTCTCGTCGAAGCCTGAAGCCGCCGGCGCAACCGCCACCACCGCCCCGGCCAGGTCGTCTTCGGCGGCCTGCAGCGCGGGACAGACACCAAACTCGCGCAGACTGCCGCCGGCGTCAGCCCCTGCCGCCACCACCGTGACCTCCGCCAGGCGCCGGCGAAGCTGCGTGCGCCATCCGTCCATGGCTGCGGCATCCAGCATGGCGGGAATCTGTCCGCATCCACTGAACACAACGAGATCGGCCTCCCCACCGAGGACCAGCTTCACCGCCTCACCCGTGGGGGTGACGGCAGCTTCTCCACCTGCGGCGCTGACGGCTCTCGCCAGAGATGCGGCCGCCGCACCGTCCACCACGATGACATGTTGATTCTTCAGGTCCATGGCCTCATCCCTGGTCCTATCCGGTCTGCCGGGAAGCCGTTCATTCTAGCGCGAACACCCGCGCACAGGAGGCGCCTCAGCTCAAGGACGGAGGTGGAGGCTATCTTCCCCATTCTCTCACTTACATGGTTTGACGGCGCCGCCACGGCCTGCCTATCCTCCCACCTGATGAGTCATAAGGATCCCGATCTGCAACCCGGTTCCGTCACCTTCGATCTCTCCCTGGGCCCTGTGTTCCTGCGGATCGTCGATCTTCCCACGGCCTGGGAACCGTTCGTCAGCACGCATTACGAACCGTTCGCTGAACCCGCCGGCAGCAGGACAGCGGACCTGACTGTGACCTGCCGGGAAGGCAGCGGCGTGGTCATCCCCCTCCCGGGACCGGGGAAGACACCCATCATGGAAGTCCTTCAGGAGGGCAGAGATCAGTACTCCATCCGCTCCCACTGGCAACACGGCACGGTGGATCTCGCCGCAGGATCCGCAAGCCTGACCCTGACCCATCGCGGCGCCACCGAGTTCCGCATGTCCCTGGAGAATTTCCTGCGCATTGCCGGGCAGCTCCTGCTCATGCGGCGCAAGGCCTTTCTCCTGCACTCGGCAGGGGTCCTTGATGAACAGCGCTGTTTCCTGTTCTTCGGACATTCAGGCGCGGGCAAGAGCACGGCCACAGCCCTCTCCGCGCCCCGCCGGGCCCTCTCGGACGACATGGTGCTCATCGATCTCCAGGGTTCCCGGGTGCAGGCCCATGCGGTGCCGTTCTATGGTCTTTTCCCGCCGGAGGAGCGCGTACGCGGTGCCTTCCCCGTTGCCGGAGGGTTTCGCCTGCGGCAGGCCACCGGGGATCGGCTCGAACGCCTGAAAATAGCCAGGGCCACCGCCACCATCTCGGCCAGCGTTCCCTTCATTCATGATATGGGGCTGCCGCCCGATCTCCTCACCGATCTGGCCCTGGAATTCTGCCGCCGTGTCCCTGTCTACGACCTGCAGTTCACACGCACCAACCGGTTCTGGGATCTCCTGGCGGAGCTTCCCGATCCCACCCCGCTCTAGACACCATCATCGGCCCATACGGCCCAGCCAGTTGTTGACCGGGTGAGACCGCTGCAGCCAGCCGACGGGAAGGCGATGCCGTCGATCCATCTTCTTCATGGCGGCCTGCAAGCCGCGATGACGGGGGTCGAGTTTCAACCCCTTTGCGAAGACGTTGAGAGCTTTGGTCATCCGTCCTGCCATGGCATAGACCTTCCCCAGGTTCAGGAGGAGGTCGGCGTTGTAGTCCTCGTTGTGCACCGCCGTCTCGCACGCCCGCAGCGCATCCTTGTTCGCGCCCCGGGACAGGGCCACGCTGAGTCCGAAGTAGGAGAGATAGCGCATACGCGGCTGGGTGACGTCGTGGCGCCTCTCGGCCCGCATGGCCTTTTCGAAGAAAGCGGACGCCTGTTCGGCCCGGCCCGCGGAAAGAGCGGCCAGGCCCTCGCGATAGTGGTTCTCTGCAGATAAAATATTCATGGCACCCCCTTACGAATATCTTTTGTCAGAGATGCATATACGACTATAGCAGAATATCTACAACATATATTGTATGTTTTCTATATTACATTTCCGTATCTTACATTTGCGTAACTGGGGCTCACCTCATCAATTCATCCCCCATAAGGCCTGTGGTAACCTTCCCGCCTGCTTTTCCGAGGAATTCCTTTGGATCAACCCAGGCCACGCCGCAAGCCGCCCCCGACCGTTCGCGTGCTTCTTCACGGGGAAGAGGATTTTGCGGCCATGCGACGCGTAGGTCGCCTGGCCGCGGAAATCCTCGACTTCATCACTCCCCATGTGCGCCCCGGCGTGACCACCTCTGAACTCGATGAGTACTGTCGTGATTTCACAAAGGCGCGAGGAGCGATCTCTGCTCCCCTGAATTACAAGGGATTCCCCCGCTCAATCTGCACCTCCATCAACGATGTGGTCTGCCACGGCATCCCCGAAGACAGAGCCCTCAAGGATGGGGACATCATCAATATCGACGTGACTCCCATCGTCGACCACTGGCACGGCGACAGCAGCCGCATGTTCCTGGTCGGCGAGGTCACAACGGCAGCCCGGCGCCTGGTGGACGACACCTACGAATGCATGATGCGCGGAATCCGTGCCGTCCGCCCCGGAGCCACCCTGGGCGATATAGGACATGCCATCCAGTCCTATGCTGAAGCCGCAGGTTATTCGGTGGTGCGCGATTTCTGCGGCCACGGGATCGGCAAGGTGTTCCATGATGCCCCTCAGGTTGTTCATTTCGGGCGGCCCGGGCACGGCCCCCCTCTGCGCGCCGGGATGTTCTTCACCGTTGAACCCATGATCAACATCGGCCACCACGGGATCAGGATTCTTGATGACGGCTGGACCGCCCTGGCGGCGGACGGCAGTCTCTCCGCCCAGTTCGAGCATACGGTCGGAGTGACCGCAGATGGGGTCGAGATATTCACCCTCTCTCCGGCGGGTCTGCACCAGCCGCCCTACGCCTGAAGGCCGGATGTCATCACCGCGCAGACGACGCATTCTCCTGGTGGCCGCGATCCTGGCGGTGCTGCTGGTGGCGGCCGGCATGGCCCTGCCGCTGCTCATCGACGCCGACAGCTTCCGGGAAACCCTGCGCCTCCAGGCCGAGGCGGCTCTGGGCCGCCCGGTACGCCTGGGCACCCTGCACCTGCGTGTGCTGCCGCGCCTGGCCCTCACGGCCGATGACCTGGCCCTGGAAGCCACGCCTCAGGAAGGGGGCGGCGATCTTCTGACGGCCCGGCGCGTGATCATAGGCGCCCGCATCATGCCTCTCCTGCAGGGCAGAGTCGAGATCACCCGCATCATCATCCAGCACCCCGAACTGACCTTGCGCCGCGCCGCCGGTGGCGTCTGGATCCTTCCCCTCCCCCAGGCTTCCACCTCAGCCCCGGCCCCCGGCGAGGCCACGACCTCCTCTGATAAGCCGGCGGTGCTGGTCCGGCTCCTGGCCCTGCGCGACGGCGTTGTGACCCTGGCGGAAGGAGAGGCCCGAAGGACCATCATCGAAGAGTTCGATCTGAGCCTGCACGATCTGGCCCTGGACCGTCCTCTTCAGTTCGATGCGGCCGGCATCTGGATCGAGGCTGGCGGTCGACGGCGGGACATGGCGCTCGGCGGCTCCCTGGCCTGGGAAAGCACAGGCGACGACCTTCTTCTGACCCTCTCTTCCGGGACGATACGTGCCGGGGACAGCCGCCTGAGTCTGGAGGGCCGCCTGACCAGTTCGGGCACCGCCCCGAGCCTGAATCTCACGATCGACGATGCAGAGCTGGCCGAAGACGAATTGCACGATCTACTGGCACTGGCCGGCATCAACCTGCCCGGGAGCCTGTCCGGCGAGCCGTTGCGGGGCACTGCCGGCCTGTCCTGGCAGCAGGGGCAGGCGGTCCTGTCCCCTCTGCAGATGGACCTGTTTGGCGGCCGACTCCGGGGGACCGCCACGCTGCGCACCGATCCGTCCCCCGCCCTCTTTCATCTGGAAGGCGATCTCCAAGGGATTCAAGCAGGCCCCCTCCTGCGCTCTCTCCTTGACCTGGATCTGCTCAGTGGCCGGCTGAACGGCAATCTGGTTCTGGAGGGTGGCGGAACCACTTACGAGGAACTCCTCCTGTCCGCCAGTGGCCATGGCGAAGTCGAGCTGCGCTCCGGGCATCTGGATGGGCTGGACATTCTCGCCTCCGTCTCGCGCGCCAGCGGCGTCTTCGGTGAAGACACGGTCAATAGCCTGACCGCGAAGCTGGCGGAAGGCGGCATGGATTTCGAGCAGTTCGGCGGCCCCTTCACCATCCAGGGAGGCCGGATCATCAGCCCGGATCTTATCCTCAAGACTGCTGACCTGAAGCTGACCGGCAGCGGCTCCCTGGACCTGCTGTCGGGGACCGTGGAAGGGACTTTTCTTCTGACTCTCTCCAGGGAGATCAGTGCCAGTATGCGCCGCGAAGGGAGCCGGGCGGCGCGCCTCTTCTGGAACAGGGCGGAGGAAAGGGTCGCACTCCCTCTCAAGCTCAGTGGCCCGGTTGGCGCGCCTGTGGCCGGCATCGACTGGCACACTGCCGCCAGTGCGTACCTCAAGAACGAATTACGCGGCAACCCTGAAGCCGATCTTCAGGGAACTCTGCGCCGGCTCCTGGATGACGCGGTGAGGGGTGCCATCGGCTCAGAAACGCAAGATAAGTCTCCTTCACCATCACCGCCGCCCGCGAGCACCGATGAGGACACCACCAGCGGCGACCCGGCTGCCGCCTTTTCCCGCGTCCGCTGGGGCGGGTCGTTTCTGGCCAAAGATCTGAAGCTGCAAGGCTGGGTGTCCGGCACCCGCCTCAAGGACGCGGTGCTCTCGGTGACCGATAGCGACGGTCGCGTCATCACCCGTCTCGACCCTGTCCCCGAGGTGAAAGCCTGGATCGAGAGCGATCCCGGCCCCGGCGACTCGACCCGCATCCCCTGGGAAACCAGGATCGATGGCAAGCGCCTGCTGGCGGCCAGCTTCCCGCTGATCCTGACACTGCGGGTGAGTACCCGGGATGGCCGGGAAGTTGAAGCTCGCCGGGCGGTCGATCGTTGACCTTCCCGCGCCGGGCGGGAAGAGTTGCCGGCGGCCTGATGCTGATCCTGGCCTGCCTGCTGCTGGCGGTCTACTTCCCTGAAGTCACGTATCACTCCAGGACTCTGGCTCGCCTCCATGATTTCGCTCACCTGCCCCTGTTCTGCATGGTGGCTCTGATCATGGTGGCCATCTGGCCCGGTAATCTCTTCGCACAAAATCGCCTGCGGCCCCTGCCGGCCCTGCGCCTCTGGCTGGCCGCCCTGCTGGCCGGGATCCTGGTGGAACTCCTGCAGGCACGGCAAGGCCGTATTCCCGAGATGATGGACATCGTCACCGATGGCGCCGGGGCTGCCATCGCCCTGCTCCTGGCCACAGGCCATCGAGGTGGTCACTGGCGATGGATGTTGCCGCCTGTCCTTATCGTGGTGCTGGTTTTTGCCACCCCGGTGCTGCTCAGCGCCTGGGATGAAGAGCTGGCCAGACGCCAGTTTCCGCTGCTGGCCGACTTTGAAACCCGCCTGCAGACGGATCGCTTTGGCCCCTCCCACAGCCGCCTGCGGCGCATCATCGACCCCGAGTCGCCCACCAATCACCTTCTGGAGGTCCGCTTCCTCCCCGACATGTTTCCCCGTTTCAAGCTGCGGGATCTGCCCCGGGACTGGAGTCAATTCAGCGCCTTCACCTTCACCTGCATCAATCCTGAGTCCGAGCCGTTTTTTCTCATTTTCCGCGTGGACGATATCCATCACGACAACCGGCCGGCGGACCGCTACACCCTGAGAGTCAACCTCGCACCCGGCCGCCACGTCATCGAGGTGCCCCTGGCCGCGGTTGCTTCCGCACCGGATACCCGGCCCATGGATATGACCGCCATCGCCGGTGTCATCCTCTACGGCTACAAGCTGGAGAAGCCCCGCGTCCTCCTGTTCGACGACTTCCGCCTGGTGCCCTGAACCGTCAGTGCTTCAGGCGCTGCGGAGAAACACGCCGCAGATGGCGAAGGCGACCAGGGCCAGGGCGGCCGCCAGCAGGGCATACGGCATCTGGGTGCGCACGTGGTCGATGACCTCACTGCCGGCGGCCAGGGAGGCCACCACGGTGGTATCGCTGATGGGGCTGGCATGATCCCCGAAGATGCCGCCTGAGAGGACCGCCGCCACAAGCGGGGCCGGCGGCAGACTGAACGACGAGGCCGTGGCTACGGCAAGAGGAATCATGATGGCGAAGGTACCCCAGCTTGTGCCGGTGGCGAACGCCACCACGGCACTCAGGAGGAAGGTGAGGGGCAGCAGCAGCGCAGGGTGAGCCACACCCGTGAGCAGACCGGCCACGTAAGCGCCTGTACCCAGGTCGTCGCAGATCTGCCCAAGGCCCATGGCCAGGACCAGGATCACGACCATGCCCAGAAACCCTTCCAGCCCCCGCATGATCTCGGCCATCACCTCATGCAGCGTATTGCGGCGCGGCATGAGGACCAGGACAGCGGCACAGACCAGGGCGGCCAGCACCGCCCACAACGCGGACGTGGATCCCGATCCGCGAGCGAGATTGCCATCCCCCGTCACCCACAGGCCCACGGGCATGGCCACCAGGAGGACCGCCAGAGGTAGAACCATGTTGACGGCCTTCCCGGGTTGCACCGTCCCCACGGAGCCGGGGCCGCTGTCCGTCACCACGGGCCTGGCGCGTGCCATGGGACCCGGCGCCCAGCCGGACCAGGCCGAATACCCCGAGAGCGCCACGGCCGCCAGCGCATAGAAGTTCAGAGGGACGGCCGCCGCGAAGACGGACAGTGGCTCCTCGATCCCCTGCGCGGCGAGCAGCCCGAGGATCAGCGCGCCCCATGCGTTGAACGGTATGAGGATGCAGACCGGAGCGGACGTCGAATCAGCCAGGTAGGCCAGGCGCTGCCGCGATTCGCCGTGGCGATCGAAGAGGGGGCGGCAGACGGCACCGGTCACCAGCAAGGTGATATTGGTCTCGATGAACAGGACCAGGCCAACCCCCCAGGCCAGCATGCGGGCCCCACGCCGGGAAGTCACCAGATGTCGCCGCTCGACCCAGGTGACGAACCCGGCCACACCTCCGAACACCTCCATGAGGCGCACCAGAGGACCGATGAGAAGCGCGAACAGCACCAGGCGCGTCTGACCCGGTTCGCTGAACACACCCACCACCGCTTCGACGCCGGAGGCAAAGCCCACCCCCGGATGCCCTGAGGCGAGGATCAGGCCGCCCAGCAATATCCCGGCCGCCAGGGAGAGAATCACCTGGCGGGTCCACATGGCCAGGACAATGGCTGCGAGGGGTGGGAGCAGGCTCCAGGCGGAGAGTTCCATATCAGGAGCCGAGTGCGGCAGACGCGGCTAGCTCTTCCAGTTCCACGTCTTCCCCCGCCTGCGGGATGGGCGTCCCGCAGGGCGCTCCCAACGCACCCCCGGCGGCAGCCATGAGATCCAGCAGCCAGCGCTCTTCCCTGGCCCGGGAGGCGGCGAGATCGGGCCCGCTTTGCGGGGCCGCCACGCAGAACAATCTCGTGCCTGCTGCCGTGGTGACAGAGCCGGCCAGCAGGGTGATGCCGCCGTCGGTCGTGGTCAACGAGCCGGTCTTGGCCACCAGGCTGCCTCGCCTGCCGCCCCTGCCCAGGGCGGGAAAGCTCTTCAGGGTACCCGCATCACAACCTGCCACGGGCAGAACATGGGAGAGTTCCAGGCCGTGCCGCCCCAGTGTGTCGCGCAGGTCACGCAACAAGCGGACCGCCAGGCGGGGCGTCAAACGGTTCTTGCCCAGGCCGGAGCTGGTCTCCACGTGCAGGCTCGCGCCCGCCTCATGCTCCAGGCGTCCCACCAGAAAGTTCTGGAGATCGGCCGGACCGCCGAGCGTGGCTTCCAGACGGTTGATGTCGTTATTGGACCAGGCGTTGAATCGCTTCAGGGTGCCCGGCAACGGCCGTGACCTGTGGACCACCAGCACATTGGCGCGTGGTACGGGCCCGGCCGACTCAGCCTTGGTCATCTCCGAGCCCGGCGACGCCCGGCCCGTGCCGCCGGCGATGACCAGCCGAGGCGGCCTTGAGCTATCCAGACCGTTGCGCTTTGCCAGGCCCATCCACGCCTTCCGGGTGGAATCGTCCCAGAGATCCGGGTCGAACGCCCGGCGCAGGCGTCCGGCCATTTCTTCGGCGCGCCGGTCAGGGTCCTGACCATTCAATCCCCGTCCCTGCTCCCAGCCGATCCAGAAGAGGTCATCCACCAGGAGCCGCCCTCCAATGCGCTCAATGCCGGCCCGATTGAGCGCTGCTGCCACCAGAAAAGCGTTCTCGGGCTGAAAGTCCGGGTCGCCGCCGCCGCGCACTACCAGGTCCGCGCCGACTCTTGTGAAGTGCGTACTGAAGCGGTACTCGGTTCCCAGACGCTCCAGGGCCCACAGGGAAGTTGCCAGCTTGACCAGGGAAGCAGGGTTCAGCGGCCTGTCCGCCTGGCGGGAAGTGAGCACGCGACCCTCCGCGTCTTCAACATGCCAGACGAGATCACGGGACTCCCCGGCAGGGGCGAGCAGGAGGAGGCAGAACACCGTCAGGAAGGTAGGCATCACGGCAGCACGCTGGGAGCCGCAGTCTAACACGGCGCAGCAGGGACCCTCCTGGGAGCGTGTTATGATGATGAGACGGCTGATCAAGCCGTCGCCAACCATGCCTGATTCAACGCCCAAGCAGTCCCCTGCGCCGCCTGAGGCAGCGACCTTGCCCCAGCCGGGCAATGCCCTGGGCCGCCGCGCCGACGCCTCGCCCATCCTCAGCGCCAGGGTCCTGCTGGAAGTCTGCCCTCCAGCCGTCAAGGATCGCGACAAAGCCTACGCCGTTCTGCGCCAGAGTTTCTCCTGCTACAACGCCTTTCACGCCGTCAGTGTCCCCGACCTGCAGGACGCCAGCGAGTTCAAGAGGCAGCGGGATCGCGTCCCCAGCGAGGAGTTCGCCGGTTGGCTGCGCCATCTCACCGGCAAGCCGCTGGGCCTGTACAAGGTGAGCGTCAGTTGCAATAAGGAAGAGTTCCTGGCCTGGCTGGAACGGGTCGCGAAACTGGATTGCGGCGATATCTTCCTGGTGGGCGCCGACTCAAGCGAAACAATCCACGGTGAAGAGTGCCTGGATCTCCCCACCGCCGCACGGCTGGCTCACGAGAAAGGCTTCACCTGCGGCGGCATCATCATCCCCACCAGGCGCACCCAGTTCGCCGCCCGGCCCGCGTCTCTGGACGAAGGGGTGAGAGTGCTCACCAAGATCCGGGACCATGGGCTGAAATTTTTCTCCACCCAGATCCTGTATGAAAGTGAATGGATGTGCTGCTTTCTGTTCGATCTGGTGCGCAGCATGGACACCAAGGAAGTGCCCAAGATCTTCCTGACCTTCTCGCCCTTCGTCTGCCGCGAGGACATCGCCTTTGCCCGCAACACCCTGGGTGTCTATATTCCCGCCGACGCCGAACGGCTCCTCAACGGTGCCCGCAGCATGCGGGAAGCTTCCATCTCGAGCCTGCTGGGGGTCTGGGAACGGATCTCCTCGTTCGCCCGTGATATCGGCTTCCCCCAGGATCAACTGGGGGTCAACGTGGAGTACCTGGACTCGCGCAACCCGCGCAATGTGGATGCCGCCTTCGAACTGGCCGAGGAGTTTGGCCGCATCCTGCACCGCCGCTGACGTCAGGCCTGACCGACCACGTAGCAGATCCAGGCGTGATCGGCCTCACCCCGCAGACGGCGCCGGTAAACGCTGTTCCCCTCGCCGGTCTCGGAATCGGTTCCCTCCCAGAGGACGTGAACATTGTGGAAGCCGGCCTCGACCATCAGTTCCTGCAGCTCGGGCAGAGTCCACAAGCGCCAGTCGTAGGTGAAGGCGTTGCGCATGCGAGTGCCGTCCTTGAATTCGAAGTGGATGCGGCAGAGAATATGGTGGGTGACCGGGTCGAAGTGCGCCTGGTCCCAGATGTACTTGAATCCGCCCTTGCGTGTCGTCTCCTGCTCTTCCTCCTGGGCCGACGGCCCGCCAAAGAGATCCATGAGGAGAATGCCGTTCTTCTTCAGGCCTTTGCGGGCTGTCTTCATATAGGCCAGCATCTCAGGACGGGCCTTGAAGACGCTGTAGCTGAAATTCATGGCGCAGGTCAGGTCCGCCCGGGGCCGGGTCACAGCCAGAACATTGTCCCGGACGAGAGTGACCCGCTCCTGCTGTGACGGCGTGAGGGCCTGCAGGTTGCGCTTGCGACCCCAGTCCAGGGTGGCTTGGTCCAGATCGACACCCAGAGACCGATTCTCCCGGTGAAGGGTGACGAATTCGCAGCAGATCTGCGCCGTGCCGCAGAAATCCTCGCGCAGCAGGCGCGGCGGATGGCCCACAAGCCGCTTGTGCAAGCGATCCATGAGTGCCACGTCCACATCGGGGGACTGGACGCTGCGCTGGTACAGGTCCAGCTTGTCGGCCGTGCGGGCGGTCAAAGGCTTCCTGGGGCGTCTCGCCATGAACTCTCCGTCAGCAGGCCACCCTGCAGCCTGATGAAAACGGGGCATTATAGCCTTCATGGTGGTCGCAAGCTCCTCGAATCTCAGATCTCCTCCCACCAGGCAAACAGATCAGGTGGTCCCGGTGGCTTCGAGACCGGGACACTGGACGGCCACGAGGTCTCCTGGAACCAGCCACAAGGTCGCGACCGCTGGATAGGCTAAAATCCGTGGGATGGACACCTTGCCCCCTCAGAGCGAACCCACACCACCCACCAGCGAAGAGCTGGAACTGAACGACTGGCTCAGAGCCCTGGACGATGTCATCCGCAAGGGTGGCGCGGGCCAGGTCGGGCGCCTGCTCCACGCCCTCCAGGAACGAGCGGCCGTTGCCGGCATCCCCCTGCCGTTCACGGCCAACACCCCTTACATCAACACCATCTCCCGGGAAGAGCAGCCGGCCTACCCTGGCGACCGGGAGATCGAACGCCGCATCAAGAGCATTGTGCGCTGGAACGCCATGGCCATGGTGGTGCGCGCCAATCGTGAGACCAGCGGTCTTGGCGGCCATATCTCCACCTACGCCTCAGCGGCCACGCTCTATGAAGTCGGCTTCAATCATTTCTTCCACGGCAGCGACCATCCCGACGGCCGCGACAAGGTCTTCTTCCAGGGGCATGCCTCCCCCGGCATCTATGCCCGCGCCTTTCTTGATGGACGCATCTCGGAAGAACAACTGGTGAACTTCCGCCGTGAGCTGACTCCCGGCGGTTTGTCGTCCTACCCGCACCCCTGGCTCATGCCCGATTTCTGGGAGTTCCCCACGGTGTCCATGGGCCTCACTTCTCTGCTGGCCATTTACCATGCCCGCTTCGACCATTACCTGAAAGACCGTGGCCTCCTCGAGAATAGCGGCCGCATCTGGGCCTTCCTGGGTGACGGCGAACTGGACGAGCCCGAATCCCTGGGCGCCATCAGCCTGGCGGCCCGGGAATCCCTCGACAATCTCACCTTCGTGGTCAACTGCAACCTGCAGCGCCTCGACGGCCCGGTGCGCGGCAACGGCAAGATCATCCAGGAGTTGGAAGCTGTCTTCCGGGGCGCCGGCTGGCGCGTGATCAAGGTTCTCTGGGGCGATGCGTGGGATCCCCTCCTGGAAAAAGACAGCGACGGGTTGCTGGCCCGGCGCATGGGCGAAGTGGTGGACGGCGATTATCAGAAGTACGTCGTCTCTTCCGGCGGGTATATCCGGGAGAAATTTTTCGGAACCGACCCGCGGCTCTTGAACCTGGTCAGGAACTACTCTGACGAGCAGATTCACAAGCTGCGCCGGGGAGGCCACGACCCGGCCAAGGTGTACGCCGCCTATGACGAGGCAGTGAACCACAAGGGCTCACCGGTGGTCATTCTGGCCAAGACCATCAAGGGATACGGCCTGGGCGAAGCGGGCGAGGGCAAGAACATCACCCATTCCCAGAAGAAACTCAACGAGGAAGAGTTGCGGGAGTTTCGCTCCCGCTTCGGCATTCCCATCTCCGACAGTGATGTGGGCAGCGCACCGTTCTACCGCCCTGCTCCCGACTCACCTGAACTGAAATACATGAATGAACGCCGGGAGGCACTGGGCGGAAACCTGCCCGGCCGGGGCGAGCCGGCGCCACCTCTGGAGGAGCCACCCGCTGAGCTGTTCGGCGAGTTCTGCACGGGCAGCGACGGCAAGCCGGCCTCGACGACCATGGTCTTCGTCCGCCTGCTGGCCAGGATGCTGCGCGACCCCCAGATGGGCCGGCTCATCGTCCCCATCGTTCCCGACGAAGCGCGCACCTTCGGCATGGAAGCCCTGTTCCGCCAGGTCGGCATTTACTCTCACAAGGGCCAGAAGTACGAGCCGGTGGACCGGGAGACACTCCTCTATTACCGCGAAGCCACCGACGGCCAGATCCTGGAGGAAGGGATCACAGAAGCCGGGGCCATGTCATCTTTCATCGCCGCCGGCACCGCCTACGTCAACCACAGCATCAACACGATCCCCTTCTACATCTTCTATTCCATGTTCGGCTTCCAGCGCATCGGCGACCTCATCTGGCTGGCGGGCGATTCCCGCTGCCGCGGTTTTCTGGTGGGCGCCACCGCGGGCCGGACAACCCTCAACGGCGAGGGGCTGCAGCACCAGGACGGTCACAGCCCGGTCCTGGCTTCAACCCATCCCCGGGTGGTCACCTATGACCCGGCCTATGGCTACGAGATGGCCGTGATCATCCGCCGAGGCATCCAGCGCATGTACGTGGAGGGCGAGGACCTCATCTATTACCTGACGGCCTATAACGAGTCGTACCCCATGCCGGCCATGCCTGAGAATGTGGAAGACGGCATTCTGTCCGGCATGTACCGGGTACGGCCCGCAGGCGAAGGCGACGCGAAGAAGCGGGTTCGTCTCCTGGGATCAGGTCCGATTCTCAACGAAGTTCTGACCGCGGCTACAACCCTGGAACAGCAATACGGGGTTCCCGCCGAGGTCTGGTCGGTGACCAGTTGCACCGAGCTCTTGCGGGAGGCGACTGCCAGCGAGCGCTGGAACCGGCTTCACCCCGGGGAGGAACCACGCATTCCCTTCATCCGGCGCTGCCTGGGACCTGACCAGGGGGCAACGGTTTATGCTTCCGATTACGTGGGCACCCTGCCGCGTGCGCTGGCGGCATGGATGCCCGGCCCGCTGGAGGTCCTGGGAACCGAGGGGTTCGGCCGCAGCGATACGCGCGACGAGTTACGCAATCATTTCGAAGTCGACCATCGCCACATCATTCTGGGCGCTCTCTCAGCCCTGACCCGGGCGGACCGCATGCCGGCAGCCGACGCGGCCGCTGCGCGCAAAGATCTGGATATCGACCCCCGGAAGCCCGACCCGGCGACGGCCTGAACCCGCAAGAGTCTGAACCCTCAACAGCAAGGAACCGCCAGATGACCAGGGAGATGAAACTGCCCGCACTGGGCGAGAGCATCGAAAACGCGGAGGTGATCGCCGTACTGGTGTCCGTGGGGGATGTCCTCACCACCGACCAGCCGGTCATCGAACTGGAGACCGACAAGGCCACCGCCGAGGTCCCCGCGCCGTTCGCCGGAACGGTGCGCAAGATTCATGTCGCCAAGGGCGAGCAGGTCCAGGTGGGGCAGGTCATCATCACCCTGGATGAGGCCGCGGAGGTGGCGCAACCGGCCTCCCCGGCGCCGTCCGACAAGCCAGCGGCGGCCGAAGTTCCGGTCACTCCCCCGGCGGCGGATTCCGTGAGCGCACCCGTGGTCGAACCGGTGGAAGACGACATGCTGGCCGGCAGCGAGCCCGCCGCGCAAAGTGCGACACCGCCCGCGGCACCGGCGACTCCCCCGCCGCCGGCAGCGGTCATCGAACCCGAGCCGCCCAGGGTACCGGCGGCGGCCGTGGTGCCCGTGACGTCCGCCGCGCCGGTGGCCGCATCCCCTTCGGTGCGGCGCCTGGCCCGGGAACTGGGCATCACCATCAGCGCGGTGAAAGGCACCGGGAAAGGCGGCCGCATCCGCGAGGAGGACGTCAAGAATCATGCGCGCTCCTCCCTGGCCGGCACTCCGGTGAACGCCCCTGCCGCCTCCACAGCACCGGGCGGCGGAAGTCTGCCCGATTTCAGCCGCTGGGGAGAGATCGACCGCCAGCCCCTGAGCCGCATGCGCCTGAATATCGCCGCCAACCTCTCCTTCGCCTGGCGCACCATCCCCCACGTCAGCCAGTTCGACCGGGCCGACGTCACGGCCCTGCAGACGTTCCGCAAGCGTTACAGCCACAAGGTCGAGTCCGCCGGAGGAAAACTGACCATGACCGCCATCGTGGTCAAGCTGACAGCCGCCGCCCTCAGGACCTTTCCCCGCTTCAACAGCAGTTTTGATGAAGCGCGGCAGGAGTTGATTCTCAAGAACTACATCAACATGGGCGTGGCCGTGGATACCGAGCGGGGCCTCCTGGTCCCGGTGATCCGGGACGCCGACCGCAAGAGCCTGGTGGAGATCGGTATCGAGCTGAGCAGCCTGGCGGAACGCACACGCCAGCGCAAGGTGAGCCTGGACGACCTGCAGGGCGGAACCTTCACCATCAGCAACCTGGGAGGTCTGGGCACCACCTATTTCACCCCCATCATCAACTGGCCCGAGGTCGCGATCCTGGGTGTGGGACGGTCGCGCCGGGAGGCGGTGGAGATCGAGGGCGAACTGGTGGCCCGCACGATCCTCCCCCTGTCGCTCTCCTACGACCACCGCGTCATCGATGGCGCCGACGCCGCCCGTTTCCTGCGCTGGCTGGCCGAGGCCATGGAGAATCCGCTGCTCATGGCCCTGGAACACTGAGCGCCATGGCTGCCGAGACATCCACCGACCTCGTGGTCCTGGGGGCCGGCCCCGGCGGTTACGCCGCCGCCTTCCGCGCTGCCGACGCAGGGATGAGTGTCAGCCTCATCGATCCCGCGCCCCACCCCGGCGGCGTCTGCCTCTATCGGGGCTGCATCCCCTCCAAGGCGCTTCTCCACGTGGCCAAACTTCTCGCCGAGACGGAAGAAGCTGCCGCCTGGGGCATCAAATACCAGCGACCCGAGATCGATCTGCCCAGGCTCCGCGCCTGGAAAGACGATGTGGTCAAGCGCCTGACCGGCGGCCTGGGCGACATGGAGAAACGTCGCGGTGTCACGCATGTGCGCGGCTACGCCCGCTTCCGCAGCGCCGGGAGTATCTGGGTGGACCATGGCCACGGTGAAACCACGACCATCAATTTCAAACACGCCATCCTGGCGACAGGATCGCGTCCCGTGGCCCTCCCCATGTTGCCGGCGGACTCGCCCCGAGTGATGGATTCGACGGCGGCTCTGGACCTGCCCGATATCCCGCCGCGTCTCCTGGTGGTGGGCGGCGGCTACATCGGTCTCGAGCTGGGAAGCGTCTATGCGCGCCTGGGCAGCAAGGTCACCGTGGTGGAGATGCTGCCTTCCCTCCTGGCCGGCGTGGATGGCGACCTGGTGCGGCCGCTGGCGAAGCGGCTCGCAGTTCTCTTCGAGGATATTCTCCTTGAAACACGCCTGGAGAGTGCCCGGGAGACGGATTCCGGCATGGAGGTCACCCTGGCCGGCAAGGACGGGAAGACCAGGACACAGACCTGGGATCGGCTCCTGGTGGCCGTGGGCCGGCGCCCCAATACCTCCGACCTGGGACTTGAAAACACGGAGGTGGAAACCGACGGCGACGGCTTCATCCATGTGGATGCCGCGCGCCGCACGCGTGAGCCGGCCATCTTCGCCATCGGCGATGTGACCGGCCAGCCCATGCTGGCCCACAAGGCGTCCCATGAGGCCCGGGTTGCCGTCGAAACCGCCTGCGGACGCGCATCGGTCTTCGCGCCGCGCGCCATTCCTGCGGTTGTCTTCACCGACCCCGAGATCGCCTGGTGCGGATTGACCGAAGCGGAGGCCAGGACCGCCGGCACGAAAATCCAGGTGGCCCGCTTCCCCTGGGCCGCGTCAGGCCGGGCCGCGACCCTGGGTCGAGACGATGGCTTCAGCAAACTCATCATGGACCCCGAGACCCGGCGCCTTCTGGGCGTGGGCCTCTGCGGACCCGGAGCCGGAGAATTGATCGCCGAAGGCGTTCTGGCCCTGGAGATGGACGCCACCGTGGATGACCTGGCCCTGACCATCCATCCCCATCCCACACTGTCGGAAACCATCATGGAAGCGGCCGAAGTCTTCGACGGCCACAGCACCCATTTCTACCGTCCGCCGCGGCGGGGCTGAGCTTTCAGGCCTCAGCCTTCTGCCAGACGGCAAAACCTATGAAAAACGGGCCCATGTTCTGAATGAAGCCGGCCGTCTGCTTGGTGGCGCGCAGACGCTGCACCAGGTGGGAGAGGGGGTGCAGGCGGCTCCCGATGAGACCGATGACGAACTCGTTGTCGTTGGTATCCATGCCGTGGCACGCCAGACGGATATCACGGGCCAGACCCTTCTGGCCGTAGGCGAGACCGATGCGGCCGTGCTCGGCCAGGATGCCGCGCTGCTCCTCCGCCGGCAGGATGGCGAACGTGCCGGTGCGGCGCAGGGGATACCAGACGGCCCACGGCATGTCCGGGTCGGTGGCGTTGCGTCGCGGCTTATCCAGCAACCAGTCCTTGAGCTCGGGTTCGTAGCCGATGGCATAAGTGCGGCCCATCATGGCCATGTCAGGCCGGTGGCGCAGCCCGGCAAACGGAGAGTCCGCCAGGTAGTCGCGGACAGTGGTCACGAAGTGGGCCGGATCGGAGTTCCAGGTGAGCAGGCCGACCCCCTGGGGGTCCAGGGTGTCCCGGTAAAGCACTCCGGCCAGACCTGAGCCCTGAAGAGATTCCAGCAGGGCTGTGTGCCTGGCCGCGCCGGTGAAGACCTGGAGCTGCATGAAAAGGCGTTCATCCAGTTCCTGGGGCTCGCCGCCCCGGGGCACCGTGCGCTCGGCAACATGGATTTCGGGCCTGGACTCGCTGCTCATTCTTCACGGCCTCCTCTTGCCCATTGACTGGCCGGCACGGTGTGCAGGCCCAATGCGTGAATCTCGCCTCCCAGGAGATCTTTGAGCACCGCATTCACCATCCGGTGCTGCTCCAGGAGACTGTGGCCCTCAAACGCCGCCGACACCAGCTTGACATTGAAGTGCCCGCCACCACCCGCGGCACCGGCATGGCCGGCGTGGCGGGCCGAGTCATCCTCGATCTCCAGATGAACCGGAGCAAAGGCTCGGGTCAGAGCAGCTTCCAGGCTGCGCACCGTCGTTTCTGCATCCAAAGCAAATATCTCCCGTGGAAAAGCTGGATTCTAGCCGGGGCTCCCTGCCGGGGCAAACGCTCTTCTTGACCCAAGCACTCAGCGACCGCTAGGCTCCCCTTCCTGTCCCTGAAAGGATATCCCCATGACCTCCCGCCCGGCTGCTTCCCTCGCCTTCCTGCTTCTCTGCCTTCCGCCTGTCCTCGCCGCCGGCGCCGAGCAGGGCCGCGTCATCGACACACCCCCCGCGGTCCTGGCACAACGATTGCGCGTCACCCCCGTCAACGAGATGCTGCAGGATCGACTGGACAACCTGCTCCCCGGATTGATGCGCGAGACCGATCTCGACATGTGGCTGGTCATCAACCGGGAGTACATGGAAGACCCGGTCTACCTGACTCTGGTGCCGGAACCGGTCTTTGCCGCCCGCCGCACCACCATGCTCGTGTTCCATGAGCGTGGTGAGGAAGCCGGGGTGGAGCGCCTGACGGTCAGCCGGTATCCCCTGGGCGACTACTATGCTTCGGCCTGGGACGGCGGCACCGATGATGACCAGTGGGAGAGGCTGGCGACTCTGATCCGCGAGCGGAACCCCCGCCGCATCGGCATCGATGTCAGTCGTGACTGGGCTTTCGGGGATGGACTCTCCGCCGGCCTGCGGGATCGCCTGGAGCAGGCCCTGGGAGCCGAATTGAGCCGGCGACTGGTGAGCGCCGAGGACCTCTGCATCCGCTGGCTGGAAACCCGCACGGACCTGGAACTCGAGACGTATCCCCATGTCGTGGCCCTGGCGCGGGGCGTCCTGGCCGAGGCGTTCTCCAGCAAGGTCATCACGCCCGGGGTGACGACCACGACCGATGTCGCCTGGTACATCCGCCAGCGCTTTGCCGACCTGGACCTGCCGGTCTGGTTCATGCCCTACGTCAATGTCCAGCGCCGCGGCCTCATCCATGAACCGGACACGGCCTTCTTCGGCGAGAGCGATGTGGTCATCCGTCCCGGTGACGTCCTCCACACCGACGTGGGCATTCACTATCTGCGTCTTGCCACCGACACCCAGGAGATGGGGTACGTCCTGCGCCCCGGCGAAGAGGACGTCCCCGCGGGCCTGCGCAAAGCGCTGGCAACCGGCAACCACTGGCAGGACCTGCTGACGGCTTCTTTCGTCTCGGGTCGTACCGGCAACGAGATCCTGGCGGCCACCCTTGAAGCCAGCGCCACAGCGGACATTCGCGCCCATGTCTACAGCCATCCCCTGGGCTTCTTCGGCCACGCTCCCGGACCGACCATCGGCATGTGGGATAACCAGGGGCCGACACCAGTGCGGGGCGACTGGCCTCTCCACGCCCATACCGCTTACGCCATCGAGGGCAATGTCGTGGTGAAAGTTCCCGAGTGGGATGATCAGTGGGTGCAGATCAAGCTGGAGCAGAGCGCCGTCTTCGATGGCGAGAAGGTCATCTATCTCGCCGGGCGCCAGACCCGCTGGCACCTCATCCGCTGACCCCGGGCCGCTTCAGGTCAGCGGCTTGAGAATGATGGACCCGTCGCCGGTCTTCACCTGGACCCGTTCTCCTCCACCGTTGAGAGATCCTCGAATCCGCTTGTCGACGCGACCCGAGACAGTGACAGGGAGACCCAGATCAATGTGCCCGTCGCCGGTATTCAGGTCCAGATCAGCCTTCAGGTCGGCCGGCAGGTGAAGCGTGACACGACCATCCCCGGTGCGCACGTTCCAGGGAGCCTTGACCTGGGATCCCTGCTGGACAAGGAGATCAACCTGACCATCGCCCGTATGGATGTCAACCTCTGAGAAACGGCCGGAGACTTCTAGATTACCGTCGCCGGTGGAGGCCTGAATGCCACCAACCAATTCAGAAGCCGTGACGTTGCCATCACCGGTCGAGACCGTCAAATCGCCTTCCAGCTTCTTCACGGTGATATTTCCATCTCCCGTGGACAGGTGCACAGTTGCGGTCATGGAACGAATATCGATATCGCCGTCGGCGGTATGCAGGTTCAACTGGGTGCCCATGGGAACCCGGATTACCACCTCCGCCTGGTAGGAGCGCGGCCAAAATCCGCGCCGCGCGGGTTTGATCTCCAACATCACCGTGTCACCGGCCTGTTTCTCCATGATCAGCAGACCGCCCTCGCCAATCTCAATCCCATTGGTGGTGATGTGAATCTCGATAGACCCGGTGGACTCCCCGGTCACGAAGATGTTGGCGTCACGGGCTGACAGTTTCAGTTCTGAAGCGCTTCCCACAGCGTAGGACTGCTTCCACTCGTCGGCAACGGCCGGCCCGGCCAAGGCCAGGCCCAGCAGGACAATCAGGCTGAGATTGCGCATCGATCCATCCCTCCTCGATAGGGTCTGCCTCAAGTACGCCAGGCGCCCGGGAAAGGTTGCATTGCCGTCCGGCCTCCGCAACGATCAGCCGTCCCATCAACCCGTAACAGGCTTCCGGGAGGGGGCGTTCCTGCCCTGGGACGACCGGCCAGCGCCTACTCGAATAAGCACAAGCGGGGGGAAGTCGCACCAGAACTCCTCGCAATGGGCGCCCTTTCCCGGTCTCAAACCGCGAACTTCTCCGGGTCCCATTCGAGGCCCAGGTCGGCCGGTGAAGCGATATAGCCGGCCAGGGCCGAAGCCGCCACGATCTGGGGACTGGCCAGATAGCCCTCACCGCCCAGACCCATGCGGTTCTGCCAGTTCCTGTTGAAACTGGTGATGGCCTTCTGTCCGGCGGTCAGCGCGTCGGGACCCTGGCCGAAACAGGGACCGCACCACGACTCGCGGATGAGAGCCCCGGCTCCGCGCAGGGTGTCGGCGATGGACTCCCCTCCCAGGCGCGGATCGGGGTTTTCGATCAGCTTCTTCACCTGGCCGCTGCCCGGATACACGAGAAGCACCCTGCCGTCGGCCACCTTGCCGGCTCCCTTTTCCTTGGCAGCGCGCAGCAGCAGGGCGGCACCCAGCAGGTCTTCGTAACTGCCGTTGGTACACGACCCGATCATGGCCTTGTCGAAGACGATGCGCTCCTTGGCCACCTCGGCCACAGGGTACGCATTGCCCGGGCTGTACGGCTTGGCCACCATGGGCTGAACGTCAGCGAGGTCGAACGCTTCATCGATCTCGTAGCGGGCATCTGCCCCCGGCCGCAGCGTCGGGTAGGGCATCTCGATGCCCCGCTCCTCGAACCAGGCGGTGGTGATCTCATCCTGAGCAAAGATGCCGTTCTGGGATTCGGCCTCGGCCATCATGTTGCAGATGGTGTTGCGGTACGCCATGGGCAACTGCATCTCTGTATCCACGAACTCGATTCCCATCCCCTGGGATTGTTCGGTCCCCCAGCGCCTGAGAAGTTCCAGGACGATGTCCTTGCCGTTGACCCAGGGCTGCAGGCCGCCACTGAATTTTACCCGGCGCTGGCGGGCCAGGGTGAAGAAGATCGACCCGGTGGCCCAGCCGAACCCCAGGGTCGTGCTGCCCACTCCCATGCCGATGGCGCCATAGGCCCCGTAGGCGCGACTGTGGGAGTCGGCACCCGGGTAGAAGCCACCGGGCACGATGAGCCCCTGCTCGGGAAAATAAAAGTGAAAGATGCCGTCTCCCGGCTTGGCGAAGAACGGCGCCTTGATGTCATGGACCGCCGCGAACTGGCGGGAGATGGCGCTCTGCCGGTCGTCGGCTTCCTTGCCGGTGAAGACGAAATGGTCGCTGGCGAAGCCCGGACGAAGGGGAAAGATGGTGTCGCCTCCAGTGATCCGGTTGAACGTGTAGATGGAGAACGGCCCTGTGCCGTCGGAGG
>SMVA01430338.1_pt1 | contig 30611 bp, 26 predicted proteins | sample 2456451 | NCBI WGS metagenome assembly SMVA01 (sample SAMN11095933, study PRJNA526329) | marine sediment metagenome | biome: Marine sediment; feature: Surficial sediment; material: Deep marine sediment; isolation source: Hadal surficial sediment | place: Pacific Ocean | collected 2014-05 | depth... | reverse complement strand
CGATCGACCATCGATGGCATTTTCCTCCAGCAGGTTCTTGATCAGGTATATTCTTCCCCGCGGACCATCGAGTTCATCCCCCAGCAGCTGGTAGGTAGGACAGACTGCAGTACAGAATCCACAATGCACACAGCTTCGTAGTATTGCGTTGGCTTCCTTTACTATCGGCAAGTCTGACAATTCTGGATGGATACTGGTTTGCATTAAAAGTCCTGGTACATCCTGCCGGGGTTGAATATGCCCATTGGGTCAAAGCGGTTTTTCAATCTTTGATGGATGCCTAGCAGTGATTGACCGAGTGGTTGAAATACTTCAACACCTGGACTTCCAACCTTCACATGATGTTTAACCAGCGTCGCATGGCCATCTTCATTTTGCAGTTTTCCCCGGACGTCGTCATCAGGGTCGACCACCCAGCGCAGTCCACCGCCCCAGTCAATGACCGCCGCTTCATCAAGAAATAGCCTGGATGTTGGTCTTAAGCTCACCCGCCAGAGTTCATTTGAGCCGGTAAAATGCTTCAACGTATTTAGCTGATCCCAATACTCATTACCCGTTTCTTCACCTTCAAGTTCAAGCATCGCCGCCTCGACAGCAGTCTTGCTACCAGACACCCGAAGCCTGAGCAGCCCATTCTCTTGCGCCGCTGCACTCAAGGGCATGTTTTTTCGAATGGTTTGCATATAAGGCAGGAATTGTTCTGCCGGAAGCGGTTTGACTACCGACTTCTCTATTTCAGGTGCTGGCAATACCTTTAAACTGACATCCAGAATCACTCCCAGTGTACCCATGGCACCGGTTACCAGCCGCGAAACATCGTAACCCGCCACATTTTTCATCACCTGGCCGCCGAATGAAAGCACATCTCCTGACCCGGTGATCAATGTCACTCCCAGGACAAAATCCCTGACCGAACCTGCATAGGGACGTCTGGGTCCTGACAGCCCACTGGCAATGACGCCGCCGATTGTCGTTTTGTCATTAAATACCGGCGGTTCAAATGCGAGGAACTGGTTATTCTCCCTGAGGAGATGATTAATTTCAGACAGAGGTGTGCCCGCCCTCACCCGGATCATTAATTCGTCCGGTGCATAGTCAATCACACCCTTGTATTGCGCAATGCTTAATTTCGACAATTCATCCGGCGCGGGATACCCATAGAATTTCTTACTGCCGCCACCTTCAATGACCAGCGGGCTTCTATGTTCGATTGCATCCTTCACCTGCTCAACTAACGGTTCAGCAGAGGTTTGAAGCGCCATCAGAATCTGTCCAGCTCTGGAAATTTTTCTTGTCCCCGGCGCACATGCATTGCACCAAACTCGGCACATCGATTAAGTGTCGGCACAGCCTTTCCCGGGTTAAGAATCGATTTCTCATCGAAGGCTGACTTAATGCCGTGAAAGATCGACAGTTCGCCGTCAGTAAACTGGATGCACATCTGGTCAAGCTTTTCGATTCCCACCCCGTGTTCGCCGGTGATGGTTCCACCTGACTCAATACACAGCTCCAGGATTTTTGCACCAAACGCCTCTGCCCGCTGCAGCTCATCACCCTCGTTTGCATCGTACAGAATAAGAGGATGCAAATTGCCATCTCCAGCATGGAAGACATTGGCTACCGCCAGTGAAAATTCTTCAGATAATCGGGAAATGGCAGCCAGGACCTCTGCCAACTTCCTTCTTGGAATAGTGCCGTCCATGCAATAGTAATCAGGAGCAATCCTGCCTACCGCAGGGAAAGCAGCTTTTCTGCCCAGCCACAATTGCGCCCGTTTTTCCTCGTCGTAGGCAGATACAATGCTGGTGGCACCATTTTCCTGAAGAATCTGCTTTAGATTCACCAGCTGTATTTCAAGCTCTGCTTCAATGCCGTCCAGTTCGCAGAGCAGCAACGCTTCTGCATCCGTTGGATAACCTGCATGCACAAAAGCCTCGGCGGCTTGCAGCGCAGGTTTGTCCATCATTTCCAGTCCAGCGGGCAGAATGCCGCTGGCAATGATGTCGCCCACTGTTGCTGCCGCTGCTTCCACGGAGGCAAATCCTGCCATTACCACACAGGTGGATTCCGGTTTTGGCAATAATTTTACAGTCACCTCAACCACGATACCCAGCATTCCTTCAGAGCCATGAAGCAATGCCAGCAAATCATATCCTGCAGAATCGAGTGCCTCGCTGCCTACCTCGTATAACTCACCCTCCGGGGAGACGAGTTTCAATTTACGGACATTGTGAACGGTCAGGCCATATTTAAGGCAGTGCACGCCACCTGAATTCTCCGCTACATTGCCGCCGATAGAACATGCTATTTGTGAGGAAGGATCAGGCGCATAGTAGAGATCCATCTCTTCAACATGTTCAGATATGGCAAGGTTGGTGACGCCGGGTTCAACCCTGGCAAGCAGGTTCTGCTCATCAACAGACAAAATGCGATTGAATTTAGCAAGGCCAAGTAGCAAACCTTCCGCATGTGGCATGGCGCCGCCAGATAAACCTGTCCCGGCACCACGAGCGACAACAGGCACCTCGAACTGATAACACAAGCGCACTATCTGTTGAACTTCCGCTATAGTCGATGGCAGTGCAACCAGCCACGGCAATTGTTTCTTCGCCGTTAGCCCATCTGTTTCATAGACCCGCAGGCTGGGCACATCACTAATGAGGTTATCACCGCATATACTCCTCAACTGTGCTAAGAATCTCCGCTTGTCCACTCTTATATTCCATTCAATAACCAGGACGCATTATACTCATTACCGGCCCGCTTTTAGGTATAATCGGCGACAGCTGAATTCTTAGATTTTGGGGGTTATGTGCCAATCAACAGCGTAGAAGAAATCCTGGACGAATTTCGCCAGGGCAAGATGGTTCTCATCATGGATGACGAGGATCGCGAAAACGAAGGCGACCTGATTATCGCGGCGGATGTTGTGACACCGGAACATGTAACCTTTTTTGCTCGTCACGCCTGTGGATTGATTTGCCTTACCATCACCGAAGATCGTAGCCGACAATTAGACCTGCCGCTTATGGTGGAACATAATTCTTCAATGCATGAAACTAATTTTACCGTCTCCATAGAGGCCGCAGATGGTATCACGACGGGTATTTCTGCCTTCGATCGGGCAAAAACGGTACGGGATGCCGTTGCAAAAAATGCCAAACCTGCCGATCTGGTGATGCCAGGTCACATCTTCCCACTCATTGCGCAACGCGGTGGTGTATTGACAAGAGCTGGACATACAGAAGCAGGATGTGACCTTGCTCGAATGTCGGGTTACGGACCGGCAGCACTCATCGTGGAAGTGATGAACGAAGACGGCACCATGGCGCAGAGGCCGGAACTGGAGATATTCGCCGAAAAACACGGCATCAAGATAGGCACCATCGCTGACCTGATTCGGTACAGGGCCGTTTATGACAAAACCATTGAGCTGGTTGACGAGAAACAAATTACCACCAGCCAGGGCAATTTTGTGCTTAAAACCTACACCGACAAGATCTCGGATGCCGTTCACTACGCCGTGTGCAAAGGTGATATAGAAGAAGATGAGCCCTGCCTGGTGAGAGTCCAGGTGATCAACCCCTTAAGGGATATTCTGGGGACCCAAAGACCGGGCTACAAGAAAACATGGTCCCTGCATGATTCAATGCAGCGCATTTCTGATGAAGGTAAAGGCGTGGTGGTCATCGTCGGTCATGAGTTAACACAAGTTGATGCACTGGCACAGGTGAGCAGTTTCCCGGAAATGCCACCCGAGGAACGTCATGTAACAGAAGCTGGTGTCTTCCGGGTTGTCGGCACCGGGTCACAAATTCTTCGTGATATCGGCGTTGGGAAAATGCGCCTGCTGAGTTCACCGACCCGATTCAACGCAATTTCAGGATTTCATCTGGAAGTCGTTGAATTTGTCGAGAACGAATAACCTGGGAATGCAGACCCTGGGAATGAAGTGGATGCTATCGGCAGGCTTGTTCCTGCTGGTGACAACCTTCATCCCGGTTGTTACAGGGCAGGCTCCCGGTGATCCATTGGACCCGATAAACAGATTCCATGCCGGATTGATCGAAATGATGAAGCAGCCAGGATACGCTGAAAAAAATTCCAGTTTGCGGCCTATCGTGGCAGATACGTTTGATACCGCAACGGTTGCCCGTATTGCACTGGGCCGGAACTGGCGCAAGCTTCCAGAGACTGACCAGAACACTCTCTCCAACCTGATGGCGGAGGTGATCGTCTCTAGTTATGCCAGCCGCTTTCCCGAATATGAGAACCAGCAATTTACAGTCATCGGAGAAAAGCCAATGAAATCCAATCGCACTATCATCCGAACCAGGATGCTCACCACTGCCGAGACCGTGGAACTGGATTATCAGCTAGTGGCGCTTGAAGGGCAGTGGAAAATATTTGATGTCGTCGCCAATGGCGTATCAGACCTGTCACTTAAACGCGCAACCTATTCCGCCACGTTCAAATCCAGTGGTTTTAACGGCGTGATTGAGGAGATTAAACAAACCATTCACGACAATAAAACCAGGGCAATCGTGGATTGCTAACTCACTAATAACCTTCCCATGTATCGCAACCTCCTAGTATCCTGGACCCGCTTTGTTATTTCCCGCCCAGGGCAGGTATTGGGCGTTTTTGCCCTCATCACCATGGCTGCACTCTATTTTGCCGTGACACGTTTCAGCATGAATTCAGACAATGGCAGGCTGATTCAACAGGATACGTCCTGGAAGGTCACCTACGATAAGTTCATGGATACCTTTCCCCAGTACCTGAACAATACCTTCGTGGTCGTTAGCGGAGACAAAATAGCGTCAGTTTCCAATGTATCCAGAGCTCTGGAACTGGAACTTGCCAGCAGGAATGACGTTTTCAAGTCAGTTTATGGCCCGGCCAATGATGACTTCCTCGATACTCATGCCCTGTTATTCGTCGATGCTGATGACCTGGATACATTGGTTTCCAATCTGGCAGATGCACAGCCCATCCTCACAGCGGTGGCAAGGGATGAAAGCCTGCGCGGGTTATTTGGATTACTAACTGATGCCTTAAGCGGTGAGGAGGATATCCCCGATGCCATGGCACGATTTACGAATTTACTGGCCGACAATATCGACATCACACTGGGCGGTAATCCATCTCCCGTAACCTGGCGGGACGAAATGGTCGACCGCGATAGCACCGATACGATCTACAGCATCATATTCGTGCAAGGACAATTTGATTTTGAGGCAAAGCTGCCAAGCGCGGAAATTATCCGGATCCTTCGCTCAACAATCGAGAACTTTGAACATCCTGAAAAGGATCTTGTGGATATCCGTTTAACAGGGCAAATCCCGCTTGATCATGGTGAGGTTGAAAGTGCCATGAGCAGCGCCCGGCTGGCAGGTGCCATTGCCGTCGTTTTCCTCATGTTCATTCTGGGTTTTGGCGTTGGTTCACTACGGATTATTGCAGCGACTTATCTCGCGATGACCACCGGTCTTATCTGGACCGCCGCCTATGCAATTCTGACCGTCGGTCAATACAACACAATCTCAATTATATTCCTGGTGATGTTTATTGGCCTGGGAGTCGATTTCGCCATTCATCTTAGTTTGCGCTACCAGGAAGATCTCTATCACCAGGACAAACAGAGCGCCATAATTAGTACAAATCGGGATCTGGGCCCCGCCATTACACTCTGCGGTATTACCTCGGCCATTGGCTTCCTCTCATTTGTACCGACCAAATATGTGGGTCTGGCTGAACTCGGGATTATTTCAGGTGGCGGAATGATCATTGCCGTCTTCGTCAGCCTGACCCTCATTCCCGCATTTTTCGCCGTCGTCAAAACACCCGTGGAAATGCCACGAAAACCCTATGTGGCTTCACTCTCAGAAGCGCTGGACCAACACCGTCACAGCATCATCGCAATCACCTTCGCTGTGGCCGGACTCGCCATCTTCATCGCCAGGGACGCCTATTTCGATATGAGTACCCTGGCTCTCAAGGACCAGCATTCTGAGGCCATGGAGACATTCAGGGAACTGCAGGCAGAGGATATTGTTACAGACTATTCGCTCAATTACGTTGCAGCTGATCGAGAATCTGCAGACCTCATAAAGAACAAACTATTAGCGTTGGAAACTGTCTCGGAAGTAAAAACACCGAATGACTATGTACCCACGAATCAGGAAGAAAAGCTCTTAATACTGGAAGATGCACAGATTATGCTGGCGAGTACATTCTATGCCGAGGCAACTGACGATCCCTACTCCAGCCAGGACAGGGATCTTGCTATCCAGGATCTCATCGATGCCGCGGCGAGATTTCTGCAAGATGAAACAACGAACGAAGATCTAAGGCAGGCCATTGCTCATCTGCACGAGTCACTTATTAAATTGAGGGAAAGTGACAACCAGACCAGGGGCATGTTCGAGGAAAATGTTATTGCACCCATGCTCAAAGAACTCAAATGGCTTGAAAGAGCAATTAACGTTAGCCAGATTGTATTTAACGACCTTCCGGAGGAGATGAGAGATCGCCTTGTGACCAAAAAAGGAGAAGTATTACTCACCATTACACCCAGTAAAAACATCGTTCCCACTCATGAAATGCGAGAATTTGCGACAGATGTTCAATCCGTCATCAGCAATGCCACCGGAAGGCTCACCACGGAGCTTGGCATCGGCGAGATCGTTATTGGTGCCTTCCAGAAAGCGATATTCATCGCTGTCACATGCATTCTGGTCGTGTTGCTGCTAGCCCTTCGCAGTGTGGTTGATACCATCCTGGTATTCATTCCGCTCGTGATCACAGCAATGATTACCTTTGCATCATCCGTCCTACTGGAAATGCCGTTGAATATGGCAAATGTCGTGGTCATACCATTGATTTTCGGCCTGGGTGTGGATAACGGAATCCACGTGGTCCAACGATTTCACGAATCGTCAAACCTGAAGGAACTGGTCCACTCCAGTACGCCTAGAGCAGTATTCCTGAGTACGTTAACAACAATGGGAACCTTTGGGGCACTTTCATTCTCGGACCACCAGGGTATTTACTCTATCGGTGTGTTACTCACCTTCGCACTCGGGTCGCTGATGGTGTTGACGTTGATCTCACTGCCTGCATTGCTCGCCGTATTTTCCACAACGAGAGCAGCTCGATGAGTCAAAGCCAGGTTAAAGAAGTCCGGGAACGAGTGCTTTCCTCGCTTCGAGATAGTCCGGAAATTTTTCTCAGCATTGCCCAGAGAAGCAGCTGGTAGAAGTCCGTCAGGTTCATCAATTGTCGCAATGGGAGATAACCGCAGAGGCACAAGTATGCCACCTGGAACGGCAGTTCAGGAATGGCAGATCAAGAATTTGTATTACGCTCAGCCAACATTTAAGATTTGCGACTTCCATTAAGTACCTTAACCCGGCAGACTCACCCAACGGATATTAACTTCATGGCTTCAGGATTCGAATTCAAACTGGAAGATGACCCGGTTCCAATCGTACTCATTTTTCACACCATGCTTGCCCGTGCGCTTTCCGACCCCGGACACGCACGCCTCGCAACTTCAATTAAAGGGAGCTTTTCCCTGGCGTCCACAACGGACCCCCAAGCCATCACCATTAGCATCAATGGTAGAACCATCAGCCTCAACCATGGCATCAGCGGCGATGCAAAAATCATCATACGCCTGGATTTTAATAAGATGTCGGACCCGGATTACAAACCGAAAGTTGAAGGTTTTAGAAGACATCCTTTCTTCGCTTACAAGGTCGGCAGGTTACTGACTTTTCCAACATCGAATTGGAGCGATGATGCAAAAATATTCTGGGATGTCACACACTCAATATCCCGTATGCCCAGGGCAATAAAATTCATCAGCACCGATGAAAGCCGGGATCTTACTCTCGGACACGGCGAACCGGAAATAGAAATAAGCGGTACCGCGAGTAATCTCTCGAACCTGTTATCAGGCTCATCCGTTCTGGTCAGTGACCTGCTCGGCGGAAAACTCCGGATTAAGGGATCTCTGGAGCATATGACCATACTCAGCGAAGTGACACTCAATTTGATGCTGGGTGGATATGATCATGGATAATCAGCCATTCAAAGGCGAAGAAAATCTGGAATCATGGCTAGATCGACATCATGTCAATGTTATCCGAACCCAGGCTACCAATCTCGAAGGTATCGGCCTGGGCAAATACTGTAACCGGGGTAAATTCTTAAAAACCCTGAAAGACGGCCACGCCATTGCTGATATGGCCCTTGCCATGGATCCCGGTGGATTACCTCATCTGACATTCTGGCATGAATTCAGGCACAAAACGCTCGGGGATATCGCACTTAAGGCAGATTTGAATACCCTCATCTCCGATGGAACAGACCCAAATCTGGGTCATTGCATTTGTGACTTTATCCAGGTCGACGGGACCCCGATCAACCTCTGCCCAAGAACAAACCTTAAACGCCTTGTTAGTGAAATTGCTGACATGGGATACCAGGTTAAAGCAACTTGCGAACTTGAATTCTTCTTGTTCAACAATTCATTTGCCGACGCAAGAAGCAAAAAGTACCAGAACCTTGATCCGGTGAGCGCTTCAGATTTACAGACTATTTATTATCTGCGAAACGCCTATCGAGCCAAGCCATTCATGAATGAAGTCAGTAAACGTCTCGAATGCTACGGCATCGATTGGGAAGGCTGGAACGATGAAAACGGATCCGGGCAGTTGGAGATTAACCTGACTCCCAGCGATCCCGTTACGATTGCGGACCAGGTCGTACGAACCAAACAGGTCATCCATGAGGTTGCAGTTGATTTAGATATGAGCGTTACCTTCATGGCGCACCCGGGTCCTGGCTATTCAAACGGCATGCACATCCACCACAGCCTGACCAAAAACGGTGAAGCCGTGTTCTTCGATGCAAGCAAACCCGACAATCATTCAGATCTGCTGCGTCACTGGATTGGTGGCATCATTAAAACCATGCCCGGTGCAATTTCCTATCTCTGCCCAACGATTAATTCCTTTCGGCGCTTACATGATTTCTCCGCCACGCCATCAACGCCGAGTTGGGGTGAGGAAAACAAAACCGTCGCGCTGCGACTCATTTCGAGATCCGCCGGATTAACCCGGGTTGAACATCGCCTCGGCGCAGGGGATTTGAATCCATATCTTGGCATGGCCGTTATTCTTGCGGGTGGTATCGCCGGTCTGCGCCATGAGATCGAACCGCCGAAGGAATTCATTCATGTCGCCTGGGCACTTCCAGAAGATGTTGAGAGGTTACCGACTTCTGTTAGCGCAGCAGCCGATGCGTTGAATGAAGATACTTACCTTAAAGATATTCTTGGAAAACAGGAAGTCGAATACTGGGTGAAGACTCGAAAACTGGAATGGTTTTCTTTCCACACTGAAGGGGGTGACCCGGATGGCCATAGAACGACGCTCTGGGAATACCAGCGATTGTTTGAAATTGTCTAGGCTAAATATCCTAACGCCGAAACAGCAAGCCAATTATTCAACAACTCTCGCGAAGGTATAGTCAGGATCTTGTCCCAGCACCCGCCTGATCACACCTTTCAGCTTCGGATGTTGTACATAAGCTGAACCGGTTTCAGCGGTCGGCAGCAATGGCACATCATCAGTGATGATCTGTTGTAAATGAGCGGCAGCATCCATTCGCTGTTTCAAGTCCGTTGAACCCTGTAAGACCCGGAACCATTTATCATATTCCTCGCTCACATAGTGGCCACGGTTATTTGGGTTCCACGATGCCAGAAGATCAGCGTAGGTCACAATATCATCAAAATCGGGGTACCAGCTGGACAGGACAATATCAAATTGGCCGGCCCGGCTTTTCTCCAGGTACTGCTTGAATGTCTGCTGGTCTACTTTAACGTTCAGGCCAAGTGTCTGGTTCAACAATCCCTGGAAGTATTCGGCAACCTTGGCGCCGGTCGGAGATGTTACTGTTAGCAGCGTTAGTTCTGGCAGGGACTCCAGACCGAGTTCCTGTTTTACTTGCGCAACTAGTTTCACCGCTTGTTTTAGATTTGTTTTGACAACCTGTGGTGGATATTCCTGTCCGAACTTGTTATCAACGCCATTGAGCCAGGATGGAAATAATGTATAGGCGGGTTTGTACCCAGGGATCGCAATCACCTTGTTCACGAACAGGTTCGTGTCGAATACCAGTTGTACCGCTTTGCGGATCTTCAAATTCGAGGTGAGGTGATCTTCACTGTGGTTGAACCAGATGTAAGCCATGCCTCCTGTGGCAAAAGTCCTCAAGCGTAATCCCAGACTCGAGGCATCGCGAACCGTTTCTGCACCCAGTCTCGCCAGGGCAATACTGCCATCACGAAACAAATTTAGCCGGGTCCGGTTGTCCTCCGTGATATAACCCATGTTAATTTCATTAAGATGAATAGAATCAACGTTCCAGTAATGCGGATTCTTAACCATGGCCATGGACGAACCATGGATCCAGGCCGTCAACATAAATGGACCATTGTAGAGAAGGTGCTCGACCTCGGCGCCGAATTTACCACCCTGCGCCTGGTAAAACGCCTCTTTCACCGGGAAAAAAGTACCGTGGGTCATCAGGCTAAGGCAGTAACCGCACGATCTCTCTAGTTTCACTTCCAGTGTGAAATCGTCTATGGCCGCAACGCCAAGTGCTTCTACGGCAAGTTCACTATTTTGAACTTTCTCCGCGTTCTTCAGCGGATGCATAATGGCCGCGAAGGGTGCTGCGACCTCAGGATCATTAACGCGCCGCCAGGCAAATACAAAATCGTGCGCGGTTACGGGGCTGCCATCTGACCATTTTGCGTCCCGGCGTAGTCGAAATATGATCTTTTCGCCCGTGGTTTCCCAGGACTGCGCAACGCCTGGCGCAATTCGGCCCCGCCTGTCATAACGCAACAATCCTTCATTCACATGACCGATGATAAAAGCACTGAGCAAATCAGTCATGCGAATTGAATTGAGGTTGGGTGGCTCCTGAGTCAAGGCAATGGTGATTGCCTGCCGCTCAAAATCGACCGCATCGGCACAGGTGAGGCTTGAGAAAAATATGAAGAAGAGGACTAAAATTCGTGACAGCATAAAATACAGCGATTCGACAAAGACACGGATTTTGACATGCTTTGAGTGCAGATCAAATTAAAAAGAATCAGGGACCGCGGTTGATCTCAGCATATGGATTACTCATGAATGGTTGTGTCAATCTGCCTTCACTTGTCCACTTCTCCTTTTTCGCTCTACAAGCCGCTGGACCCTGGCATGGACAGGCTGGGTCAATGGCCAGGTCACACAAAGATAAAAGGCGATAGTGTAAACAACAGTGGGCACGATCGCATAGAGAACCCCCAGCCACATGAGTTCGTCGGGACCATTGACCACTCCTGCTTTCGTGGAATAGCCAATATAAGCCAGAATCGGTAAGGACAATCCCCCGATGGATGCGGCGCATTTAGTCATAAATCCAAGAATGGCAAAATAGCTGGCCGGCCTTGCATTACCTGAACGTATGGTATCAAGGTCTATGACATCAGCCAGCATCGCTCTCGGCAGATAAGCAAAGGCGCCGAAACAAAATCCTTTCAAGGCAAACAAGACATAGAACGCCATAATTTGGCCATGATCCAGGAAGAAGACGGTGACAGAAACCGTGCCGACAAAAACCATCGCACAGGCCAGCGACTGATGTTTACCCCACTTTCTGGCGATCCAGTCCCACACCGGTATTGCGGCAAGACCGACAGCGAAATACAGAATATAGAGCTTGCCTACCTTTTCCGCGCCGATATAGTCCTGCAGAAAAAACAGGGACAGGGTATTGCGAAAATTTTCTCCACCGGCGATTAACAGCTCTATTGCAAGTAAGCGTAAGAAGAGTTTGTTCTTCCACATCTGGCTGAATGATCTGTACAGGGACACGCGGTTCATCTGTGCAGGAACTTCAGGCACTTTCCAGAGAACCAGAAAAGCGGTGGTCGGCAGTAAGGTGACGATGACCCAGGAAAAGTTAGATAAGACAAAACTGGCCGTTGGTGGGTTTCTGATCTCTTCCGAGACAAGCACGATGGCCGATGCCATCATCAGTCCGATCATGACGTACTTTTCCCTCGCGGACTGGATCATGGTTCGGGTGTGATACTCCGTCGATAGTTCCACACCCCAGGCAGCATAGGGAAGCCCCAGGATGGTCGTCGATGCTCTTAACAAAATGAAAAAGAAGGCAAGGTAGTAGACCGTTACCCCGTTTTCTGGATTAAGGAGCATCCATACGGCAAAGGCATAAATGGGTACGCCAATGAGGAACCAGGGTTTGCGTCTGCCTCATCGGGTCTGAAATCGATCACTGAAAAACCCCATCAAAGGGTCCGAAACGGCATCGAATATTGCCGCTGCAAATATGACCGCACCAATCAAGCCGAGTGAGAGGCCCATCTCCGTGGAATATAAACGCGGAATCCAGGCGGCCAGGGGATAGGAAATTATCGCCATCGGAAGACTGACGGAACCATAGATCCAGACAGTCGACCTGCTGATAATGGGCAGTGGCTGCTGTTGAGATTGCGATGTCACCTGGAAGGTCACTCCTCATGGCACAGATCCCAGATTACTTAACATACACGTTCAGTAATTGGGAGTCACTGTTTCACCGTTAATGACTATTGTGAATACAGCGGCGTCTGACCTCACTTTTCTGTTTGCTCGTGGCGTGGCAGACCAGGTTGCTGCCACACCATCGACAAAGCACGCCGATTAACTCGACCCGAATCGATAGGTGAAGTCTAAACCGAAGACTTCTCCCCTGGCTGGATGGATGAAATAGCCACCAAATTCAGGTGCGGGAATAACTTCTTCGACGAACTCTTCATCAAGAATATTTTTTCCCCAGAAGGTCAGGGTCCAGTTCTCTGCACTCAAACTGATATTAATGTTGAGAGTAGAGTAAGAATCCCGCCTTCCTTTACTGTATTCGCTGGTTCCAAATCCGATGATTCCATCTGCAGGGATGCCCGGCCCAGGTGGAGTTTGCGTCACGTCGCCAAATACAACGCCAATCAATTGGTAAGTATCGGAAACATTAGTAAAGGCATTAAGCGTGACATTCTCCTGGACTGTAGAAAACCAGGTTTCACCGACATAACGCCAGTCCAGCCGGACCATCAGATCAGTACCAGTCCAGGCCTCACTGATCCACTCTGCACCAAGATTCGCCGTCATATCCGGCGTCAGCGGCATTTCATTGCCCTCCGTGTAGGGCCTGTTGGTATTTTTATCTATTTCACTATCCACCAGTCCGACGGACCCGAAGACGGAGAAATTCGAATTGACCAGAAACTTGCTGTCAATTTCGAAGCCCTTCAGAGTTACTTCATCGATATTCGTGACCACCCGCAAGATGCCAAATCCACCTGCGAGGAAGTTAAAGAACTGACTATCTTCAACTTCCGTATGAAATACTGCCGCATTGACCCGGAAACGCCGCTGCATCCATTCAGACTTTAGGCCAAGCTCAAACGAAGTCGAGACCTCCTTGTCGTACTCGTCCCTTAAATTAGCCGGGCGGGTAGGGATGTTGGCATAGGCAGAATCGACCAGTGCGGCGCTACCAATATTGTTGAAACCACCGCTGCGAAAGCCCACGCCATAGCTCGCATAGAACGATGCCTGATCATCAAACGCCCAACGCCAGCTGAGTTTTGGTTGAAAATGTTTGAAATCATCATCACGCCCGGGAATGACATCGGTAAAGGATCCATCGTATGCCGGGTTGATTGGCGCGCCACCACCGAAAGCCGAAGCAGAGGGTACGTTGGGTACCTTATTGTCAACTTCCCTGTCTTCTACATCATAGCGACCCGACAGGGTAATCGTATGATCGGCGGCAATCTGAAACTCATACAAGCCGAAGATCGCATAGACATCCGTTTCAAACTCATCCCAGAACAGCAGGTCAGTTCGACCGGGAACATAGGGTGCCCTGCCAAAGAAACCGTCGCCGAGATCGGCGCCATAAGATACGACAACTTCACGGTCGATTTGTAAAAAGTAAACACCTGCCATCCAGGTCGTATCACCGGCATCCAGTGACGCAATCCTCACCTCGAGACTGGTGCTGTCCTGGTTGCGCTCCTGGTATTGATAGCCGTCACAGGTGCTGGGCGTGTAAGGCGAGAGCAAGGCATTCAGACCATAGAAAGGCGCAATGCCAAGGTCCACCGCCTCACCGGGGACAGTGCCGGGAAAGGCAAAGAAAGGTGGGTTAGCGCCAGGGGCGAAGCGTCCCGACGCAACCAGATCCTGGTAGGATGCAGAACAGGCGTTCTGGGCCGCACCGACATTCGGCCCGCTAAGATCCGGTGCCCCACCAAAGTCGTATGAATATAAGCCGAAGGCGGCACTGGTACCATCTGACAGCAGGTGTTCATCAAGCGTATCGTATGAGAATATTGCTGTTAATAGCGCATTTCCCATCTCATAGTCCGCTTTAAGTGAGAAGAAAGTATTTTCCTGTTCATTTTCACCGGGGACATTGAAGTAAAAACGGAAGTCATGATCATTGACATCTTTATAAAGCGCGGGATCTCCAAAAAGTGTAGCCGCATCCTGAAGAGCAAAGACCGCATTAAAATTGATTGCTCCCGCGTCAACATCGCGATAACTTAAAGTTGTATCCAGCGTTAAGTCATCGGTTACATCCCAGACAATTCGCCCACGCGCATTTCTCTCTTCGATAAAATCGATGACATCATCCTTGCCAGAGAATTCGTTCTCGAATTGGCCCTCGTCATCGCGACCAATAAAAGAAAAACTACCCCGCGCCCTATCCCCCAGTGGACCGCTGAACGACAGTCCAAGTTTCCGCAGATCGTTACTTCCACCACCGACGCGAATGGTGCTCTGAAATTCATCCGTTGGTGATACTGTATTAATCAATATCGCACCAGCTACCGCATTACGACCATAAAGCGCGCCCTGCGGCCCCTTTAATACCTCAATGCTTTCTATACCGTACAATTCCTGGTTGAACCCATTTGGATTGGTAATCAAAACGCCATCAACGACGAAAGCAAAGGTTCCCTCCGCATCTCGAGTAGAGGTAATGCCGCGAATATTAACCTGGGTATCACCCGAATTAGCCGTGTCAATAATACTGACATTCGAGGTGAGCTGGATAAAGTCCTGGGGTCTCTCGATATGAGCACGTTCAATCGTCGTGCTGTTGAACACGGTGGTAGCGATAGGTACTTCCTGGTCACGTTCGATACGTTTCCTGGCAGTTACAATTATCTCTTCGAGTTCCACTTCAGCAGCAAAGGCTAAAGTGCCAGGCGGTGCTACTCCCAACAGACCTGTCCATAATATCAAAACGCCTGCTATAGCTATGTATCTACTCATTGTCGTCTCCTTCATTAATACCGTTGTTTGATGTCACTTCTCATTATCTAAAAGGTCTATTTCGCTACAATTGCATAATCTCCTTACTACTCACCACATCGGAATACTTTGCTGCCAGATCGAATAGGTTTGCTTCATGGGCTGCCTGGCTCCGATCCCCAACCGCATCTTTTACTACAACAACCCTGAAATCCCATTGCAATGCATCAACCGCACTGGCACGAACGCAGCCGCTGGTTGTAAAGCCCGTTACGATGACAGTATCGATGTCTAACGATCGTAGATTGTCGCCAAGATCAGTACCAAAAAATGCCGAGGCATAACATTTCTCAAAAACTGAATGGCTTTCAAGAACCGGTAAACGCGGATCGATCTCTACCCACCTGGAACCCGGAGTCAACGCATTGAGTGCAGGAAGTTTTGTCCGGAAGACACACGCACTTGATTCGGTTCGATACACCACAGTAGACAGATAACAAGGCCAGGATTTTAAGTTCGCGAACTGCATTAGCCCGGCGATCACCTCAATCTCGCTGGAAAACTCAGCGCCGAGCGGTGAGTTCGGATCCGTAAATCCCAGGGTCGCATCCACCACCAGCAGACAAGGCCATTGGCCAATCCCGGTGAATTTTGATTCCAGTTGCTCGTTCACGTCATTCAATACTATGTTTAATATCCAGATTACTGCTTCGCAAATACAGGTTGTTCGGGCGGTTCGAGACCGGTTTCTTCCAGGCACCGAGATTTTATTTCTTCGATCGTTCCGCCAAAATCGAACATGCTGATTTTCTTTCTTTTTTCACTCATATCCTTTCGCAGACTTTCCGTTGCCGCTTCATCCACAATACCTGCCTGGTTTAAGACCACACCATAACGCCGTGCACCTTCCACCGAGACGAGACCACTTTTCACATCAGCCTCAACGCGGCTGACCTCACGCGTTAGTGGGTCACCAGCACCGCCACCACCCCAGGTGTTGAAGTAAAGAAGATCACCCTTTTTAACCTGGATGCGATCACACTTTGACGGCAGTATCTGCTCACTGCCATCCTTGCGGACTAAACGCTTGGTTCCTCTTGCTCCGGGCAAACCGCCATTAACGCCCCATGGATAGGTTAGCCACCGGTCATCATGGATGGATATTTGTCCATCTTCCAGAAACCGGTAGGCCATACGGATTCCATTACCCCCGCGGTTGTACCCCGGCCCACCAGAATCCGAAATGGTTTCGTATTCTTCGATGCGCAAGGGAAAGTAGGCTTCAATATATTCGTTAGGAACGTTGGTAAATCCGGGCCACAGAGAATGGCCGTCCGGCCCGTCACCCCCGGGTCGACCAGGAATGCCACCGAAACCAATCTGGAACAACTGGTACCACTTGCCGTCGCCATCGTATCCTGAATACATCAGGTGCGGACTGTCAGAAAAACCGGCAGCACACAAAAAATCGGGACTGCCCTGGCCCAGTAATCCTGAGATCACATCAAAGATACGACCCAGCGCGTGGGTTCTACAGGAAAGTGCAGCCGGTCTTTTTGGTTTGAGAATGCAACCCTCGGGTATTCGAACGTCCATGTAGTCATAAAAGCCATCATTAAAAAGTATCTGCGGGTCAAAGACCGATATCATAAAAGTGCCACAGAACATCTTGAACATCTCTTCGTTGAGGAGAAAGTTGATAGAGCCTGCGCTTTGCGGGTCTGTCCCTTCGAAGTCGAAGATGACCTTATCGCCTTCGCGCCACATGGCACACTTGATTTTATAAGGCCCCATGCCGATGCCGTCATCGCAAATATAATCTTCGAATACCTGCTTGGTCTCTGACACTGTCTGCTGAATCAATTTAGCCATCGCCCGACAATTGCGATCCAGCAATTCATCCAGCGCTGAATAGAACACATCATCGCCAAATCGCTCGGCGATTTCGATGCAGCGGCGTTCAGCCATATTGCAGGCGGCGATCACGCCATTAAAATCTCCTTCATTCCAATGCGGCATGCGGGAATTTCGCAGCACGATGTTGATAATATCCTGCTGTCGTTCGCCCTTGCGGAATAACTTTACCGGTGGCACAGCAACCCCTTCTTCAAATATTTCCTGGGCATCAATGGGCAATGAGCCGGGGACCTTGCCGCCGATATCGGTCATATGCCCAAAATGTGCTGCCCAGCAAAGATGCCGACCGTCCTTGAATATGGGTTTCATGACCAGCCAGTCGTTGAGATGTGAAACTGCCCCTGCACAACTATAGGGATCGTTGGTAAATATCATGTCACCTTCTTCAAGGGTGCCATCGTAAGCCGACAGAAATCCGGGGATGAATGATCCGAACTGACCCACTACCATCTTGCCATCAACATTAGCGATCATAGGGAAGGCGTCTCCCTGCTCCCTGATGCCTGGAGACATTGCCGTTCTGAACAGCGTTGCATCCATCTCGACGCGGGCATTGCGCAGTGCATTCTCAATGATATCGAGCGATATAGGATCGACCTCGATCCGGTTGAAGGGTGTATCGTTGCTTTGAATTATTTTCCCGGCCATGGCTATTTCCTCAAATATCGTTTGGATTGATCAGCAAGTTCCCCTGCGCATCAACGACAGCAGAATGATCAGGCAATATCAGCGTGGTCGAGTCCATTTCCATCACCACCGCCGGGCCCGGTATGACATGACCGACGCCTAACTTGCTTCGATCATATAATTTTGCCGCATGATCCTGGCCCTCTGCATAAATGGAGTGATCACCGACGATGGCGTCTTCAACCGGGTTTTCGGCAGTGACATGGCTCGCCACACTCACATCGGATTCTGGGCCTTCGACGACAACTCGCAGGTTAACCAGCTCTTTTTCAGCTTCGAGTGCAAAGGTAAACAACTGCTCATGCAACTCGTCAAATCGTTCACCGATACCTTTAAAACCCTGGGCGGTTAATTCTTCAGCGTCAGTTTCAATGGTCAGCACCAGACCCTGACCTGAGTATCGAAGATCGACCTGTAACTGGGAACTTACTTCATCGTCAGAAATCCCCTGCAACCCTTCATCGCCTGACGCTGAACTGCCGGCCATCAACATTGCATTTCTGGCGGTTTGATCCAACTTTTGCAGTTCTTCGAGAATAATCTCAGGGTTTGTCGCATTGAGCCTGGAAATGAATGTGCGCGAAGCTTCGTCCCGCATTCGCGTGGTCGCATCACCAAATGCACACAGTACGCCCGGTCCTGGTGGAACGATGACCGGCCATGATTGCATCAGCACCCCAAGCGAATTCCCGTGCAGCGGTCCGGCGCCCCCGAAAGCGATCAAAGCGAAGTTCCTCGGGTCATAACCTTTTTCGATGGAAACCAGACGCAGCGCACCAAACATGTTTTCGTTAACAATTTTGACAATGCCTTCCGCCGCCTGCTTTAGCGTTAGCCCCATGGCATCAGCGATTGTTTGTACTGCTGCCTTCGCTTTCTCCAGGCTGATATCCATGTCACCACCGAGTTTCTGCTGCGCCGGCAAGTAGCCAAGCACGATATTCGCGTCGGTTACAGTTGGCAGTTCACCGCCCTGGTTATATGCCGCTGGCCCCGGGGTTGCGCCCGCCGAGTCAGGACCCACTCTTAACGCACCGGTGAGTTCCGGCACATAGGCAATGGAACCTCCCCCGGCTCCGACGCTACGCACATCCATTGAGCTTGCCCTGACGTTAACATCGCCAACGGTTGTCTCACGTCTTAACAACGCCTTGTTGTTTTCTACCAGAGAAACATCCGTTGACGTACCCCCCATATCGAACGTTAGCAGATTGTTGTAGCCGGTATTCTTGCCAACCCATAGCGCACCTGTAACGCCGCCTGCAGGTCCACTCATCAAAAGTTTTACAGGAAACTGCTCTGCGGCAGCCGAAGTCGACAAACCACCGTCGGATCTCAGGATCGAGAGCTGCGGTCGATTCATTCTTGCATCCAGCTCTTTCTGAAGATTGCTGATGTAACCCTCGACCACGGGACGAACATAAGAATTGGCAACGGTGGTGATCGTTCGCTCATATTCCTGCATTTCCGGAATAACTGCTGATGAAATAGACACCGGGATATCCGGCATGACTTCTTTAGCGATTTCAGCGACTCTTTCCTCATGAGCGGAATTCGCAAAGCTGTTTATGAGCGATATTGTCAGCGCCTCAATGCCAACCTCACTCAGGTGCTCTAAAGCAGCCCGGGTTGCAGACTCATCAAGCTCGGAGACAATTGAACCATCGGCGCCTATTCGCTCTGGAATATCAACAGTACATTCTAACGGTGCTAGTGGGGCGGACTTGTCGTACACCACCCAGCCGCCTAATCCACCCGGAACATAAGATCGTGCTATCTGCAGGATCTGACGATAGCCTTTGGTCGTGATCAGCCCGACTTTTGCTCCCCGCCCGGTAAGAATAGCGTTCGTTGCAACAGTTGTACCGTGGGTAACCTGGCTGATCATATTCATGTCAATACCGGCATTCTCACAGACTCTTGCAATACTGTTCATCACTCCGATCGATGAGTCGTCAGGAGTCGATGGCACTTTGGAAGTGAATATTTCTTTGGATTCCTGGTCAACTAACAACGCATCAGTAAAGGTGCCTCCGACATCAACCCCAAGCTTATAACTCATTTGAAACTCCTGATTTTTTTACACCTTCATTCAAGCCGCGGCGCTTCCTTTCAAATAGGCTAAAGACCTGCCTCCAACCGGGTGCCCAACCAATTGTTTAATCAGCTCAACCGAATCTAACAATTTGTCGATATTAATTCCGGTATTGAAACCCGCCTGATTCAGCATAAGTACAAGGTCTTCGGTGGCAAGATTACCCGCGGCACCGGGAGCGAACGGGCACCCACCAAGTCCGGCAATACTCGCGTCAAACTTGCGGATGCCGCATTCCAATGCCTGCCACGCATTTGCTAACGCGAAGGCGCGAGTATCATGAAAATGAGCAGACAACTTCGGCGCACCAAATTCGGCGATCAAACGGTTAAACAACGACTTTACCTGTGCCGGATTCCCTGCCCCGATGGTATCGGCGATAATCACTTCTTCAGCACCAGCGGTTAACATGGCTTCAGTAAGTTCCACAATCCAGCGCGCTTCGACCAGGCCTTCATAGGGGCACTCAATCGCCACGGAAATATAGGCTCGCGGCTTAATTCCATCCTGCCGGGACAATTCCACAATGTCTTTGCACGCCGAAATTGTTTCACCCAGACCCATATTTATATTCTTCTGATTCATCGTCTCAGTTGCGGATAGAACAACGGCAATGCTGAGGGCACCAGCTTCTTTCGCCAGTTCATAGCCCTTCATGTTAGGCACCAGGGCACTGAATTCTGCTGCCTGTTGATTCAGGGCGGCAAAAACCTGGTCTGCTCCGACCATTTTAGGGACGGCCTTTGGGCTCACAAAGCTGGCAGCCTCAATAGACTTTAGTCCAGCGGCCAGCAGTGACTCAATCAATCGAATTCTGTCTTTCGGCGTGACTGTTGCTGAATCATTCTGCAAACCATCGCGGGGTCCAACATCATTAATCACAACGTCACTAACAACATCAGCATCGAGCGGCATTATTCTCCTCCTGCGAGAAAACCCGCTTTTATACCGGCGGTTATCTTTTCTTCCGGCAAATCAGTCCACTCCCGAAATACCTCTCTCGTGTGCAGACCTAACAAAGGGGGTGAGGTGAAGCTTTCAGCGGCCGTGCTTGAAAACTTAATTGGATTGCCCGGTACTTCTACCGCGCCACCATTGGGATGTTCGAGTTCTACCACCATATTACGATATCGTACCTGGGGGTCCGACAACGCCTGTTCCAGGTTATTCACTCGCGCGCAGGGTACCCGGGCTCGTTCGAGCTCCATCAACCAGTGGTCTGCTGTTTCGCCTGCTAATACCTCACCGATCTTGCCCTCAATGAACGACTTCTCTGCCAGGCGCATTTTTGCAGTGGCAAAGACCGGATTCCGCAGATCTTCTAAGTCCATTAAGTCGACAACCGCAGGCCAGAATTTATCACCAATGACTGCGATAATGATCTGGTCGTCGAGAGTATCGAATGTGTTATAGGGTGTATGCACGAAGTGAGAGTTGCCGATAGGCGTTGGAACCACCCCGGACATCGAGTACATGGTCGCCATGTAGTTCAAAAGACTGATTTGGCAGTCGAGCATAGAGATATCGACATGTTGACCTTGATCGGTTACCTCTCTGGATAACAACGCTGCCTGTATACCCATGACAGCAAACATACCTCCGGCCAGATCTCCAATGGGAATACCTGCACGTACAGCCCTTCCCGGACCCTCGCCGGTAATCGACATGCCTCCCCCAAGACCCTGAACGATTTGATCAAAGGCCGGCCGTTCAAAAGCTGGCCCACTATCACCAAAGCCACTTACCGAGCATGAAATGATTCGTGGATTTACTTTCTCTAATACGCGGTGATCAATACCCAGCCGGGAAGTGACACCGGCAGAGAAGTTATCAAGTACGATATCTGCAACTTTTACCAGCTCGAAGAGGAAGTCAAGGCCTTCCTTATTTTTCAGGTCTATGGCGACACTGCGTTTGTTACGGTTCAGGGTAAAGAAGTAGGCCCCCATTCCCTTGATCGAATTATCCGGGTCATCTTCCAGCAGGCGCCTTGTGCCTTCACCTTTGCCAGGTGGCTCCACTTTTACTGTATCGCAACCCAGATCAGCCAGTATCATACCGGCGTAAGGGCCGGACAGCATGTGAGTAAGATCGAGCAACCGCAAGTGGGTCAGGGGTTTATTCATATCATTCTTTTCTTGCTTTTGATTGTCCTGGTTTGTGTTCTTGTGGTTGTTTTTCGGATCATGGATATTGCATACAATATACCGTCAGTATCGAGTCAGTCTCTGGTTAGTAGCGCATCTCTGGCCGCATGTATATGAGATCGCATGATGGATTCTGCCCACAAGACATCATGGGCTTTGAGTGCAGTCAGCAATTCTTCATGGTGGTGGTGAGATCGTGCTATGCGCTCAATCGAATATTGCCGTGCCGTTCTGATCACCAGTGCCTGTTCTATAAGCCGGCCCAGCATTGACTCGAGTCGCTCGCTACCTGCGGCCTGCCAGACGATGCTATGTACGGCCTGATTCAATACCAGAAAATCTTCAACCTTCTTCTCATTCGTCGCATCACAACTCAAAACTTCGTCCATCTCGTTAATTGAGAGTTGCATTTTATCCAATTGAATCAATGAGATATGCTCTGCCGCCCGGGCAGCGGCGTAACCTTCCAAAAGTGCGCGCAACTGGTAAAGGTCATCGATATCGTCCATCGTCCAGGCCTTAACCTGAGCGCCCTGATTGCGGTTGAGCAGAACAAAATCTTCTGCTGCGAGGCGCCGCAGTGCTTCCCGCACCGGCGTCCGGCTATAGCCGATTCGCTCAACAAGTTCAGCCTCTTTGAGGCGGCTGTTCGGAGCAAATTCGCCGGAGAGAATATTCTCCCGAATGGTGCGGTATGCGTGCTCTGCGGCTTTTGACATTTAAAAGTCTCATCTACCGGTTTCGGTTTGCCATAAAACTCAGTTTAGGATTGTATACAATTTGCAATGGAGTTCAATATATATGTCATCATTTCTTTACTCCGGCTCCCTGGAACTGGATGGAAACAATCTAGTGGAAAGGCCTTATAAAGCCGCGGGTAGCAACCCGGAAGGCCCCGTCTCTGATTTGTGCTACATTTCGAAGGCGCATACCTGGAATCATTCGCTATGGAATATCAACACTACGAAACGCTTCGCTTCGACTATGAGGGTCGGGTACTCACCGTTACGATCGATGCACCGGGTCCGGTCAATGCGGTCAATGACCACCTGCATCACGATCTCTCCCGGGTTTTTTCTGATCTTCAGGGCGATCCTGACTGCGACATCATTTGTCGAAAAACGCAAGCCCGATTTCAAGGGAGAATAGTGTTATGTATTTTACAGAGGAACCTGAACACATCACCATGCTGCGTGAATCCATGCGCCGATTTGTCGAACATCATTTACCCCGTGACCAGGTCCGGCGCTGGGACAAAGCCGGTGAAGCACCGCTGGGGGTATCTCACAAACTGGCAGAAACGGGTGTTTAGGGCCTGACAATCGCCGAAGAATTTGGTGGCGCTGGAGTTGATCTCATCGCAGCAATTGCCGTGATTGAGGTCAATGGGCGCCCAGCCAGTGTTGTTCATCATGTAATCCACCGATTGCTGGCAGGTCCAGCCTTTAGTATGGATACCCGAGTCGATAACAAGTCGCGGTCTTGAAGGGACTCCAATAATAGGTTCTGGACCGGATTGAACAAGAATAATGACACAAGGTGACGTCAATTCTAGAGGGCTTAATGAGTGATGTCTGAGCGATTTTCTTAAGCATCTGATCACTGAACTTTGGTAGACGCTGTGCTGGGCTTATTTGCATGAGTTACAATCGCCTCGTAAAAAAAGCGTAGATGTATCTTTTTTAATTAGCAATTGGACAAATGATGAAGGCATTTAGACAGGAAGTGAAGCAGTGGCTGGCAGAGAACTGCCCCGAGAGTATGCGCACCAGTGGTGCCGAAGCCGACTGGGTATGGGGAGGACGCAACGCCACGTTTAGTAATCCAGATGCAAAATATTGGCTTAAGGCTATGGGCGCTAAAGGCTGGACATGCCCCACCTGGTCAAAAGAGTATGGGGGCGGTGGTCTTAGTCACGAAGAAAACCAGGTGCTGCAAGATGAGCTCAAGAAAATCAATGCACGACCGCCACTGCTGTCATTTGGTATCAGCATGCTGGGTCCGGTCTTACTGGAGTACGGTAATGAAGAGCAAAAGCTTGAGCACCTTCCGAAAATTGTTCGCGGAGATATACGCTGGTGCCAGGGGTACAGCGAACCTGGCTCAGGGTCAGACCTGGCAAGCTTACAAACCCGCGCTGTTATCGACGGGGATGATTATATGATCAACGGCTCGAAGACATGGACGTCGTTTGCGAATCTTTCGGATTGGATTTTCTGCCTGGTTCGGACCAATCCGGATGTGCCAAAACATGAAGGCATCAGCTTCGTCTTATTTGATATGACTTCACCTGGCGTGCAAACGAAACCCATCCAGCTAATTGGTGGCTCTTCACAATTTTGCGAAACCTTTTTTGACGATGTTCGCGTTCCACGGAAGAACCTGGTGGGCAGTGAAAACAAGGGTTGGACAATTGCAAAGAAATTGCTTCAGCACGAAAGGAACATGGTTGCAGGGATGGGATCAAGAGGCAACGCCCGGAACCCCGAACACGCAATGGAAAACCAGGCGAAGCGTTATGTCGGCGAGATTGATGGTAAAATTGCCAGCAGTACCTTGCGTGACGACATCACTCAACAAAAAATGAACGTCAAGGCATTCGCCCTGACATTGCAGCGATCGACAGACGAGACAAGATCCAGTGCAGCGCCCTCACCCGCTTCCTCTATGTTCAAGTATTTCGGTACTGAACTTAATAAAAATCGTTTCAACATCATGATGGAGATGCTGGGCAGCCAGGGACTCGGCTGGCAAGGTGATGCATTTAACGACAGGGAACTCGCAACCACTCGCGAATGGCTCAGGTCAAAAGCTAACTCAATTGAAGGCGGCACATCCGAAATTCAGCTGAACGTCATCGCCAAACGTGTGCTGGGTCTGCCGGACTCATAATTTCGGGTGAGACAAATTAGAAAGTCGACGATCAGGCAGGCGCCCAGGCGACGGGGAAGACCTCCGGGAATTCAGACAAAAACTGCCCGTCTACCGGATGGTGATCATAAAGCGCAAGCGGGTCGGGAATTGACTGACTTCGCCGCCGCATATACTGGACATCCGGTCCGGCCCAGAGCGAGGCGTGTGATCTCCTCGGGTGAGGCAGCTCCACCCCGCCTCTTGCTGAGTGCACAATGTTACCGTGAAACAGGATCACATCCCCGGGTGAATAATCCCAGCCGAGGATATCGAATGAATCTCGCGATTGTTCGACATTCGGCAGTGCCGGCAGGTCTGGATCCAGGAACGAATCAAAATAGGTCCACGCTTCGTGGGCATCACGACCGATCAGTACTTCACCCGCAGCGAAACGTTCATTTAAGGCTGCAGCACCCTCCGGATCCATCGCCGGATCCATGCCCACCGGTGGTCGATAGGTAATGTTCCACAGGTGCGATCCACGCAACACTTCCAGGCTTACATTTCGCGGCGCCGGGTCAGCACACACCCAGGCACGAATCAATTGATGCCCTTCGACATTGTAATAACAGGTGTCCTGGTGCCAGGCACTGGGAAAAATCATGCCGGCCGGTTTATAGAACATCTGATCCATATAGAACACAACCGGGGCTCGCAAAACTGAGCCAACGATCTCCGCGATGGGAGACTCGTCCATCAGTTTCTTCAACTGCGGTGAATGCGACGCCGGAAACTGATCGATCCTAAGGGCCATGTCAACACCCGCTGACATTCCATCGGGATGCGCCTGGGTGAATTCCAATCCTTCCGCCAGAACCCCCGTCCATTCTTCAGCCAGCACAGATTTTAATAATACGGCCCCGTCGCGATGGAAAGACGTTATTTCCTCATCGGTAATTTGTCTCAATGGTCTTGTTGCCATCCTTATGCACCTTCTAGCAGTCACTGTCGTGTTGGTGTTAGCATACAGAAAATATTAATTACCGCATATTGTTTTCTGTAACTGCAAATAGCTGCGCTGGAAAGTTTAATGACCGACAATTCATACGAATATATTACTTACGAAGTAGACCGCGGCAGAGCCCGGATTACATTAAACCGCCCTGAAAAACGCAATGCATTAACCATCGACATGGTGGAAGAGTTACGAGATGCATTATGGGAAGCGGATGATGACGTCGAGCGGCGCAGAGGCATCGGTGTTGACGATGATGCCTGGGGAATTGAACGCTACCAGCGTAGTATGAAAACCCTGTGGGAAATGCATAAACCGACTATCGCCCAGATTCATGGAAACTGCCTGGCTGGTGGCACTGACCTTGCCCTCTACTGCGATATTCTGATCTGCGCAGACAATGCCAATATAGGCTATTCCGCTCTGCGCAATATGGGTGCTGCCCCTAACCAGCTCTGGTTGTATAACTGCGGGCCACAATGGACCAAAAGATTGTTACTAACCGGTGACACACTCAGTGGCGAGGATGCCGCCAAAATCGGTCTGGTGCTCAAGTCGGTGCCTGAAGAACTGCTGGAGAACGAGGTTGAAGGACTTGCGGATCGACTGAGCCATATCGATCCGGAATTGCTTTCGGCGAACAAACGAATCATCAACATCGCCATGGAACTGATGGGAGCGCAAACCCTGCAAAGACTGGCAGCAGAAAACGATGCCCGGGCCCATACCACGCAGGCGACCCGCAAGGTATTCAAACAAATTGCAACGGAAGGGTTAAAGGCCGCTTTGAGGGATCGGGATGCGCCCTTTGGTGATAGTCGAGCGAGAGTGGTTGGCCCCGAAATCAGGGATGAAAACGGAAATTTGAAACCCTTGTGAATTGCGGACTAGCTTTCCCCGATACCCCAACGAATGCTTCGGCGTAACAAATCGTAAAAAACAGGATAATTCCAGGCACACCTCACGACCGGTGCAACATCCATCAGGGGTTGCATGTCATATTTACCGGTGCAGTGACCCAGCATCAGATAGAGGACTTCACCCTGGCCAACAGGATGAAGGTACATCTGTGGCTGAGATTCCCGGTCCAAGCCAAAATCTGAGCGGGCGTAACCAACCGATGGCGCATTGTAGCTTGCTTCAAGCAACACCTGATTGTCGCCAAAAAACTCGCAGTAATAAGGCTCGTCCTCTATCTCGAAATTCTCAATGCCTGCTGTCACCGGATGATCAACCTCCGTCACGCGAACGTCGAATGTCTGTACGCTAGGGTGTGCAACAAATCGAGATCCCAGGGTTTCCATAAAGTGAGGCGCCTTGTTGGGCGTGTCTGCCTTGCCGTTTACAATCTCGACCAGGGCGTTCGTTCCATGCAAGGCTAACCAGCGACCGCCATTTTCCAGAAATTCCCGGATTGCAATTTGCTCCGTTTCACTGGGACAAAGATCGCAAGTGTAAGTCACCAGGAGTGCTGACGCCTTGATAGAATCAGTGTCCGAGTAGCTATCACCCACTTTCACCCAGACATCCTCGTGTTCTGCCAGCAGCTTTAAAAGCTCCAACCTTGAGAAGTTAGTGTCGTGGTATTTCGCATTGCAAACCAGGTAGACATCAATCCGTTTGTCGGTCAAATCTCATCCCTTCATTTGAAAATATGTCAAAGAGCATACTCGTCGTCATAGCATTTCTGCAAGGCGCAAGAGCAGGCAGTCGGTACACTCACCAGCGTCCTTGTTACTCGCCGGGATCCACAAAATCCACATCGTGTTTGAAGAACCACTCGTAACCTTTCAGCATATAATGCCAGTAAAAGATGGGTAAGCCGGTCGTCTTAATCCACCAATAAATCCAGCGTTCCTTGCGAGGGTCCAGGGGAAATGTCGGGGTTACCTTGCCGCCGTAACAAAATTCAGCCATCAACACCTTGCCATAAGCCGTCGTCAGTGGGCAGGAAGCGTAACCGTCATAGCTGTCATCCAGGGTTCCGCCATCTATTACCTTCAACAAATTCTTCACAACAACCGGTGACTGTTTGCGAACGGCGGCTGCGGTTTTTGAATTTGGGGTAGAACCGGCATCGCCTAACCCGAAGACATTTCCATAACGTGTGTGACGCAAAGTGCTCTGGTCGAGGTCGACATAACCGGCATCGTTGGCGAGCGGGCTGCTACGTAGTTCTTCCGGTGGTGATTGCGGCGGCGTCACATGCAGCATATCAAATTCCATTTCCAGGGTCGTGCCTGCCTGGTCACCGCCCGTGATTTCGAAAGTTGCACGACGGCCAGGGCCGTCAATCGCCACAAGGTTGTGTTCGAAGTGAACATTGATATCGTGCCTGGCTGCCACCTTGACCAGTTCCCTGGCAAATAATGGCACCGCGAACATACCCGGCGCATGCGTCAGAAAGTGCAGGTCGCAATCGGCGCGAATGCCTTTCTTGCGCAGATAGTCAGCGGACAAATAAGCCATCTTCTGGGGTGCACCCGGACACTTGAACGGCAGAGGCGCCTGGGTGAACAATGCCTTGGCACCGGGTTTCAGGCTCTGCAGGCATTCCCAGCTGTACTCAGTGTAACGAGTATCGTAGTTGCTGCAAACGCCATGAGCGCCAAGCGCTTCTTCGGCGCCTTCAATCTTGCTCCAGTCAAGGCACAGACCGGGACACACGATAAGATATTTGTAGCCGACGGTTTCACCGGTTTTTAGTCCGACACTGTTGTTCTCCGGGTCGAAACTTATCGCTGTATCCCGTATCCAGCGGACACCTTTAGGAATGAGTTGGGCTTCGTCCCGCCGGGTTTTCGCCAGCGAATAAGCACCCGCACCGACCAGGGTAAAGGCCGGTTGATAGTAGTGCGACTCCCCGGGCTCGACAATAGCAATGCTTAGATTGTGTGCACCTTGACGTTTTTTAAGGCTGGCGGCGACTGTGATTCCAGCCGTGCCGCCACCGATTATCAATACATCAACTTCTGTCAGATCTGCCATCTTATTCTCTCCTGAAGTCTTCGAACTATTCCTATGGGCTTAGCAGGCCTGGCCTGTTCTGAGTGGATCAGCAGGGTGAGTGCGATGAAAGCATAGCGAGATTCCTCAACGAATTCGACCGCCGATTCTGATACTGCCATGCATACGCTGACCGGAACCATAACGACCATAACCACCGTAAGAACTGTAACCACTGGAAACCCCTACGCTGCCATAAACCTGCGAATCATCACAGCCTGTCAGACTCATTGTAAGCAGCAAAACAGCCGCGACCTTAATCCACTTCAGAAGGTAGAACGCGGAATAATGTCTCATTTTCTCTCACCCACTGACGCTGGCCATGTCTGAACGGCAATACCGGCTCCGGAAGGGTCGGCGATGAGGGCAACCCGCCCGCCAATCGCGCGATCTTGAGGCGCCAACAATAAACTGCCCCCCAGGTTTTCCACTCTCGCTACAATACTGTCGAGTGCCGCCGCATCTGCGGCACGAATATAGGTAACCCAGAGCGGAATCAAACCTTCAACCGGGTTTGTTATCACTCCGGCACGGGGAGTATCCCCGACAGTTAGCACCCGGTAAGTCTTACTGGCATCCTCCGGATCCAACTCTCGATCTGTATATTCATACTTGGCCAACCCCTGGTAGAACTCAGTGGCGGCGCCTGTATCACCGGTCCACAATTCATTCCACAAAAAACCGCCAACTGCGACCTCCGGCTCATCTGCCGGATCACCACCGCGGGTCTCGAGCAGCGCCAACATGGCTCCCTGTGGGTCCGATACAATTGACATGCGGCCGCGCTCGGCAAGATCGATGGGCGGACTGAAAACGGTGCCGCCTGACGATTCCACATGCCGGGTGGCGGCGTCCACATCTTCCACCGATAACGAGACCATCCACTGCGATATGTCTGCTTTGGTGGCTAGTTGATTCTGGTCAATCAGGCCGCCGATCAACTTTCCCTGATGCCGGATGAGAGTGTAGTTGATGGTACGGGTAAAACCGAGATCAATTCCCAGATCCTCAAATTTCCAACCAAATAATTCTTCATAGAAGCGTCGGGATTCATCCGGAGTATCCGTGATGAGTTCGTGCCAGACAATCTTACCCGGCAACCGCTGCCCACCAGGGTCATCGGTAACAGCGGGCATATTAATCGTCATGCTCGAACAGCCGAACAGAATCACGACGATAAAAAATGCGGTCAATATGCGTGGTGCGATCAAGGAGGCTCCGATGTGGTTGGCGAACATTTTCTGAAGTGGGCTAGTCTAACACTAACCCCGCCACTCAGGTTTGAACTGACGATTATCCAATCCGACCAGGACCGAAAAGACACAGGGCAGAAATCTGGTCATGTCAACTAAAAACACGATACTGCCAAGAACAGCGACGAAACCGGCAATTAGAGACGCGGTACTCAGTTTTGACTTACCCTGTCGGAGACGGTAAAACGACCCGGTGTAACGCCAAACAGTTTTTTAAACGCGGCGATAAATGCACTGGTACTG
>SMVA01112729.1_pt1 | contig 30642 bp, 28 predicted proteins | sample 2456451 | NCBI WGS metagenome assembly SMVA01 (sample SAMN11095933, study PRJNA526329) | marine sediment metagenome | biome: Marine sediment; feature: Surficial sediment; material: Deep marine sediment; isolation source: Hadal surficial sediment | place: Pacific Ocean | collected 2014-05 | depth... | reverse complement strand
TTAAATTTTTATTCATTGATCAGTCCCCTATTGTCCCAGGACCCGGCAATACACGCCGAATCAGTCCGTCTCGGCATGCATACTGCCGGACCTGTCCTTAGTCTTAATTGTTTTCGCCCCGCTCGGTGTTGCGTCATCGGTTAGGACTTACGGTCGCTACTTTACACCTTGATATGAACATATACAAGGTTCCTCAATTAGGAACCTTCTAAGTAACCGCTATCTGTTACTTAAGCGCGATGCGATAGTTTTGGCTTTTGGTCTAAATGACTTTGTTAAGTTAAATCATTGACTCATGCCGGCTTTGGGTAATTGGCAGGCATCCGGCCAGGATGGCCCAGGATTGGGGATTTGGGATCCGCTTACGGCCAGAAGCTGCCATTTGTCTAGCCCATCGCGACGTTGAGGCACCCGAATTCAGAAGTGGTACTCCAGGTTAATGCCGAAACTGATCGGCAGGTTGATCAAATTATCAAAATCGATCAGCAGCCATTCGAACTCAGTGCTTACCGCCCAATGGCTAAGAAATTTATAGCGAAGCAATGCGCCGCAGGCGAATCCCGAATCACTTCTTGATATAGACCCTGAATTTCCGACCGAATTCCATGAAAAGTCGATTTCCTGACTGGTCCAACCAAGCTGAACGGTAAATGCAAGGCGTTCACCCAATGGAATGGTCGGCGCGGCATAAACAGTGTAGCCATCAAAACTGCTCTCGCCGATTAAAAAATAATTCGTTCCGACCGGTGGCGTCATTGGGTCCATGTCGTCGTCAGTCCTGGTGAAGACCAGCCAATCGTCCTCATAATTTCCCGAATTGCTGTACTTTAATGTCAGCCCAAAATTCTCCGAGAAGTTGACGCCCGCAAAAATCCGCCAGCCGAAAGGGCCACCATCGAATTCCTGGCTGATCGTTACAACAGCGTTCGGAACGGAATCCAGCCCGGAAGTGTCCGAAAAATCCGCCGATTCCAGGCTCGTTATCGCGCCGCCCGCACCGAGATACCAGGAGATCTCCGCGGTGGCCGATCGAACCGTGATCAGAACGAGGAACCCGGCAATCCAAATACACGCTTTGCTCACGCCAAGCCCCTATTTAGGACAACTTTCGACCTGCCGAGCTGCTTTGCTCGATATAGTAGTCAGCAATCAACAGAATCGGCCGCCGGAAAAATAATTTCGTCCCGTAACCAGATTGCGGGCTTTTGACAACTGTGGCAAGCGCTCACGGCCGTGTTCGTAAGGAAAATATCCGAGTGGCATGGCGCCCACCGATCGAGGAACACCTCGCCGCCCGTGACCCGCTCCCAGTAATTCACTTTCTGGCGGCGCACTTCCTCAGTAAACATCGGGTTATCACGTAAACGCTGAAGACCTGTTTCGTCCAGACGCAGCGGCACACGTGCCTCGCTGTGGATCGGATCGGCGTAGAGGTTGAACCAGCTGTGTTGGGATACCACGCTGCAGTGCGGACAGCTGAAATAGTCGCTGTCGATCGATGGTGTAATGTGTTCGTCCGACATGTTTGCCGCCCCCAGCGAATATCAACCAGCATCGCGAACATCATAACCCGGGCGATACAATTGCCGTTTTTAGAATCGAATCCCGCGGCCAAAAAAAAGACCGCCCGGAGGCGGCCAAAAAAATAGGGTGCTTGGCATTTGTTCCCGGGTCTTCCGCCCGGAGGCGCCACACCCACTTGGGGGAGATGTTCATATCACGACAGATACGTTACGCATGGCGGGCCGGTGGGTCTGGTCCGTGCAGGTCAATATCGGGTCCTTGCGCGGCAAGCAGCCGAGTTGACGCGGCCGTCAGTGACCTGTGACGGTCACGGTCATGCGCCGCCGATGCCCGGCGCTGCGATGTTCCCAGAGATAGATGCCCTGCCAGGTGCCGAGTGCACAGCGGCCGTCCGTGACCGGCAGGCTAAGCGCCGACTGCGTTAGCACGCTCCTGACGTGCGCCGGCATGTCGTCGGGGCCTTCGGCCGTGTGCCGGAACAACGGGTCGCCGTCCGGGACGAGACGCGCCATGAACGATTCGAGATCCCGCCGCACATCCGGGTCCGCATTCTCGGACAAAATCAGCGACGCGCTCGTATGGTGAATGAAGACCTGGCACAGGCCGGTTTGAATATCTGCGCGTGCAACGGCAGCCTGCACCACGTCGGTGATTTCAGACGTGCCGCGACCCTCGGTTAACACTTCGATCGTGCTCTGGATGACCCTCATGCGTCCGGGACATAGTGCGTGCCGAATTTCACCCGCAGGGTTTTGACCCGCCCATACCACGGGATGCTGACGATATACAGATTGTCGTGTTCCGCCTCGCCCATCTCCGGCACCTTCTTGCTGCCGTGGAAGTTTTCGATTAACAGCGGCATCGCCTCGCGGTCGGTGACCACCAGTACGATCCTGCCCTTGTACTCGCGCAAGATCAGGTCTGTGAGGCCACGCACGTTACCGGTATCGACGACCTGCACGGGCAATTGGAGGCGTTTCGACAGCGGTTCTACTGTTTCCTGCGTCGCGCGGTACTGTGTCGCGAAAATCGCGTCGATGCCTGCGACGACATCGATATCGCCGACGATACGTGCGAGCTCCTCGGCCCGGAGCCGCCCCGCCGAACTCAAGCCGGGATTTTCATCTTCATCCAAATTGATCTCGGCATAGCGCACGAAAACAACTGTGGTCGTCGCCTGCGATTCAAAAAACCAGGCCAGGCTCAGCGCAATGATCAGAAATACTGCGCTCGCTATAATTCTGCGGCGGCGGCGGCGTTTACGGCGATTGTCATCGTTCATCGGCAATGTAATCCGCTCGGTCTCACCTACTGCGCACCATCATCGTCATGGTCTCTCGTTTCGATGACCCGGTACTCCGCGTCGACAAAATCTCCCCTCGCTGCCCCGGCGGTAACTCCGGCCGGCGACGCGTGGCCGGCTTTCCTGGCCAGCCACCAGAGGCGAACATAGATCACGAACCAGGCGATCAACGCCAAACCGATCAATGCCGCCAGCACAAACCCGCCGACAATGACCGCGACCGCGAACACGATCAGCCCGACGATCATGCCGACGACCTGCATGAACGGGTTGACTTGCCGCCGTCCCAGCCGGACATATCGGATTTGTGGCATCAGCGTATTCTACTTGTCGCGCGTCACGGACCAATATTCAGCAGCCGTGTCCGACGCCTCGTGATCGGCGACCCGCGCGGCCCCTAAATCCTCAAGTGTCTTCAGAAAACTCGGCCGGACCTGCCGCTCGAACATCTTGCGGACGTAACCCGCCGGATGCATGCAAGACTCCATATAGGCGGTCATACGCCAGCCTTCCGACTTGCGCTTGAGCACGGCCATGCCCGGATCGGTACCGCTCATCGGCTGCGTGCGCCCGATTGTCTTGATATCCCATTCGAGGTCAAACAAGACGACCGCAACATCGTCGGTCATACGCTTCGGCACGAGATTGGTATAGACATTACAGAGGCCGTCGATGACATGGGGGCCCGGATTCCAGTATCGCTCGAGCTGTTTCCAACTCGTGAAGCAGCGCTCGACTTCCATGGCGCGGTAAAACGGCTGCGCATCGTCGCGATCCCAGAGACCCGCGAGCGTCGAGTACTCCTGGCTGTTCCAGCACGCCGAATAGGCTTCGAAGAATGCTGTGATCTCAACTTTGAAATCGCTGTCGGTCATGGCACTCCCCTATTCGGCCCTCGTCTATTCGGGAAGGGCTTGTAACTTGTACATCGCCGCGAGCACCGGCGTCGGGCTCAACCCGACCTGTCCGAACCAGCGCTCGAATAATTGTTTGTATTGCCCCGTGCGATAGATCCGCGCCAGCGAGCGATCGGCCACGTGGCGGAAATCGGCGTCATTCCGCCTGATCATGAGCCCGTAGGGTTCATACGAATAGAGGTCCTGCGACAATGTATAGTCGCTCGGTTTGCCGCTCTGGACCATCTGCCCGATCAGAACCACCTGGTCGGATGCAAATGCCTTGACCTTGCCGGCGTTCAGCATCTGCATGCCTTCGCTGTCCGTTTCGACGAGCTCGATCTTCGCTTCGATGAAGCTTTCCTTCAGATATTTTCGGAGCGCGACCTCGGTGGTCGTGCCCTTGGCCACCGCCACCGATTTTCCCGCAATATCGATCGTGTGAATGATCGGCGCGTCCGCCTTGGATACGAGCGCAGCGCCGGTCACGAAGGTCATGAGCGTAAAGTCGACGCGTTCGAGACGCGACAGCGTAATCGTGCTCGAGGCGCACTCGATATCGATTTTGCCGCTCTCGACGGCATCGAAGCGATCTTGGAGGCTGACTTCAACGAACTTGATTTCGAGACCGTCGAGGCCGAGCCTCTCCTTGGTGGCCGTAGCGATGCGGCGACAGAGATCGACTGAATAGCCGATCGGGTTGCCATCAGGATCGTGAAACGAAAACGGGGCCGAGTCGGAGTTATAGCCGATCGTGAACACGCCCGTATCGGCAATTTTCTTCAACGTGCCGCTGAGTTTCTCGGCCTGAGCGCCGAAACTAAGCATCAGTAGGACTACAAAAGTGATTAAGCGTCGCATTTCGTTCTCCACTATTATTTCGAGCTTTCCAAAATCGCGAGTGGATCATCCAGCACGTCGGGATGATAGCGCTCGGTGAGTTCAAGATAATATTTCGGCAGGTCCTCGATGCGTGCCGCGCGCGTACCTGATCCATGCGCCGTCGTATGGCCCGGCGTGTCGCCGAAGCCCATCCACGGCCGCCACGTCACGAGACCGTGGAAATTGACGCTCGTCGGCACCGTTGCCTGCGCCGGGTCCGCGAGGTCAGACAATTTGGCGTGATAAGTCGACATCTCGTTATATACGAACGGCTTCGCGCCCGGCCTCGAGGACTGCCCGTCAACGTTGATTATTTCCGTAATCCAGACGTCGTCCCCACGCGTCACGGCCGGCTCGAATCGATGCCGAAGTTTCATGCCGGCGGCTTCGCCGACCGGCGACTCGATCTCCATTCCGCCCGCCGTAATGATAAGCGAAGCCGGGCCCATGCGAACCTGCGGTACCTCAACGGTTTTTCCAGTCACCGGATTTTGCCAGGTTTCGAGCAACTTCCCCGTCTCGAGATCGGTGAAATAAGCAACCTCTATAGATTGTGCGGCATACGTTTCGTCGCCGATCTTGCGGTAGCGGCTGAACGTCCCGGCCAGGATCCCCATCATCGGTATTGCCACGTGATTGATCACGGCATACCGGGCGCCGATGACCCAACCGATGCAGAGCCGGTCGTCCGTTGCGCCCCGAAGCTTGATCATGGCCGTCAGGAAATCGTCGGCACGTGACAGGTCCAGCACCGGGGCGGCAAAAGCCGTCGCCGCGAGCATCGGTATCCCCATTGCGCCGGCCGCCGCCGTGCTGAAGAACCGCAATATCGAGCGACGATCGATCCTTTTTTCTAACTGGGCCGTATCCACGTGCGAGAGTCTAACAGCAACGTAGCCGGGCCACGGTTTTCGGTTAGTATCAAAAAAGAATGGCTGTGAACAAATTCGGAACCCTGGTGATAGCCGGCTTGGCCGGCGGTTTGCTCGCGACCGCTGTGGCGCAGGACGACTCCGACGCCGACGTGAGCTTCGACGGGCTGGTGCGCGTCGAAAAAGGCGTGTTCCAGAGGGTCTGGATAGACCCCGAAGTCGATTTCGCCGTATATGACAAGATCATACTCGGCGATGCTGAATTCGAATTCCGCAGCGTCAAAGAGGTCAGCAGATCGGCGAACTATTCCTCGAAAAGTGAATTTCCGATCAGTGCCGCAAACCGGCAAAAGCTCGTCGAGAATGTCACGAAAGTCTTCGACGAAGAATTGCGCAAAAGCAAGTATTTTACGATCGTGACCGAGCCGGGCCCCGATGTGCTGATCCTCGAGGGCGCGATGCTCGATATTGTCTCCCGCGTGCCGCCGCAACGGGCCGGTCGCAGCGATATTTATCTGTCGCGCGTCGGTGAAGCGACTTTGATCCTGCAACTCAGGGACTCACTGACCGGACGTACCCTGGTCCGCGCCGCGGAACGGCGGGCGGCGGAAGCGATCGGCAGCCGTGGCATGATCTCCAACCCCGTGACGACCTGGACTGAAGTGCGGCGCCTCGCACGCCGCTGGGGTTCGAAGTTACGGGCCGGGCTCGATTCCGTACACGAAAACCGCTAGGCGGGAAACGGCATGCTAGACTAATTACTTAATTATTTGATTCCGTTGCAGGAGATTTTTAATGCAGCCAGACAGGCAAATCGGACCGGGCCGGATGGCACCGGCCGCAATCTACCCGGATGCGGTGCGCGAATCCGTGCTCGCGACCAACAAGGTTCTCAAGAACACTTATTTATTGTTGTCGGCCACGCTGATATTCAGCGCAATGATGGCCGCGGTGTCAGTCGCGATTGGCATGCCGCACCCGGGGCTGTTGATCTCGCTCGGCGGCATGCTCGGCCTTTTGTTCCTGACGCACAAGTTCCGCAACTCGGCCGCGGGCGTCGTGTGCGTGTTCGCATTCACGGGCTTTCTGGGCCTGCTGCTCGGCCCGATGCTGAGCTATTATCTCGAAGCGACCCCGAACGGCGGCCAACTCGTCATGACGGCGCTCGGCACGACGGGCCTGGTGTTCCTCGGACTCAGCGCCTATGCCGTCACCTCGCGCAAGGACATGAGCTTTATGGGCCGCTTCTTGATGGTCGGCCTGCTCGGCCTCGTCGGTATCGTCATTATCGGCTTGTTCGTCGACCTGTCGGCCTACCAGATGGCCATCTCGGCCGGCGCCGTTTTGCTGATGTCGGGATTCATCCTGTACGACACGAGCAGAATTATTCATGGTGGCGAAACCAGCTACATCACGGCCACGGTGAGCCTCTATCTGAACCTCTACATCATGTTCCAGCACCTGCTGATGCTGTTGGGCATGGGTGGGGACGATTAATAATATGCCGTGAGGCCGATCAGGCGCCGATGAATTCCTCGTCGGCCATATAGCTTCGCAAGACGTCCGGAATCCGGATGCGACCGTCGGCGGTCTGATAGTTCTCGATGACTGCGACCAGCGCCCGCCCGGCCGCAACGCCGGAACCGTTCAAGGTGTGCACGAGTTCAGGCTTGCCGTCGGGTTTACGCCAGCGCGCGCCCATCCTGCGTGCCTGAAAAGATTCGCAATTGCTGCACGAGGAGATCTCCCGGTAACGCGCCTGGCTCGGGAGCCAGACTTCGAGGTCATACGTCTTCGCGGCGCCGAAGCCGATGTCGCCGGCACACAACGCAACGACGCGGTACGGCAATTCGAGTTGCTGCAACACGGTTTCGGCGTGGCCGGTGAGTTCCTCGAGGGCCGCGTAAGATTGTTCCGGGCGGACGATTTGCACCAGTTCGACTTTCTCGAACTGGTGCTGACGAATCATTCCGCGCGTGTCCTTGCCGTGCGAACCGGCCTCGGCGCGAAAACACGGCGTGTGCGCGACAAATTTCAGCGGCAGCGAATCGGCGTCGACAATCGTCTCGCGCACGAGGTTCGTGACCGGGACTTCGGCCGTCGGGATCAGGTAAAAATCATGGTCGCCCTGGAGCGCAAAAAGATCCTCGCCAAATTTTGGTAGCTGGCCCGTCCCCTCAAGGCTTTTGCCATTGACGACGTAAGGCGCGTAAATCTCGGTATAACCGTGCTCCCCCGTGTGGAGGTTCAACATAAACTGAATCAACGCCCGGTGCAGGCGCGCCAACGCACCGCGCATAACGGTGAAACGCGCGCCGGCCATGCGCGCAGCCGCCTCGAAGTCCAGCAACCCGAGGGCCTCACCGAGATCCACGTGATCGCGCACATCGAAGTCGAATGTCGCGGGGTGACCCCAGTTTCGAATCTCGGCGTTGGCTGACTCGTCCCGCCCGTCGGGCACGGACTCGTGCAGCAGATTTGGCATTTCCAGTTGCAGATCGTGCAACTCGGCCTGCAGGGCGGCGAGTTCGGTCTCGCCGGCTTTCAGCTCGTTGCCGAGCGACGCCACCTGATCCATCAGTGACTGGACATCCTCGCCCGCCGCTTTGGCGTGTCCGATGTCCCTGGATTTGACGTTGCGCTCGTTGCGCAACGTCTCGACGCTGATCTGGACCGCTTTCCGCCGCTTCTCGAGGGCCTTGAAGCGCCCCACATCGAGGTCATAACCGCGGCGCCCCAGGTTGGTCGATACCGCTTGGATATCGGCCCTCAGTAACTTAGGATCAAGCATTAATAAAAGCCCATATATACCTGTTTTATATAATTATTTTTTATTTGAAAGGCCGCCGCTGCCGCGCGCGCGCAGGTCGGCGAGTTTGGCGGCGATGCTGGTCTCGAGCCCTCGATCCACCGGCGCATAGTAGACCCTCTGTTTCATTTCGTCCGGAAAATAATGCTCCCCCGCAGCGAACGCGCCGGCCTCGTCATGCGCATAGCGATAGTTCTTGCCATGCCCGAGGCGCTTCATCAATTGAGTCGGCGCGTTCCGCAGGTGCAGTGGCACATCGAGGGTGCCGAGTTCCCGCGCATCCGACATCGCGGCCAGGTGTGCCCGGTAGACCGCGTTGCTCTTCGCCGCACAGGCAACGAACACGATGGCCTGGGCAATCGCAAGTTCGCCCTCGGGGCTGCCGAGCCGCTCGAATGTCTCCCAGGCGTCGAGGGCGATACGGAGCGCACGCGGATCGGCATTGCCGATATCTTCCGACGCCATGCGCACGACACGCCGCGCAACATAATGCGGATCGCAACCGCCATCCAGCATGCGCGCATACCAGTAGAGGGACGCGTCGGGATCCGAACCCCGCACGGACTTATGCAGCGCAGAGATCTGGTCATAAAACAAGTCGCCGTGATGATCGAACCGGCGCACGCCCCCGGCGATGACCTCATCGACAATCACCGACGTGATTTCGGCCCCGTGCCCCGCAGTTGCCTGAGCTTCGGCCAGACCCGCGGCGAGTTCCAGTAAATTCAGCGCGCGCCTGGCATCGCCGTCCGCCGCAACAGCAAGCACACCGAGCTCTTCGTCCGCGATTGCCGGCGCAGCGGCGCCGAGTCCGTTATCGGGATCCTGTAAAGCGCGGCGCAATACACGGATCAGGTCATCCGTCTGGAGCGCCTTCAATACGTAGACGCGCGCCCGGGAGAGCAGCGCGTTATTTAATTCGAACGACGGGTTCTCGGTCGTCGCGCCGATGAAGGTCAGGGTGCCATCCTCGACAAACGGCAGAAAAGCATCCTGCTGAGCCTTGTTGAATCGGTGGACCTCATCGAGAAACAGCACCGTTGGGCGCTCCGGGTGCATGCCGGCCTGCACGACGGCCGCGCGAATGTCTTTTACGCCGGCCATAACCGCCGACAAGCCGATGAACTGGGCATTGGCGCTCTTCGCCACGAGGCGTGCGAGCGTGGTCTTGCCAGTACCGGGCGGGCCCCAGAGAATAGCCGAGTGCAAGCTCTCGGCCGTAACGAGACGGGTCAGCGGCTTGCCGTCGCCGAGCAGCTGCGCCTGGCCCACGACTTCATCCAGCGAACGCGGCCGCATGCGGTCCGCGAGCGGCCGCAGCTGCGGGTCCGGGCCCCGCTTGTCAGCCAGAATCATGCGCGAATTCTCTGTGTGATGTCCGACTAAATGGGACGGATCGGTCCCATCATATCGCCTAAGGGGTTCTCTCGGGTAACCAGGACTCTACCGTTGCCGCCCAGCGACCGAGGCCCGCCACAGCGAGTACCCAGCCGAGCAGGATACCGGCGACATCGAATACGGCATCAGCGATTTCAGCCGAGCGATAGCCTGTGCGGCTCTGCAGGAACTCGATCAGGATGCCGAACGCGAGCAGTCCGAGCGCGACGGGCAGCGCGAGCGACGGGCGAAACACGCCGCAAAACCAGATCATGAGGACCGCGAAGGACATGAAATGTGCGAGCTTATCCGAATAGACGAACTGGGGACCGCTGACCGGCGCGAGAGTCAGGTACAGGACCACGGCCAGCAGGCCTATCCCGCAGCCGAGCCAGACATATCCGAAGCGAAGACTACGCATGATGCCGGACGCTAAAAATCGGATTCGCCGATGACGTCGACGCCGGCCGGAACCTCGAAATGAAAAACCTCGTCGGGCATGGAAGCCGGTCGCTCGATATTGGTCAGAAACATGCGGGTCTGCTGACCGAGCCGGTCATTGAGCACGATCTGCACCAGGCCGTCATCATCGAAGCCGAGGCTGATGGTGTTGAAATCCGATTCAGGGGAAACGGGCTGGAGGCGCATCCATTCGATGCCGGCATCGACGGTCGAACCCAGAAATTCAAACTGATCGAGCACGTGCGTATCGCCCGTCAACAGCGCGGCCGGCGTTGCCCCGAGCCCGGTTTCGAGACGCCGGATGGTGACCTGCCGCAGGTCCGCTTCGTATAACCAGACCCGTTCACCGTCGGCCACGATGACGCGTTCATACGGCTCGGTGTAATGCCAGCGAAAGCGGCCCGGCTTTTTGAGAATGACCTGACCGCTGGCCTCATCGACGAGTTTGAAATCGCTATCGATGACTTCCTGGCGAAAATCGGCCCGCAGAATTTCGAGGTCGTCGAGGTAGGTCCGCAGGCGCGATAAGCCCGGGTCATCGGTTATCGATGAATCGGCACGGCTCGCGCCCGGCACGATAAGCAAGAGCATGCACGCGGCAACGACTGGCGCCGGTATCCGGCAGAGCAACATGGGAAATAACACCGTCAGCGATCGGGAGATGGCGGAACGAGTACCTCGCGGGAACCGTTGGATTGCAAACTGCCGACTAAGCCTGCCTGTTCCATGCTTTCGACCATACGGGCGGCACGGTTATAGCCGATCTTCAACCGTCTCTGAATGCCGGAAACCGATGCGCGCCGTGTTTCCACTACGATACGCACCGCCTCATCATAAAGCGCGTCGGTTTCACCATCCACCGCGCCGAACGACTTGGGTTCGCCGCTTATGCCCGGTATTGGCTCCGACGGGCCGTCCGTAACCCCATCGATGTAGCTCGGCTTGTCCGATCCCTCGAGCGTACCGACGACGCGATGCACTTCCTGGTCCGAAACGAACGCGCCGTGCACACGCAGCGGCAAGCCACTGCCGGGCGACATGAACAGCATGTCGCCGTGTCCGAGCAGGGCCTCCGCCCCACCTTGATCGAGAATCGTGCGCGAGTCCACCTTTGCCGAGACCTGGAATGCGATGCGGCATGGAATATTCGCCTTGATGAGCCCGGTGATGACGTCAACCGACGGGCGTTGCGTCGCGATGATCATGTGAATACCCGAAGCTCGCGCTTTTTGTGCCAGGCGGGCAATCAATTCTTCGACTTTCTTGCCGACGATCATCATCATGTCAGCGAGTTCGTCAATGACGACGACGATACGCGGCAACGGCTCGAGCAAACGTCTCTGAATTTCACCCGTTGTGGCGTCGGTCTCCGAAAATAACGGGTCGGCAATCGGCTCTCCCTTGTCGACGGCGGCGCGGATCTTGCGGTTGTAACTGTCGAGCTTGCGCACGCCGAGCGCCGCCATGAGCCGGTAACGGTGCTCCATTTCAGCGACACACCAGCGTAACGCGTTGGACGCATCCTTCATGTCCGTAACGACCGGGCACAGAAGATGCGGAATACCTTCATACACGGACAGTTCGAGCATCTTCGGGTCGATCATGATCAGGCGCACCTCTTCCGGCGTGGCCTTGTACAGCAGGCTCAGCACCATCGCATTTAGCGCGACGGACTTGCCGGACCCGGTCGTACCGGCGATCAGCAGATGCGGCATGCGCTCCAGATCGGCGACGACGGGTTTGCCGCCGATATCCTTGCCGAGCGCGAGAGTCAAAGGTGAAGCCTGATCTTCATAGGTCTTGGATCGCAGGATCTCGCCGAGCGTGACGAGTTCGCGCGATTCGTTCGGAATTTCGAGGCCTACGGTCGATTTGCCCGGAATAACTTCGACCACGCGCACGCTGATCGTCGACAGCGAGCGCGCCAGGTCCTTGGCCAGGTTGCTGATCTGATTGACTTTGATGCCCGGCGCGAGATCGAGTTCGAAACGGGTCACGACCGGCCCGGGATGCACCGCTGCGACTTGTACGTCGACGCCGAAATCACGCAATTTGAGTTCGACCAGCCGCGACATGGCCGCGAGTGCCTCGGCCGAATAGCCGGGCGTATGGCCCGCCGATTCGTCGAGTACTGAAAGTGGCGGGAGTTCTCCCGCACCGGTGGATGCAAAAAGCTGGGTCTGGCGCTCCTTGTCGACACGCGTACCCGGTTGCAGCATCGGCAAAACGGGCTCGATGCGCGGGATACGCCGGCGCTTCTCTTTCGTGAGCTGCGTCCGCATGATTTTCTGCCGTTGCGCTTGCGCCCTGCGCCCTTCAACCTTGTCCCTGAACAAGAGCACCAACGTCCGGATCCGCCCGACCAAATCAAGCACCCAGTGTCCCGTCCGATCCATGACGACGAGCCACGAAATGCCCGTGAACAGCGCCACGCCCGCGAGCCACAGCGCGAGCAGTAAAAGGGTCGCACCGAGGGCGCCGAAGAGTCTGACGCAGGCGCCGCCGATCAGCTGCCCGAGCGCGCCACCGGCCGACTGTGGCAGTTCCGGGCTGTAAAAGTGCAACATCGCGAGCGCGCAACTCGTCGCCAGCGTGATCAGGAAACCGGCGAAACGCGTACCGATAAGCGCGCGGTCGAGTGGACCGGCCTGATCGCGCGCCGAAAAAACGAACCACCCGGCCAACATGACGAGTGCCGGAAACAGGAATGCCGGGGCACCGAACAAGCTATAGGACACGTCCGCGAACCAGGCACCCGCTGCGCCGATCTGATTCCGTACGACCTGGCCGTCACCGGTATGGCTGAAACCCGGATCGCGGGCGTCATAGGACATCAGGGCCACGAGCATAATCACGGCAAACGCCGCGAACACCCACAGCGCTGCTTCCCGCACCGAACCGGCGACGGTTGCTATACCGGCAGCCTGTGGCCGACCATGGAGTCTAGCTACTCTGGACAATTGAGCCCACGTATAAGAGATCGCAACAACAACACAAGTTAACTACTTAAATCATAAGCAGTTAGCGTGCCGATAATAGCAGCAAATGGGTGCCCATGTGCAAGCCGCCGGTGATTCTTCTACACTAGCCGCCCCCGTTTGCTGACCCATGGACCGGCCACTTGAATGCGCCTGCCGGCGCCCGCATATATTTGAAGCTATGCCTGATACGCGACACTGCCGCCTGTTAATTCTCGGCTCGGGGCCTGCCGGCTATTCGGCCGCGGTCTACGCCGCGCGCGCGAATCTGAGGCCGGTCATCGTCACCGGAATCGAACTCGGCGGCCAACTCATGACAACCACCGATGTCGACAACTGGCCGGGCGGCGCCGAAGGACTGCAGGGACCGGAGCTCATGGATCAACTGCGGGCCCATGCGGAGCGCTTCGGCACGGAAATCGTCAATGATCATATTAATAAGGTGGACCTCGCCAGCCGCCCGTTCAGGGCGTGGGGCGACTCCGGTGCGTACACCTGCGACGCGTTGATCATCGCAACGGGCGCGACGGCGCGTTACCTCGGACTCGACAGCGAGAGTCAATATAAGGGCCGCGGCGTTTCGGCCTGCGCGACCTGCGACGGATTTTTCTTTCGCGATCAGCCTGTAGCCCTCATCGGCGGCGGCAATACCGCGGTCGAAGAAGCGTTGTATCTGTCGAATATTGCGTCACACGTTACGCTCATACACCGCCGCGACACATTGCGCGCCGAAAAGATGATGCAGGACCAGTTACGCGCGAAGACGCGTGAATCCGGCAATGCGGACGGTAACGTCGAAATTCTCTGGAACCACGTCCTCGACGAAGTGCTCGGCGACGACAACGGCGTAACCGGCATTCGCGTGCGGAGCACGAGCAACCCCGACCAGACAAATGAAATCAAATTATCGGGCGTGTTTATCGCCATTGGGCACGACCCCAATACGAAGATGTTTACCGGTCAACTCGAGATGGAAAATGGTTATATCATCGTCAATGCAAATGGGCATGGGGGAGCGACGGCGACGAGCGTGCCCGGCATATTTGCGGCGGGCGATGTGGCCGATCCGATATACCGACAGGCCGTGACGTCCGCCGGTTCCGGGTGCATGGCGGCTCTCGATGCAGAGAAATTCGTGGATGCCCTCGGGCAACACCAACCACAGTAACCGGGGTACCGCGATGCGCGCGGAGATCGTTCAAGCCATAACGAAAATCGAAGCCGGACAATGGAATCGGTTGAGGGGCACCGATATCCCGTTCCTGCGCCACGAATTTCTCGCCGCCATGGAATCCTCCGGCTGCGTCGGCCCGGGCACAGGTTGGCGGCCCTGCCACGCCGCGTTGTTTGATGATCGCGACAAGCTCATCGGCGCGATGCCACTCTATGAGAAGATGAATTCCTGGGGCGAATTCGTCTTCGATTTCGCCTGGGCGAACGCCTATGAACACGCCGGCCTGCCCTATTACCCGAAGCTCGTCTCGGCGATCCCCTACACGCCGGCGACCAGTTCGCGTTGCCTGATTGCACCCCATACCGATCAGCCCCGCGCCCTGAAGGCACTCACCACTGTGGCGCGGCAATATGCGGATGAGATTGGCGCTTCGTCTCTACACGTGTTGTTTCCAACGCAGCAGGAGGCCAGACAATTCGAAGCAGAGGGCCTGTTGCTCCGAGAAGATTGCCAGTTTCACTGGCACAATCGCGACTATGCGGATTTCGAGGCGTTTCTCGGCGAATTAACCTCAATAAAACGCAAAAAATTGCGTCGCGAGCGGCGCCGCATCTTTGAGGCCGGCATTCGCTTCCGGATCATGGAGGGTGGTGAGCTCGACGCCGAGGCATGGCGCCAAATCATGCCACTGTATGCGAGTTCGTTCTGGCGTCGCGGCCGGAAACCTTATCTCAATGAACAATTCTTTCTCGAGGTCTCGCAGACGCTGCCCGATCAGATCGTCGTCGTGCTGGCCCTGTTCGGCGACGAGCCGATCGCAACGGCCATTTGCTTTCGCAGCGCGGATACGCTGTTCGGCCGTTACTGGGGCAGTTCGGGCCGCTATCACAGCTTGCATTTCGAGACCTGCTACTATCAAGGCATCGAATACTGTATTGCCAACGGCCTTGCGCACTTCGAACCCGGAACGCAGGGAGAGCACAAGATCAGCCGCGGCTTCGTCGCAACGAGAACCTGGTCTGCCCACTGGCTGTCACACCCGCAGTTTGCGGCGGCAGTCAACGATTATCTCGATCGCGAACGCGATTACATCGACGAGTACATGGACGCGGTGCGCGCGCACGAGCCGTATCGGCAAGAGCCTAATTAGCGGCGTGGACCGAATCGGCACCGCGTACTGGATCGAAGCCAGCGATCCGCCCGACAGTTTCCCGAACCCGGAATTCGCGCTCGACGATAACGACGGCTTGCTTGCCATTGGCGGCGACCTTTCGATACCCCGCCTTCTCGCAGCCTACCGGAAAGGTATATTTCCATGGTACGACAGCGAATGGCAGCCGATATTGTGGTGGTCGCCGAATCCGCGGGCGGTTTTGTTCACGGAAGAACTACACGTGTCTCGCAGCCTACGTAAAACGCTTCGTAAAAATATATTCACCGTGTCGATCGACCGGAATTTCGCGGATGTCGTCGAGCGTTGCGCGACGACGCGCTCAGATACGGGCACGTGGATCAACCCAAGCCTGGCCGTCGCTTATCGAAAATTACATGAAATAGGATATGCCCATGCCGTCGAAACCTGGGCAAATGGCGAACTCGTCGGCGGCCTGTACGGCGTGAATCTCGGCCGGGTCTTTTATGGCGAATCCATGTTTTCCGTGCAAACAGACGCTTCGAAAGTTGCCCTCGTCTACCTCGTCGCAATTTGCCGCGAGCTCGGCGTCGAGCTTATCGACTGCCAGCTCGCATCCCCGCACCTCGCGAGCCTCGGCAGCCGGCAAATATCGAGGCAAACGTTCCAGGATTATTTGCGGCGCTATACCGATTTCCCCCAGCGATCCGGCTGGGCACGCGACGAACAGGGCACGGCCGGGCTGTTGGCCTGACGCCGAGTGTGACGCCGCAGCTTGCGCCAACCCTGAAGTTCTTGCACAATGCGCCCGCCGCAAAATCGAGAAAATTGATGGTGAAGGAAGAAGCGATTCAAATGGATGGTCTCGTAACCGAGACGCTACCAAACACGATTTTCCGCGTGCAACTCGACAATGGCCATACGGTAACCGCCCATATCTCGGGCAAGATGCGTAAACACTATATTCGAATTCTTACGGGAGACCGAGTCACCGTGGAACTGACCCCGTACGATCTCGCACGCGGCCGCATCATCTATCGCGAAAGATAATCGGGTGGGCCTGGCTGGCTGCTAGGGCGTCTCGGATTCCGAGAGGTGTTCCAGCTTCTTCGTCGCCGGTATGGAGATAAGCTTCAGCGCATCATCGTCGCCGAGTTCGATGCGCACATCGCCACCTTCCGCGAGTTCCCCAAATAGCAGAATCTCGGCCAGTGGGCGCTTGATGTTCTCCTGAATAATGCGGGCCATAGGCCGGGCACCCATCGTCGGATCGTAACCGCGATCGGCGATCCAGCGACGGGCTTCCGCATCGAGTTCGAGGGTCACGTCATGATCCTCGAGTTGCGCCTCGAGTTCGAGCACCAGCTTATCGACGACGCGCAGGACCGACTTATGATCCAGCGCGGCGAACTCGATCACGGCATCGAGGCGGTTACGAAACTCCGGTGGAAACATCTTTTTGACCGCAGTCAAACCATCGCTGCTGTGATCCTGCTGCGTAAAGCCGATCGACGCGCGGCTCATCTCCGTGGCGCCCGCATTCGTCGTCATGACCAGAATGACGTTACGAAAATCCGCCTTGCGCCCGTTGTTATCGGTCAGCGTGCCGTGATCCATGACTTGCAGCAGAATATTGAAAACTTCCGGGTGCGCTTTTTCGATTTCATCAAGCAACAGGACGGCATGCGGATTCTTGGTAACGGCTTCTGTCAACAGACCACCCTGATCGAAACCGACGTATCCCGGCGGCGCCCCGATGAGCCGCGACACGGTATGGCGCTCCATGTATTCCGACATGTCAAAACGGATCAACTCGATACCAAGGCAGTGTGCGAGCTGGCGCGTAACTTCCGTCTTGCCGACACCGGTCGGCCCGGCAAACAGGTATGCCCCGACGGGTTTTTCGGGTTCGCGCAAACCTGAGCGGGCCATCTTAATAGCCGACGCAAGCGCGTCGATCGCCAAATCCTGACCGAAGATAACGAGCTTGAGATCGCGGTCGAGATGCTTGAGCAGACCACGATCCGATGCCGAGACGCTCCTCGGCGGAATGCGGGCCATGTTCGCTACAATATTCTCGATCCGTTCAACGTCGATGACTGTCGCCCGGTTTTCGGGCGCACTCATGCGTACGTTCGCCCCCGCTTCATCGATTACGTCGATCGCCTTGTCCGGCAACTTCCGGTCGCCGATATGACGAGCCGACAACTCGACGGCAGTCCGCAGCGCCTCGTCAGTGTATTTCACATCGTGATGTTCTTCGAATCGCGACCGCAAACCTCTCAGAATTGCCACGGTCTCGGGAATGCTCGGCTCCTCGATATCGATCTTCTGGAAGCGCCGCGCGAGTGCATGATCCTTTTCGAAAATGCCGCGATATTCGCGATACGTCGTCGAGCCCATACAACGTATATCGCCGTCACCGAGCACGGGCTTAATCAGATTCGACGCATCGAGAACCCCGCCCGAAGCCGCGCCCGCACCAATGACGGTGTGAATCTCGTCGATAAACAGGATGGCACCAGGATCTTTCTGGATCTCTGCGATGACACCCTTGAATCGTTTCTCAAAATCGCCCCGGTATTTTGTGCCCGCCAGCAACGCGCCCATATCGAGCGCGTAAATCGTGCAATGATTAAGTACTTCGGGCACTTCGCCATCGACAATCATCTTCGCGAGACCTTCGGCCAGTGCCGTCTTGCCGACGCCCGCTTCGCCCACATAAAGGGGGTTATGCTTGCGTCGCCGGCACAGGATCTGAATCGTGCGCTCGATCTCCTGTTCGCGCCCGATCAGCGGATCGATTTTGCCGTCGATAGCGCGCTGATTCAGGTTGCGCGTGAAACTTTCGAGCGGGCTCGCCCCGGCACCCTCATCTGCGTCGTCGCCGTCGACGGTATTACCGCGCTGTTCCGCGGCTCCATCACCCATCTTGCTGAGCCCGTGCGAAATGTAATTGACGACATCGAGTCGTGCAACGTCGTGCAGGCTCAACAGGTACACCGCTTGCGATTGCTTTTCACCGAAAATGGCGACGAGTACATTTTCGCCACTGACTTCTTTCCTGCCGCTCGACTGCACGTGGAAAACAGCACGTTGCAGGACGCGCTGGAACCCGAGTGTCGGCTGCACCTCCTGATCTTCGTCACCCGACAAGCGCGGCGTCGACTCATCGACGAAGTCCTCGAGATCCTTGCGCAGGCGCACCATCTCGGCACCACACGCAGTCAGTATTTCAGCGGCCTTGGGTATATCCAGAATCGCAAGCAGCAAGTGCTCCACGGTCATGTACTCAAAACGTTCGTCGCGCGCCCGCTGAAAAGCTTCGTTGAGGCAAAATTCCAGTTCGGTGCTGAGCATATCCTTAATCCAGTTCCTCGAGCGTACACAGCAATGGATGCTGATGCCGATCTGCGAACGAACAGACCCGAGCCACTTTGGTCTCTGCGATCTCGTACGTAAAGATGCCACAGACACCCTTTCCCTGCGTGTGTACTTCCAACATTACTCTCGTTGCTTGTGGACGATCCATGCTAAATATGGCCTCCAGGAGCTCGACGACGAATTCCATGGGCGTGTAATCGTCGTTCAATAACACAACCCGGAACAACGGCGGTTTCTTGACCTTCGGTCTGGCTTCTTCAACGACCAGCACCCGATCGTCATCCGGACCTGTCAATAACTCTTTGTCGCGATCACCCGCCATATCGGCTATTTAGGCACAGAAGTATAGTAAAGCATTGATACGATACTACATATGTCAAGCCCCAAGCACTTGATGCATAGCAAAATATCACCCCGGCGGCAGTTAACAATAATCCCTTTGGCAAAGATTTCCGTGCACCGGCGCACGTTAAGCGACCGCCACCGGCTGACAGAAAAATGACGCCCTGCAGGACGGATTTCGAAGATGCCCGTCGGCGGGATTCAGGTGGCCCGTGATCATTCATATGTATATTAATGCTTTAACAGGAAATTCATGCTCAAATATTAGGCTTATTGGATTGCGCTTATTGGCAGACTCTTTATCATGCTAGCGGGTTGGTCTATGTACACGCGTCCAAATGACCAACCGCGGGCCGATGACTGGCGAGGCAGCAGTTACTCAATTGAACACGCAAGAACTCGTATCGTGGTGGAGTTCGCAGTCTGCTGAACAGCTGGCGGCCAAAGCCAGCGAACATCTGCCGTTCTGGGTGTCGCTCTGCCTCGTCGTTGCCATTGCCTGGTCCCTGGCTCGTATCGTCTGGCTGGTCTATCCGATCTCAGACGGACCGCTTTGGATTCCGCCCCAGTCAACACCGACCACGCAGCCTTTCGGCAGCGCCGAAAACACGGGCATCAATTACGGTGTCATCGCCAAAGCACATCTTTTCGGCAATGCCATGCAGACATCCGCCCCGGCCGTTGTCGAGACAGCCGAAGACGCGCCCGATACGCGTCTAAATCTGAAACTGCGGGCAACCGTTGTGGCCATCGACCAGAATCTCGCCCACGCCATTATTGCCGACGGTGCCGGCAAGGAAGAAGTCTACTTCATTGCGGATTCGGTTCCGGGCGGCGCGACACTGCAACGAATCGAAGTGGATCGGGTGCTCCTCAATCGTGGTGGCGTCATCGAGGCGCTCAGGCTGCCGCGTGAATTCACGGATGTCGCGGTAAGCTCAGCAACATCAAATACCAGGCGCACCACGCGTAAACAGAACGCACCCCAGATTCCCAATTTTCAGCAACTCGTCGCCCAGAACGCCTCTTCATTTACCGATATCATCCGACCGCAACCATTCATGCCAAACGGACAACTCAAGGGCTACCGCGTGTTCCCGGGCCGCAATCGGCAGCAGTTCATGGCCCTGGGCCTGAGGCCGGGCGACCTCGTCACGGAAGTGAACGGTATCGCGCTGACCGACCCGGCACAGGGAATGGAAATTTTCGCAAGCCTCGGTCAGTCGAGCCACGTCAGCGTTACAGTCGAACGCAACGGCCGGCCCCAGGTGCTCAATATGGACATGAGCCAGGTCCTGTCCACGCAACCCGGTCGACGCTGATGGCCCTGCACCTCATTGCGAATTCCCGGCCGAGCCGCAAGTTCGTCGTTATTGCCCCGGTATTCTGTGTACTCGCCGGTCTCCTTTCGATCAGTCCGGCGGCCGCACAACAACCCACCATTACGCCGAATTACAAGGACGCGGACATTCGTCAGGTCATCGAGGCCGTCGGCGAGGTCACGGGTAAAAACTTCATTCTCGACCCACGCGTCAAGGCGCAGGTCACGATGCTTTCGTCAGTGCCGATGACACCCGATGCGTTCTACGAAGCATTTCTGTCCATTCTTTCCGTATACGGATTCGTGGCCGTCGCGTCCGGTGACGTGATCAAGATTTTGCCCGACGCGAATGCGCGCCAAGTGCCGGGCGCTGAGTTCGAAAGCGGTATGCCACGGCGCGCCGACGATATCGTCACACAAGTCATCGCCGTTGAAAATATCGCCGCTGCCCAACTCGTGCCGATTCTGCGCCCGCTGATACCACAATACGGCCATCTTGCCGCGCATCCGGCCTCCAATATGCTGATCATTTCGGATCGTGCCGCGAATGTGGCACGCCTGCTACGGATTATTCGCCGAATCGATCAGGCCGGTGACGACGAGTTCGAAGTCATTCGCCTCGAACACGCTTCGGCCGGTGAACTCGTGCGCATCGTCACGGCGCTGAAGCAGAGCGCCGCCGCCGCCGGTGGCGCGTCGGCGACGACCATCGTCGCGGATGAACGTACCAACAGCGTGCTCATCAGCGGGGACAAAACCCAGCGTCTTCGTATCCGCGTTCTGATCACGCATCTCGACACGCCGCTCGAAGACGGCGGCGATACCCGAGTACGGTATCTGCGCTACGCCGAGGCGGAGGAACTGGCCAGTAAACTTCAGACCCAGTACCAGGCCGCGGCAAGCCAGGACGGCGGTTCGGCGGAAGCCGGCGTTATCAATATCTGGGCCGACCAGCCGACGAATGCGCTCATCATTACGGCGCCCCCGAAAATCATGAGCTCCATGATGACCGTCATCGATAAGCTCGATATTCGCAGGTTGCAGGTACTCATCGAGGCGATCATCGTCGAAGTCTCGGCCGAGAAAGCGGCGAACCTCGGCATCACCTGGGCCGTCGGCAACGCGAACCTCGACTCGGCGGTGGGCATAACGCAGTTCGACGGCCTGACCGGCGTCACGGGGCTGGCCGGCCTGGTAATCGGCGACGGGGGCGGGGTCCCCACCCTGCAGAGCGGCATTACTGTGGGCCTGGGACGCCTGTCCAATTCGGGCATCAGTTTCGTCGCGCTGATCGAGGCACTGGAGGCCGATACGAATACCAACATCATCGGCACGCCGATTCTGACGATGCTGGACAACGAAGAAGCCGAGATACGCGTCGGTCAGGAAGTGCCGTTCGTGACCGGCAGTTTCACGGCCACGGGCACTGCAGGCAGCGCCCTCAACCCGTTTCAGACGGTCGAGCGCGAACAGGTCGGGCTGACGCTCAAGATTACACCGCAGATCAACGAAGGCAATGCGATACGCCTGAAAATCGAGCAGGAAGTTTCATCCGTGTCCGACAGCACCCAGGCCGTCGACCTGATCACCAACAACAGGAATATTACGACGACCGTTATCGTGGAAGATAAGGGCATCCTCGTGTTGGGTGGGCTGATACAGGAAGAACTGCGCGAGAAGGAACAACGCGTGCCCCTGCTCGGCAGCATCCCACTGCTCGGGGCGCTGTTCCGCTCGACGAGCACGCAGAAAATCAAGACGAACCTCATGTTTTTCATCCGGCCGACGATCCTGCGGGACGACGCCCAAGCCGCATTCGAAACCAACGCCAAATACAACTATATCCGTGAAATACAGTTAAGCGACACATCGTCGCAGAAGGTACTGCCGTTCATTCAGTCACCGAAGGGTGCGATTCCGGAACTCGAGACGAAGATGATACCCGCCGACGACGGCATCCCGGCGATCGATCTTCGGCTGCCGCCGGCCGATGACGCGCACGAGGCACCGACCAACGAGTCGACGGGTGAGTCGATCGACATATTAGGAGAGAGTTGATCGATGGCAACGATAATACCGCCCGCCGCGCCCGCCACGGATGAGGCGCTGATAGAAGCGGCTCAGGAAACCGATCTGCCGACCGCCGATAACGACCGCGAACGTGTGCTCCCGTTCTCTTTCGCCAAGCGCAATGGGCTGTTCGTACAGGGTTATGCCGACGGACAGGCGCAGATCGTGGTCCGCGACGATGCCAGCCCGCTGAGCCTGTCCGAGGCACGACGCTTTATCGACCGACCGCTGAGTTTGCAGGTCGTGACCGCCGAGGAATTCGATGCCCAACTCCAGCAAACCTATGAACGGGAATCAAACTCGGCCATGGAAATGGTCGAAGGTCTCGGCGACGACGATGACCTGTTTCGCGCCGCGCAGGAACTGCCCGAGCCGTCAGACCTCCTGGAGAGCGACGACGACGCGCCAATCATTCGCCTGATCAACGCCGTACTGACTTCGGCGGTCAAGGAAAACGCATCCGATATCCATATCGAACCATTCGAAAACCGCCTGGTCGTCCGGTTTCGTGTCGACGGCGTTCTGCGCGAGGTGCTGGAATCACGCCGCGCAGTCGCACCCCTCGTCGTGTCGCGTATCAAGGTCATGTCGCGGCTCGACATCGCCGAAAAACGGCTGCCGCAGGACGGACGCATCTCGCTGCGAATCGCCGGCCGTGCCGTCGACGTGCGCGTTTCGACGATGCCTTCCGGGCATGGCGAGCGGGTCGTGATGCGCTTGCTCGACAAAACTGCCGGCCGTCTCGACCTCGGCGAACTCGGCATGGAGCCGAAGGACCGGGATGCCGTGGACCGTCTCATTCATCGGCCCCACGGCATTATCCTCGTGACCGGGCCGACCGGTTCGGGCAAGACGACAACGCTTTACGCCGCTCTCGGGCGCATCAACGACAAAACGCGCAATATCATGACGGTCGAGGATCCGATCGAGTACTACATCGACGGCATCGGTCAGTCACAGGTCAACACCAAGGTCGAAATGACGTTCGCGCGCGGGCTGCGCGCCATACTGCGCCAGGACCCCGATGTCGTCATGGTCGGTGAGATTCGCGACCTCGAAACCGCACAAATTGCCGTGCAGGCCAGCCTGACCGGCCATCTCGTGATGTCGACGCTGCACACGAATACGGCTGTCGGCGCCGTGACCCGGTTGCGGGACATGGGCGTCGAACCATTTTTGCTGTCATCCAGCCTGATCGGCGTCATCGCGCAACGGCTCGTGCGGTTGCTCGATCCCGATACCAAACAACCCTACCAGGCCTCGGAATATGAGTGTCGCGAGCTCGGTGTGGATACCGCCACCCCACCGACGCTCTATCGCCCACCCGAGGATGCGCCGCTCGGCGACGGTTACCGGGGCCGCAGCGGAATCTACGAACTCATCACATTGGACGATAAAATGCGCACGATGATTCATGACGGCGCGGGCGAACATGAACTCGAACATTACGCGCGCACGCGAGGACCAAGTATTCACGAAGACGGCATCCGGCTCGTGATGGCCGGTCAGACGACCCTCGAGGAAGTCCTGCGCGTCACCAGAGCCAACTGATGGTCGCCGGCTGATGGGGGCCTTCGAATACACGGCTGTCGATGCCGCCGGCAAGGAACGCAAAGGGGTTATTGAAGGCGACACGCCGCGCCGCGTGCGTCAGGCGCTCAGGGAGCAAAACCTGCTGCCGCTGACGATCAGCGAGATCGCCGAGAAAACGGACTCGAAACAGCAGATTTTCTCCGCACGACGCTCATTGTCGGCCGCAGACCTCGCCGTGATGACGCGCCAGATCGCGACACTCGTGCACGCCGGCATTCCACTCGAGGAAGCTCTGGCTGTCGTCGGGGAACAGAACGACACGCCTCGCATCAAGAGCATCATCATGGGCGTGCGTGCGCGCGTCATGGAAGGCCACAGCCTCGCCGATGGTCTTGGTGACTTTCCGAAGGCCTTTCCCGAACTCTACCGTGCCACGGTGTCGGCCGGGGAACAATCCGGTCATCTCGATGCCGTGCTCGAGCGCCTGGCCGACTACACGGAGAGCCGTCAGGAACTCCGACAGAAAGTGATGAATGCCATGATTTACCCGATCGTTCTGACAGTGCTGGCCCTCGGCATCGTCTCACTCATGCTCGTGTATGTCGTACCGAAGGTGGTTGGCGTCTTTGAAAACACGGGGCAGCAATTGCCGGGCCTCACCATCTCGTTGATCGCGCTCAGTGATTTCATGCGCGATTACGGACTCGTCGTCATCGCGCTGGTCGCCGGCCTCGTGTGGGCCGCCCGGAGAATTCTGCGCCAGCCGGGTCCGCGCCGAAAATTCGACGCTTTCCTGCTTCGACTACCGGTGATCGGCAAACTCGTCAGGGGCTACAATACGGCACGGTTTACGCGCACGTTTAGCATCCTGTCCGGCAGCGGCGTGCCCATTCTCGAATCTCTGAAAATCTCGGCCGAGGTCATCGGCAATCTGGCGATGCGTGACGCAGTCGGAGACGCGGCCGCGCGGGTCCGCGAAGGGGCACCGATCGGCAAATCTCTGGCCACGAGTGGCCACTTTCCACCCCTGTGCATTCACCTTATCTCGAGCGGTGAAGCGAGCGGTGAACTCGACGCCATGCTCGGCCGCGCGGCCATCAACCAGGAACGCGAGATGGATGGACTCATCGCCGCATTGCTCGGCATCCTCGAACCGGCCCTGATCGTCGGCATGGGCGGCGTCGTTCTTATCATCGTCCTCGCCATTCTCCTGCCGATATTCGAACTCAACCAGCTCGTCGGTTAGCTTCCACACCCCCCGTTGATGCGGGTTTCCGGCCTCCCTGGCCGTGGAAATGTGCGCCAAGTCGCATTTTTTCATGCTCGTGATTGCCAACCAGAATTTTTCGATTTATAAGCATAAAGATGATTTCGCATTTGAACATCATCGATGGGAATCGCTGGTGAGGAGGTGTTCAATGGGCGCGAAAAAAGACAGTGCTGATAATGCCAAGGAATCGGAAGTCGATTTGGATCCTGATCTGAATGAGACTCCCGATTCGGATTTCGAGCTGGACGAAACGAGCGCGCTGAGCGCCGGAACAGAGAATGTTGGCGAGACATCGGTCGAGATCGATATCGAGGAGTTGATCGCCGAATTCGAAGACGACAACGGCCATAAATCCGGTGGGCAAGACGATTCTACCCGCAAGCGGCTTGAGGAATTACTCGAACAAAAACGCGTCGCGCATGAACTTGAAGAACTGGACGAGTTCGACACGATAAGCGCCGATTAAGCACCGCCTTAACGAAAGTTTCGAGACTTCGTACTCAGATCGCCGAGCAAGTAACTCCAGTCCTCAAGATGAGTTGCGACAACATGCAACACGTCGCCCTGCCTCTGTATATGCCCCGACACCCGAAGCAGGGCTGAATCCAGCAGCACGCGTCTCTGGCGCACTGCCACGCTCTCCCAGACGATGAGATTGACATACCCCGTCTCATCTTCAAGGGTCACGAAAATCACTCCGTTCGCGCTGCCCGGCCTCTGCCGCGTAATGACAAGACCGGCGGTATGGACAAATGCATCGTCCGGGTATTCACGTATCTCGGCAGCACTCAGAACCTGATCCGATTCGAAGCGTCCCCGAAGCAATGCCATCGGATGCCGCCGTAAGCTCAGCCCGAGACTATTGTAATCCGCAACAATTTCCTGCCCTTCGGTTGGACGACTCAACAATGGCACGCCCTCCGCTTTTCTCACCGACGTCAGCAACGGCAGAGGTGCCTCGATACCCGTAACATCCCAACGCGCGCGGTATCGATGTCCGGCAATATTCCGCAATGCATCGGCGGCAGCCAATGCAGCGCAATCGCGTCTGTCCAGAGTCACTCTCGAAAAAAGATCCTGCGCGTCGACGAAAGGCCGCCCCTGACGGGCCTCGAGGATTCGCCGGCTCCCTGCCTCCGATATACCTTTAATTAACCTGAAGCCCAGTCGCAACGCAGGCCCACCGGGAGTGTGCTCTAAAGCGCAATCCCAGTCGCTGTGATTGACATCCACGGCACGCACTTCGACGCCGTGCCGCCGGGCACACTGGATTAACTGAGACGGCGCGTAAAATCCCATGGGCTGACTGTTCAGGAGCGCGCACGTAAAGGCGGCCGGTTCATGATATTTCAACCAGGCGGATATATAGACTAAAAAAGCGAAACTCGCCGCATGCGACTCGGGAAAACCATATTCCCCAAACCCCCGGATCTGGTCGAATATCTGCTGCGCGAACTCCAGCGTGTAACCCCGGCTGCGCATACCCGCAGTCAGGCGATCCTGGAAAGGCTCCAGACCGCCGCGGCGCTTCCAGGCCGCCATGGCACGGCGCAACTGATCGGCCTCGCCCGGCGTGAAGCCGGCCGCCACGACGGCCAGTTGCATGACCTGTTCCTGAAAAATCGGGATGCCGAGCGTGCGTTCGAGGACTTTTTTAACCTCTTCACTCGGGTAGCTCACCGATTCCTCGCCGTTGCGGCGCCGCAGGTAGGGATGCACCATGCCGCCTTGGATCGGGCCCGGACGAACAATCGCGACCTCGATCACGAGGTCGTAATAACAGCGTGGTCGTAACCGCGGCAACATCGACATCTGCGCCCGGGATTCGATCTGGAACACACCCATCGTGTCGGCCCGACAGATCATGTCATAGACCGCGGGATCCTCAGCCGGAACCGTGGCCATGCTCAAGCGCTGGCCGTAAAAACTTTCCATGAGATCGAAACTGCGCCTGATGGCCGAAAGCATGCCGAGTCCGAGAACGTCGACTTTCAGCAAGCCGAGATCGTCGAGGTCATCCTTATCCCACTGGATGACCGTACGCCCATCCATGGCCGCGTTTTCAACCGGCACGAGATTCGCGAGTGGTCCCTCGGAAATAACGAACCCACCGACATGCTGAGACAGGTGGCGCGGAAACTCGACCAGTTCGGCAACGAGCACCATAAGTTTGCGAATCAACGGGCTGTCGGGGTCCAACCCGGCTTCACGGACGCGTTCGGCCTCGATCTTTCTGCCGTCCCACCACCGCATGGAACGGGCCATGCGATCAACCTGCAACTCGGCGAGACCCAATGCCTTGCCGACATCCCGAATCGCACTCCGGGGGCGGTAGCTGATCACCGTTGCCGTCAACGCGGCCCGGTGCCGTCCATACTTCCGGTAGATATATTGAATAACTTCTTCACGCCGCTCGTGCTCGAAATCGACATCGATATCCGGCGGCTCATTGCGTTCTTTCGAGATAAATCGCTCGACCAGCATGGACATGCGTGCCGGATCCACCTCGGTAATGCCAAGACAGAAACACACAGCTGAATTTGCGGCCGAACCGCGACCCTGGCACAGAATATCGAGGCTACGGGCAAACCGGACGATATCGTGAACCGTCAGAAAATAAGGCTCGTAATGCAACTCTGCGATCAGTGCGAGTTCATGCTCGATCATCCGCCGTACCGAGTCGGCAACGCCTTCGGGCCAGCGCTCACGTATACCGATCTCCGTCAGGTAACGTAAATAAGTTGTCGATGTGTAGCCGGCCGGTACGAGTTCGCGCGGATACTCGTAACGCAACTCATCGAGCGAGAAATTGATGCGCCCGACAATGTCCACCGATGCCTGCAATAAATCGGCAGGATAAATTTTTGCCAGCTCTTTGCGGCTGCGTAAATGCCGCTCCCCATTCGGGTGCAACCCGTAACCGGTCCGGTCCACGGGAGTCTTGAGCCTGATCGCGGTCAGAGTATCCTGTAACGCCCGGCGGCCACGTATGTGCATATGCACGTCACCGGCTGCCACCATCGGTATCCCGGTATCGAGGCTGAGCCGGGAAAGTTGCGCCAGTTGATTCCGGTCGTTACCGTCCGTGAGTAACTCTACGGCCATCCAGCTTCTTTCCGGAAAACAGCCAGACAGCCACTTGGCATTCGCGAAATTTAGCGCATCACCGGCACAACGACCGGGAATCCAGATCGCGAGGCAGGCCTCCAGGCCCATCTCGAAATCACGACGCGTGAGCTCATACCGCCCCTTGACCGCAGCGCGCCGGCCGAGGGTAATCAACTCACAGAGCTGGCCATACCCCTGTCGATTCACCGGTAGAAGAATGAGCTTTAAGTCGTCCGCCAAACAGAATTCGCTGCCGACGATGAACCGGATGGGCTCGTCCCGCGCGGCCACGTGTGCGCGAACGATTCCGGCTACAGAACATTCATCCGTGATGGCAAGTGCCGAATAGCCAAGTTCGGCCGCACATTTGATGAGCTCCCGCGGATGAGATGCGCCGCGCAGGAAAGTGAAGTTGCTGATGCAATGCAGTTCAGCGTAAGCCGTCATCCTCACCCTCGGTCATCCGAAGAAACCGTGTAGATACCAGCGAGATTTACGGCAATCCCTGAAAATCCAGAGCCGCATACCCTGGCATTTTTTGGAAGCTGGGCGGGCAATGTAATAATCGCGCCGCACATCCTGGCCGTCCCACCAGCCCGTTTCGATGCGCTCCGGCCCGCCCTCGAGATTCAGAACCTCCTGAAAAAACGGCCTGTCTGCCACCATCTTGAGCAATACCGGCTCCGCGAGCATCCATAAGGGGCGACGGGACGTGCAGGCCGCCATGCCGGTCCCGCCGGCATGGCCCGAATCCCGGGAGTGGATCGGGGCGACTGCCTTCCAGGCCAACTCGGGACGGTGTTCAGCAACAAGCTGAATACCGTACACGGCCTGACTACTGAGGCGCAGCTGCAACTGTTCCATAAGCGCCAAAGCGGCCGCGGCATCATCAGGGTGGCCACCGAACAGGTCTGTTCCCGGCACACGACAAATTTCGAGCAGATCGGTCTGCAGTGCGATCGAGATGACGGGCGCCGAAAACCGGAGATCGTTAAAACGAATCCGGGCCAGTTCCAGCAAATAGCCCGTATCCGTGGCTGGTCGCAATAAACCGATACGTATCAATGTGGCCGGCGTGCCGTAGTGATACAAATGCACCCACAGCACCTGAATACTGCCCTGGTTCACGATCAGAAAAGTCCTGAGTTGGCCAAGCAAGCGCTGTAACGATTCGAGTAACAACTGCCCGTCCGTCGTTTCCACCGGCAATTCCTGCGTGGCATGAAAAACTTTCGGCGGCCGGTAAAATTCGAGGGCTTCCGGCGCCCTGCCGAAACCGCGATCGAGTTCGAGTAATTTCTCCGGGCCGAACCTTTGCGCAAACCCGTCTCTCGGCAACCGGGCACTCTCGCCTAACGTCCGGATACCCATCTCCCGAAACATCTTTAAAAGATTCTTCGGCCAATGCAGACAACCCACGGGCAAGGTCGCCAGTCTGCCGGGAAGCTCGGCACGCTTGAAAGCCATCGCTCCATTACCCGTTCGCGCAAACCAGAGAGCCGCCAGTGCGGTCGGCGCACAGCCAACGGTCACCCGATAACCGTAGGTCTCGAGATCGCTTAACAACAACTCACGCAACCGCTCAAAACCACCGAAGAACTTCAGGCTCGCGTGAATATCGAGCAATAATGCATCGGGTGCGGCAATACTGACGGCCGGCGTGTAACGAATCGCCCACCCGGCCAGTTCTTCGAGCGCCTGTTCTTCACGGTCAATATCCCGGGACAAGAGTTCGAGTTCGGGGACCAGGGCCAGCGCGGCATTGACCGGCTGGCCCGGACGTATACCGCAGCTGCCGGCGGCCGGGCTACAGATCAGGACCCGGTCCCCACGGCCCTGCCCGGTCAGAACCGCCCGGGGCTCAGACGCGTGACCGAGATTAGAATTTGAGATAACTTCAATAGGTAAATAATTGAAATATAAAGAAATCCATAAATGCATGTCTGTCTGATTTTCTGGCATCTACTATTCCGGCACACGCAGTTCGAGTTCGCGCGGCCGACCGCCACGGTTCTTGAAAATACTCATGCTGATCCGGGACCCCCGGCTGGGCTTGAGACGAATCCGCAACGCCGCCGGCGACCGCTGACTTCTAAACCGCGACGGCCTGAAAAGCATGGCCCAGCAACCCCGTGCTTCTACGGCTCCTTCTTCTGTAGCTCCCTCTGTGGCTCCCTCTGTGGCCCCCTCTGTGGCCCCCTCTTT
>SMVA01367330.1_pt1 | contig 30746 bp, 28 predicted proteins | sample 2456451 | NCBI WGS metagenome assembly SMVA01 (sample SAMN11095933, study PRJNA526329) | marine sediment metagenome | biome: Marine sediment; feature: Surficial sediment; material: Deep marine sediment; isolation source: Hadal surficial sediment | place: Pacific Ocean | collected 2014-05 | depth... | reverse complement strand
GAGCAATCGCAATTTCGAGGGCCGTCAGGGCGTCGGCGCCCGCACCGTGCTCGCAAGCCCCGAAACGGCTGCCGCATCAGCCATCAAGGGTGTAATCGCCGATGCACGCACCCTGCAATGAATAAGATCTCGCGTATCCGGTCCACGACGGTCGTGCTGCCGCAGACCGATATCGACACCGATCAGATCATGCCGGCCCGGTACCTGGTAACGACGACCCGGGAAGGGCTGAGCGACGCGGTCTTTGCCGACTGGCGATACGATAAGGACGGTCAGCCGATAGCTGAGTTTCCGCTGAACCGCCCCGAGGCGGCCAACGCGAAAATCCTCGTCGCCGGCAATAACTTCGGCAGTGGTTCCTCGCGCGAACATGCGCCCTGGGGCCTGATCGACTTCGGGTTCCAGGCCGTGATCAGCACGCAGATCGCGGATATCTTCAGTAACAATGCGTTGAAGAACGGCCTCGTTCCGGTCATCGTCGACGGCGACACCCATCGGTGGCTGCTCGACCACCCCGGTGCGGAAGTCACGATCGATGTTGCCGCGGCGACACTGGAACTTCCGGACGGCAACAAACTCGATTTTCCGATCGATCCATTCGCACAGCATTGCCTGCTCGAAGGCGTCGATCAACTCGGCTACCTTCTGAGCCGGGCCGACGACATCGCGGCGTTCGAACGGAATCGACCGTGGAAGCCCTGATCGGCATCCTGGCCGGCGACGGTATCGGTCAGGAGGTCATGCGCGAGGCCATCAAGGCCATCGAGGCTATCGGCGAAAGCGGCGGCCACCGGTTCAAACTCGAAGACGCACTGATCGGCGGCGCGGCCATCGACGCGACCGGCCAGGCGTTCCCCGACGCGACGCGCGAGCTCGCGGCCGATGCCGACGCCATACTGCTCGGCGCCGTAGGCGGCCCCAAGTGGAGCGATCCGGACGCGCCGGTCCGGCCCGAGCAGGGCTTGCTGGACTTACGTGCGGCCATGGGCGTGTACGCGAACCTGCGCCCGGTCAAAACCCACCCGGTTCTCCACCACGCTTCTCCGCTGCGCGCGGAATTACTCGGCGATGTAGATATTCTCGTCGTCCGCGAACTCACGGGCGGCATCTATTTCGGCGACAAGACGCGCAGCGCCGACATGGCGACCGATGTCTGCACCTACCACCGCCACGAGATCGACCGCGTCATCCGGATGGCGGCCGGATTCGCGCGCGACCGGCGCGGCAAAGTCACGTCGGTCGACAAGGCCAATGTTTTGGCGACGTCACGCCTCTGGCGAAGTGTCGCCGATGAACTGTTCAAGACCGAATTCGGCGACCTGCAACTCGAACATCTGCTCGTCGACGCGGCGGCGATGCATCTGCTGTCGCGCCCACGCGATTTCGACGTCATCGTGACCGAGAACATGTTCGGCGACATTCTGACGGACGAAGCGTCGATGTTGTGCGGATCCCTCGGCATGTTGCCCTCGGCGTCGCTGAATGAAAACGGGCGCGGCCTGTATGAGCCGATTCACGGTTCCGCGCCTGATATCGCCGGCCAGGATCTGGCGAATCCGTGCGGCATGATCCTGAGCGTTGCGCTGATGCTGCGTTATTCGTTCGGACTGCACACAGAAGCCGATTTACTCGAACAGGCCGTTTACCAAACCCTCGAAGCCGGTCAGCGTACCCGGGATGTCGCCGGTCCGGACGAAGAAACCGCCGGCACTCAGGCCATGGGTGACGCCATCGTCGCGAAACTCCGCGCGGCGATGGGCTGACGCGGCCCCGAGTCGTGTGACGATGGCGTCGCGGATCAAACGCCGCGCGCGGCTGCATCGAGACCGGCGAGCACATCCCGAATGAGGTCTTCCGTTGCCTCGATACCAGCCGAAAGCCGCACCAGCCCTGCGGTAATGCCGGCCGCGCGCAGACTTTCGGCGTCGAGGGTCGCGTGCGTCATCGTCGCCGGATGACACGCGAGGCTTTCCACGCCGCCGAGCGATTCCGCCAGTGAAAACAACTTGAGCGATTCGAGGAACGCGCGCGCCGCGGGCTGACCACCCTGCAGCTCGACGCTGAGCATGCCGCCGAACCCTTGCTGCTGGCGCTTCGCGAGTTCATGCCCGGGGTGTGTCGCGAGCCCCGGGTAGAACACCCGGCTGACGGCGGCATGATCGACGAATGTCTCGGCCAGCGCGATGGCATTTTTTTCATGCTGTTGCATACGCGCATAGAGCGTGCGGATACCGCGCAAGGTCAGGAAGCTGTCGAACGGCGACCCGGATAAACCGAGGGCATTGGCCCACTCCTGCATCTCCTGATGCAGTTCGGTGGTGGATGCAACGACGGCGCCGCCGACAACATCGCTGTGACCGTTCAGGTATTTGGTCGTTGAATGTACGACCAGATCGGCACCAAAATCCAGCGGCCGCTGGAGCGCCGGCGACAGGAAGGTGTTGTCGACGACAAACAGCGCGTCGTGCCGGGTCGCGAGTTCGTTCGCGGCTTTGAGATCGACGATCCGCAGCAGCGGATTGCTCGGGCTTTCCACCCAGAGCATGCGGGCGCCCTCCGCCATAGCCGTTGCCAGTGCCTCCGGATCGGTCTGGTCGACCAGCCGGACATTGAACAAGCCCCGCCGTGAGAGCCGGTCGAACAGGCGGAAAGTGCCGCCGTAACAGTCCTGCGGACCGATCACGAGATCACCGGGATTCAGCAATTGACACGCCAGCGTGATCGCGCCCATCCCCGACCCGGTCACGGTTGCACCGGCGCCGCCCTCGAGCTCGGCCAGCACCCCGGCGAGCGCATCGCGGGTCGGATTGCTCGTGCGCGTGTAGTCGTAGTGCCGCGGTTCATCGAAGCCCTTGAAACTGAAATTCGTCGTCAGATACACGGGCGGCATGACGGCGCCGTGTTGGCTATCGGTTTCTATGCCGGCGCGCACCGCCAGCGTCTGTTTGTGAGCATCCTTATCCATGAGCCTGATCTCCGGCAGCGGGACCCATTGAGCCTGGCCGTTTGCGGGCGCGGAGTGTAGCCCGAATCCGCACCCGGAATCCAGATGCCCGGCGGGACCGGGTCGCTTGCATATAGTATAATAATGTATTAGCGTACTATTATAATATTACATGGAGTATCTATGAAAGGGCACCGTGTGCTGAGCCGGACGGAAGAACTGGCCGCCGAAGAGGAGTTATTCAGCGCCCTGCTCGGGCTGAAGAACGCCACCGAATACCGAGCCTTCTTCCAGGATTTGTGTACGCCGGCCGAACTGCAGGCAATGAAGGATCGCTGGTCCGTCGTCGAATTACTCGCGGCGGACCTGACCTATCGTGCGATTCACGACCAGACCGGCGTCAGCGTCACGACGATCGGGCGCGTGGCGCGATGTCTCAACGATGGTGCCGGCGGTTACCGCAACGCGCTCGACCGGCTCGGAATAGAAGTACAGACCAATGATTGACAAACAAAACCGCATCAAAATCGCGATCCAGAAATCGGGCCGCCTGACCGAGAATTCCCTCGACCTGCTCGAGCGCTGTGGCCTGAAATACACGCGTGGCCGCGACGAGTTAATCGCCTACGGCGAGAACATGCCCATCGACCTTCTGTTCGTGCGCGACGACGACATCCCTGCCCTCGTCCGCGATGATATTTGCGACCTCGGCATCGCCGGCTTCAATATTATCGAGGAGAAACGGCTCGAATTTCTCGCCAACGATACCGATGAACCGTATTCCATCGTCTGCGCGCTGGATTACGGCCACTGCCGGTTGTCCTTTGGTTACCCCGAGGACGGTGAACTGCAATCGGTTTCTGCCCTCGAAGGCAAGCGCGTCGCCACGAGTTACCCGTTTATCGTTCGCGACTACCTCGAAAAGCAGGGTGTCACGACAGAAATCGTTGAATTCAACGGCGCCGTCGAAATCGCGCCGAGCCTCGGCCGATCCGATGTCATCTGCGATCTCGTGTCGACGGGCACAACGATGACGGCAAACAAGATTCGCGAAGGCGAAACCATCCTCGAAAGCGAGTGCATGCTCATTCAGACGCCGGTCGACATGCCTGAAGGAAAACGGGAGTGGATCGACCGCCTGTTGCAGCGAATCGAAGGCGTCATGCAAGTCCGCGAAAGCAAATACATCATGATGCACGCGCCCAGATCGGCACTCGCCGCAATAACGACCCTGTTGCCCGGCGCCGAAGCACCGACCGTTCTGCCGCTCGAGGGACACGACGAACTCGTCGCGATTCACGTCGTTTGTCGCGAGAACGTATTCTGGGAAACCCTCGAAAGTTTGAAGGCAGTTGGCGCAAGTTCCGTGCTCGTGCTCCCGGTGGAGAAAATGCTGCTATGACCACAGCGGTGGCAAGAAGGCTCAAACAATATACGTGGACGAACCTCAGCGAGGCGGAGCGCGCGGAAGCATTGATGCGTCCGGCCCTCGCCGTGAATAAACAGATCAGCAAACGCGTCGCCGACATCGTCACGACTGTGCGCACTGAGGGTGATGTTGCGCTTGCACGGTTCACCGGGGAATTTGACGGTGTCGCCGTCGAGAACCTATGCGTCACGGAACGGGAATTTGGCTTCGCCGAGCGTCTCATCAGCGATGGAGCGAAAGCAGCCTTGGGCGTCGCCATCGACAACGTGGCGAAGTTTCACAACGCCCAGGTCACAGAGACCGTGCAGGTCGAGACCATACGCGGCGTCCTCTGCCAGCGTATCACGCGACCGGTCCAGGCAGTCGGACTCTACGTGCCGGCCGGCAGCGCGCCCCTGCCTTCAACGGCGATCATGCTCGCAATTCCGGCACAGATCGCCGGATGTCCCCTCCGCGTGATCTGCACACCGCCCGACAAGGAGGGCCGCGCCAATCCGGCCATCGTCGTCGCGGCGCGAATGTGCGGCATCAAGGACATATATAAAGTCGGCGGCGCACAAGCCATCGCCGCACTCGCCTATGGCACGGAGACGATCCCGAAGGTCGACAAGATTTTCGGTCCCGGCAGCGTCTGGGTCACGGCTGCCAAAAACCTGGTCGCGGCGGATCCGACCGGTGCCGCGCAGGATATGCCTGCGGGGCCATCTGAAGTCATGGTCATCGCCGATGCGGCCGCCAATCCCGAGTTCGTCGCGCTCGACCTGTTGTCACAGGCTGAACATGGTCCCGATTCGCAGGTCGTGCTCGTCTGTACCGAAGCCGGCTTCGCAGAACAGGTCTCGGTGGCTATCGATCGCGCGCTGCCCGATCTTCCGCGGCGGGACATCATCGAACAGGCACTCGAACACGGCTGCTGCTGTATCGTGCCGGACATCGCGGGCGGCATCGAAGTGGCCAATCGATATGCGCCCGAGCATCTTATTATTCAGGTAAATAATCCATCACAAGTACTTGATTTAATTATTAATGCAGGGTCTGTTTTCCTTGGTCCCTGGGCGCCCGAGGCGGTTGGCGATTACTGCAGCGGGACCAATCACGTGCTACCGACCTACGGCTTCGCACGCAACTACAGCGGCTTGTCCGTCGCGAGCTTTCAGAAGCAACTGACCGTGCAGGAACTGACGCGGGCCGGTCTCGATGAACTCGCGCCGACCGTACGCACGCTCGCCCAGCTTGAGGGACTCGAGGCGCACGCCGCGGCGGTCACCGTGCGCCTCAAGGCTGACCCGGAAACCATTCAGCCGTGAGCAGCATCCTCAAACTCGTTAGGCCGGAAATTCGCGAGTTGCGTCCCTATCGCGCTGCGGAATTTATCGACGGCCTGCTGCGCCTGAATGCGAACGAAACAGCCTGGCGACCACCGGGTGACGTCACCGCTGCCGGGCTGAATCGCTATCCCGAAAACCGTCCGCTGACACTGACGGCGCGGCTTGCCGAACACTATGGACTGGCCCCCGAGCAATTGCTCGTGACGCGCGGCTCGAGCGAGGCCATAGATTTATTGGTGCGCTGTTTCTGTCGTGCCGGTCACAATGACATCGTAATATGCCCACCGACATTCGGCATGTACGAGGTCTACGCCCAGGTGCAGGGCGCCGGCGTCATCCGGGTGCCGCTGCGCAGGACAGAGGACTTTTCCCTCGACGTCGCAGGCATCGAGGCGGCTTGGGATGAGCGCTGTAAACTCGTGTTCCTGTGTTCACCGAACAATCCGACCGGAACCCAGGTACCGACGGCACAGATCGACGCGCTCTGCGAAGCGCTGCGCGGCAGGGGCCTTGTCGTCGTGGACGCAGCCTATGTCGAGTTCGCCGACGAAGACCCGACCCGGGCGTTACTGGAACGGCATGAAAACGTCGCGATCCTGCGCACCTTGTCCAAGGCACTCGGGCTGGCCGGCATTCGCTGCGGCGCCGCGCTGGCCGCGCCTCCTGTTATTGAGATGCTGGATTGCATCCTGCCGCCCTACGCCTTCCCGACACCGAGCCGTGACGCGGCGCTGGCGTGCCTCGAGCCGGACTTTGGACCCGAACTAAAACATCGCGCCGAAACGCTGCGCAGTGAGCGTCAGCGGCTCGAGGAACGTCTCGCCGACTTCGCCTGCGTCAAGTACATCTGGCCGAGCCAGGCCAATTTTCTACTCATTGAAGTCAGGGATCCGACGGCGTTCATATCCGCTGCGAAATCCGGCGGCGTATTGATTCGTGACTTCAGTACGTCGCAGTACACCAAAAATTGCCTGCGCATCACGGTCGGCGACGTGCAACAGAACGATCAACTACTGAACGCTCTGGCAGCACTTGAGGATTGAGCGATGATCACAAAACAGAAAATCGCCTTCATCGACCGTGACGGCACGTTGATCTGGGAACCGCTCGACAAGCAGGTCGACGAACTCGCCAAGATCTCGCTCATGCCCGGCGTTATCCCCGCGTTAATGCGTTTCAAGGCTGCTGGTTACCAGTTCGTTATGGTCACCAATCAGGACGGCCTCGGCACGGACAGCTTCCCGGAGGAAGCATTCCGCCGCGCGCAGGACTTCGTGCTCGAACTTTTCTCGTCCCAGGGCATCACCTTCAGAGACATCTTCATTTGCCCGCATTTCGACGACGACGGGTGTCGATGCCGGAAACCCCTGCCCGGTCATCTCGGCAATTTTCTCGACCAGGTCGACATCGATCGTGACCAGAGCTTTGTGGTCGGCGACCGGGACACGGATATGGAATTTGCGAAGAATATCGGTGTCGCCGGTTATCTTCTGGGCGATTCCGATGGCGACGGCAGGGGCCGGAACTGGGAATCCCTCACGACGGAAATCCTCGACCAGGCCCGGCGCAGCCGAGTCACACGCCGAACCAGGGAAACCGAGATCACGATCGAGATCAATCTGGACCAAGTGGACCCGATTGAGGTTTCGACCGGCATCGGCTTTTTCGATCACATGCTCGAACAGATTGCCAAGCACGGCGGATTCGCGCTGTCGGTCACCTGTAAAGGCGATCTCGACGTTGATGAACACCACACGGTCGAGGACGTCGCGCTTGCTTTTGGTCAGGCATTTCGCGACGCGCTTGGCGACAAGCGCGGCATCGCACGCTATGGTTTTACAGTCCCCATGGACGAGGCACAGGCGCAGGTCGCGATTGACCTGTCGGGCCGTGCGTATTTCGTCTTCGAAGGAGAGTTTGGCCGAGAGTCGGTCGGTGGCCTGCCGACGGAGCTGGTGCCGCATTTCTTCCGCTCGGTGGCGGACAGTCTCGGCGCGGCGCTGCATCTGACGGTCACCGGCGAGAACACGCATCACATGATTGAGGCCTGCTTCAAGGCCACGGGCCGCGCTTTGCGCCAGGCGAAAGCCCGCGAAGGCAGCGAGCTGCCGAGTACCAAGGGTACCCTGTAGACCAAGCGTCGGGCATTCGAATGACTGAGAAGAAAGTCGCAATTGTCGATGGCGGCGGCGCCAATATCGCCTCGTTGAAGTTCGCCCTCGCCCGCCTGGGCTGGACCGGTGAACTGACCGCGGATGCGGAATGCATCCGCTCGGCCAGCCACGTCATCCTGCCGGGTGTCGGCGCAGCAGCTAACGCCATGCGACGGCTGCGAACGGCCGGGCTCACCGCAGTCATCGCGGAACTCCAGCAGCCAGTGCTCGGAATTTGCCTCGGGATGCAATTGTTGTTCACGCACTCGGAGGAAGAAGACACCGAGTGCCTCGGCATATTGACCGGCACGGCCCGACTCTTCGAGTCGTCCCCGGAGCACGCCGTGCCGCACATGGGCTGGAATCAGATCCAGCGGACCCGCGAGTCGAAATTGCTGGATGGAATCCCGGATGGCGGGTATTTCTATTTCGTGCACAGTTACGCTGTTGATGTAACCGAAGATACGCTCGCCAAGTCCGAATACGGCCATGAATTCGCCGCGATCGCCGAACACGGAAATTTTCAGGCCACACAGTTCCATCCCGAGCGCTCAGGCAAACATGGCGCCCGGTTGCTGAAGAATTTCCTGGGGCGTTGAGCCGAAATGGCGAACAATAATCGGATGGAAGTGGTTCCGGCCATCGATCTGCTGAACGGCGGCATCGTCCGCCTGTTTCAGGGCGATTTCGACCAGGTGACCGAATACGCCGGTGATCCGCTCAAGCTCGCGAAGCGTTATGCCGCTGCGGGAATGAAGCGCCTGCATGTCGTGGATCTCGACGGCGCGAAGACCGGCGAACCAAAAAACCTGCCGATCATTGCGAGCCTGACCGAATGCGGTCTGGACATTCAGGCCGGTGGCGGCATCCGGGATTTTGAGCGGCTGGCAAGGCTGCTCGAAACCGGCGTAGCGCGCGCCGTGATCGGCTCGGTCGCAGTCGAACGGCGTGAACTCGTCGCGGCATGGATAAGCGAAGTCGGCGCCGAACGCATCATCCTGGCCTTCGATGTGCGACTCGGTGATCACGGCGAACCGGAAACATTCACGCACGGATGGACGCGCGCGAGCGGCACGCTGCTCTGGCCACTCGTCGATTATTTTCTCGAGCTGGGCGCAACAGAATTCCTGTGCACCGATATTGCCAAGGACGGCGCGCTGGACGGGCCGAACCTCGCACTTTATGAAAGATGTGCGGCCCGCTATCCCAATGCGGAATTCATCGCATCCGGCGGCGTCAGTTGCGCGGCCGACCTCGCGGCGCTTGCCCGAACCGGAGTCGCCCGCGTCGTAACCGGCAGGGCGTTGCTCGATGGCCGCTTGACACTAAAGGAGATAGAACAATTCTCGCGCGACGCATAATTCCGTGTCTCGACGTCCGTGATGGCCAGGTCGTCAAGGGCATCCGGTTCCGCGATCATAAAGTCATGGGCGGGATCATGGAACTCGCATCACGTTACGTCGATGAGGGTGCCGACGAACTCGTGTTCTACGACATTACGGCGAGCCCCGATGGACGGTCCGTGGATCGAAAATGGATCTATCGTGTCGCGGAGGTGCTCGATATTCCGTTCTCCGTCGCGGGCGGTATCAGAAGCGTAGCCGATGCGGAGGAAGTCCTGAATTACGGCGCAGACAAGATTTCAATCAACAGCCCGGCGCTTGCTGACCCGAACCTGGTCGAGGAACTCGCGAAACGCTTCGGTTCGCAGTGCGTCGTGATTGGCATCGACAGCCACGAGGAAGACGGGACCTACCGCGTCTACCAGTACACGGGCGACCCCGATAAGACGCGGCCGAGCGGCCGGGACACCGTCGACTGGGTTTCTGAAGTCCAGGCACGCGGCGCCGGTGAGATCGTGCTGAACTGCATGAACCAGGACGGCGTCAGGCGGGGCTACGATATCCCGCAACTCTCCCTCGTCCGCGAGAAATGCAGGATACCGCTGATCGCATCGGGCGGCGCCGGCACGATGCAACATTTCGCGGAGGTCTTTAACGAGGCGCACGCGGATGGAGGCCTCGCAGCCAGTGTCTTTCACAGCGCGGCGATCAACATCCAGGACTTGAAACAATATCTGCGCGAACAGTCAGTCGAGGTAAGACTATGAAAGACAAAGACATCGAATTCCTGCAGACGCTGGAGTCGATTATCGAATCGCGCAAGGATGCTGATCCGGCCGAAAGTTACACGGCGGAATTATTCGCGGCCGGCGCATCGCGTATCGCGCAGAAAGTCGGCGAGGAAGGCGTCGAACTCGCGCTGGCCGGTGCGAGCGGCACGCAACGGGAAATCGTCGCAGAAGCAGCGGATCTCGTTTATCACGTGCTCGTGCTGCTCAGGAATCACGGACTGAGCCTCGCGGACGTCGCCGCCGAACTCAAGCAACGGCATAGATAGCGGGCCGGGCCAGCTATTCGAGGTAACCGAATGCGCGCTGCGTGCCGAGCGCAATCAGAATATCGAGCCGTCGCGAACTTCCTATCCCCATTAAATCGCGACCTCGGTCGCCGGTTCACGCAGGTTATATCCCGAACTCATGACGCTGCCGTATGCGCCGGCGTTCGCGATGAGCAGCACGTCACCCTCGCGGCATTCCGGCAGCAATCGGTCGGTGCCGAGTTTGTCGCCCGTTTCGCATATCGGGCCGACAATATTGACAACATGCTTCGCGGATTCGTCGATTTTGCTGAGGTTCGTAATTTCATGATAAGCGCCGTACAACGCGGGGCGTATCAACGAATTCATGCCCGTGCTGACCCCAACGTAACGCACACTGCCCTTGCCCTTTGTCTGTGTGACATTAGCCAGCAGCACACCCGCTTCGGCGACGAGATACCTGCCGGGCTCGAGCCATAGTTCGAACTGCGGATGCTGTTTTTTGATCAACGCAAGGCTCGCGTCAAGGCTCGTCATGTCCAACACGTCTTGTCCGGGCTTCTCGGGAACGCCGAGGCCGCCGCCGAGGTCAAGCATACGCACGTCGGGGAAATCGCGCGCAACTTCAATCAGCGTCTCAGCCACTTCCTGCCAGTTATCGGCTTTCAAAATGCCGCTGCCGGTATGGGCGTGCAGGCCCACTATTTTTGCACCGCTGTCGGCCACCCGCTCGCGCACTTCATCGAGTTCGAACAACGGAACCCCGAACTTCGAATGCACGCCGGCCGTGCGCACGTGTTCATGATGGCCCCTGCCCTGACCCGTATCGAGTCGTAAAAAGAGTTCGTGACCACTAAAAATCTCGCCCCATTCGTGTATCGGATGCAAATTATCGAGCGTGAGCCAGACACCCGCATCGAGTGCGCGCTCATATTCCACACGTGGCGCGAAGTTCGGCGTGAACAAAATCCGCCGCCTGTCGAGATTCGGAAACAACCGCAGCACATGGTCGATTTCCCCGGCCGACACACATTCGAAATTTAATCCAGCCAGTTCAATGGTTTCCAAAACCGCCGGATAATTGTTCGCCTTGATCGCGTAAAAAACCCGGTCAATGCTGGCCAACCCCTGCAGACGCTTACACGCCGCCCGAACTGTTTCGAGATCGTAAACATAGGCAGACGATTCGGCCGCACCAATCTCAAGCAATCGGTCTCGCTTGCTGATCCACCATGGCTTGCGAACCACGGGCGGGGGGGGCTGGTCGACCTGAAATTCCTCCCATGTGGGCCCGAATACTGCATCGCTTTCCGCAGGCCGCACGAGATTGGCATGCAGTTGCTTGATCAGGCGGTGTGACTGCCCCTCTTCGACAACGAAACTCAGGTTCAGATCGCTCGCAGCCTGGCTGACGAGGTGTACGCGATGTTCAGCGAAAACTTCGAGCGCGGGGCCGATCTCATGCAGTATGGCGCGAATCTTTTGACCGACCAGGCTGACGACTTCCGCGTTTTCGATTATTTCCACGCGACACAGACGCTCGAGCGCACCGCGCAGGCGCGCCAGCATCGAAGCGTCGATCGGATCGAGCCCCGTATCTAAGGTAACCGTCACGTTGCTTTCGGCCGTCGAGACAAGATCAATGGATAAACCCATGTCACTAAAACAACCAAAGGCTTCGGCCAGAAACCCGACCTCGCGCCACATGCCGACGGTCTCCATCGAGACGACCGTTATCCCGGCGCGACTCGAAATCGCCTTGACGCCGGGGGCGTCGCTCGCCGGGTCGCGGCTGATTAGCGTACCCGGAAATTCAGGCTGCGAGATACAACGCACGCGCAGCGGAATGCCGTACGCCCGCACGGGACGGATGCATCGCGGGTGGAGAACCGACCCGCCGGTCGAGGCCATCTCCTGCGCTTCTTCGTAGCTCAGCTTTTTCAGGACCCGTGCGCCGGAAACAACGCGTGGATTCGCGCTGAACATGCCCGGCACATCGGTCCAGATCTCAAGGCCCTCGGCCCCGAGCAGCGCTGCGAAATAAGCAGCCGAAGTATCCGAGCCGCCACGACCCAACAGCACGCTTTGGCCCTCGCGATTCCTCGCGATGAACCCCTGCGTCAGCACGACACCCGGCATCTGCACCCAACGTGCCTGAAGCGCTTCATCGGGCTCGAAACCACAACTCGCCGACCGATATCTGGACTGCTCGTTTTCATGCGGCACATCGATACTCAGCAGCACGTCACGCGCGTCGATCCACCGGGCATTCAGCCCCTCGGCGGCCAGGTACGCGGCACCGAGCCGGGTCGCCATGAGTTCGCCCAGCGCCATGACCTTCGCGTAGACCCGCGGGCTGACTTCCCGGACCAGTCGAACACCGGCCAACAGCTGCTGCAGGTCACTCGAATGGCTCTCGAGCAACGCTGCACCGTCGAGCCCAAGGTCGACCGCGAGATCCCGGTGAATGCGCTCTATATCCCGCAACTGCTGCGCATAATCCCCGGCCACGGCCGTCTCGAGCGCCGCCTCGATCTGGTCCGATACGCCCGCCAGCGCCGAGTGCACCACCATGGGCCGGTATCCGGCCGCCAACCGCTCCCGGAGGAGGTCGCGAATCGTGGCCCATTGCGCCGCCGACGACACGCTCGTGCCACCGAACTTCATGACCAGCCAGCGATCGCCGGACCCAGCGTCGGGCCGGGCCGGAAAGGTCGTGTCGTCAATGCTGTTCATCTGATCCCATCCTGAAAAACCGGTCCTACAAAAAAGCCCGCTTCGGTTTTACCGTTGCGGGCTCGAAATACCGGGTCCTGATAGGTCTGGAAGCTTTCCGTGTCAGCTGCCCTTGTCCACCCCCGGGTCCACCCGCTCGCCCGCGCAATGCGGCATGCCCTCAGGCATGCCATTGCATTTCCTGGTCTCGCGTTGGTTTCGATCCATCCGGCTCATGGGGCCGTAGTAGACCCAATGGCCCATGATACGTCAAGGGCAGGCCAGCCCGAATTGTGCACGAGGGGACTATACGTTGCTCGTCACAGCGCCTTTCGAGGCCGAACTCACTAACGCCGCGTATTTACGCAGCGTGCCCGGACCCTCCTTTAGCACCGGCGCCGTCCAGCGTTGGCGCCGCGTTTCGATCTCGGCCGCCGGGATATCCACGTTGATCGTTCGCGTTTCGGCGTCGACCGTAATGCTGTCGCCGTCCTCGACAAGCGCGATCAGGCCACCGACCGCTGCCTCCGGCGTCACGTGCCCGACCACGAAGCCATGGCTACCGCCCGAGAACCGACCGTCCGTAATCAGCGCAACCGAGTCGCCGAGCCCCTTGCCCATGATGGCCCCGGTCGGGCTCAGCATCTCGCGCATGCCGGGCCCGCCCTTGGGTCCTTCATAGCGGATCACAACGACGTCCCCGGCGACGACCGTGCCGCCCAGTATCGCTTGCAGCGCCGCTTCCTCGGATCCATACACGCGCGCCGGCCCGGTGAACCGCATGCCCTCCTTGCCCGTGATCTTGGCCACGGCACCTTCAGAGGCTAAATTTCCATATAAAATAACAATATGACTATCTTTCTTAATGGGATCCCTAATGTCATGAACGATCGTTTGCCCGGCCGGATAATCCTCGACCTCAGCCAGGTTCTCGGCCATGGTTCGGCCCGTGACGGTCATGCAATCGCCGTGCAGCAGCCCCGCGTCGAGCAGCCGCTTCATGAGTGGCTGGATGCCGCCGATCACAATCAGTTCCGACATCGCGTACTGACCGCTCGGTCTCAGGTCGGCGAGCACGGGCACCTTCGCGCCGATGCGCGTGAAATCATCGAGTTCGAGTTCGACGCCGGCTTCGAAGGCCATGGCCAGCAGGTGCAGAACCGCGTTCGTGGAACCGCCGAGCGCGATGACGACCGTGATGGCGTTTTCGAACGCCTCACGCGACAGGATGTCGGACGGCTTGATATCCCGGCGCAATAATTCGATGACGGCGGCGCCCGCCCGCCGGCTGTCGAGGCGCTTGTGTTCAGAGATCGCATCCTGGGCAGAACTGTTCGGCAAGCTCAAACCGAGTGCTTCGATCGCGGACGCCATCGTATTCGCCGTATACATGCCGCCACACGAACCCGGTCCCGGAATCGCCGTCTGTTCAATCTCGAGCAGCATTTTTTCCGACACCTTGCCGGCCGCGACGCCACCCACGGCCTCGAAAACTGAGACGAGGTCGCGCCGCTCGGCGCCAGGCTGAATCGTGCCGCCATAGACGAACACGGCCGGACGGTCGAGACGCGCCATGGCCATAACGCAGCCGGGCATATTTTTGTCGCAGCCGCCGATGGCCACGAACCCGTCGAAGCCCTCGCCCGCAACCACGGTCTCGATCGAGTCCGCGATGACCTCGCGCGACACGAGCGAATAACGCATGCCGGGCGTTCCCATCGAGATGCCGTCCGAGACGGTAATGGTGTTGAAAACCACGGCCTTGCCGCCGGCCTCGTTGGCCCCGGCCGCAGCCTGCTCGGCCAGCTGATTGATGTGCATATTGCACGGAGTCACCATGCTCCAGGTCGACGCAATACCGATCTGGCTCTTGTTGAAGTCTTCTTCGGTAAATCCGACGGCGCGAAGCATCGCCCGGCTTGGCGCCTGTGAAATGCCGTCGACGACCACGCTCGAGTAGCGGCGCCGAGGGTCCTTAGTGTCTGCCATATCTTTTTCTGCTCTTGCTACCACGCGCCACAATGGCGGTCTTCAGCGGTCAATAATAGGCAATAATTTGCCAGGATTCATGATTCCGACCGGATCCAGCGCCGCCTTGACGGCGCGCATGAGATCGAGTTCGACGTCAGCTGTCAGCCGCTCGAGTTCGTCGCGCTTCAGGCTACCGATGCCGTGCTCGGCGCTGAAACTGCCACCGAGGCCAACCGCAATCGAATGGATCTCATGACTGATCTCATCCCAAAGGGCCACAAAGGCATCCTGGTCCATGCCGGGCGGCTGATTCAGATTAAAATGCAGGTTGCCGTCCCCGAGGTGCCCGAACGCCACCACCAACACGCCGGGTATGCGCTCGACGGCAAGCCTCTCGCCCGCCTGCAAAAACTCGGCGACGCGCGACAGCGGCACCGAAATATCGTGTTTGATGCCCGCACCCGCCAATTTTTCGGCCTCCGATATACTGTGGCGCAAGCGCCAGAACGCGTCCCGATGCGCGCCCGTCTGCGCCAGCACACCGTCGCTGACCAGGCCCATGTCCATGCTGGTGGCAAGCAAGGCTTCCAATCGATGCTCCGCATCCTGCCCCTCGCCCGCGCTGCCGAGTTCGAGCAGCACATACCACGCCGGCGTGTCGCTCAGCGGATTGTGCGTATCGGGTATATGAGTCAGGACCAGTTCCATCGCGAGCCGGCCAATGAATTCAAACGCGACGAGCTGATCACCGAGCGCCTGACGTGCCTGACCGTACAGCCGAATCGCAGCATCGGGATCGGCCACGGCCACCATGGCCGTGGCCACACTGCGCGGACGTGGAAACAGTTTGCAGGTCACCGCCGTGATGAACCCGAGTGTCCCTTCGGCGCCGATGAACAGCTGTTTGAGGTCATAGCCCGTATTGTCCTTACGCAACCCCTGCAGTCCCTCGAACAAACGTCCATCGGGCAGCACGACTTCCAGCCCCAATACGAGATCGCGGGTGTTCCCATAACGCAAAACATTCGTGCCGCCCGCATTCGTCGAGACATTTCCGCCCAGCTGGCAACTGCCCTCGGCCGCAAGGCTCAGCGGAAACAGTCGGTCCGCGCGCTCGGCGGCAGCCTGCACGTCAGCGAGCAGGCAACCGGCCTCAGCCGTAAGCGTGTAGTTTTCCGCGTCCACGTCGCGTATCGCTTTCATGCGCCCGGCCGACAGCAGGATCTGCGGGGCGGCGGCGGTCGAATGCGGGATCGCGCCGCCGACCAATCCCGTGTTACCGCCCTGGGGCACGACCCCGATTCTCTCGGCCAGGCAGATTTTTATGACCTCGGCCGCTTCCGCCGCGCTGGCGGGCGCGATCATGAGCGGCGCCTTACCGTGATAGAGGCCGCGCCAGTCGGCCAGGTGTGGCGCCAGTTCTCCCGCCTCGGTTACGAGACCGGCCTGGCCAACGACGACCGAAAAACGTTCCAGCAATGAATCGGGGAGGTCGCCGACCATGAATGTGGGTATCCTTACGTATCAACGATGCCTATTATGCTTGCAAGGTCCCGAACTAACGAATCCAAGGTAGGTTTCTGAACTTTGTCGGATTCCCCGGGCAAAAGCTATCGCACAAATCCCAAGATGCTGGAGTCCGTCTCGACTTCGGTGTTCGTCGATTTTGAAGACGCTCTTGACCTCCGTCAGCGCGGCAACCTGATCGAACTGGACAAGCGGCTGCACGAACATTGGGCGTTGGGCAAGAACTTTATTGTCGGCTGGAGTCCACACGGTCAAGGTCTCCTGCTGCTCGTCGTCCGGCACTACGCTATCGCCGACTATGTCATCGCGACCGAAAACGTACCGGCCGACATCACTGCCAGCGAATCCAATCCACACGCATTTATCATGCGGATGCTTTCCGGGTCGAGGCAATTTTCGGAGCGCCAGCTTAGAAACGCCGGCAAATTACTGATCGCCGAACCCATCGAACTCAAGCTGCGCTACCCGCTGACCGATTCGGAAGCCGTCTACCGGATCATCGATCGGCTGATTCAACGCTACAGCGTCAGTTTCGTCTCGAGCCGCGCCGTGGCGTTATTCGACATCGTCGGCTTCAGCCTGCTCAGCCCGTTCGAGCAGATGACGCAGCTGAACAGCCTGTCGCACTCGCTGAACTCGGCTCATAGCAAAATGCTCGGCAATCAGATCAATATCAATTTTGCACGATCGAGCACCGGCGACGGTTTCTACATCTGGAATCGCGACGTTGGTAATACAGCCAACATGAATCTTTATCATTTCATGCACCTTGTCCTCGCCGATAACGCGATCGCACGACGCAAGGCGCGCGGCAGAACGGTGCCGTTGTTACGGGCGGGTTTTCACATCGGCGGCTGTTACGAGTTTTATCAGGCCGAGGGCCTGAACCCGACCGTGTACAGCGACATCATCGGCGACGTCACGATTGAACTCGCACGCATGATTGATGGCGCAATGCCGGGCCAGATTCTCGTCGGCGAATTCAACGCCATCCTGACCGACGCCGATCCACTCGGCACGGAACAGGTCTGCATCGACTCGATAGAATTCGTTGCGCAGGCTCAGGAAAATCTCTCCAAACTGAACGGCCTCGAACTCTCGGGCGACGCGATCGAGTCGATCAAGTGCTACCTGACGGGCCAGCCACAGGCCGACGGCACATTCACGGTCCGCAAGCTGACCATCGAGGACAAGCACGGCCTGACGCGGCAAGTCTATAACGCGAAGATCAATATCTACCGGACCAACGGGGAACCTATCCTGCTCGGCATCGAGGACCGGCTTCTGGGCGACGATGAAATCGAGGCCGCGGATTTCGCTCGCCGGGACCCACCAGACCTGGAGGATAACTAAGCGGCGAACTCTTCCTGGAACATGGCCCAAACGGCCAGGAACAAGGACGCGATTATGGGCCCGATGACGAACCCCGACAGGCCGAACAGCGTCAGGCCCCCGAGCGTCGACAGCAACACCAGATAATCAGGCATTTTCGTGTCGCGCCCGACCAGTAAAGGTCGAAGGACATTGTCGGCGAGACCGATCACGACGGCGCCGACGATCACCATGATGACCGCCTTGCCATACGCGCCGCCGACGGCCAGAAATATCGCGGCCGGCACCCAGATAATGCTCGCGCCGACGAGGGGCAGGACCGAGAGCAATACCATGACCATGCCCCAGAAAACGGCGCCGCTGATCCCGAGCGTCCAGAACATGAGCCCACCCAGCGTACCCTGCACGAGACCGACGATGAGCGTACCCTTGATCACCGCCCGGGCCATTTCGGCGAATTTTGCGAACAAGACGCGTTCGCGCTGGTCACCGAGCGGTAACGCACGAATGATCTGCTCCAATATTTCATCGCCGTCCCGGAGCACGAAAAACAGCAAATAGAGCATCAGGGCGAACATGACCAGAAAGCGCGCGACGTTCTGGCCCGCGGTCAGGGCCAGCGCACCGATAAACTGGCTCCCTTTGACGGCCGCAGCGGTCAGCCGGTCCGGCATGCCTTCGACGTCGACGCCTATTTTCTCCGCCCACGCGCTGATCTGCGGCGTCATGCCTTGAATCCAGCGCAGAATCGCACCCGGATCGATCTCGCCACGTTCGATCCGGCCATACAGTTGCGCGGCTTCGGTTGCGACTGCGGACGCAATAGCCATGGCGGGAACCAGCACGGTAAAGAAAATCAGGGTCACCGTCAGCACCGCGGCCAAGGATGTGCGTCCGGCCAACCGGCGGTCAAAAAAATGCTGGACGGGCAAAAACAGGATGCCGACAGTCGCGGCCCAGAATATCGGCTGAAAAAACCCGGCTAATAACGCGATAAACGCGACGGTCACCAGAATCAGCAGGCCGATGAAAAAAGATTTCTGCATGGCAACAGTGATTATGGCAAATGGTTTGCCGGTGATGCCAATCACAGCCAGAAGGCCGGACCTTTCTTCAAAATAACAGGCCTAAGCAAGGCTGGCAAAAGGGGCTGCTTATGGTCACAACCTGGTTGCTGCTGATCGCACTCGGGGTCCTTCTGATCGGCGTCCTGGAACTAATCGATTCCTGACACGAGATGTCAGACTATACTGTGCGGCCGATCGAGCCCGATCTATTCACCCCGGCACTTCCGACAACCGCCGTTGGGCCACGACTGCGCCCGGCTCGTTATCACCATCCTCGCCGACCTTGAAGTTATATTGGTCGAACAACGTGCTGGCCTCGTTCAGGGCTTTCGCCGCGTCACTCAGCGCAGTTTTCAACGATGCCTGGGAACTCGACAGCAACCGGCCGACTTCCCGGGCGCCCTGATGGTCAGGATCAAAACACAGGATCTCATCGGCCAGACGTCGAGACATCTCGATATATTCGAGCAACTGCTGAATCTTCATAGCCCTACCCCCCCCAGACGAGCCTATCCGTGCCACGCGACACGGCCGGCAATAAAGTGAATGCGCACAGCGCGACTATACTCCCCGCGACAGACGGAAAGCATCACCCCTACGGATTAAAAAAGGTTACGAGATTACGTTCTTATGATTTGAATTGATTGGTCGGGGCGAGAGGATTCGAACCTCCGACCACTTGACCCCCAGTCAAGTGCGCTACCAGACTGCGCCACGCCCCGATCGATTCTGGAAAAAATATCCCGGGATTCAGGGTTGCAACTACCGCCGGACGAGTCTCAGAATCTCGTCCAGTTCTTTTCGTACCTGCTTGATGATCTGCTGGCTCTGAGAAACATCGGACTTGGCTTCCTCTCCGGTCAGTTTCTGCCGCGCGCCACCGATCGTGAATCCCTCATCGTAAAGAAGGCTCCGAATCTGGCGAATGATAAGCACGTCCTGACGCTGGTAATAACGGCGATTGCCGCGACGCTTTACCGGCTTGAGTTGAGGAAATTCCTGTTCCCAGTACCGCAGCACGTGGGGCTTTACGGCACACAGATCACTGACTTCACCGATCGTGAAATAGCGCTTGCCCGGGATCGGCGGCAGTTCGTCGTTATTTCCCGGTTCCAGCATATGCCTCTACTCGAGATTTGAGTTTCTGGCCTGGTCGAAACGTCACGACCCGCCGCGCAGTGATCGGTATTTCCTCGCCCGTCTTCGGATTACGTCCCGGGCGCTGGTTCTTGTCGCGCAAATCAAAATTACCGAAGCCTGATAACTTGACTTGCTCGCCGCTGGTGAGTGCGACGCGCAAATCCTCAAACAAAACATCAACCAGTTCACGGGCCTCGCGTTTGTTGAGCCCGAGCTGGTTGAACAGCGATTCAGCCATATCCGCTTTCGTCAGTGCCATCGTTCTTATTCTCTTATGGTGGCGTTAAATTCGCGGCTCAGACGTTCTATCACCGCGTGCATGATCTCATCCACGTCGGCCTCTGTAAGGGTGCGTGAAGTCTTCTGCAAAATCAAGCCTAACGCCACGCTCTTAGAACCAGTCTCGATGTTATCTCCCTCATAGACATCGAAGATCATGGCGTCGCGCAAGGTCGCTCCGCCCGCTTCATGAACAGCCTTTTCTATGTCCGCGACCGCAATATCCCGATCGACGATCACGGCAATGTCGCGGCGAACTGCCGGAAATTTCGAGATTTCCCGAAATTCCGATTTTGCCGACGCGAACGTCGGCGCCATCAATAATTCAAACAACACCGGCGCCACCGAAAGGTCCAACTTTTTTATCAGCGCCGGATGCATCTCGCCAATCCAACCGAGATTTTTGCCGGACCGGACGATGCGAGCCGAACGTCCTGGTCGCAACGCCGGATGTTCGTCGGCAAGAAACTCAAATTCGTGCGCGGCCCCGGTCAACGCAAATATCGCTTCGAGATCTCCCTTGACATCAAACAGATCGACCGCCCGTGGAGACCGATCCCATTGTTCCGGCTCGACGGGTCCGGCCGCGAGACCCGCAAGCGATTTTTCTTCAATTATATCTGTATCTTGCTGTAAAAACCTAATACCAGACTCAAAAAACCTGACCCGCCCCTGCTGGCGGCTCAAATTATGTCGCAAAGCCCCGGTGAGCCCCGGCCAGAGGGATTGCCGCATGACCGACATTTCGCTGGATATCGGATTGCTCAGGACGATCGCGGCGGGGCTGCCGCCGAACAGCTGATCGAGATCCGGAGCCACGAAGCTATAGGTCATCGCTTCCTGGTAGCCACGCGCAACGAGAACCTCCCAAACCCGGATGTCCGGCACCCTGGATTCGGTCGCGGCGCCCAGCAGTGTCGTATTGCCCCCCGGAACTTCCCGTATCTGGTCGTAACCATACAGACGCACGACTTCCTCGATCAAGTCGGCTTCGATCTCAATATCAAAACGCGCCGAGGGTGCCGTCACGAGCCAGCCGCCCGCCTCAGGCTTTACGGTCATCTGCAAGCCGGTCAATAAGGCCTCGACCTCGTCGTCGGGGATATCCAGGCCGAGAACGGCGCTCAGTCGATCCCGGCGCAATGCGATCGGCTGGATCACGGGCAACTGGTCGTCAGCCGTAGCGGCGGCGACCGGGCCGGGTTTGCCGCCGGCGATCTCCATCAGCAACCGGGTAACCCGCTCGATGGCCCTGGCCTGGTGGACCGGGTCGACGCCCCGCTCGAAACGGACCGACGCATCGGTGTGCAAGCTGAATCGCCGCGGCCGGCCGGCGATGGCTGCCGGCGCAAAGAACGCCGATTCGAGGAACACGTCGCGCGTCGTCGCCGAGACAGCCGCGCGCTGCCCCCCCATGATGCCGGCCATGCCGACCGCGCCCGAGCCGTCAGCGATCACGAGGACATCCTCATCGACCGTGACGGTCTGCCCGTCGAGCAGCGTAAGTTTCTCGCCGGCCGTCCCGCGACGCGCCGCAATGCCATTGGTCAGTTTCTGCAGATCATAGCCGTGCAGGGGCTGGCCGAATTCGAGCATGACATAGTTGGTGACATCGACGACCGGGTGAATGGGCCGAATGCCCCCGCGACGCAAGCGTTCCTGCATCCAAAAGGGCGTCTTCGCGCGCGGATCGATATCCCGGATGACGCGCCCGACGAAACGTCCGCAGCCGGACTGATCCTCGATGCTTATGGGAAAAACATCGTCGATAACCGGCGTCACGGCCTCGATAAGGGGTTCGCTGAACGCCAAGCGTTGTCCTGCAGCGAGGTCTCGCGCAACGCCGAGTACGCTGAAACAGTCGGCGCGATTGGGCGTCAGGTCGATATCGATGATGCGATCGTCGAGATCGAGAACCGCACGGACCGGCTGGCCGACACCAGCGTCCGCATCCAGTTCGAGAATGCCCTCCGCGTCTTCCGACAGGCCGAGTTCAGCGGCCGAACACAGCATGCCCTCCGACGTTTCGCCGCGAATTTTGCTGCGCTTGATCTTGATACCACCGGCCAGCCGCGCGCCGACCAACGCCGTCGGATAACGTGCACCGCACTTCACGTTGGACGCCCCACAGACAATGCTGAGCGGGTCGTGCTGACCGACGTCGACGCGGCACAACCACAGCCGATCGGCATCGGGATGTGGGGCCACCTCGAGCACCTCGCCGACGACCACGTCGTCCGGCGCCTCGGCCACCGGCGTAACCGAATCGACTTCGAGCCCGAGCATCGTCAACCGGTGCGCTAAGGCCTCCGAATCGAGCCCCGGATTCAACCATTCGCGCAGCCAGGACTCACTGATCTTCATGATCCGTTCTTTGTCATCATCGGCTGTGCTAATTGAACTGCCGCAAAAACTGCAAATCGTTGTCGAAAAACAGGCGCAGGTCGTTCACGCCATAGCGCAGCATCGCGAGACGCTCGATGCCCATGCCGAACGCGTAACCCGTAAACTCCTCCGGATCGACATTGATGTTACGCAGCACGTGCGGATGCACCATGCCGCAACCGAGAATTTCAATCCATTTGCCTGACTCGGACAAAACATCGACTTCCGCCGACGGCTCGGTGAACGGAAAATACGACGGACGAAACCGGAGTTTCGCTTTGCGTTCGAAAAATCGCTCTATGAAATCGTGAAGAATCGACTTTAGATTCGCAAAACTGACGCCGCGATCGACGACGAGCCCTTCGACCTGGTGGAACATCGGCGTGTGCGTCATGTCGGAGTCGCAGCGGTAAACGCGGCCCGGCGCAATCAAACGGATCGGCGCCCCCTGTTCGGCCAAGGCGCGAATCTGGACCGGTGACGTATGGGTGCGGAGCAACTTCCCGGACGGAAAATAAAACGTGTCGTGCATCGCCCGTGCCGGATGATTCTCGGGGATATTCAGGGCCGTAAAATTGTGTTCTTCATCCTCGACCTCAGGGCCCGTATGCACCGCAAATCCCGCGGCTCGAAATATCGCCTCGACGCGCTCGCGGGTCGTCGTCACGGGATGCAAACCACCCGGCTGTTGCCCGCGCCCGGGCAGACTCACATCGACGGCGCCGCGAGCCAGTTCGTCGGCCAGTTGCACGTTATCCAGGATGCCGCGACGGGCCTGAAATGCGGCCTGCAAGGCCCGCTTCGCACGATTGATGGCCTGACCCCTGGCCGGGCGTTCCTTGCCGGACAACGACCCGAGCTGTTTCAGCTGCAGCGTGAGTTCGCCTTTCTTGCCGAGGTATTTGACTCGCACGGCATCGAGTTCGATCAAATCCTGACTGGACTCGATTTCCGCCTCGGCGCGGCTGATCAGTTCATCCACATCATGCATCGGTGTGTCCTTGCACAAAGGGCCCTCTGTCGGGGATCAAGCCGTGCCCGGATTAAGGACTGTCGAGTTGCCCCTTGGCCTGTTCCGCTAGCGTGGCAAACGCGGCGGCGTCATACACCGCGATGTCCGCCAGGATTTTCCGGTCCACTTCGATGCCCGCCTTGGACAAGCCATTGATGAAGCGGCTGTACGACAAACCGTTTTCGCGGGCGGCCGCGTTAATACGCGTGATCCACAGTGCTCGAAACACTCGTTTGCGTTGGCGGCGATCACGATACGCATATTGGCCCGCCTTGATGACCGCCTGCTTGGCAACCCGGTAGACTTTGCTCCGGGCACCGTAATAACCCTTGGCCTTTTTCAGGACCTTCTTGTGACGGGCTCGTGCGACGACCCCTCTTTTTACTCTAGCCATTAATTTCTCCTGATTCGGTTGAGCCCCCGGGTTGCGTCACCCGTAAGGCAGAAGTTTCTTTACGCTCGCGGTATCGGCTTCGGCGACTATCGAGTCGGCCCGAAGATGGCGCTTACGCTTGGGACTCTTCTTTGTCAGGATGTGGTTCGCATGAGATTGGCCCCGTTTGAACCTGCCCTTGGCGGTGCTGCGGAAACGCTTCGCCGCACCGCGATTAGTCTTCATTTTCGGCATTACTTACTCCATTGTAGCCTGACCCGTACCGAGGACCATCCCCGGCCGAAGCAGGCGGGTTGGAAAAGGGGGCGGACCCCCTTCTCAACTCACTTTTTCTTTGGCGCCAACACCATGATGAGCTGCCGCCCTTCCATCTTCGGAAACTGCTCTACAGTGCCATATTCTTCGAGGTCGTTCTCGACCCGCTTCAGGAGCGCAACACCCAAATCCTGATGGGCCATCTCACGGCCACGAAAGCGCAACGTTACTTTCGTTTTGTCGCCCTGAGTCAGGAAGCGAATCAGGTTCCGCAATTTGACATCGTAGTCACCGACTTCTGTCCCGGGACGAAATTTAACTTCCTTGATATGGGTATGTTTCTGTTTTCCTTTGCTGCCCTGGACTTTCTTCTTCTGCTCGAACAGATATTTGCCAAAATCCATGACCCGGCACACGGGCGGCGTTGCATTGGGGGAAACCTCAACCAGATCCAGATTCTCTTTACCGGCCAGCGCGAGTGCATCATCGCGACTCATGACACCCGCCTGTTCTCCGGCGGAGTCAATGACGCGCACTTCCAGTGCGACGATCTCCAGGTTTCTTCTAACCCGCTTTTTCGAAGCGATATTTCATTCCTCCATAATAGTAATGCCGCGGCTCGCGATCTCGGCTTGCAAGCGCTGGACAAAGTCATCGACTGACATAGTGCCCAGATCTTCCCCGCCCCGCGTGCGCACGGCCAATGTATCTGCATCCGCTTCCCGATCGCCGACGACGAGCAGATACGGAACGCGCTGCAAAGTGTGCTGGCGGATTTTATAGCCGATCTTTTCGTTTCTCAAGTCGGCCTCAACGCGAAGACCCTGATTTTTCAAGCTTTCCTCGACGCTCAACGCATAGTCGTTCTGGCTGTCCGTGATCGTCATGACCACGGCCTGCACCGGCGCCAGCCAGGCCGGGAATTTACCCTCGTAATGCTCGATCAGGATACCGAAAAACCGCTCTATCGAGCCCAGCAGGGCCCGGTGAATCATGATCGGCCGGTGGCGCTGACCATCCTCGCCCACGTATTCCATGTCGAATCGCTCGGGCAGGTTGAAATCGAGCTGCACGGTCGAGCACTGCCATTCCCGCCCGATCGCATCGCGAATCTTAACGTCGATCTTGGGTCCGTAGAACGCCCCGCCCCCGCGGTCGAGGGAATATTCGAGGCCCGCGCTCTCGAGCGCCTCTTGCAGAGCGGCCGTGGCCTTGTCCCACATCTCGTCCGAGCCGACCGCCTTTTCCGGCTTGGTCGACAACGCGATGGAAAAGTCACTGAAACCAAACGCTTCGAGCATGCCGAGCGTCAGGTCGAGAATCGCCTGGATTTCGCTGCTGATTTGCTCTTCCCGGCAAAAAATGTGGGCATCGTCCTGGGTGAACCCGCGCACGCGCATGAGGCCGTGCAAGGCACCCGACATCTCGTGGCGATAAACGGTGCCGAGCTCCGCCCAGCGAATCGGCAGGTCGCGGAAGGAACGCAGCGTATTTTTGTAAATCAGGATGTGGAAGGGGCAGTTCATCGGCCTGAGCTGATAGAGCTGGTTCTCCTCCTCCATCGGCGGGTACATGCTTTCACGGTAGAAATCCGTGTGGCCTGAGGTGTCCCACAAGGTCTGCAGCGCGATATGCGGTGTATACAGCAGTTCGTAGCCGGCCTGCACGTGTCGTTCGCACCAGAAATCTTCGATGACGCGCCGAATCCGCGCGCCCTTCGGATGCCAGAAAACGAGTCCGCCCCCCGCATCCTCCTGCAGGCTGAACAAATCGAGTTCCTTGCCGATACGCCGGTGGTCGCGTCGCTCGGCCTCTTCGAGCCGGACCAGATACTGTTTGAGCGCCTTCTTGTCCGGCCAGGCCGTGCCGTAGATCCGCTGCAACATTTCGTTACTTGAATCCCCGCGCCAGTAGGCGCCGGCGACCTTGGTCAGCTTGAACGCCTTGAGCCAGCCGGTACTCGGCACGTGCGGCCCGCGGCACAGGTCAATCCAGTCGCCCTGACCATACAGGCTGATCGCTTCATCGGCCGGAATGTCGGCGATGATTTCGGCCTTGTAGTGCTCGCCGAGTCCCTTGAAAAACTCGACAGCCTCGTCGCGCTGCATGACCGAGCGTTGCACGGGCAGATCCTGACGCGCGAGATCCGTCATCTTCGCTTCGATCGCCTCGAGATCCTCGGGCGTGAACGGGCGCTCGAGCGCGAAATCGTAAAAGAACCCGTCCTCGATCACCGGCCCGATGGTCACCTGCGCGTCCGGAAATAATGCCTTGACCGCCTGCGCAAGAAGGTGTGCCGTCGAATGCCGGATCATCTCCAGCCCTTCCGGGTCGCGCGCCGTAATGATCGCGACGTCGGCATCGGCATCGATGACGTAGCTCGTATCGACGAGCTGGTCATCGACCCGACCTCCGAGCGCGGCCTTGGCCAGCCCGGGTCCAATTGCGGCCGCGACGCCGGCGACGGCGACGGGCACGTCGAACCGACGCTGGCTGCCGTCGGGCAAGGTGATTGTAGGCATCTCGGCGTCCAGAATGATCAGTAAAAAAGGCGTCCCGGATCAGGCACGCCCGCGCCGGATTCTAACAGACTCGCATACCGGAAATAAGAAAGCCCCGTCGCGAGGACGAGGCTTTCACCCCAGAAAGATGAAACCGCCCGGTATGGGGCTCTCCGAACAGTCACTTGAAAACCGACCGCTCCGAATTGATTGCGTCATCGGAAGAGCCGGCAAACATAATGTAAACTAGCCGGCCGTCGAACGCAAGCGCCGGAAACCAGAATAAACATGAACTTTTATTCTTAAGTGATTGTTTTAATTGGTAGGCGCGATTGGAATCGAACCAACGACCTCTACCATGTCAAGGTAGCGCTCTAACCAACTGAGCTACGCGCCTGTTCAGGATGCCGGCAATCATGACCGGCCGGCGACACCATACCGACAGCGATGCCCCGGAGCAACATGAGGCGGACTAACCGGCCTTACTGTCGGGCAGACCCAGGCCAAATTTTCGCAGTTCGCCGATACGGTCGCGAACAGCGGCGGCCTCTTCGAATTCGAGGTCGCGCGCGTGCCGGTACATCTGCTTTTCCAGCTTCTTGAGCTTTTGCATGGCCTGCTCCGGCGTCAGGTGACGATACTCGAGGCGCGGTTCGGCGACCTTCTGCAAACGCCCCAGCCCGCGGCCTTTGTCGCTGCGTGCGCCTTCCATGACCTCACGCACCCGTTTGCGAATGGTCTTGGGCGTGATGCCGTGCGCCGCATTGTAGGCGACCTGTTTCTTCCTGCGCCGGTCGGTCTCGGCGATCGCCCGCTCCATCGAGCCGGTCACTCGTTCGGCGTACATGATGACCCTGCCGTTCACGTTGCGGGCCGCCCGTCCGCTGGTTTGAATCAGCGAACGCTCGGATCGCAGGAACCCCTCTTTGTCGGCATCCAGAATAGCGACTAAAGAAACTTCTGGTAAATCAAGTCCTTCTCTTAATAAGTTAATGCCGACTAAAACATCGAACTCACCGAGGCGCAGGTCCCGGATGATCTCGGTGCGCTCGACGGTCTCGATATCCGAATGCAGATAGCGAACCCGCACGCCATGTTCCCCGAGGTAATCGGTCAGATCCTCGGCCATGCGCTTGGTCATCGTCGTGATCAATACGCGTTCGTCACAAGCTGCACGCAAGTTTATTTCGGACAGAACGTCATCGACCTGCGTCCGCGCCGGCCGGATATCAATGACCGGATCGACCAGTCCGGTCGGTCGCACGACCTGCTCGACGATGGCGTCAGAGTGCTCGTGCTCGTAAGGACCGGGCGTGGCCGACACATAAATCGTCTGTGGCGAGATCGCCTCGAATTCGTCGAACCGCAACGGGCGATTGTCGAGCGCCGACGGTAACCTGAACCCGTATTCGACCAGCGTCTCCTTGCGCGAGCGGTCGCCCTTGGACATGGCGCCGAGCTGCGGGATTGTCACGTGCGCCTCGTCGACGAACAGCAGTGCATCGTCGGACATGTAATCGAACAGGCACGGCGGCGGCTCGCCCGGTTGCCGGCCCGACAGATAGCGACTGTAATTCTCGATACCCGCGCAGTACCCAAGCTCGCGGATCATCTCGAGATCGTACAGCGTGCGTTGCTCAAGGCGCTGGACCTCAACCAGTTTCTGCGCGTCCCGCAGCACCGCAAGGCGCTCGGCGAGTTCGAGCTCGATCGCATCGATGGCTTTGAGCATGACTTCGCGCGGGGTGACGTAGTGGGTCTTCGGATAAATCGTCAGCCGCGGCAGCTGACGCGAAACAGCGCCGGTCAGCGGATCGAACCACGACAATTTCTCGACCTCCGAATCGAACAACTCGACCCGGATGGCCTCGCGCTCCGATTCGGCCGGAAATATATCGATGATATCGCCGCGCACGCGGTAAGTGCCATTCGAAAGCTCGACCTCATTGCGCTTGTATTGCAGTTCGGCGAGCCGCCGCAGGATCTGGCGCTGGTCGATACGGTCGCCGCGCGAGAGGTGCAACACCATGCCGAAATACGCCTCCGGATCGCCGAGGCCGTAGATCGCCGAAACCGTCGCGACAATGATCGAATCGTGCCGCTCGATAAGCGCCTTGGTCGCCGAAAGGCGCATCTGCTCGATGTGCTGGTTGACCGATGCGTCCTTGTCTATATAGGTGTCCGTCGCCGGCACGTAGGCTTCAGGCTGGTAATAATCGTAATAGGAGACAAAGTATTCGACCCGGTTGCCCGGAAAGAAATCGCGCATCTCGCCGTAGAGCTGGGCCGCAAGGGTCTTATTCGGCGCCAGCACGAGGGTCGGCCGCTGCACGGCCTGGATGACGTTCGCCATGGTGAAGGTCTTGCCCGACCCCGTCACGCCGAGCAGCGTCTGGCGCGCCAGGCCGGCCTCGAGCCCATCGACGAGCCCCGCGATGGCTTCGGGCTGATCCCCGGCGGGCTTGAAATCAGCGACGAGTTGGAACCGGTCCATGGCGCGGCAGTCTGTTATTGGTTGGCGGAGCCGAATCCCTTAGAATCTGCAACCCATTCGAAGGGCAATCAGGCAAAAGGATTACCAGGTGAGTCTATCAGTTTCCCATCGCGTCCAGCGAGTCAAGCCGTCGCCGACGATGGCCATGACGGCGCTCGCGGCCGAACTGCGCGCTCAGGGCCGGGACATTATCAGCCTCGCGTCGGGTGAACCGGATTTCGATACGCCGGAGCACATCAAGGCGGCCGGGACCGCCGCGATCGCGGCCGGCCAGACGAAATACACGGCCGTAGACGGCACGCCCGAGTTGAAGGCCGCCATCATCGACAAATATCAGCGCGACAACGGCCTCAAATACGCGCCCGAGCAGATCCTCGTCTCGTCGGGCGCCAAACAGACCTGTTTCAACGTCTGCGCGGCCGTGCTGAACCCAGGTGACGAAGCCATCATTCCGGCGCCCTACTGGGTGTCCTACCCCGACATGGTCAAGCTCGCCGACGGCGAACCCGTCATCGTCGCGGCCGACATAAAGGACGGCTTCAAAATTTCGCCGCGCTCGCTCGCGGCCGCCATCACGGAGCGCACCCGGCTGGTGTTCCTGAACAGCCCATGCAATCCGACCGGTGCGGCTTACACGCGAGCCGAACTCGCGGCACTCGGCGATGTCTTGCTGCAGCATCGTGGTATCACGGTCGCGACCGACGACATGTATGAGCATATTTACTGGGGATCCGAGCCCTTCACGAGTCTTGTCAGTGCGTGCCCGGGTCTGTACGACCAAACCGTCACCATCAACGGGGTCTCTAAATGCTATGCGATGACGGGTTGGCGTATCGGCTATGCGGGCGGTCCGCCCGAAATCATGCAAGCGATGAAGAAAATACAGAGCCAGAGCACTTCGAATCCGAGCAGCATCTCGCAGGCTGCGAGCGTCGCGGCGCTGAACGGAGACCAGGCCTGCGTGACGGAGATGACCCGTGCATTCAAGGAACGGCACGATTACATCGTCGGTGCCCTGAACCGGGTGCCGGGCTTCGAGTGCCGTGCCGGCGAGGGCACCTTTTATGCCTTTCCGAACGTGGCCGACGCCATCCGGAACAAGGGTGTGGCAGACGACAATGAACTGGCGACATTACTGCTCAACGAAGCCGAAGTGGCGCTCGTGCCGGGGTCGGCCTTCGGGGCGCCGGGCTACCTGCGCCTGTCATTCGCCTGCGGGCTCGACACCCTGCGGGAGGCCGTCAGCCGCATCAGCCGCGTGCTCAGTTAGCCGTTTCACGACACGTCCTTGACTTGCCGCTGGCCTTACAGGAAAATTTCGCGCCGCATCAGATGCTTGCATTAATCCCCGGTAGCTCAGTTGGTAGAGCGATTGACTGTTAATCAATTGGTCCGTGGTTCGAGTCCGCGCCGGGGAGCCACCATCAAAAAAAGCCCGCTT
>SMVA01094836.1_pt1 | contig 30797 bp, 27 predicted proteins | sample 2456451 | NCBI WGS metagenome assembly SMVA01 (sample SAMN11095933, study PRJNA526329) | marine sediment metagenome | biome: Marine sediment; feature: Surficial sediment; material: Deep marine sediment; isolation source: Hadal surficial sediment | place: Pacific Ocean | collected 2014-05 | depth... | reverse complement strand
TGTTAGCGAAATTTTACGGTTCTCAGGATGGCCTGAAGACACTACAACAATAGGTCCGTACCACTGCTGTCCCATAAACTTAAAATCGGAGCCAAAATGAAGTGTCGCGGTGACGCAAAAACCGGCAATCGCCCGTGCCGATAGACGGATCGTGGCGACGTTTAATCGATCTTAATTATCGTAAGGCGGGCTATTGTGCTACGCCCAGCGGGCGATGTCTCAACTGTTCAAAGAACCCCAGGCCAGGCACTCCTGCAAGGAAATATTGATGCCCGAACCGGTATCCCGCACAACGGAGCTTGGCAATGGCATTACGGCCATTGACACTGATCATGTGCGCCCGTTGTTCGATGCAAGCCATCTCATGTTTGAGAATGGTCGCGCGGCTTTTGTCGATACTGCCGCGAATTCCAGCGTGCCGCTATTGCTGGATGCGCTAAAGCACAAAAACATCGATGTCGGCGACGTCGACTATGTCTTCCTCACTCACGTTCACCTCGATCACGCTGGCGGTGCGGGCCTGCTGATGCAGTCCTTGCCAAACGCAAAAGCCGTGCTGCACCCGCGTGGCGCACCGCACATGATTGACCCGACAAAGTTGATCAAGGGCGTGCAGGCGGTCTACGGCGAGGATAGAGTCGCCGAGATATACGGTGAAATCGTGCCAATTCCGGCCGCGAGGCTGATCATTGTCGATGATCAGCAGGAGATAAGCCTTGCCGGCCGGGGCATGCAGTGCCTGTTTACCGAGGGACACGCGCGGCATCATTATGTTCTGAGCGATCCGACCGCAAAAGCTGTTTTTACCGGTGACAGTTTCGGCGTTTCGTATCGGGAACTGGATACCGCCAAGGGCGAGTTTATATTTCCGACCACCACGCCGATTCACTTCGATCCACCCGAGGCACACAAGGCGATCGACCGGATCATGCAGCAGAACCCGGAACAACTTTTTCTCACGCACTTCAGCCGCGTAATGGATTTGCCACGCCTGGCAAATGACATGCACCAGAGGATAGACGATTTTGTCGCGATAGCTGAGCAACACGCGAACGACGACAATCGAACTGACGCGATACATAAGAGCATGTTCGGCTATCTTGTCGATGCGTTGCGTGACCATGGTCATACAGGCAAAGATGAGCAGCTGCACGCCATACTCGACCTTGAAGTCAACCTGGATACGATGGGCCTGGAATTCTGGCTCGATCATCACTAATGAAAAACCAACTGGGAGCAAAGATGGAAAGTTTTCGTGCTTTTCGCATCGATCAGCAAGACGGTGAAATTGTCGCGGAATTCGCCAGGCTAACTATTGATGACCTGAGCGAGGGCGAGGTCGTCGTCAAGGTGAGCTACTCGACGATAAACTACAAAGACGCACTTGCCGCGACGGGAACTGGTCGTATCCTGCGAACATTTCCACTGATTGGTGGCATCGACCTGGCTGGTACGGTAGTCAGCTCCACTGATGATCGTTTTGCCGAGGGCGATGCAGTATTGGTCAATGGTTGCGGCTTAAGCGAAACTCGTGATGGCGGGTATGCGGAATTTGCCCGCCTGAGCGGCGAGTCCGTCGTGCCGCTGCCCGATGGCATTAATGTGCTGCAGGCGATGCAGCTCGGCACAGCCGGTTACACCGCCGCGCTGGCGATTCACCGCATGGAGCAAAACGGCCAGCTGCCGGAAAATGGTCCGGTTGTGGTTACCGGGGCGACCGGCGGTGTTGGCAGCATCGCCGTCGATATGCTCGCTGCTCGCGGTTACGAAGTCGTGGCGGTTACCGGCAAAGCTGAACAGGTGGATTATTTGCAGGGCTTAGGCGCCAGTCGTGTGCTGCTGCGTGAGCAGATCGATCTCGGCAAACGACCAATGGAAAAAGCAGAGTGGGGCGGCGCGATTGATAATCTTGGTGGCGATTACCTGACCTGGCTAACCCGCACGATGAAATATGGCGGCAATATTGCCAGCATAGGGCTGGCGGCCAGCCATGAACTCAAAACCACGGTCCTGCCATTTATCCTGCGCGGCGTCTGTCTCCTCGGCATCAACTCGGTCGACACGCCACGTGAGTTGCGGTTGCAGGTGTGGCAAAGAATAGGTGCTGATCTCAAGCCACAACACCTCGATGCCATTGCAGGTCGAACCATCAGTTTCAACGCGCTACCCGGCGCTTTTCAGGCCTATATCGATGGCACAGTAACCGGCAGGGTTGTCGTGCAAATCGCATCATAGGCGGGAGCAAGACACACTTATCTAAATAGTAATGTAGGAGCCCGCTCAGCGGGCGAATTAACTACGCCCAGCGGTCGAGAAGATCAATGAGTGGATCGGCTGAATCTGATGTAAATCTGGTCCCCGTCAGAGGATGCAAAGAAGTGCTACGCGGTCCCGTTACGCTACTTTGAGCGGCTCACAAATTAAGGCCCAGGCTTTGCCTGGGGACACTTACAAGCGAGGAAGGATCAATGCATATGATGCGAATTTCGATTTTGCTGGTTGTTCTGCTTATACAATCAGCACAAACAGCGGAGCTCGCGACCGAAGGATTCGTGTCTGAGCGACTCGAAAGAATTGATCGTGCGATTGAGGCAGAAATAGCGGCGGGGAAAATCCCCGGCGCTGTAGCGCTCATCGCGCGCAACGGCAAGATCGTCTATCACCGCAGTTTTGGTTATGCGGATATCGCATCGGGCAAGCGTATGCAGGATGACGCGATTTTCCGCATCGCGTCGATGACCAAAGCGGTAACGACAGTTGCTGTCATGACGTTATACGAGCAAGGCCTGTTTAAGCTTAACGATCCGCTCGCCAATTATATTCCGGAATTTGCCGCACCGCGGGTTGTGGTCAGCGTTGATGACGAGGGCAACATCACCGAAACTCGGGACGCAAAAGGTGAAATCAAGATTATTGATTTGCTGACGCACTCATCAGGGCTTGGTTACTCGTTTATCCCCTCTGCCGTACAGAAGGCCTACATAGATGCCGGGATCGAGGATGGATTGGGGGCGAAAGGCGCAACACTGAGTTCGAAGATGTCGGTGCTTGCACAGCAGCCGCTGTTGTTCGATCCGGGGTCCGCGTTTGCGTACGGGCTGAGCACGGATCTTCTCGGATACCTGGTCGAGGTTGTGTCTGGCAAGAACCTGGATCAGTACTTCGCTGAGGAGATTTTTGCGCCGCTGGGCATGCAGGATACCTACTTCTTTTTGCCGGCCAGCAAGAGTGAACGTTTGGTGACTTTGTATGCCGATGTGGATGGACTGCAGGTTTCAAAGGGCGACGAGGCTGACATCAAGTTGGACGACCCGAATTACCCTGTCGGCGATGCAAGGACCTATTTTTCCGGCGGCGGCGGGCTCTCGTCCACTGCCTACGATTATTCGCGCCTGATTCAGATGCTGCTCAACGACGGCGAACTCGATGGTGTGCGCCTGCTGGGCAGGAAATCCGTAGAGTTGATGCGCACGCCTCGAATCGACTGGGATGGCGATGGCGAGCCGGACTTTGGACTCGGCTTTCAGGTGGTTTCGGACATCGGTGCTGGCGGTGAACTCGGCTCCAATGGCACTTACTCATGGGGCGGGGCTTTCTTTACTTCTTACTGGATCGATCCGAAAGAGCAACTGATCGCCATTCTGATGTCCCAGCTCCGACCATCCGACTCCGATATCGACGACCGCTTCAAAACGTTGGTGTACCAGGCGCTCGAGTAAACTGGCGGGCAATCCAGCGTGCTGTCACCAGCGAAAATCTCTTAAGTAAGGTAGAATCGCCGGCTCGGAAATTTTAATCTCAATTAAAAGTTTCTACGTAAGCCAAGAGATTTCAACGGCAACCAACAAGGCAGTGACATGAGCGCAGGCGCAAGATTTTGGCAGGCATTGCAGGAAGAGCGGCCCCTGCAGGTGGTTGGCACTATCAACGCCTATTCGGCGCTACTCGCTGGGCAAGCGGGTTTCAAAGCAATCTATTTGTCCGGTGCCGGTGTCGCTAATGCGTCATTTGGTTTGCCAGACCTCGCTATGACCACGCTCGGTGACGTCTGCGAAGATATTCGCCGCATCAGCTATGCGAGCGAACTGCCACTGCTGGTCGATGCGGATACCGGCTGGGGCGGTGCTTTCATGATCGGTCGCACAGTGCGTGAAATGATTCGCGCCGGCGCTGCAGCGTGTCACATAGAAGACCAGGTTGGCGTCAAGCGCTGTGGCCATCGGCCCGGCAAGGCACTGGTGCCGGCTGCCGAGATGGTTGACCGCATCAAAGCGGCAGTTGATGGGCGCACTGACGAAAAATTCACCATCATGGCGCGCACCGACGCGCACGCTGTCGAGGGCCAGCAGGCGGCACTCGAGCGCGCGGCAGCTTATGTCGAGGCCGGCGCGGACATGATTTTTGCAGAGGCGCTTACCACACTGGACGAATACCGGCAGTTCACTAACGAAATTAAAGTGCCGGTACTGGCAAACCTGACGGAGTTCGGCAAGACACCCTTGTTTACGACAACAGAACTGGCCGGGGTCGGAGTGCGACTGGCGCTCTATCCCCTGTCGGCATACCGCGCCATGGCGAAGGCTGCAGAAGATGTCTATCGCACGCTGCGCAAGGACGGTTCACAGCAGGCAGTGGTTGACAAGATGCAAACCCGCGCGGAGCTTTATGACGTGCTTGGCTATCACGAGTACGAAAAAAAGCTGGACCAGCTGTTTGCAGAAAAAGGGCTGGCAGGGAAGAAGAAAGAGTGAAGCTAGGAGCCTGTCGAACTTAGGGGATCGTAGCGAGGCGAGCGGGAAACGCAGGCCATTTTTTCGATCGTTTGAGGAGAATGCGACTGCCGGGATGCAGGAGGTAGAGCGAAGCAGGATGCCAGAGCCGAGTGGGTTCCATTTGACGAAAAGGATCGAAAAAATGGTCTGCGTTTCCCATCGCCGCAGTAGATTCGGCCTAAGTCCGACAGGCTCCTAGCCACGGAGAATTGGAGAGAATGATGACAGCAAAAAAGAAAACCGGTGGACTGGCCGGTGTATCCGCGGGTGCCACGGCTCTGTGTACTGTAGGCAAGGAAGGCGCTGGCCTGACCTATCGTGGCTATGACATCTACGATCTCGCGGACAATGCGAGCTTCGAAGAAGTCGCCCACTTGCTGATGCACGACAAGCTGCCGAACCAGGCAGAACTCGATGCGTTTATCGCCAGAATCAAAAGCATGCGCGGCCTGCCTGATGAAGTGAAGCAGGTTCTGGAAATGATTCCCGCGGACAGCCATCCGATGGACGTGCTGCGCAGTGGCGTATCCGTACTCGGCAACATCGAGCCTGAAGGTGACTTCAGCAACCAAAGCCACGCTGCAGACCGGTTGCTCGCCTGCCTGCCATCCATGCTCCTGTACTGGCATCATTTCCATACCGATGGAGCACGCATAGATGTGGAAACCGATGACGACAGTCTCGCCGGCCATTTCCTGCACATGTTGCATGGCAAAGCGCCGAGTGAGCTACATCGCAAAACGCTGGATACAACGCTCATCCTGTATGCCGAGCATGAATTCAATGCATCAACATTCGCGGCACGTGTAATCACCGGCACGTTGTCAGACATGCACTCTGCGGTAACCGGTGCGATTGGAGCGTTGCGCGGACCGTTGCACGGCGGTGCCAATGAAGCGGCAATGGAGCTCGTGCAGAAGTTTTCTTCACCGCAAGAGGCGACTCAGGGCGTACTCGACATGCTCGCTCGCAAAGATAAGATTATGGGCTTTGGCCACCGTGTTTATACAACCTCCGATCCACGCAACTCCGTTAACAAGAAGATGTCGAAAATCCTGGCGGACGAGGTGGGTGACACGTTGTTATATGCAGTATCAGAAGCTGTCGAAAAAGTAATGTGGGACGAGAAGAAAATTTTCGCCAACGCAGATTTTTATGCAGCAACCGTATATCACTTCATGGGCATACCCACTTATCTCTTCACACCCATTTTCGTTTGTTCAAGAATAACGGGCTGGACGGCACACATCATGGAACAACGCGCAGACAACCAGTTGATCCGCCCGGCAGCAGACTACATAGGCCCAGGCTTGCAGACCTATGTACCGATAGCAGAGCGCATCTGACAATAGCCAAAAGCCGTAGAAAGGACCCGTAGGAGCCCGCCGTGCGGGCGAATTAAAGGACGCCAGGCGGGCGATATTAAATCGCTCAGCGGGCGAAATGGAGTCGACCCAGCGGGCGATTAAACTCAACACCCAGGAAAACCCCAATGTCCCAACACGACATCCGCTCTACCGAGCGGCCCGAACCCGACCAGGTCCTGGTCGACATAGCCGACTACGTCTGCAACACGCAAATCGACAGCGACCTCGCTTACGAGACCGCCCACTACTGCCTGATGGACACACTGGCCTGTGGTTTCCAGGCGCTCGATTACCCGGCGTGTACCAAATTGCTTGGCCCGGTTGTCCCCGGCGCGACATTACCTGGCGGCGCGCGTGTCCCCGGCACTTCTTACGAGCTGGAGCCGATCATGGGCGCATTCAACATCGGTGCGATGATCCGCTGGTTGGATTTTAACGATACCTGGCTTGCAGCAGAGTGGGGCCACCCGTCCGACAACCTCGGTGGCATCCTGGCAACGGCGGATTACCTGAGTCGGCAAGCACGCCTGGCGGGCAAGGATCCACTCACGATGCACGATGTACTAACAGCGATGATCAAGGCGCATGAGATTCAGGGCGTGCTGGCGCTTGAGAACAGTTACAACCGTGTCGGACTGGATCATGTGTTGCTCGTTCGGGTTGCGACGACCGCCGTAGTCACGCACATGCTCGGCGGCGATCGCGAGACGGTCATCAACGCGGTTTCGCACGCCTGGATCGACGGCTGCTCGCTGCGCACCTACCGACATGCGCCAAATACCGGTTCAAGAAAAAGCTGGGCGGCAGGTGATGCAACCAGTCGCGGCGTACGCCTGGCATTCATCGCCATGACCGGGGAAATGGGCTATCCCTCGGCGCTGACAGCGAAAACCTGGGGCTATTACGACGTCATGTTCAAGGGCAACGCTTTTTCCTTACCACAAGGCTATGCCAGCTATGTCATGGAAAACATACTATTCAAGATTTCCTATCCGGCAGAGTTTCATGCGCAGACTGCAGTAGAGGCTGCCATGACACTGCACCCGCTAGTGAAAGATCGCCTGGATGACATCGAAAAAATCGTTATGGAAACGCAGGAGCCGGGCGTCCGAATCATTGACAAGACCGGCCCACTGGACAACCCGGCGGACCGGGACCATTGCCTGCAGTATATGGTCGCCGTGCCCTTGATTTTTGGCCGCCTGACCGCAGCCGATTACGAAAATGATGTTGCCGCCGATGCGCGCATCGAGTTGCTACGTGACAAAATGCAGGTCACAGAAAACAAGGGCTTTACCAAAGACTACTTCGATGCGGAAAAACGTTATATTGGTAACGCGATACAGGTGTTCTTCAACGACGGAACAAGCACGGATCGCGTCGCGGTTGATTATCCGATCGGTCACCGCCGGCGTCGCGAAGAAGGTATTCCGGTGCTGCAGCAAAAATTCGTGAGCAGCGTTTCGGGCAAACTGAAACCGGCTCAGTGGGACGCGCTTGATTCACTGTGTGCGGATCGTAAGAAGCTCGCGATGACCGCTGTGGATGACTTCATGGCGCAACTTGTCGTCTGAAAAAGAAACATTACGGCGTATTTGCCGATGAATTCACGATAGATTCAGAATCAGGGAAAAACATGACCAGCGAATTAAAATTACTCACAGGCTTTTTGTTCAGTATTGGCGCAAGTGTCGTGCTGGCGGATTCTGTGCAGCGCAGCGAGACCAACAACGGCAACCTGCTCATGGAGGATGTGCCGGCAATTCCTGCAGAAATTGTTGACAGCCTGAATCGTTTTCAGAATGTTCGCTCGGCCAGCTTCAGTGACTGGACAGAAGGCGGCTCGGGAATTTACGTTTCCACCCGCTTTGGTGATGTCAGCCAAATCCATCGGGTCGATATGCCCGGCGGCGCCCGGCAGCAGATAACTTTCTATGCAGAGCCGATCGGCGGCGTATCACGCCAGCCCGGTGGTTCCAACGTCATCTTTACGCGCGACGCAGGCGGCAGCGAGTTTACGCAAATTTTCATGCTCAATCCGCAAAGTGGTACCACGACGATGCTGACGGATGGCGCATCCCGCAACGGGGCCACCGTTTGGGACCGGCAGGGCCGGCGGGTTGCTTTCCAGAGCACGCAACGCAACGGCGCCTCAAATGACGTGTGGTTAATGGACCCCGAGAATCCTTCAGGCGCAAAGATGGTGCTGGAATCGCCGGATGGTACCTGGTGGGGACCCGCGGAGTTCTCGGCAAGTGGCAGCAAAGTACTGATCTCAAACTATGTCAGCATCGCGGATTCCCGGGTACACCTGCTCGATCTGGACACAGAGGAAATGATTTTGCTTGCCGGTGGCACAGAGACGATCAGCGCAAACTTTCCAGTGGGCTTTGACAACGACGACGGGGGCTTCTGGTTCGTAACAGATCAGGGCAGCGAGTTCCGCCAGCTCGCATGGCAGGCAATGGCGCAGGGCGCTGCGGCGGAGATTGTTACTGCAGATATTCCCTGGGATGTCAGGTCCGGCACGATTAGCCATGATCGCAGTCGCATCGCATTTACGGTCAACGAAAATGGCATGTCCCGTTTGTATCTGCTGGATACAACAACAAGGCAATACGAAACTGTCGACAACATCCCGACCGGGCTGATTTTTGGCCTGCAGTTCAGTCCGGATGACACGAAGCTTGCCATGACGCTCAACACGGCGAAAACACCGAGTGACACTTTTGTTCTGCAAATAGGCACCGGGCCATTAACCTATGGCGGGCTGAGGCGCTGGACGCACAGCGAAGTTGGCGGGCTGGACACCTCGAAGTTCCGCTCACCGACACTGGTTAGCTACCCGACTTTCGATAAAGTGGACGGTAAGGACCGGCAAATTCCGGCGTGGGTATACAAACCACAAGGCAAGGGGCCCTTTCCGGTCGTGGTATCTATTCACGGTGGTCCGGAGGGCCAGTCACGACCGAGTTTCTCAAGCACCTACCAGATGTGGATGGAAAAACTCGGCGTCGCCATTGTGGTGCCCAACGTCAGGGGATCATCCGGTTACGGCAAGAGTTACCTGGCGCTGGACAATGGCTTCAAACGCGAGGATTCGGTGCGCGACATTGGCGCCCTGCTCGACTGGATAGGTACTCAATCCGATCTGGATGCGGATCGAATTGCAGTATTTGGCGGCAGTTATGGTGGCTACATGGTGCTTGCAAGCTCGGTCCACTACAGCGATAAACTCAAAGCTGCCGTCGATATTGTTGGCATCAGCAATTTCGTCACCTTCCTCGAGAATACCCAGGATTATCGTCGCGACCTGCGGCGGGTCGAATACGGTGACGAGCGCGAGCCCGCGATGCGTGCGCACCTGGAGAAAATCAGCCCACTTAATAACGTGGAAAAAATAAAGATTCCGATGTTCATCGTGCAGGGCGAGAATGACCCGAGAGTGCCGGTCACTGAATCAAAACAGGTGGTCGCCGCATTGCGTAAACAGGGTGAGACCGTGTGGTTCATGAACGCACTGAACGAAGGTCACGGCTATCGTAAAAAGGAAAACCGCGATGTCTACCAGCAAGCGACCGTGTTGTTTCTCAAAGAACACTTGATTGGCGACGACTGAACAGTGACTACGGAGCCGCTTGCGGCATCGATAGCGGTCGGCGCAGAAGCCCTGGGCCAGGACCTGTCCAGCGCTGAAATCGGGCAGCTGACTACTTTGCTCAGCGAGTTACAACGCTGGGGCGAGCGGGTGAATCTGACCGCAATTCGTGAGCCGCACAAAATGGTTAGTGCACATGTGCTCGACAGCCTTAGCATCAGGCCCTTCATTGAAGGGCGGCGCGTCATCGATGTGGGCACAGGGGCCGGTTTTCCGGGCCTGCCGCTGGCGATTGTGGAGCCAAAGATCGAATTTGAGCTGCTCGACAGCAATGGCAAGAAGATCAGTTTCGTCAATCACATCATTGGCCAGCTGGGACTTTCGAACGCTAAAACTCTAAAAGCGCGCGCACAGGACTATGCACCCGGCAAGCGCTTTGATACCGTGATTGCCCGAGCGCTCGCATCGACGGCTAAACTGCTGCAAATGGCAGGGCACCTGGTGAGAGAGGATGGTGTGTTACTCGCGCTCAAGGGCAAGCACCCGGCCGCAGAGCTGGCAGCCATAGATCATATACCCGGATGGGACTACAGCGTGACCGAACTGACAGTACCAGGACTAGAATCGCATGCGCGACATGTCATCCAGCTGCGCAAGAGGGCTGCGGCGTGACGCGAATAATTGCGATTGCAAACCAGAAAGGCGGCGTCGGCAAGACCACGACCTGCGTTAACCTGGCAGCGTCGCTGGCAGCTACGCAGCGCCGCGTCTTGCTGGTCGATATGGACCCGCAGGGCAACGCGACCATGGGTTGTGGTATCGACAAGATGAATCTCGAGAATTCGGCCTGTGACGTCTTGCTGGGCGATGCGACGGCTGCTGATACGATCGTGTCCGCGCCAGAGGGCGGTTTTGCTGTCTTACCCGGCAATGAGGACCTGACCCTGGCAGAGATCAGGCTGCTGCAGGAAATCGGCCGGGAAATGCGCCTGCGAAAAGCGTTGGCGCCGGTGAAAGGTCTGTACGACTTCATCCTGATCGACTGCCCGCCAGCCATTAACATGTTGACGATCAACGCGCTGACAGCGGCCAACGGGGTTCTGATTCCGATGCAGTGCGAGTACTACGCGCTGGAGGGATTGAGTTCTCTGTTGAATACGATCGAGCAGGTTCACGAGACGGTGAATTCTGACCTGGAAGTATTCGGCTTGTTGCGAACCATGGTCGATCCGCGCATCAATTTGTCCAATGAAGTGTCAGACCAGCTCATCGCCCACTTCGATGACAAGGTTTTTCGCACAGTCGTGCCGAGAAATGTACGCCTGGCCGAAGCGCCAAGCTTTGGTCGACCAGTCCTCTACCACGACAAAAGCTCACGTGGTGCGCTGGCCTACCTGGCACTTGCTGGCGAGGTACTGCGCCGCGAAGATGAGCGCCAGGCGATGCAACACTAGATTGAACAAGTCGGGGATATGCCCGGCTCCGGGAATTCGGAATGACAAAAAAGAGAAGACTTGGCCGCGGACTTGACGCACTGCTAAGCAAGCCAGTTTCACAGACGGCCTCAGTCACCGGACATGAAGCAGATACGTTCCGGCAAATCCCGCTGGAGTTATTGCAACGCGGCCAGTACCAGCCACGCGTCGATATGCGCCAGGATACGCTGGAGGATCTCGCCAACTCGATCAAAGCGCAAGGCATCGTACAACCTATCATTGCCCGACGGATAGAGAAAAAAGGCAGCAAAGTACAACATTACGAAATCATCGCTGGCGAACGTCGCTGGCGAGCGGCGCAAATGGCGGGTCTCGCGGACATACCAGCAGTTATTCGCGATGTGGGTGATGACGACGCTATTGCAATGGCGCTTATAGAGAATATCCAGCGGGAAAACCTCAATCCGCTGGAAGAGGCTCACGCGCTCGAGCGGCTGATACGGGAATTTCACCTGACGCATCAGCAAGCGGCCGAGGCGGTTGGACGTTCACGCGCGGCCGTGAGTAACCTGCTGCGATTGCTGGATCTTTCCGACAAAGTGAAGCCAATGCTGGAGTCCCGGCTACTCGAAATGGGTCATGCGCGTGCTTTGTTATCGATCGGCGACAAGACGCAGCAATTCGATGCGGCACGGCAGGTGGTAAAGAAAGGCTTGTCAGTTCGTGAAACGGAGCAGTTGGTCCGGCGCGTATTGGCACATCAGGCGGGCGAGTCACCCAAACCAGCGACAAGCCAGAATGCAGACATTCGCCGACTTGAAATTGAAATCTCCGAAAAGCTGGGCGCCAAAGTCCGGGTTGATCACAGCACTAAAGGGTCCGGCAAGCTGATCATCAGCTACAACAGTCTTGATGAGCTGGACGGGATACTGAAACACATCAGGTAATCGCGAGGGGCGAATATACAGACGTCATTGCGAGCCCACAGGGCGTGGCAACCTCTCAGCACTGTCGTGGACCTTCGTTCTGCGTTACTACAGGCTGGTAGAGATTGCCGCGTTGCTTCGCTCCTCGCAATGACATCTGTTCTTTCGGCTTCACCATGGATGATGCTGGTTCTTTCAGGCAACCTCTTCGACATCCTTTGATTTGGCGCTGTAAACACGCCGAATGATGTCTGGCATTACCGCCTCCGATATCAGGAAGCCCTGCATCTTGTCGCATTCGATGCTTTGCAGGAATTCGAAAGTCTCCTGATCCTCGACGCCTTCCGCACAGACCGATATGCCCAGGTTATGGGCAAGCCCTGTCACCGCAGCCAGCACTTTGAGCGCCGTCGGGTTCTTTCTGGCGCGCGCCAGTGCCAGGGCATGGATCTTGATTTCATCAAATGGCAATTGTTCAAACGTGCCCAGTGATGCAGTCGCAACACCGAAATCATCCAGCGAAATACGAAAACCGCGCTCGCGGAGCTCATTGAGAACGCGCAGGTGTGGTGCTTCCGAGCTGGCTACGTCCTGTTCTCCAATCTCGAAAGTGAAACTTGCACACTCAAGATTGAGTTCACGGACGATTCTTGCGTAACTTGCGGGCAGGTCAGGGTTGTTGAGTTGACTGGTCGCCAGGTTGATACACGAATTGAGGTTGAGGCCCTGCTCACGCCATTTAATAAGTTGCGTAGCAGCTTCATAAAGCACGTACTCGCTGATCGGACCGATAAGGTCGAAGGCCTCGGCCTCGGGCAAGAACTCCAGGGGCCCAAGCAAGCCGTGTTTCGGATGATTCCATCGAATCAATGCTTCTGCTTCACGAGTCAGCCACTCGGTACCTTCGTTGCGCTCGACCTTGGGTTGATACTGAATGACGAACTGGCGTTTCAGGATGGCCTCTTCGAGCTCATCTTTGGCCAGCGTCAGCATGCGGCGGCGACACTTTCGCGCCGCACTGCTCAAGCTGTCAACGTCGTGCTCCGGATTGAGCCATTCTACGTTGGCGAAGTTAGCCAGCCGCTGCAGGAGCTCGGCACGATTGCTGAGTCGCAAAGCCTCGGGATCCGCACAGATAATCAGACCGAAGCGAACGTGTGCCACGGCGTTGTCCAGGCTCGCCAGCATTGCCTCGCTGATATCTTCTTCTGTCAGCAGCACAAAACGCCGTGACTGGCCTTCCATTAGCTGATCCAGTGTCGCGGCGCTGCCAAAATAGCTCAGATTGAGGCTGAGCTCGCGCGCAACGTCGGTCAATGTTCGAGTCTTGCCCAGCGACTCACTCACGATCATTAACATATTGTCTCCTGAACCGGCGAAATTCTGAGTCTTGCTCCCTGTCCTGATCCGGCCCGTTACTCATTTATACGTGCCCGAATCAGTGCGCAATGTGCTGTATGTCGCAATGCGGCAAATAATCGAGCGATGTGCCGGGCGATTGTTGAAATAATCCCGAAAACCCCCATAAAACAACTGGAAGTGAGGGAGTTTTGAAGTGTTCACATCGGTTGCCTTGGCCCATCCGCATCACTATAATGCGCGGGCCAAGCACAGGCCCGCTTGGACAGAAAGTCATCACAACGCCACCAACCGCCGGTTAACGGATGGACGTGGCGTTTTTAGTGCCGGAGGAAAGTCAGAGATGGACGCGATGGCCGAGGAGCAATCCACAGTCGTACGCGTGAATCTCATGGTAAAGGTGCTGCTGGCACAACTGGGTCTGAGCGTGGTTTTGGCCATGCTGTTTTGGGGTTTCAAAGGCTATGTATCCGCTTATTCAGCATTGCTGGGCGGCCTGACCTGCGTAATTCCGAATGCTTTTCTGGCACTGCGACTCGCAGTGCCACGCCGTGATCCCGGGGCAGGTGCCCTGGTACACGCGGCATACATTGGAGAAGTGGGCAAGCTGGCGCTGACCGTGTTGATGTTCGTCATGGCTTTCACGCTGGTAAAACCGCTGGCAGCGATGCCTTTATTTGTGGGCTTTATTGGTGCCCAGCTGGTGACGTTTTCAGGCTTCCTGATGCGTGACAAAGAGACGAAAGTGAAAGAGAGAATTGACAATGGCGAGTGAAGGCGGACACGAGATACTGACGTCCGGCGATTACATCGCGCATCATTTGCAAAACCTGCAGGTGTGCAAAGCGGATGGGGAATGGGTCTGGAATCAATGCGCCGGCAATCCCATGGCGCTCAACGTCGACTCGATGTTTTTCTCAATACTGCTCGGAGTTGTTTTCATCTGGATATTCGGTCGTGCAGCGAAAAATGCCTCTGCCGGCACGCCGGGCAAGATGCAGGCCTTTGTCGAGATCGTTATCGATTTCATTGACTCCAGCGTCAAGGACACTTTTCATGGTAAGAGCAAACTGATCGCACCACTCGCTCTGACAATTTTCGTTTGGGTGTTCTTCATGAACCTCATGGATCTGATCCCGGTCGACTGGTTGCCCATGGTCGGCCAGATGATCGGTGTACCGTACCTGAAGGTTGTCCCGACGACCGACGTCAACATCACCTTCGGCATGTCCATCGCTGTTTTTTTCCTGGTGATTTTCTACACCGTGAAAAGCAAGGGTGTTATCGGCTTTGTTAAAGAGATGACGCTGCACCCTATCGCGCCGCCCACGAAAGGCGCCGGACTGATTGCAGCGCCTTTTATTATCGCTTTTAACTTCATTCTCGAAACAGTCGCGTTACTGGCAAAGCCTTTGTCATTGTCACTGCGACTGTTCGGCAACATGTTTGCCGGCGAACTTATTTTCATCCTGATAGCCATGCTCGGCATATGGCAGTTACCACTGCATTTTGCCTGGGCCGTATTTCACGTACTGATCGTGACGCTACAGGCGTTTATTTTCATGATGCTGACAGTGGTTTACCTCACATTGGCAACGGAAGAGCATTAATTTTTTTTGACTACATCCTTAACTGGAGAAACTGATGGAAACTGTAATTGGGATGACTGCGATCGCCGTCGCGCTTTTGATTGGACTTGGCGCACTTGGCGTTGGCATTGGCATGGGCCTTTTGGGTGGCCGCTTCCTCGAAGGAGCCGCAAGGCAGCCTGAACTGGCGCCAATGTTGCAGACCAAAATGTTCCTGGTTGTGGCGCTGCTTGATGCAGTCGCGATGATCGGTGTCGGTATCGCGCTGTACTTTGCGTTCGCCAACCCGTTCATTGGCCAGCTGCAACAGGCACTGGGCAACTAGACACTGCATAGTAGAGCCCGCCGTACGATAGAAACGATTGCTGAAATTTTGTATTCGACTATCGATCGGCACGGGCGATAGCTTTGTAGGGAGAACCCCATGGACATAAACATGACTTTGCTGGGTCAGTCGATCGCGATGCTCGTGTTCGTCTGGTTCTGCATGAAAGTTATCTGGCCGCCGATTATCAATGCGATCGAGGAACGTCAGACGCAAATCGCTGACGGGCTTGCTGCAGCGGAGCGTGGACAACAAAGCCTCGATAAAGCGCAAGCGGAGTCAGAGGACATCGTTGGCGATGCGCGCAAGCAGGCAACCACGATTCTTGATCAGGCGCATGCCCGAGCCGGTGAAATTGTTGCAGAAGGCAAATCGGATGGCGCCAAAGAACGAGAGCGCCAGATTGCGGCAGCAGTTGCTGACGTAGAGCAGGAAACCAACCGGGCGCGCGAGGAATTGCGTGGTCAGGTTTCTGCAATTGCTGTTGCCAGTGCCGAGAAGATTTTGCGCCGCGAGATCGATGCTAAAGCGCACGAGGACATCCTGAGCAAACTGGCGGCTGAGCTGTAAGCGGACGATACGGAAATGGCTGACAACAATACAATCGCGCGACCGTATGCACGGGCAGCTTTCGAACTGGCGAACGAGGCAAAAACCATTGCGGCCTGGTCCGAGGCACTGAACACGGCGCAGGACATTTTGGCGGATGGTCAGGCAGAAAATTTCCTGAGTAATCCATCGCTGAATAATGAACAGAAGCTCGCTTTCCTGACGGATGTGTTTGGCAAAGTCGGCGGCAATGATTCAGTCCTGGCGGGCAATAATGAACACGGAAGCAACTTTCTGAAGTTGTTGCTGGAATACGGTCGTGTCGCAGTATTGCCGGAAATCGCCGAGCGTTTCGAAGCGCTAAAAGCAGATATTGAAAACACCGTTGACGTTACCGTGACCTGTGCAGCACCGCTAAGCGCCGCGCAACAGGAAACTTTTGCTGCTGCGCTGAAAGAACGGCTCGGTCGGGATATCAACCTGTCGACAGAGATTGATGAAAACCTTATCGGTGGCGCCGTTATTCGCGCCGGCGACGTCGTAATAGATGGATCACTGCGTACCAGGCTCGAAGGCCTGTCAAACGCACTGATCGCTTAAAGAGGAAAACGAAATGGCACTCAAAGCTTCTGAAATCAGCGAACTGATTAAAGAGCGAATCAAGAAATTCGAGGCATCGGCAGAAGCGCGCGATGTTGGCACCGTCATTGGTGTTACCGACGGAATCGTCCGCATGCACGGACTCGGCGACTGCCGTTACGGCGAGATGCTCGAATTCCCCGGCAACACCTATGGCATGGCATTGAATCTGGAGCGGGATTCGGTCGGTGCTGTTGTGCTGGGTGACTACAAGCACATCTCGGAAGGCGACACCGTGAAAACCACGGGCCGAATTCTTGAAGTACCGGTTGGCGAAGCAATGCTTGGTCGTGTTGTCAACGCGCTCGGTATGCCGATTGATGGCAAGGGGCCGATTGATGCAACAGAGACCGCGCCGATCGAAAAAGTCGCACCCGGCGTAATCGAGCGCAAGTCAGTTGACCAGCCAGTGCAGACTGGATTGAAGGCCATCGACTCCATGGTGCCAATCGGTCGTGGGCAACGTGAGCTGATTATTGGTGATCGCCAGACCGGTAAAACAGCCGTCGCGATCGATACGATCATCAACCAGGTTGGTACTGGCATAAAATGTATTTATGTGGCGATCGGCCAGAAGGCTTCTTCGGTTGCCGCGGTGGTACGGAAACTCGAAGAAACCGGCGCGATGGAACACACCATCGTGGTTGCTGCCTCAGCTGCCGAAAGTGCGGCCATGCAATACATTGCACCGTACTCCGGAACATCGATGGGCGAATATTTCCTCGACAAGGGTGAAGATGCACTCATCGTCTTTGACGATCTGACCAAGCAGGCATGGGCTTACCGGCAGGTATCACTGTTGCTAAGACGTCCACCAGGTCGCGAGGCCTATCCAGGTGACGTGTTCTATCTTCATTCGCGATTGCTGGAGCGTGCTTCGCGTGTAAACGAGGAATATATTGAGGATATAACCGGCGGTAAAGTAAAAGGCAAAACCGGCTCACTGACTGCATTGCCGATCATCGAGACCCAGGCTGGCGACGTATCCGCGTTCGTACCCACCAACGTTATTTCAATTACCGACGGACAAATCTTCCTTGAGACCGATTTGTTCAACGCCGGTATTCGCCCGGCGATTAATGCTGGCCTGTCCGTATCACGAGTTGGCGGCGCGGCCCAGACAACGATCATCAAGAAGCTCGGTGGTGGTATTCGCCTGGCGCTGGCGCAGTATCGCGAGCTGGCAGCTTTCGCCCAGTTCGCGTCCGACCTCGATGAAATTACCCGCAAGCAGCTCGAACGTGGTGAGCGTGTGACAGAGCTCATGAAGCAGAAGCAATACTCGCCATTGTCCGTTGCCGACATGGCGCTGTCGCTGTACGCAGTGAACGAAGGGTTTATCGACGGTGTAGAGGTTGCCAAAGTTGGTGATTACGAAGCGGCGCTGCATGATTTTGCACGCGCCAACAACGCCGACCTAATGGATGAGATCAACAAAACAGGCGATTTCAGCGAAGAAATCCAGGCAAGCCTGAAAACACTCTGCGAAGACTTCGCAGAAAAAGGTGCTTATTAAGCAATCAGAGACGACGGTCGCGCGTACGAAAATTGTAGCAAATCAACGTAGGAGCCCGCCGCACGATAGACATGATCACTCAAAGTTGTGATCGACTTTCTACCGGCACGGGCGATAGCAATGACAGGTAGCAAGGCAAGCCAAAAGCCGATAGAAAGACAGACGAACATAATGATCGACAGACAGATAGGCGCAGCATTGAGAAGAAAGATTGACGCAGCATTAAGTCGACATTCGATCTAGGCAGTGCCACCGATTTAGCAAAAGAGGACCATTAACGTGGCCAACGAAAAAGAAATACGTTCAAAGATCCGCAGCGTGAAAAACATGCAGAAGATCACCAAAGCCATGGAGATGGTTGCAGCATCCAAGATCCGCAAAGCGCAGGATCAGATGGAAGCTTCACGTCCCTATGCTGAGCGTATTCGTCGTGTGGTCGGTCATCTTGCCCATGCCAATCCGGATTACAAACACCCCTGGCTGGTTGATCGGGAAGTTAAGCGGGTCGGATATATCATTATTTCGACTGACCGCGGTCTTTGTGGTGGCCTGAACATCAACATGTTCAAAACTGTTATCGGTGAACTGCAACAATGGCAGGAAAAGAATATTGAAGTAGACCTGGCACTTGTTGGCGCCAAAGCGGTGCAGTTTTTCCGCCGCCTCGGCGGTAACGTTGTTGGCACCGCGACGCATCTGGGTGACAAACCGCAGATTAACGACCTGATCGGCTCAATCAAGATCATGCTCGACTCCTACAGCGACGGAAAAATTGACCGTTTGTTCCTGGTACACAACGAGTTCGTCAGTACGATAAGCCAGGTCCCTGTCGTAAAAAGTATATTGCCGGTCAGCGCTATCGACCTCGGCGATGAAACGCTGCAGAAGCACTGGGATTACATTTACGAACCAGACGCCGTTGAACTGCTCGACGACGTATTGATGCGTTACATCGAGTCCCAGGTTTATCGCGGTGCGGTCGAAAATTTCGCCAGTGAAATGGCGGCAAAGATGGTGGCGATGAAATCGGCTACCGACAACGCAGGAGATATTATCAACGACCTGCAGCTTGCCTATAACAAGGCACGGCAGGCATCGATTACGCAGGAAATTTCAGAGATCGTTGGTGGCGCAGCCGCGGTGTCCGGATAGAACGAATTAAAGTCAGTTTTTTGGTTACAAATAATGGCGGCAAGATCGCCGAATTTGGGTTAGAGGATTAAATAATGAGCACCGGAACTACCGTGCAAATCATCGGCGCTGTTGTGGATGTCGAATTTCCAAGCGATGCAATACCACATATCTACGACGCCTTAATTATCGACGAGGTGGACATCACGCTCGAAGTTCAGCAACAACTGGGCGATGGCGTCGTACGGACAATCGCGATGGGCTCGAGTGAAGGCCTGCAACGCGGTATGCCAGTCAGCAATACCGGCAGTGCAATCATGGTACCGGTTGGTGAGAAAACCCTGGGCCGTATCATGGATGTTCTCGGCAAGCCGATCGACAACAAAGGCGATATTGGTGCCGAAACCTTAATGCCGATTCACCGTTCACCACCGAGCTTCGATGAGCAAGCCACGTCTACCGAGATTCTCGAGACGGGAATCAAGGTTATCGACCTGATCATGCCAATCTCAAAGGGCGGCAAGGTTGGCCTGTTCGGCGGCGCCGGCGTGGGCAAGACCGTTACGCTGATGGAGCTCATTCGTAACATCGCACACGAGCATGAGGGCTACTCAGTGTTTGCCGGCGTTGGTGAGCGTACTCGTGAGGGTAATGATTTCTACCACGAGATGACTGATTCAGGCGTTATCGACAAGGTGTCGCTTGTTTACGGGCAGATGAACGAGCCTCCGGGCAACCGTCTTCGCGTAGCACTGACTGGTCTTACGATGGCCGAGGCATTCCGCGACGAGGGCCGTGACGTATTGATGTTCATCGATAACATTTACCGTTACACACTGGCAGGAACAGAAGTTTCTGCGCTGCTGGGACGCATGCCATCAGCGGTAGGTTACCAACCAACTCTGGCCGAGGAAATGGGCGTACTTCAGGAGCGCATCGCATCAACCAAGACCGGCTCCATTACCTCTTTCCAGGCGGTCTACGTACCAGCGGACGATCTTACGGATCCGTCGCCAGCAACAACCTTTGCTCACCTTGACGCGACACTCGTACTGTCGCGGCAAATTGCAGAGCTCGGTATCTACCCTGCGGTCGATCCACTTGATTCTACCAGCCGTATTCTAGACCCGAACGTTATCGGTCAGGAACATTACGATTGTGCCCGCGGTGTGCAGGCGGTATTACAACGTTATAAAGAGCTGCAGGATATCATCGCGATTCTGGGCATGGATGAGTTATCTGAAGATGACAAACAGTCTGTTACCCGCGCGCGAAAAATCCAGCGCTTCCTGTCACAGCCGTTCTTCGTGGCAGAAACCTTTACCGGTTCGCCTGGCAAGTACGTACAACTGGCTGAGACCATCCGCGGCTTTAACGGTATCGTCGCTGGCGACTACGATCATTTGCCGGAGCAGGCTTTTTACATGGTTGGCTCTATCGATGAAGCAGTCGAGAAAGCCGAGACACTGAAATAGTCGATCAGGTACAGAGAAATGGCCACGATCAGAGTTGACATAGTATCCGCGGAAGGCGAAATTCATTCTGGCGAAGCCAAAATGGTTTACGCCCCGGCACGTATGGGCGAGGTTGGTATCGCTCCGCGTCACGCACCGTTGTTGACGGCTTTAAAGCCCGGTGAAGTGCGTGTAGAAGACACAGACGGCAAAGAGCATTTCTTTTACGTCACCGGTGGCATGCTGGAGGTTCAGCCACATCTCGTCACGGTATTGGCTGACACTGCACTGCGTGGAGAGCAGCTGGACGAAGCTGCAGCATTGCAGGCACAACAAGCTGCCGAAGAGGCATTGCAAGGCATATCAGAGGAAACCGATCTCGCTCGCGCACAGCTCGAACTCGCTGAAGCCCGCGCCCGCTACCGCGCTGCGCAGAAACTCAAAGGCAAACGCTAAGTACCACGACGAACCTGTAGAGCCCGCCCAGCGGGCGATATGCGCTGAATTTTCCGCGCTATCTGTCGCCCGGTACGCGCGATTTTTCTGAGGGTGTGGTTGGTTGGTGTGGTTGCAAACAATTAAGGGCATGTTTTCAACATGCCCTTAATTGTTTGTCGCCCATCGGGACGGGCTCCTACGATGCCTTGCTACAGTTTTTGATCTTTGAGTAGCTTGCATCAGCTACAAATCCCTGGAGGTGTGTTTTTCTGGCTTGTGGATGTACGTATACTGTCCAACGAATAGAAATTTAATGGTGGGGGTACCATGAAGCTACTAGAAGGCGCTCATTCGCGCGTCCGGTTATTTATATGGATCGTGGTTCTGGCAACGTTTTCAACACCTGCGCTCGCACAGCAGGAAGACAACCCGGATGTCGCCAAGCTCAATGCAATTTCCGAAGCAGACACCATGGTCATGGTGCCAATGCGCGATGGTATCGGCCTCGCTACCGACGTCTATTTGCCAAACGGTGAGGGGCCGTTCCCGGTCATCTTTGTAAAGACTCCTTATAACTTCAACAAGATTTCCGGTATACAGCTGGACTGGGCTATCGAGGCCATGGAGCGCGGTTACGCATTTGTCGTGCAAAATGAACGCGGCCGTTATTACTCCGAAGGCGAATGGGACATTCTCGGGCGTCCGCGCACAGATGGCTACGACTCTCTGACCTGGCTGGCGGAACAGGAGTGGTCTACCGGCCAGGTATCGACAATGGGTTGTTCATCAACCGCCGAGTGGCAACTGGCGCTGGCAGCGCAGAATCACCCGGCACATGCGGCCATGGTCCCAATGGCTTCCGGGGCGGGAATCGGCCGGGTTGGTGAGTACTACGAGCAGGGTAACTGGTACAAAGGCGGAGTCCATCAAACGCTTTTTACCGTCTGGCTTTACGGTGTGCAGCAAAATATTCGCCCACAATTTCCGCAGGGACTGAGCCAGGAGCAATTGCAAAGGCTGCGCAAAGCTTATGATCTGGCCGCTAAAATGCCGGAGGTGGACTGGGCCAAGCAAATGCGCGAGCTGCCCTCGATCGAATGGCTGAAAAACAGCGGTGGTAACGATGGTCCTGGCGCCGACCTGATGGCGCGCGGCCCAAATGACCCGAAATGGTATGCAGGTGGCCTCTATCACGACAACGAAGACTGGGGTGTCCCGGCCTTTTGGTTCAACAGCTGGTTCGATGTAAGCCAGGGCCCGAACCTGACCCTTTATAACCACGTTCGCCAAAATGCCAGCGACAAATCCGTTCGTGATGGTCAATACATGGTAATCGCTCCAACATTGCACTGCGGATTTTTCCGCACACCCGAGCACGAGGATCTGATCGTCGGTGCACTAAATGTCGGCAATGCGACCTTCCCGTATTACGACACGATATTTTCGTTCCTCGATACCTACCTCAATGACGCGAAAAATGATTTCCACAAGAATACGCCGCGCGTCCAGTTCTACACGATGGGTCGTAATGAATGGTCATCAGCAAATTCCTGGCCGCCGGAAAACACCGAACCACTGACGATGTACCTGGCAAGTGGTGGCAACGCGAACAGCGTATTTGGCGATGGTTCACTGTCAGCGAAAATGGCCGGCAACGGTGGATCGGATACGTTCACCTACGACCCAATGAACCCGGTACCCTCGCTGGGTGGTGGCGTGTGCTGCAACCGGGATGCATCGCTGGGCGGCAGCTATGATCAGCGCGGCATTGAGGCACGGGCTGACGTGCTGGTGTATACAACAGAGCCGCTTGAGGAAGACCTTGATGTGACTGGCTTTATCCGCGCGCAGCTCTTTGTGTCGTCTGACGCCAAAGATACGGATTTCAGTATCAAGCTGGTCGACGTATACCCCGATGGCACGGCCTATAATGTCGATGACACCATCCTTCGTGCCCGGTACCGGGAAGGCTATGACAAAGAGGTCTTCATGGAGGCGGGAGAGGTCTATGAACTGAATCCGACGGCGATGTCCACGAGTTACGAATTCAAAGCAGGCCATCGCATTCGTGTCGAGGTGGCGTCGAGCAAGTTTCCACAATACATGCGCAACCTGAATACAGGTGGCAATAACTACGACGAAACAGAGAGCGTAACCGCACACAACACCGTGCATCACTCAGAGGAATATCCCTCGCAAATCACCTTGCCGGTAAGACGTTAGAGAGGAATTCAAAATGAACATGAGAACATTGTTTTGCGTCGTCGCTATGGCATCGTTCACTTCGCTCGCGAGCGCTCAGGATGGCCTGAAGATATACATCTCGGCAGATATGGAAGGTGTGGTCGGCGTGGTCACCGGCGAACAGCTTGGGCCGGACGGTTTTGAGTACGAGCGTTTTCGCGGCTTCATGACGGCCGAAGTCAATGCAGCAATCGATGCTGCCCGCGCCGCCGGCGCCACAGAGTTTTTGATCAGCGATTCACATGGCAACGGACAAAATATTCTGATCGAGAAATTGCCCGACGACGTGATGATTGTTCGTTCCTGGCCGCGCGAGCTGGCGATGATGGAGGGCATCGATGAAACTTTCGATGGTGTGATTTTCCTCGGCTATCACGCGAGCACCAATAATACGCGTGGCGTACGGGCACATACGATGTCCAGCGCCAGCATTACAAGCTTGCGATTGAACGGCATGACAATGACCGAGGGCAGCATGAATGCGGCAATCGCCGGGCACTTCGGTGTGCCGGTCATCATGGTCTCCGGTGACGACGTGGCCGTTGCGGAAAACCAGGTCATTATTGGTGATATTGAGGGTGCAGTCGTCAAATGGGCCAGGGGCTTCCATTCTGCGCAGACATTGACGCCCGAAGCCGGATACGAGGTGATTCGAACCCGCACCAAGTCGGCCATCGACCGTATCGAAGATTTCGAGCCCTATGTGCTGGAGACACCGATCGAGCTGGAACTCAGCCTGAAACACTATCAACCTGTTGAGTTGCTGGCGTACCTTTCGAATGTGGAAAAAGTAAATTCACACACGATCAAGTTCGTCGGCAAGGACATGATCGAAATTTCGAAGTTCCTGCAGGTGGTCACTGGCTATCGAATTGATTTGCAGCCATAGCATGAAGATATTCATTGCGACGACACTCTTTTCGCTGATTGTTCTTGCCGGATGTGGTGGGCCGGAACCTACTGGTACAGCGATCACCAACGTCACGGTGATTGATGCAATTAATGGTGTCCGTGAACACCAGACTGTCATCTTCGATGGTGATGAGATCGTTGCCGTCGAGTCGGGCGAAACGAATATCGCCGTCGCGAACTCGATTGATGGTAGTGGCAAGTTCCTGATTCCCGGGCTATGGGATTTCCATGTCCACCTGACCTATGACGACCGCTTCACTGAGACGATGCCGGAGTTGTTTCTCTCCTACGGCATCACCAGCGTTCGGGATACTGGCGGGTTAATGCACAAAATTCTGCCGGTCGTAGAAAAAATGCGGGCTGAAGGTGCGCTGGCGCCACGCGTATTTTTCTCCGGACCGTTACTCGATGGCAACTTCGTCGTCTACGACGGTGTCTCAAGACCGGAAATAGGCACACGCAACGCAACACCAGATGAAGCAAAGGCAATGATCGCTGATCTGAAATCGCAGGGCGTCGATTTCATCAAGATTTACGAACTGGTAACTGCCGATGTATTCGCCGCAATGGTCGAGGCAGCGAACGAACTCGAGTTACCAATTGATTCACATGTGCCCTTGTCGATGCGTGCCAGCACAGCAGGTCCGAACGTCGATTCGATCGAACACCTGCGCAACATCGAGCTGGATTGCGCGAGCAATGCCCCGGAACTCCACGAGACCCGACTTGCGGCACTTAATAATCCGCAAGGTCTCTCTGGATATGAGCTGCGCGCATCATTGCACAAATTGCAGCGGATCCCGGCAATCAACAAGTATGACGAAGCGCGCTGCGATCGGACTATTGCCGCCCTGAAAGCGACGACCCAGGTGCCAACGTTGCGTCTGAATGGCTTAAGCATTATGCCTCCCTATGAGCGTGACGATTGGGAAGACGCTTTGTCGAAGATTCCCGAAGATGCGCGTGAAGCCTGGAGTGCCGAGAGTGAGGAGCGACCGTACGATGCCACTGATGCGAATGCAGATTTTCGGCAGTTTGCAGAATGGAGCATGTTCCTGGTTGAACGAATGCACAATCAGGGCGTACCGATTGCGGCGGGAACCGATACCCCTATCGGTTTATCCATACCTGGATACAGCCTGCACTCGGAACTGGAGATGCTGGTTCGCGCTGGGCTAACACCACTGGAGGCAATCGGTGCCGCTACCGTGAAACCAGCCGAGTACTTTTCACTGCAGGATAAAATGGGCACAATCGAGGTTGGTATGAAAGCAGACTTAGTGCTGTTGAACGCAAACCCATTGGCCGACATCAGTAACAGCAAGCAAATTTTTGCAGTTATCAGCAAAGGCCAGCTGGTCCGACCCTGATAATGCATCCTTGATTTACAAAACGAAAACCAGAAAAAGCAAACGCCAACCCTTTGCGGAGAAAGCAATGATCCGAACTGTCAGCATCGCCACCATGCTCTTTTTGATTGCCGCCTGTGGCAGCGAAGCACCAGAGTCCTCCGTAAGCGACGATAGCGCAGCGAGTAAGGAGCCAGTTGCAGCAGCACAGCCTGGTCTCGGCGCCGTGGCCTATGTTGGTGCAAACATCTGGGATGGCACGGGGTCTGCAACCATGCGCGGTGCCAACCTGGTTGTTCGTGACGGCAAAATAGAGAGTGTGAGCACCGATGCAGTGCCGGCAGGTGCGAAGATCATAGATCTTGCCGGACTGTGGATCGTACCGGGATTTATCAATTCACACGGCCATGTATTCGGCTACTGGGCCGGCGATGACGTGACCGGTGATGCGGCGAGAGTAAGAGCGGATTTGTCGCTCTATGCTCGCTACGGAGTCACCACGATTAACGGCCTTGGTGGTATTCCAGCGGACGCGTTCGCCGTGCGCGATGAAAACAGCAGCGCAACGCTGGATCATGCCCGCCTGTATGTTGCCGGCGTGCCAGTCAATGACAGGAATTTTGAGAATACAGCAGACATCATGGCGGCCAACGTGATGCAGGAAGTAGACTGGCTCAAGATCCAGATCGATGACCGGCTTGGCACGGCGGAAAAGATGTCCTGGGACGCTGTACAACTGACCATCGATGCCGGCAAGGCATCCGAAACTCCGGTGGCCGCACATATTTACACCATGGACGACGCAGCCCGCGCCCTGCAGATGGGCGTTGCGCTGATCGCACATTCAGTACGCGATCGTGAAGTCAGTGACGAATTCGTGCAAACCTTACTGAGCTCCGGTGTTTGCTATGTACCAACACTGATGCGTGAGGTATCAACGTTCACTTACGCGAGTCGCCCGGCGTTCTTCGATGATCCGTTCTTCCTTGCGAACGCCAACAAGAAAGAAATGGCGCGGGTAAGCGATGCAGACTTCATGGCGCAGATGGCAGCAAACCCGTCAACAGCAGTTTATCGGCAGGGACTGAAACAGGCGCAAGACAATTTACGCATCCTGATCGGATCCGGCGTGCCCATCGCGTTTGGCACCGATTCCGGACCTGGCGGTCGTTTCCCCGGCTACTTCGAACATGAAGAGTTTCGCCTGATGGCCGAAGCGGGCATGACGCCAAGGGAGATTTTGCTGAGTGCTACCTCAGTGGCTGCGGACTGCCTTAATTACTTTGATATCGGTTCGTTGCAAGCTGGCAAGTGGGCTGATTTTGTCGTATTGGCAGAAAATCCTCTTGAAGATATCAGCGCGACGCGATCCTTGCGCAGCGTATATATCGCCGGCAATGAAGTTAAGATGAACTGACAGGGTGATTGGGAGACCGTTTTTGCCTTGTTTCCTTGGCCGCCGGGGAGGCGTGTATGCAGGGTTCATTCTTTGAGGAGCTAAAACGCCGCAATGTCCTGCGCGTAGGTGCCGCCTATATTGTTGGTGCATGGCTCATTATCCAGGTCGTAGAGACGATTTTTCCAGCGTTCGGTGTTGGTGATGCAGCACTTCGCCTGGTCACCGTCGTTCTGGCGATCGGCCTTGTCCCAACATTAATCCTGTCGTGGGCTTTAGAGCTAACCCCGGAGGGCCTGAAGAAAGAGCAGGATGTAGATCGTAGTGAATCCGTCACTGTGCATACCGGCAAGAAGCTGGATCGCTTCATCATCGTGGCACTGGCTCTGGCACTGAGCTATTTTGCTTTCGACAAGTTCGTGCTCTCGGAGTCCCGCGAGGCAACCATTGTACAAACCGCTCGCCAGGAAGGCCGAGCGGATGCGCTGCTGGAATCCTTTGGCGAACATTCGATCGCCGTGTTGCCCTTCGTGGATATGTCTGAGCACAGTGACCAGGAATATTTTTCAGATGGTATTGCGGAAGAACTGCTGAATCTGCTGGCCCAGATACCGGAGTTGAGAGTCATCTCTCGCTCATCTGCCTTTTCGTACAAAGGCAAGGATGTCAATCTCGCCGTCGTAGCTCGTGAACTCAACGTCGCACACATACTCGAGGGCAGCGTGCGCAAGGCCGGTGACCAGATACGCATTACAGCGCAGTTGATCGACGCGCGTGCGGATACCCATTTATGGTCGGAAACCTATGACCGCACCCTGGATAATGTTTTTGCGATACAAGATGAAATTGCGGCGATGGTTGTAGAACGACTGAAGATCGAGTTGCTGGGGGAGGCGCCAAAAATTATCGAGACCGACCCTGCCGCATACTCGATTTTCCTGCAAGCGAGGTTTATGCGCCGGCAAAATACTGCAGACGGCCTGCAACAGTCACAGCAACTTTTGGAACAGGTGCTTCTGATCGATCCTGATTACCTGCCGGCCATGGACGACCTGATCACGGTGTACATTAACCAGGCGCACTCCGGCGAAAGATCATTCAACGAAGGGTATGAACTTGCACGCACGATGACCTTGAAAGGCATAGATCTGGACCCAAATTTTGCTCGTATGTACATACAGCTGGGTTGGATTCAGATGTTCTACGATGGCGATATGCAAGCTGCTGCACAATCGTATGAGCACGCTCTGGACCTGGATCCGACCAACATTACAAGCCTCGGCGACACCGTCAGTTTTCTGAATGTCATAGGCCGCCTCGATGACGCGATTTCCCTGGGCGAATACGTAAATGCCCGTGACCCGGTACACCCGGTAGGCCTGATTAATTACGCCACAACTCTGGCAAATGCCGGGCGTTACGAAGAGGCAGTATCCAGCTTTCGAAAAGGGCTGGATCTAAGCCCGGGTTACGCAGGCGCACAATTTTCTCTGGCCATGACTTTGCTACAGACAGGCGATCCTGAAACTGCCTTACGGGAGGTGAAAAAGGAACCAGGCGATGGGTATCGGCTTTGCGGTCTGGCGATTATACATTTCGCTATGCGCAATACAGATGAGGCTGATACAGTGCTGCAAACGCTGATGAATGATTATGCAGATGACTGGAGCCTGAATATTGCCCAGGTACTGGCTTATCGCAAACAAAGCGACGCAGCATTCGACTGGATCAATCGAGCGGTTGATGTCGGCCACCCGGATCTGGCAGAAATAATGATCAACCCCTTATACCGGAATTTGTATGACGATCCGCGGTGGCTCGTGTTGCTGGAAAAGCTTGGCAAATCGCCTGCACAACTGGCCGCAATAAAATTTGAGGTGAACCTGCCTGAATAAAAACTTCGTCGCCGTAGTTCGCTACAACTAGTTCCTGAATCGGCGCCCCTCACCGGGCCGTGTAAAGAGGTCATAGCGCGCGAGTTCAGCAGGTCGGTTTTCCGGATTGGCGTACCTATCGGGTACATGAATACCGATTGAATGGCGGATATTAATACGGTCTTCCAGAATTTCACGCCCGCCGATTGAGGCAAAAAACCAGTACGGTGGCAGCGCCAGATCGACTTGTCCCTCTTCCCAGTATTCTTCATCCATTTCGAAGTGAACGGTGTGCGCATCGGCATCACCCATGTGCATGACCGTGCCGCCGTTCTCCAGCGTCACCCTGAAAACGATATTTTGTACATCGGCACGGGCTGTCGGCCAACCGGAATGTGGGACGTACGCAGCATCGATGGTCAACTGTTCGGTGCGGATACTTACCGGAGAATCCCCATACTCCAGATCCAGCCCCGTCACCCTGTTGAATACATTTTCGTCGCCTTCCCCGGCAACCTCACGCATCGCAACAACAGCCTGGGTCGGCGCATAAAGGTGAATGCCAGTTTGCGCCTTCATTAGTTGCAACACATCTTCGGCAGAAAAATGATCGCCATGATAATGACTGATGAAAACGGCATCCACACCGTCATACGGCGGCGCCCCAGTCATAATCGCCGCGCGCATTTCATCCGGTACAAGCTGATACCGGTCATAATTGTTGTTAAACAACGGGTCAAACAAAATGGTGGTTTCACCATGCTTAACCATGACACCTGCATTCGCCAGATACTGAACGCTGGATTCGTCCTGGCCGAAAGCCGCAGAAGCAGCGGCGAGTAATAGTATGTAACCTGGAACACGAATCATTGTTAACTCCGGTGGCACAAGCAGGGTAAAAGCGGGTATGAAATGTCTTTTGCCAGCGTACCGCAGATCTGGCAGGTGAAGTAGTTGCAGGTCCGGCAGAAAACGGCCGGTGAATTGCCCCACGGCCAGCACAGCGTTTTGTCAGGTGGCAACTTCGACATACTCCATGCCACAGCGCAACAGCATTGTGCGGTCAAGTCGCGAATTGCCAGTGTGGATTCGGGAGGCGCGTTTCATCCGATACGCGTGTGACGACGCTACTCTGCTACCGTCGACAAACAATCAATTGCCCGGCACATTTCGTCTTCTCAGATTCCAGGATTTCTTTGGCACTGGTGTACTCATTCAATGCCTCAAGCAGCTCCGGATGTTCGGCTGCCAGGATTTCCATTTTCTTACCGAGTCGTCTCTTCTTTTGCATAATTACGGTACCAGCGGGAACAACTGGTTGACGGCGCCGCCAACCCGCATAGTCAGCAGCGGTTGCGTCCTTTACGAAGTTCGCTCTGCATACGTGCTTGCGGATGTGGGTAAAACTCGGCACTTCGTAAAAACAAAGGATGTCGAATTCTTCTTCGTCGTTTAGTGAACTGAACACCGCGAAGAAATTTTCTTCTGTCTTGTACAATTCCCGGCGTAAATTGCCGAGTGATTTCTCGCCATAAACGATGATTTCCTCGATTGGCTCAGCTGATTTTTCTTCAGCATCCTGAGGGAGTGCCGATTGGCACAGGCTTATCGCCGGGAGCAACCCCATCAATAGTGCTCCTGACGAGCAAAGCCAACTGTTATTGATAAGTCGCTGGACGGACATACGTACTCCGTGGCGTTCATTACAATTATATTATAGCTGGTTGGTGCGAAGATCGCCCGGACTTATGGTAAGCGCGGTGCCAGCCTTGGGTCTCTGCAATCGGGGTTACCGTCTAACGAGCGAATAAGGTGCCGGAGCGAATAAGGTGCCGGGTTTATTTACTGCGAAAAGCGAGCGAATAAGGTGCCGGGTTTATTTACTGCGAAAAGAAATAAACCCGGCACCATATACTCAACACG
>SMVA01049021.1_pt1 | contig 30798 bp, 27 predicted proteins | sample 2456451 | NCBI WGS metagenome assembly SMVA01 (sample SAMN11095933, study PRJNA526329) | marine sediment metagenome | biome: Marine sediment; feature: Surficial sediment; material: Deep marine sediment; isolation source: Hadal surficial sediment | place: Pacific Ocean | collected 2014-05 | depth... | reverse complement strand
TGCGTGCTGCCGATGGTACCGATCCTGTCCGGCATCATCGCCGGGCAAGGTGACAACGTGACGGCCGGGCGCGGGTTCGCGCTATCATTAGCCTATGTGATGGGTATGGCCGTGACCTACACGATCGGCGGCGCCCTCGCCGCGTCGGCTGGCTCACAACTGCAGGCGGCGTTTCAAGAACCCTGGCTACTAACGCTGTTCTCCGCGCTGTTCGTCGGCTTGGCACTGAGTATGTTCGGCATGTTCGAGCTGCAAATGCCCGCCGCAGTCCAGACGCGCCTGGCCAACCTATCGAATAACCAGCGTACCGGTACGTTTGTCGGTACAGCCATCATCGGCGCACTCTCCGCGTTGATCGTAACAGCCTGTGTCGCGCCTCCGCTCGTCGCCACGCTGGCGGTTATCGGCCAAAGTGGTGACGTCGTCCGCGGAGCCGGGGCTTTGTTTGCGCTAAGCCTTGGTATGGGTTCGCCGTTATTGCTGGTCGGCGCCTCCGCCGGGAAGCTGCTGCCGAAAGCCGGGGCGTGGATGGACACCGTGAAAGCGAGCTTCGGCGTCATGATGCTGGGGATGGCGATATGGATGATGGAGCGTGTACTGCCGGGTAGTATCACGCTATTGCTGTGGGCCTTACTGGTTTTCTTGACGGGCGTGTTTCTCGGCGCTTTCGAGCCTCTGCCCGAGACCGCACCGGCCATCAGGCGCCTGGGCAAGGGAATCGGCGTCATGGCCTGTATCTACGGTGCCCTGATGCTTGTCGGCGTGACGCTTGGCGGCGACGATCCACTCGAGCCGATCCCGCGGGGCAGCCTGCTGGCGGGATCAGCACAAGGCCTTTCCACCGGGCATCTCGCGTTTGAATCGGTGGAATCGGTCGCTGAACTTCAGGTCGCCCTGACCAGCGCCCGCGCTGCGGGTACCCCGGTGCTGTTCGATTTCAGCGCAGACTGGTGTGTCTCTTGTAAAGAAATGGAGAAATACACCTTCTCCGACGCCGATGTGATCGCCGCACTGGAGCCCTTTGTTCTGCTCCAGGCGGACGTCACGGACAACGATGCTGATGATAAAGAGCTATTGAAGTACTTCGGCAGCTTCGGTCCACCGACCATTGCATTCTTCGATAACGCCGGTCGGGAACAACCGGCATACAAGCTGGTTGGATACGTTCGTGCAGAAGAATTCGCGACACACGTTCGACGGCTGGCTGCGTTATAGCGTCGAGCCGGTAAATGGCTCGCACAGCGCTAGTCACTTTTCTGCTCAGTAACATCGCCGTTCTAGCGTACTTCGGCTATCGCGCGTTGGAGTTGGTGCCGATCCCGGACGTGACGGGAGTCGTCGCGACAACCGGGCCGGTGGAGACCTTACCCGAGTTCACGCTGCACAATCCGGCCGGGGAACTACAGTCCATCGGAAGCTGGCCGGGCAAGGCATTGCTGGTCAACTTCTGGGCCACCTGGTGTGCGCCTTGCCTGAGGGAAATACCACTTCTGATCGAGTATCAGGAGCGTCATCGTGACCGCTCGGTACAGGTCGTCGGGATCGCCGTCGATCGGCCGGATCCGGTCCGCGCGTTCATGGAGAAGTTGGAATTCAACTACCCGGTTCTGATCGGCGAGGCCGACGCGATGGACGCAGCGGCAGCATTCGGCGCAGATTTCTTCGCTCTGCCCTTCAGCGTTTTTACCGATACTCAGGGCCATGTTCTGGGTGTTCATACCGGCGAATTACACCCTCAAGACCTCGACGATCTACTCAGCGTCCTCGAGGATCTTGAGACCGGCACCACCGATGTCTCCCGCGCCCGTGCCCGCCTCAGCGGACGGATGTAATCCAGCGCAGCCGCAAGTTCAGAATCTGCCGCTAACTGCAGCGAAAATGGTGTAAACTGACTCTAATTGCTGCGATCTTCGGATATGGCGCGCTTACTGCTCATCAACGGCCCAAATTTGAGTCTGCTAGGTCAGCGGCAGCCGGAGCTCTATGGGCACACCACCCTCAAGGAGATCGAAACTCGCCTCACTCAGTTGGCCGAAGAACGGCACCATGAGCTCCTGTGCTACCAGAACGATGCCGAACACGAGCTGCTCAAACGTATCCACGCAGCGCGCGAGGAAAGCATCGAACTGATTCTCTTCAACCCGGCTGCATTCACGCATACCAGTATCGTCTTAAGGGACGCGCTGCTTGCGGTCGGCATTCCTTTTATTGAGATTCATCTGTCAAACGTCGCCGCCAGAGAAGATTTCCGGCAACAATCATTTTTTTCTGATATCGCGATCGGGACCGTCGCCGGCTTCGGCATCACAAGCTACGAACTGGCCTTGATCGCGGCTGAACGTCATCTCGAAGCTGCCTGACGAAACTCCACACGACAAATGCACCGCTAGGTCATAAGGAGTAAGCAGTGGACATAAGAAAAGTAAAAAAACTAATCGAGCTGCTCAAGGAATCCGGGATAGCGGAGATCGAGATATCCGAGGGCGAAGAGTCCGTACGTATAAGCCGCTATTCTCGTGACGCGCCAATCGGCGCCTCACCGCCTGCTGCTGCCGCGGAGCCGGCAGCCGTGGAAGCTGCCGCCACTCCAGACCCGGTACGCAGTGGCCAGGAAGTAACTGCACCGATGGTGGGAACGTTTTATTCAGGCCCGGCTCCAGCAGCAAAACCATTTGTCGAGATCGGATCCGAGGTCGCGGTCGGTGACACATTATGTGTCGTCGAAGCGATGAAAATGATGAACTCAATCGAGTCCGAAGTCGCCGGTAAAGTTGTCAGCATCTTGGTAGAAAACGGCACGCCAGTGGAATTCGGGCAAGTGCTATTCATAATCGAAGATTAACGGCTCGATGCTTGACAAGGTTCTGATCGCAAACCGCGGAGAGATCGCCCTGCGAATTGTCCGTGCTTGCCAGGAACTCGGCATCAAGACCGTTGCAGCGCACTCCACGGTCGATGCCAATCTCAAACATGTTCTGCTGGCCGATGAGACGGTTTGTATCGGACCGCCGGCCTCCGCGCAAAGCTATCTCAATATGGCGGCTTTGATCGCCGCGGCCGAGGTCACCGACTCGGTCGCCATTCATCCCGGCTATGGATTCCTATCGGAAAACGCCGATTTCGCGGAGCAGGTTCAGGAGAGTGGGTTTATCTTCATCGGCCCGGATCCCAAGACGATGCGACTGATGGGGGACAAGGTTTCTGCGATCCGCGCTATGCGGGAATCGGGCGTTCCCTGCGTCCCCGGCTCAGACGGGCTGTTGACGGAAGACAATGAGGACAATGCACGAATCGCCCGAAACGTCGGTTACCCAATCATCATCAAGGCGTCCGCGGGAGGCGGAGGCCGCGGGATGCGCGTCGTCCATAGTGAAGCCTCCTTGTTCAGTGCGATTGCCGTAACCAAGGGAGAAGCGTTGTCCGCATTTGGTGACGACCGGATTTATCTGGAGAAATTTCTGGAACATCCGCGACATATCGAATTTCAAGTTCTCGCCGACAACCATGGCAACGCCATCCACCTGGGGGAACGAGATTGTTCCATGCAAAGGCGCCATCAAAAAATTGTCGAGGAATCACCCGCGCCGGGCATCTCTGCCGAGGTGCGCTCGCGAATGGGAGACAGATGCGCCGAGGCCTGTATCGAGATCGGCTACCGTGGGGCAGGCACATTCGAGTTTCTCTACCAGGACGGTGAATTTTTCTTCATCGAGATGAATACCCGCCTGCAGGTCGAGCATCCTGTCACGGAGATGGTGACCGGGCGCGATATCGTCAAAGCGCAGCTGCTGATCGCGTCGGGCGAGCCGCTACAGTGGCAGCAACAGGACATTACGTGGTCGGGACATGCGATCGAGTGCCGTATCAATGCGGAAGATCCGAAGACATTCATGCCCTCTCCTGGTACGGTCAGCCTGTGGCATGCGCCGGGCGGACCGGGAATTCGCGTTGACAGCCATATGTACAGCGGCTACGCCGTTCCGCCTCACTATGATTCCTTGATCGGCAAGCTTATCGCACATGGCGAGAACCGCGAATCGGCCATTGCTCGCATGACGACAGCACTTAACGAGGTTGTCGTGGAAGGCATACATACCAACATTCCGCTTCATCAAGAAATATTTCAGCACGCCGCTTTCAAGAGAGGCGGTACCGATATCAGTTATCTGGAGAGACGCCTTGGATTGAAATAGTACGACGTGCCGGCACCATGCCGCTGCTGTATCCTCAGAGTTACGCTCATGCTGTTTACACGCTGCCCAGACTGTCAGACTAATTTCCACATCACTGCCAAGGTTTTGCTCCTGGCGGATGGCAAGGTACGTTGCGGCTGCTGTGATAAGGTCTTTCTCGCCTACGACGGGCTAGGCGAACAACAATCCGATACAGAAACACAATCTGAATCCGCACAGGCGACGGAGCGAACGGTTACGGGATCGCCCAAGGCGGACTCGGCTAGTTTCGTGATCTTGGCGGACACGGAGCTGTCCAGCCAAGACAACTCACCGGCACCGGAAATTTCCTTGGCGCTGGCCGCGACCGCGTTCAACAAGAACATGACAGCTGAAGAGATCGATGCGGCTCTGTCGGATGACCTCGAATTAGACAGTCCCCCAGCGTCACTCGAGCAGGGCTCACAGGAGAGCGATCGGCTAGGCACCAAGTCGTATCGATGGCTCGCCGGCTCCATCGTGCTGGTGATCCTGCTCACGCTGCAGACAACCCACGCCTTTCGGGCCGAGCTGGCGACTCGACCTATGATCGGCCCGCTCGTGCGTGCCGGCTATAGCGCGCTGGGATTCGAGATCACGCCCGAGTGGGATCTTGGGCAATACGAGATTCTGGATTGGGTCGCGACGACCGAACCCAGCACGACCGGCGAGGCCACACTGACTATTACCGCGCGAATTCGAAACAATGGACCGGCAGCCCAGCCGTATCCGAGCATCCACTTGGAACTCACGGACCGCTGGGAACAGACGGTTGGCAGCCGTGTGTTTGCGCCGGCCAAGTATCTTCCGCCGGACCATGGAGCAGATCGCCTGATGGCGGCAGGCACCACGGTACCGGCGAGGCTCGACGTCGTGGACCGGAACGAGGACGCCTACGGCTTCGAGCTGGATGTCTGCGTCGAAGTCGCAGCCGGCATCGTCGCCTGCAAGGCCGACGCCGTTTTCGATTAGGCGCAGCGTTCCTGCAGATGAGAATCGGCGCACTCGAGTTTCCTAATCCGATCGTCTTGGCGCCGATGGCTGGCATCTCTGACGCGCCCTTCAGACGTCTATGCGCGGAACTCGGGGCGGGAATGACGCCGAGCGAGATGATCACCTCCGATATCACGCTCTGGAGAAGCAAGAAGTCTCGGCAGCGCCTCAGTGCATGGGGAGAAAGTTTGCCGCGCATTATCCAGATCGCGGGCTACGATGAGGAGATGCTCGCAGAGGCGGCTGAATGTGCGGAGAGGCAAGGGGCGGCTATCGTTGACATCAATATGGGCTGCCCAGCAAAGAAGGTCTGCCGGCGTCTCGCAGGCTCCTCCCTACTCAGGGATCCGCCCCTTGTGCGCCGTATCCTGAAGCGCGTAGTCGAGCGCATCAACGTGCCGGTGACTCTGAAGATTAGAACGGGCTGGTGCGCCGAGTCCCGCAATGGCGTAGAAATTGCGAGGATCGCTGAGGACTGCGGCGTCGCAGCACTCACGGTCCATGGCCGAACTCGAAGTTGCGGGTTCTCCGGCGATGCAGAGTACGACACCATCCGCGATATTAAACGAGCCGTCGTGATTCCAATTATCGCCAACGGTGACATTGACTCGCCGCAAAAAGCGCAAACCGTGCTCGACTACACCGGCGCTGATGGCATCATGATCGGGCGTGCTGCCCGCGGTCGACCGTGGATATTCTCTGAAATTAAAACTTTCCTCTCGAAAGACCGAGACGAAAATTCAGATCTTCCCTTACGGTCTGTCCGTGATATTATCCTCAGTCATCTCGATAGTCTCTACTCCTTCTACGGCGAATCGACAGGGGTTCGCATTGGTCGCAAGCATTTGGCTTGGTATGCGCAGTATCAGGGTGGGGCGGATAACTTTCGCGATCGGGTAGTGCGTGTCGAAACAGCTCGAGAACAACTCGAACTCACGCGGGCATTTTGTAATCGATTTTCACGCGAGGCCGTGGCTAGACGTGTGCGTTCGGGGAGGGAACGAGGTGGTGAAGACGACCAGTAGAAAAAAAATAATCGGCAAGAAAAAAAGGAAGCCGACCGTAGCTTCCCCCGCTATGGGGGTCCGAAACAAGCCTCTTAGCGCACTCACCGACGAAGCACTACGTGGTTATTTTACGAGCCTCAACGGCCATAAGCCTGCGGCGCTCTATCAGCTCGTAATTCGCGAGGTCGAGAAACCGTTATTTAAAACCGTGATGGAGTATGCGGACGGTAATCAAAGCCAAGCCGCTGAGATTCTCGGCATTAATCGAGGTACTTTGCGCAAGAAGCTCAAGACCTACAAGCTTCTAGGTAGATGAGCCGGCCGGTGAGCCAGCACCACAGAGCCCTACTCAGCGTCGCCGATAAAACAGGACTCGTCCCTCTCGCTGAAGGCTTACTAAATCTCTCCTTCGAGTTGGTCTCGACTGGTGGCACCGCCGGTACGCTTCGAGACGCAGGCCTGCCGGTAACCAACGTCGCCGATATCACAGGCTTCCCGGAAATCATCTCCGGGCGAGTGAAAACGCTCCATCCGGCCATTCACGCCGGACTATTGGCTCGAGCGGGGATAGACGATGATGTGTTAGCGGAACACGGCATCGGTTGGATCGACCTGCTCGTCGTAAACCTCTACCCCTTCGAAACAATCATCGCCCGCTCTGACTGCACCGTCGAGAAGGCAATCGAGAATATCGACGTCGGCGGTCCAGCCATGCTGAGAGCCGCCGCGAAAAATCACGCCCGTGTTACCGTGCTTGTGGATCCTAACGACTATGAACGTGTGCTTGACGCCTTCCGAGCAGGCGAACCGTCGTCCGACCTCAAAGCCAGTCTGGCAATTACCGCCTTCAGGCACACAGCCCAGTACGATGCGGCGATAAGCCGCTACTTAGAAGAGCAGTATGGCAGCAGCGATCGTTTCCCGGATCCCCTGGTACTGGCTTGGCGACAGGTGACGACGCTTCGCTACGGTGAGAATCCTCACCAGGCAGCAGCCTTCTACCGCAACCCGGGCGAGAGTAGCGGGACGATCGTGAGCGCTCAACTGCTGCAAGGGAAGCCACTCTCATTCAATAACGTCGCGGATGGCGACGCTGCGCTCCGATGTGTGCAGGCTTTTCAGGACTCCGCGTGTGTCATCGTCAAGCACACCAATCCATGCGGAATTGCCATCGCGCCGAGCCCGCTAGAGGCCTATCGTGCGGCTTATAGCACGGATCCAACGTCCGCATTCGGCGGTATCGTTGCGTTCAATCGACCGTTGGATGGCGCAACCGCTGCCGCAATCATCGACCAACAGTTCGTCGAAGTCATCATCGCTCCGCGCGTGGAACCGGAGGCGCGCCAAAATCTCGCGAAGAAAAAGAATACGCGCGTACTGGAAGTCGGGGCCCTTCCAGAAGACGCTGGTGAATCACGCTACGGATGGAACCTACGCTCGGTGGACGGGGGGCTGCTGCTTCAGGACAGGGATCGCGGCAACCTGGACAGCGTGCAGCTCAAAATCGTGACGACGCGCAAGCCATCCGACGCCGAGCTGACCGATATGCGCTTCGCATGGACCGTGGTGAAGTACGTCAAATCGAACGCGGTCGTATACGCCCGCGATGGCAAGACACTCGGCATAGGCGCCGGCCAGATGAGCCGCGTCATGAGCTCCCGTGTCGCCGCGATGAAATCGGCCGACGAGGGGCTTGCGCTCAACGGTGCGGCGATGGCTTCGGATGCTTTTCTCCCGTTCCGCGATGGGATCGATATTGCTGCTGAACACGGCATCACTGCGGTGATTCAACCCGGGGGGTCGGTGCGTGATGATGAAGTCATCGCAGCAGCGAATGAGCACGGCATGGCTATGGTCCTGACGGGTATGAGGCACTTCCGGCATTAGCGAGCGTTAAAAGAGGATGAGCGTGCCATGAAGGTACTGGTCGTAGGCGGGGGTGGCCGCGAACACGCGCTCGCCTGGAAGGCAGCCCAATCGCCGCTGGTATCCGAAGTCCTCGTAGCCCCTGGCAACGCGGGGACGTTAACCGAACCGAAGACGCGTAATGTACCGGTCAGCAGCTCCGACCTCGATGGGCTACTCGACTTGGCCGAGTCTGAATCGATCGCACTGACGATCGTCGGCCCCGAGCAGCCGTTGGTGGCCGGGATCGTGGACCGCTTCGAAGCGGCAGGCCTAAAATGCTTCGGGCCTCGCGCTGCGGCGGCACGCCTGGAGGGTTCCAAAGCCTTCACGAAAGCGTTCCTCTCGAGGCACAACATTCCCACTGCTGACTATCAGACGTTCGAACAAGTCGATCCGGCCTTAGATTACATTCGGTCGCGTGGCGCCCCGATCGTCATCAAGGCAGACGGGCTAGCCGCAGGCAAAGGTGTGATCATCGCCGCAAACACTCAGGAGGCCGAAAACGCTGTCAGGGACATGCTCGAGCAGAATGCATTCGGCGAGGCTGGCGCCACCGTCGTGATCGAGGAGTTCCTCCGCGGCGAAGAGGCAAGCTTTATCGCCATAGTCGACGGCACCGAGATTCTCCCGCTCGCGACTTCACAGGATCACAAGACCCGCGATGAGGACGACAAGGGCCCGAACACCGGTGGGATGGGCGCCTATTCGCCGGCACCGGTCATCACCCCAGAGGTACAGCGACGGATCATGGAACAGATCATGATCCCGACCGTTAACGGAATGGCTGCAGAAAGTGCAGCCTATAGAGGATTTTTATACGCAGGCTTGATGATTGATGCGGATGAGCAACCGAAGGTCATCGAGTTCAACTGTCGCTTTGGAGATCCTGAAACACAACCCGTTCTTGTACGACTCCGTTCCGACATCGTTGAGCTCTGTCTGCGTGCCTGCGATGGCTCGTTGAGTCGTGCCGAGTTGGCCTGGGACCCACGCGCATCACTCGGGATCGTGATCGCCAGCCGAGGTTACCCGGGCAGTTACGAGACGGGCGCCGTCATTCACGGCCTCGATCAAGATTTTGGCCCCAACATCAAGGTTTTTCACGCCGGCACGAAGCTACAGGGTGGCGAGACACTAACGAGCGGCGGCCGTGTGCTCTGCACGGTTGCGCTCGCTACCAGCGTCAGTGAGGCACACGAACTAGCGTATAACGCAGTGGCAAAGATCGGTTGGGACGGCGCTTTTTATCGACGAGATATCGGCTATCGAGCAATCGCGCGCGAGCGAGCTAACGTTTCATAGCGTCGAAGAATTGGAGGTTCGTCTTCGTGTCTTGTAGTTTGTTCAATAGGAACTCGATCGCGGCCAACTCGTCCATCGGGTGAAGAACCTTACGCAGCACCCAAATCTTTTGCAGCGCGTCCGGATCGATCAGCAGCTCTTCTTTCCGCGTACCGGACCGGTTGATGTTAAAGGCCGGAAAGACCCTTTTCTCCGAGATGCGCCGATCAAGGTGTATCTCAAGGTTACCAGTGCCCTTGAACTCCTCATAGATAACTTCGTCCATCTTTGAGCCCGTTTCGACCAGTGCGGTAGCGATGATCGTCAGGCTTCCGCCCTCTTCGATGTTTCGGGCTGCACCGAAAAATCGTTTTGGCCGCTGCAATGCGTTCGCATCCACGCCGCCAGTCAGGACCTTACCCGACGACGGCACTACCGTATTATAAGCTCGCGCAAGACGGGTGATGGAATCGAGCAAAATAACGACGTCCCTCTTATGCTCGGTCAGGCGTTTGGCCTTCTCGATGACCATCTCGGCGACTTGCACATGCCGCGTCGCTGGCTCGTCGAACGTACTCGAGACGACCTCGCCGCGCACCGTGCGCTCCATCTCCGTGACTTCTTCCGGACGCTCATCGATAAGCAGCACAATGAGATCGCATTCAGGATGATTGGCAACGATGGATGCGGCGATATTCTGCAACAGCATCGTCTTACCGGCTTTCGGCGGTGAGACGATCAAGCCCCTCTGACCCTTGCCGATAGGAGCAATCATATCGATAATACGGGCCGTTAAATCCTCCGTGCTGCCGTTGCCTTGCTCAAGGTGCAGCCGTTCTGTCGGAAACAACGGGGTCAGATTCTCAAATAAAACCTTGCCTTTAGCGTCCTCCGGAGAGTCGTGGTTGATCTGACCGACCTTGAGCATCGCAAAGTAACGTTCGCCGTCCTTCGGCGGACGAATGAGTCCGGAGACCGTATCTCCGGTACGCAGACTAAAGCGGCGTATCTGACTCGGAGAGACGTAGATGTCGTCGGGCCCAGCCAGATAAGAGCTGTCCGGCGAGCGTAGGAAACCGAAGCCGTCTTGCAGAATTTCGAGAACACCTTCGCCGAATATGCTCTCGCCCTTCTGCGAGTGCGATTTTAATATGGCGAAGATAATGTCTTGCTTGCGCGAACGGCCGAGACTTTCGATTCCCATGGATTGGGCAAACTCGACCAGGTCTGCCGCTGTTCGAGTCTTGAGCTCGGCGAGATTCATTGACGACTTCGATTGTTCGAGCTCATCGGCAGGAATGACTTCGAATGCCTCGTCATCCGGGAATTCCTCGCGAGGCGCTCTCTTTCGACGGGAACCCCGTTTCTTACCGTCGTTGTCTCGTTGCTGCCTCGAGCCATCCTTCGGCCGGGCGCGTGCTGAATTACCCAAGTATCCCCTCACGAATATCTACCATGGTTGTTGAAAATAATTATTCCTCTACCGACTCTGAACCGATGTGCTGGTCCAGAAAAGCCGTGATCTGTGCTTTAGATACCGCGCCTACCTGCTGGGCGGCGACAGTTCCATCTTTGAATAACAACAAAGTCGGAATGCTCCGAATGTTGTACTTCGGCGCGGTCAGTGGGTTCTCATCGATATTGATCTTAACGACTTGGAGCCGGTCCCCGTAATCATTCGCAATGTCGTCCAGGAGCGGTGCGATCGCCTTGCAGGGCCCACACCACTCAGCCCAGAAATCCAGCAACACCGGTCGTTTAGCGTTCACGACATCTGTCTCAAAACTGCCGTCCGATGTATGTACAACTTGATCACTCACCTACCGACTCCTCCAATCTGCTTTTCTCTTACGCTGCTACCTGCGGGGATAATTGCACCACGTGGTGCCAAGGGAGTTGAATTGAAAGTGACGCCGCCTGCCCGGTCAGGCACAATATCGCTGCTGGATGCTTCCTTATGAAACTCGCGGGAACGTCGTGAGTATTTGAGGAGGCGAGAACTCTCGCCTAGACAACCGCCTTTTTAACCGCTGAGAACGTAATTTGCAAGTATTAACGCCTGCCGCCGACACTGGTTCGGCTCCACAAGGGCACCTCACCGACCTGAAATTCAGCTCCCTGGAACTCCCGGAGAAGCTGCTTCAAGGCCTGTCTGACGCGGGTTTCAGTCATTGTACTCCGATCCAGAGCAAGACTTTACCGCTGGCCTTGAATGGCCGCGATGTCGCCGGGCAGGCGCAGACCGGTACCGGCAAGACCGTGGCTTTTTTGGTGGCGTTATTTTTCCGGTTACATAATACCGGACAACCCCCGGCGAAGCTGTCTGGGCCGAGAGCCGTGGTGCTGGCCCCCACAAGAGAACTCGCCGTACAGATTCACACAGACGCGCTCGAGTTGAGCAAGCATCTGCCGTTCAAGCTCGGTCTGGCCTTCGGCGGTACGGATTATGAGAAACAGAGGCGCATACTCGCGGACGGCGTCGATGTATTGATCGGCACCCCAGGTCGCTTGATCGACTATCACAAGCAGAAAGTCTTCACCTTTCATCATGTCCAAGTCTTGGTGTTGGATGAGGCGGACCGCATGTTCGATCTAGGATTCATTCGCGACATTCGTTACGTATTACGGCGATTACCCGACCCGGATAGACGGCTCAATATGCTTTTTTCCGCAACACTCTCGTATAGAGTCTTGGAACTGGCCTACGAACACATGAACGACCCCGAACTGATTCGGATTGAAGCCGACAAAATAACCGTCGATCGGGTCCGGCAGTGCATTTACTTCCCCTCGAATGAGGAAAAAATTCCGTTGCTGATTACGCTGTTGAGCCAGCTAGAGTCCCCGCGAACAATGGTATTTGTCAATACTCGTCGCGAAGCTGATCGGCTAGAGAGTTATCTGGAACACAACGGCATTCACGGCCGAGCGATATCGGGTGACGTGCCCCAGCGCAAGCGCTTCAGAATGCTAAAGGATTTCCACTCCGGTGAATTGCCGGTTCTAATCGGCACCGATGTAGCGTCGAGAGGACTGCACGTCCCCGATGTGACCCACGTCTTTAACTATGATCTCCCCCAAGACCCTGAGGACTACGTCCACCGGATCGGTCGCACGGCGCGCGTCGGTGCATTCGGGGATGCGATTAGCTTTGGCTGCGAGGACTACGCGATCTCGCTCCCCGATATCGAGAATTTTATCGGCCATAAGATTCCGGTTAAGGCGATCGAACCCGGAAGCTTGGTGCAGATCAAGATACCGCCGAAACGCCCGAGGAAACCTCAAAGCCATGACAGCCGGCCAGCGAATAAGCGCAGGCGGGGTGAACGCAAGGGCGGCAGAAACGGGCGCTGAATTTCCTGCCGTAGAAGCTATTCGGCGGACACGGTTTCCACCGCTGCCTAGAACGACATTGAGGGAGAACTTAGGGCCTCAAACGAGTTCGTGAACGCCATCGACCGAGGGAAACGACGATATCTGACGGGGCGGCTGCCCTGAATCGGGACATCGAATCGCTACCGTATATTTCACGCCAAAGCTACTGGCAGCCTTCAATACACTTAGACTGTCCTCTATCAAGACAGTACGCCCGGGATCAAAATTTTCGTCCGCGAGAAACCTTTCCCAGAACGTCTGACTCTGTTTTGGCGCGAAATAATCGTGTGATGAAATCAGACTATCCACTTCACGGTCCAGGCCGGTCTGCGCAACTTTGACAGCCAGTGTTTCTCGATGTGCATTTGTCACCAGTAGCAAGCGCTTCCCGCGCCGTCTAACCGCTGCCAGGAACTCGGTTGCCTTTGGCAGATACTGAATTCGATGACGGTGCTCCTCCTTCAGGGCTCGTATATCGAGTCCCAGGGTCTCGCTCCAATGATCGATGCAATACCACGCCAAACGCCCTTCCAATGCTTTATACAGACCAGTTAGCTCCCTTCGGGCCTCCTCCTCTGGTAGGTTACGATGGCTTGCATAGCGAGCAGGAACGAGTTCGCGCCAAAAGAAATTATCGAATGCCAAGTCGAGCAACGTGCCGTCCATATCGACCATCACGGTATCAACGTCGTCCCAAGGGATGATGGAGCGCGGCGGCGCGGGCATCTTAGAGGCGAAATACGCGCATGGTGTCACTATGATACTCAAGGAGCAGCTGTGAAGCTCAATGCAAAGCAAGCGTTGTTGAATGAGCTGAGGGCGATCGCAACCGCCGCGGGCGACGCCATCATGAGCGTTTATGGCGGCGAGTTCGCTGTGGAACTCAAGGACGACCAGTCTCCACTAACCGAAGCGGATCGTGTGTCTCACGAGCTGATCGTCGCAGCGCTGAAGTCGCTCCGACCAGCGTTGCCCGTACTCTCAGAAGAATCCGCCCCCGAAGAGCTAACAAATCGGCTGAGCTGGGAGCGTTATTGGCTGGTCGATCCTCTGGACGGAACGAAGGAGTTCGTGAAACGCAATGGGGAGTTCACCGTTAACATTGCATTGGTCGAGCAGAACCGTGCTTCGGTGGGAGTCGTACTGGCTCCGGCCAAGGAGCTTGAGTATTCCGGCGCATTCGGCCTGGGTGCGTGGAGACGGGTCTCAGGCGGACCCCTAGAGGAGTTCCGCACCGCTTTACGTCAAACCGGACCGGTCCGGGTCGTCTGTAGCCGCAGCCATCCGAGTGGCGCGCTGGCAGCCTACCTCAAGCGTCTTGGGCCGCACGAACTTAAGCCGATGGGCAGCTCGCTGAAAATCTGCCTCGTCGCTGACGGCCAGGCAGACATGTATCCGCGCCTCGGTCCGACTTCAGAATGGGATACTGCGGCCGCTCAGGCTATCCTCGAGAGCGCTGGAGGGAGTATGATGGATTCTGCCGGCCAGGCGCTACGGTACAACACAAAGGACGGTTTATTGAACCCCTATTTTCTGGCAGTTGGCGACCCTGACCGCGATTGGCTGGCCGCGTTAAATAACGGTTAGTGACAGACGAGATCGAAATCGAGGTATTCAAGGACGTGGAGCGACTCAAGGGCTTGCGCGTAGAGCATCAAGATCTAGATCAGGTAATTTCCCGGCTTGTGATCGATCCGCAGGTGGATCAGATCATGTTGCGACGCTTGAAAAAGCGAAAGCTCATGATTAAAGACATGATCACTCAGTTGGAGAGTGACCGAATTCCAGATCTAAACGCCTGAGGGCGACTCGCTCGCCGCTTGGCTATAGTGCTGCCGGAACACGGTAACGCTACGGGTCGTGCGCGTAGCCGCATCGACCGGCCACGCTGCGAACCAGCCCCAGTAGCCACTTGCCAATGGCTTAAGATTCCCAAGATAGTCTAACTAACTAAAAAATAACTACTTATTAATTCGCTAGCCAGATGGTGTTTGGTTCGATGCTGAGCATTCCCCGACAAACCGGCGCATTTTGACGCGAAATTTCCGTGGAATCTTGCGCACATGGCGGGAGTTAGAGCTAGGATAGAGGGATCTCGAAAAACCTCACCGGGGAAGAACGCCAATTCAAAATAATCAAGGAGGGGATCTGTGGCATCAACACACGACACCAGGAGTATCCGTAACATTGCATTGGTCGGTCACGCCGGCTCCGGCAAGACAACTCTAGTCGAAGCGCTTTTGCACAAGGCCGGCGCGATCCCCGCACGGGGTAGCGTGGAAATGAAATCGACAGTTTCCGATTTCACCGAGCAAGAGCAGACGTTAGGTCACTCGCTAGACGCTGCCGTTTGCCACCTGGAACATGACGGGGTCAGCGTCAATATACTCGACACACCTGGCTACCCGGACTTTATGGGCCGCGCCTTAGGTGTTCTTCCCGCAGTAGAAACGACAGCTATCGTCATCAATGCGCAGAACGGTATCGAACTCGTCGCGCAGCGCATGATGGATTTCGCCGCCGATCGCAAATTATGCCGGCTGATCATCGTCAACAAGATTGATGCCGAAGACGCCCAGCTTGAAACAATACTCAATGAAATCAGGGAGATCTTCGGGCCTCAGTGTTTGCCGCTGAACTTACCGGCTCGGCAGGGCCAAGCCGTAGCCGACTGTTTCTTCGAGCCCGCCGATGAAAAGCCCGATTTCTCCTCCGTCCAGGCAGCCCACACAGAGATCCTAGATCAGGTCGTCGAACTCGATGACAATCTCATGGAGCTCTACCTGGAACAGGGCGAAGATATTTCACTTGACCAGCTCCACGATCCGTTCGAGCGCGCGCTTCGACGTGGGCATCTGATCCCGGTGTGTTTTGTCTCTGCCGAGACCGGCGCCGGCCTGAGACAGCTCCTAAGAATCTTTTCGCAGCTCATGCCGAGCCCGTTGGAAGGCAACCCGCCGGAGTTTTACTCGACAAATGGTGACGAGAACCTATTCGAGATCAATGCTGGTGACGAGACTGGTCATTTCGTCGGTCATGTCTTCAAGGTCAACGTCGATCCCTACGTCGGACGCCTTGCGACTCTCCGCGTGCATCAGGGCAAGATCAGGGCCGGTGACCAAGTGTTCATGGGAACGAAGCGAAAAGCCGTGAAGCTGGCGCATCTCTACCGAGTTCAAGGTAAGAATCTGGAGGAAATTTCGACCGCAGTGGCGGGCGACCTATGCGCAGTCTCCAAGATTGACGAAATCCGCATCGATGATGTGCTGCATTCAAGCCATGATGAGGATCAAGTGCATATGAGCTCGCTGAACATTCCTCCACCCATGCACGGCGTGGCGCTCGAATTGCCTGAGCGGGGGCTGGAAAAGAAGTTGTCCGAGGCACTGCACAAGCTCACAGCAGAGGACCCGAGCCTGATTGTGGAGATTAATAACCAGTCCAACGAGACGGTCTTACGTGGGATGGGGGAGTTGCACTTGCGCTTGGTACTGCAGCGCATGAAAGATGAGTTCGGGGTAGAGATTACCACTCGTCCGCCGAAGATCGCCTATCGAGAAACCGTGACACGCAAGGCAGAGGGTCATTATCGGCACAAGAAGCAAACCGGGGGAGCCGGCCAGTTCGGCGAAGTGTTCCTCAGGATCGAGCCGCTGCCTCGGGGCTCAGGGTTCGAGTTCGAGAACAAGGTCGTGGGCGGTTCGATTCCCGGACAATTCATACCGGCAGTGGAGAAAGGAGTACAGCAGGTGCTCAACGGCGGCGCGGTTGCCGGCTTCCCGCTACAGGATGTACGCGTCACTGTCTACGATGGCAAGTTCCATCCGGTAGACTCGAAAGAGGTCGCGTTCGTTGCCGCAGGCAAACGCGCGTTTGTGGACGCGATTTCAAAAGCCAAACCGGTTGTCTTGGAGCCGGTGGCGAAGATAGAGATTACGACGCCGAACGAATCGGTAGGCGACATTACCGGGCACCTTTCGGGTATTCGGGGCCGGATTGCGGGCAGCGACGTAGTCGCCGGCAACCGAGTTCGGATCTCTGCTCAAGTGCCACTAGCCGAACTCGGCAACTATCAGACTACATTGAAGTCTCTGACGGGCGGAGCAGGCGTATTCACACTGGAGTTCGACCACTATGAGCCAGCGCCGGCGTTAGTGCAGAAACAGCTTCAGAGTGAATTTCGTCCAGCCTCGGAGGCTTGAGTTCGCGTCGACAGCGCAGACCAGTTAATGAGATGGATGCCGCTGGCGAACTCGAGTGGCACTTCTGGGTCGATCGCGGCGGCACATTCACCGATATTGTCGCGGCGAACCCTCAAGGCCAGATCTCAACGTTAAAGCTTCTATCGGAGAACCCCGACCGTTACCCGGACGCAGCAGTCTACGGCATACGAAGCCTCATTCGCGATTTCGGCGGCCACGCCACAAAGATCGCGGCCGTTAAGATGGGTACAACCATAGCCACCAACGCCTTGCTGGAGCGCCAGGGAGCAGTGACTGCGTTGGTGATCACAGCTGGATTCCGTGACGCTCTGCGCATTGGCTACCAGAACCGGCCAGACATATTTGCGCTGGATATCCAACTCCCTGAGATGCTCTACACGGTCGTCGTCGAAGTACAGGAACGAGTTTCGGCACGCGGTGACGTCGTCCGGCCACTCGACGAGGCGCAACTAAAAAAAGATCTGGAACTCACGAGCCAGCAAGGAATCACGAGCGTCGCAATCGTGCTGCTGCATGGCTACCGGTATCCCGAACATGAACGACGCGCCGCCGAGATAGCCCGCGAGTTGGGGTTCGAACAGGTATCAGTGTCCCATAAGACCAGCCCCTTGATGAAACTCATATCCCGCGGCGACACCACACTCGTAGACGCCTATCTGTCGCCTGTCCTCAATCACTATATCCAACAAGTCCGTGCCGGACTGACCGATGTTCTCGAGACGGCGCCGCTGTTATTCATGCAAAGCCACGGTGGCCTGGCACAGGCTGATTATTTCAAGGGCAAGGACAGCATCTTATCGGGACCGGCGGGTGGAGTGATCGGTATGGTCGAGACCGCACAGTCTGCTGGTTTCGACAAGCTGATCGGCTTCGACATGGGTGGTACATCGACTGACGTCTCGCTTTTCGACGGTGACTTCGAGCGAACATCCAGTGGCGTCATCGCAGGTGTCCGAATCACCGCGCCGATGTTGCGAATACATACGGTGGCCGCCGGAGGCGGCTCTATCCTGACATTTGCATCATCGCGCTTACAGGTTGGTCCCGAGTCGGCGGGCGCCATACCCGGTCCGGCGTGTTATCGCAACCTCGGCCCGCTGACGATCACGGACGCCAACGTACTGCTGGGGAGAATTCAACCGGACTTCTTTCCGCGAGTATTCGGTCAGATGGGAGATGAGCCCATTGATAGCGAGGTAGTCGTTGAGAAATTCGCCGCGCTAGCAGACACGGTCACCGACGCAACGGGCCGGTCCGTCAGCGCGCAGGAGTTGGCGAGCGGTTTCCTGCGAATAACGGTCGAGCGTATGGCCAACGCCATTAAACAAGTCTCTGTGCAACGAGGACACGATGTCACTAAATTTACCCTTGTCTGCTTCGGCGGCGCCGGAGGTCAACACGCCTGCCAGGTCGCAGACGCTCTGGGCCTGGAGCAGATTTTCATCCACCCCCTCGCGGGTGTGCTCTCGGCCTATGGCATGGGTCTGGCGGATCTACGGTCACTGCGACAATGCACCATCGAGAAACCTCTGACGCACGCCTGTCTGAAGTTGCTCGTCCGAGAATTTGTGAAGTTGGAGCAAGAAGCAGGCGAAGAATTGCGCAAGCAAGGTAGTAATGCCGAACTTATCGAGTTCCAGAGGCGAGTCCTACTGAAGGCTAAAGGCTCCGACACAACTCTCAAGGTTCCGTGGAGCGAGTCACCGGACTCGATGACTGAGAGCTTCCATTCTGCTCACCTCGACCACTTCGGCTTCGATGCACATCACACTCCGCTTATTGTCGCTGTGTTGGAGCTGGAGGCCATTGGTACCGTGCCAAAGACGCAAGAGCCACTGTGGCATGCTTGGGATGGGCCACTCAAGGCCACCTGTAAACGCGAGATCTGGTTTGACGGGGTACCGGCAACGACGCCGATCTACCACCGCGAGCGATTGCCCTGTGGTCGATCGATTCGTGGTCCGGCTATTATCGTAGAAAATAACGCTACGACAGTTATAGAACCGCAGTGGCACGGTGAGATCGATACCCGTGGTCACCTCGTCATATCGCGGTTAACTCCGAGAACGACGATGGAGCAGCTAAGTACGCGCTGTGATCCCATCATGCTCGAGGTATTCAACCATCTCTTCATGCACATCGCCGAACAGATGGGCGTTGTTCTCGAGAACACGGCTCACTCGGTAAACATCAAGGAGCGGCTGGACTTTTCCTGCGCAGTGTTCGACCCCGGCGGTGATTTGATAGCCAATGCGCCGCATATGCCGGTACACCTGGGCTCGATGGGCGAAAGCATCCATACCGTTCTACGACAGCGAGACCAACCCATGCGACCGGGGGACGTCTATATGCTCAACGCACCGTACAACGGCGGCACACATCTTCCCGATATCTCGGTCATCACTCCGATATTCGATCAACAGGGCGACAAAGTCATTTTTACGGTGGCGTCTCGGGCCCATCACGCTGATATTGGTGGAATGACGCCAGGCTCCATGCCGGCTACCAGCCAGTCAATCGAGGAAGAAGGAATACTCTTTGACAACGTCGTACTCGTGAAGGGCAACGAGTTTCAAGAACGACATATCAGGGAACTTCTCGGGCGCCGACCTTTTCCTGCGCGAAATCCGGATCAGAATATTAATGACCTTAAAGCTCAAATTGCCGCTAATGCCAAAGGCGTCCAGGAACTCGAGAACCTAGTCGAGCGTTTCGGTCTGCGAGTCGTGCATGCGTATATGGATCACATCAAGGCAAACGCCAAAGAGTGTGTACAGGACGCCATCGTGACACTAAGCGACGGGCGATCATTGATCGAGCTAGATACAGGCGATCGGATCTGCGTTTCTATCAAGATTGACACCGCAGAACGGACTGCGGTGATAGATTTCTCCGGCACCTCCGCGATGAGCACGAACAATTTTAATGCGCCGGCGTCGGTCGCGCGAGCTGCAGTATTGTACGTATTCAGAACCCTGGTAAAAAAACAAATCCCGTTGAATGCGGGCTGCATGATACCGATAACCATCCGCTTGCCGGAGTCGAGCCTCGTCAACCCGCGTTACCCTGCGGCGGTCGTCGCCGGGAACGTGGAAACTTCTCAATGCATCACCGATGCGTTACTCGCAGCGTTGAACGCCTGCGCTGCGGCGCAGGGAACGATGAATAATTTCACCTTCGGCAATGACCGTTACCAATACTATGAAACCATATGTGGTGGGGCGGGCGCGGGACCAGGCTTCAACGGGGCGAGCGCTGTTCACACCCACATGACCAACTCCCGTCTGACAGATCCCGAGGTACTCGAATGGCGCTATCCCGTTCGAGTCGAACAATTCAAAATTCGAGAGGGGACCGGAGGCACCGGACTGTACAGGGGCGGAGATGGTGTGATCCGGAAGATACGATTTCTCGAACCGATGACGGCAGCGATACTCTCCAATCGGCGACGCATCTCACCAGCCGGCCTCTGCGGCGGCGGAGATGGCCAACCAGGGAGAAACTACCTGATTCGGTCGTCGGGCCAGGTGGAGGACCTTGGTGCTACCGCCGAAGTGGAGCTCGCGCCTGGAGACTGTTTCGTCATCGAGACCCCTGGTGGTGGCGGTTATGGCCTAGCGAACCATCGCGACGAGGCCGGCGCGTCTGCCCCCCCAGACTAGCAACATAGATCAACCTGCAAGTTGCGAGGCCTTTAGCGGCAGCGCAGGTCGCGTAGCGCTGCCGTCGTTGCGATGGACGATATCGTAAACCTGAAACTCACCGGCTTTTTCTAAAGCGAAGCCTATTCGCAACACCAACTCAGCTTCGTTGCGCTGCAGCACCGGTTCCGCCTTTACGGAAAAAGCCTGGGACGGGTGCCGGCCTACAAGTGCACCTTGCTCGAATAACTCGGTCAGGAAAACGCCAACCTGGTGAACTAGACTTTGCCACAATTTGTCGTCCCGCAGCCGAGCCAAAGCCCAAGAAGTATGTCGCTCGACCGTTCCAAGAATGTAGAGCGTCAAACGTCTTCGGTCTAATCGCCGCCAGAGCCGCGAGATAGCTCTAGGCCCAACGAGGCTGACATTTCCGCAAAGCTCGAACGCACCGCGATCGGTCTGCGTAAACGTATTGATTCCGTTGCGTTGAAGCATAAGGACTTGCCTGTCCGTCATGCTTTCCGCTGCCGACAACCCAACCTTCAGGCGCATGTCGCTTTCTTCCGGCTTTCGCCATACCCCGGATTGGTCATGCCGGCTAAACAATCCGGCAATAACGCCAGAGGCAGGGATTGCAGCTTGAATGCGGCCATTGTGCTCGCTGGACCGCACTCGCGGGTAGTAAGTCATCGCGTTCTGACTGGCGAAACCAGAGTCTCGTAAACCGAGAAGTGCGGCTTCAGGCGAACTCCAGGACGACGCCGGATCCCAGATCAACATCGCCTTTCGCTTCTCGCAATAGCGCTCTGCAGCGAGAAAAGTCGTGATCCCAAAATCACGGCCCGAAGGTGCGGGAGGTATGCACAGCAAATCGATCTGCTCATCGTCGTCCAGCGCGAACAGTCCCGTGCCTTCATCGTTGGATCCGATAATGTCGTAATCGGTCAGAGTTTCCCCGTCGGAGCCGTTCGATCTCATTTCCACATAAGGAATCGGCTGACCGGGGTGCGTCGCGTGTGTCGCGTCCGGACGCTGGCGTGGCAGAGGCCTAGCAAGTCGAATCAGTGCAGAGTTCCTCAGGATATCAACAATGTATCTTTGGTCGCCTTCATTCATAGACAACAGCTGAAAAAGCTCTTGATCCTCTACGAGTTGCGATCCCGGCCGCGTTAATCTCTGTACTACAAGATTGAACCTAGTCGAGTCCTTCCCAATTCCGTCGTAGTCCACCGATGCCCGGAGATAACACTGGTTTCCTGGCTCGCGAGCCTGAAGATGCAGAGTCTGATTATCGGCAGGAAGCTCAAGCGTCGCTCGGATCGCTCGGTTCGCTACCCGAACGATCAGTGCAATCTTACCGCCATGTTGGAAGTACTGTCGCACGGTATAACTGAGAAAACTAAACGAACCGTGGCCACCGAAGATGCGACGAAATTCTTCGAAGCTGCCGACCCGAATCGACTGGTTTAACGGTCCGCGTAGCGTTCTACCGATGAAAGCGGTGACGGTGGCAGCGAAGAGAGGAATCGGGTGATCGCCGTCGAGCTGGCGCTCAGTCCCTCGGGTGGAGAAATCGGAAAGGTCGTCCACCATGACGTTCGTAACTGTGAAAGACCTATGATAACCACCTCGTAGCGAAGTTGCAGCTCTGAATACCGATGGACAAGTCCTACCGCGGAATCCTCTTACGAGTGGGCCGCTGAATCGCGAACAACCGAATCAAGACCAGCCCGGCGACAAAGCCGCCGAGATGTGCTCGAAACGCGATCCCGCCACCAGCCGCGGGCGCAGCCAGCGAGCTCAGCAGCTGGACGGCAAACCAGATGCCCAGCACGACGAACGCCGGAAGTCGCATCGTGTATAGAATCACGACCAATGGCACGACGACCAGGACTTTGGCGTGTGGATAAAGCAGTACATAGGCGCCCAGGACTCCCGATACAGCACCGCTTGCGCCGATCATCGGGATCGTTGAGCCGATTTCCGGCGCGGCTTGCGCAAGCGCCGCCGCCACACCGCACAATGCATAGAAGACGATAAATCGACCGTGCCCCATGCTGTCCTCGACGTTGTCCGCAAAGATCCAGAGATAGAGCATATTCCCTGCCAAATGAAGTATGCCGCCATGCAGAAACATCGAAGTGAATATCGTCACGGGCGCTGGCACCCAGGCGAGTTGGGCTGGAAGGTCCGCACTACCGAACAGCACTGCCGGGATGAAACCAAGTGCATAGACAGCGGCCTGGCCACCTTCCTGGCCAAGCGATCGCTGCCACAAGAAGACCAGGATACAGAATCCAATCACCGACAGCGTGACAATCGGCTGAATAGTAGTCGGGTTATCGTCTTTGAGGGGTATCATCTGAGCGATACCGTACCAGCCGGGTTAACGCGACAGCAAACTTTCCACACCACCCAATAATCGCTCGGACAGTGACCGGCGACGCTTATAAGTAACGCTGAAAATATCATAGTCGCTGGCTGCCTCGAGAAGAAAATCATCGCTAGTCCGAATCTCATCGACCAAGTTTAAGGTCATCGCACGCACGCCGTACCAGTGTTCTCCTGTCGAGATTTTGTCCAGATCTATCTGCGGTCGATGCTCTGCGATCTGATTCTTGAACAGCTCGTGTACGTCCTCCAGTTCTGCTTTGATCTTCGCTCTGCCTTCATCGGTATTTTTCCCGAACATGGTCAAGGTCCGCTTGTAACGACCAGCGGTCACTTGCTCGAAGTCCACTCCCTTGTCCTCGAGAAGACGATGGAAATTAGGCAGCTGAGCGATCACTCCGATTGAGCCGATGATGGCAAACGGAGCTGCCATAATCCGATCCGCAACGCACGCCATCAGATAGCCGCCGCTAGCAGCAACTTTGTCTACAGATACAAACAAAGGAACGCCGCGCGCTTTGATACGCACCAACTGAGACGCGGCGAGACCATGCTCGTGCACGGTGCCCCCAGCGTTCTCGAGGCGTACCAAGACCTTGTCCTCCTTAGTCGCGACAGCTAGAACTGCAGAAACCTCTTCGCGCAATGAAGCCGTGGCTGACGCACGAATATCGCCTTTGAAGTCCAAAACGAACATACGCTGTCGTTGCGAGCCTTTTTTCGCAAGCCTCTTGGCGTCCTTGCGCCGTCCCTTGGAGTCCTTCTTAAATTGCTCCTTACCGTGCACCGCACGACGCACGACGTCGCCGAGATTCTCGAAGCGTTTATTAAGATTCTCGACGTCGAGCCCCTCCTGGTGAACGCTGCGTTTCGTAGAAGCGACGATGAACCCGACCACGACAAGGACGATAACGGCCGCCGTCGTGAGTTTTGCCAAGAAAAGACCGTAGTCGGTGAGAAATTCGATCATGACTATCTCAGGTGATTTTTTCGGTGCTTACAGCCAAGGGATCGGCTAGAGGCCGACGTTGTTCCGCTCAAATACGCGCTCCGCACGGTAACTCGAGCGAACCAGCGGCCCGGCGACCACTTCGAGGAAACCGGCCTCCAGGCCCCACTCGCGGTAGCGTTCGAATTCTTGCGGTGAGACGTAACGCTCTACCGGTAAGTGATTAACAGTCGGCCGCAGATACTGGCCCAGGGTTACGATGTCGAGATCGATCGCTCTGAGGTCGTCCAACGTCTTACGGAGCTCTTCATCGCGCTCTCCCAATCCGAGCATTAGGCTGGTTTTGGTAAGCACGTTCGGCCGGTAATGTTTGGCATGGGCCAACACATTCAGTGTCTGCTCGTACCCGGCACGCGGATCGCGCACGTAATGAGTCAGGCGTCTCACTGTCTCGAGGTTCTGCGCGAACACCTCTACCCCGGAATCCAAGACCGCCTCGACACTTGCGAGCTTTCCGGCGAAATCCGGAGTTAGCGCTTCGACCGCGGTACCCGGGCAACGCGCCTTGATCGCTTTGACACAAGCAGCATAGTGACTCGCACCTCCATCGGACAAATCGTCGCGATCAACGGACGTTAGGACCACGTACCGAAGTCCCATGAGCTCGACCGAGCGTGCCGCATTCTCAGGCTCCAGCGGATCTAGCCAGCCTCGCGGGTTCCCCGTATCCACGGCACAGAACTGGCACGCGCGGGTACATACTGCTCCCATCAACATCAATGTCGCAGTGCCATTCGACCAGCACTCACCGATATTAGGGCACATCGACTCTTCACAAACTGTTGCAAGCCGGTGCTCGCGAACCGTGGTCCTGATCCGGGTGTATTTCTCACCCGCCGGAATTTTGGCCTTGAGCCATGGCGGCTTACGGCCTGCAGGAGCTGGCCGACGGTTCGTGCGGACCTTGACGCCATTCTTAATGGCGGAAAAGCCCTGACTGGTACGGTATTTTGTACCGGTCTGGACGACGGGGATGCCGCAGAAGTCGCTCACGATAGGAAATGTTCGCTTATTATTAACGGATACGCATTATCTCACGGATTCCGAGAGCCGTCCCATGGGGCGATACCGTCCGCCAAGTCCGCCACGATCCAATTACATCACCCCGGAAGGGGCAGAGACTCTGCGGACTGAGTTGGACTTCCTATGGCGCACCAAAAGACCGGCGGTCACCCGAAGCGTAGCAGAGGCCGCCGCGCAGGGTGATCGTTCGGAGAATGCCGAGTACATCTACGGGAAGAAGCAGCTCAGCGAGATCGACCGTCGCGTCCGCTACCTTAGAAAACGCCTAGACAGCCTCCACATCATCGATCAAGTTCCGAACAACACGACAAAAATCTTCTTCGGTGCCTGGTTTCAAGTGAAAACCAAAGACGGTGACTACCAGACATTCCGCATCGTGGGTCCGGACGAATTCGATCAATCTGAAGAATACATCAGCATGGACTCGCCTCTCGGCAAGGCCGTTATGGGGAAATCATTGCATGAGGAAGTTTTGGTAGTAGCCCCCGGCGGAGACACCCGCTACTCGATTATTGGAGTCAGCTATAGACCGACCAAGCTCTAGCAAGCATACGAGTTTGAAACGATCGCGTATAGTTTTACAAAAAAAAGCGCAGTGTACACCGCGCTAATTACAAAGATAAACTCCGAAAACGATCGCTGCTATTGCAACCGCGACCAGTCGATTAGACAGACGTCGGTTGAATCGAGATCGAAATTGCGAGCCAACAAAGCTTCGATTTCCTGCGCTGCGAAACGGGTTTCTGTCGTCTGGTTGACTTCCACGATACCGCTGAATTCCTGACTAGACCCTCTCTGAGCTTCGCCGGTCAGTACGAAATGCGTGTAATACTTGACTCCCATGACGGGCAGTCTAGAGATAACGGTTCTCGAAGGCTGTGACTGAGCCCACAGTTCGGCGCCTCTCCGCGAATGAGAGCACCAAGAGTGTGAACTCGGCTACAAATTAATCTGCTGAAACACCGAGAAGAGCGAACAATGCTAGCGAAATCCTTGACATATTCTGCTCAAGCTATATATCAGACACCATGAAATCGCTCGGAGTACGACTCATGAAACATTGGCTACCGCTAGTCTTCGGGCTAGCTCTCTTCCAAGGCGTTATGGCACAAGATCTACGCGAGACGCTGTTCGAAGATGCGGATCAGACGCTGGAAGTCGCGCGGAACGCGAATGCCCCTCTTTTATCTCCCCGACTGTTTTCCGACGGCATGGAAGCCTATGCCGCCGCAGAGAGCAATCTGCAGAGAGGCCGTAATCTGGAACGAGTCAGGAGCCGGTTGACCATCGCGACCACCGCTTTTTTAGAAGCGACTGCAGCGGCGGAGATAGCTAACATTACGTTAGCATCCGTGATAAAGACGCGGGATGATGCGCTCAACGCTCAGGCAGACAAATTTGCAAGGGAGTTATGGCTTGGCGCTGAAGATAGGTTCGTTAGTGCAACGCGACGTCTCGAGTCAGGCAATATCAGAGGCGCCCGAGATCGAGCCGGAGAAGCTGAATCGCGATTCCGCAGCGCCGAATTAAGCGCCATCAAGGTACAGTACTTGAGTCAGACACGAGCTCTGCTCGCACAGGCCGAACAGGCTCGGGTGCGGAGATACGCACCGATCACGCTCGAGAAGGCGGCAGCACTCCTTTTGCAGGCCGAGCAAGAACTGAGCAACAACCGCTACGATACGGACCTGCCTCGTAGCCTCGCGCGACAGGCGAACTACGAGGCTCGGCACGCCATATTCCTCGCCGAACGCGTTCGGCTCCTACGTGATGAGGACTGGACCGAGGAGCAGATCATACTCGCGTATGAGGAGCCGGTTACGCAGATCGCCGCAGCGGCCGATCGAGTAGCGCAACTCGACCATGGGATGGAGCCCGTAGTCGAAGAACTGGTTGCCTATATAGAGGACATGGTTCTGAGAGACCAGCAGCTAACAATCGATCTAGCAGAAGGCCGCCAGCGAAACGTCGGCCTAGAAGACGAGATTCGAGACCTTGACCAGCGCCTGGGCGGCGTCTCGCAAGAACGAGTCGCGCTCGTAAAAAGGCTCGAGGCAGAAGCGCGAATCAGAGAACAATTTACACAGATCGAGACATTGTTCGCCCGTGACGAAGCACGCGTCTCCCGGGAAAGCAACAACATCATCATGCGTCTGGTTGGACTGACATTCGACAGTGGTCAGGCTAACGTCGGGTCACAGTATCGACCCTTGTTGGCAAAAGTCCGTGATGCTGTGGAGGTGTTCCCAGGCTCGCAGGTGATCGTCGAAGGGCATACGGATGCCTATGGGAGCGACGGTGCGAACATGACACTCTCTCGTACCCGTGCGGAAGCGGTAAGTAAATATCTCAGCACCCAGTTCAACATAGCATCGTACAGGATTAGTGCCGTCGGTTACGGCGAGACTCGCCCGATCGCCAACAATGAAACGCCGCAGGGCCGGACTCGTAATCGTCGCATCGATATTCTGATCAAACCTCAGCTCGATTAACTTAGCCCGCCGAATACATTGTCAAGCACCTCCGCTGGGCGTAACGACCGCCCGGTGCACTATTCGGGCTAGGAACCCATCCAGGCGGCGAGGTGCTCGGCCACCGCAGCGTGGGCCAGATAACCGTAGGATTTGTGGACGTTCAGTCCACTGTCGCCACGAAAGTGGTTGTATAGATCCACATGGTCCGTCAGCGACTCAAGAACGCCTAGTTCGAGCATCTCGCTAAAGTAGGGCCGGAGCTCGGGATGCAGGGCGGTCATCTCCGCTCTCGCTGAAAAGTTCTCCCAACGACGAATATTGGTGGGATAACGGCGATGCCCGTGACTCGACGCTCCACGGATTCGATTGTTGATAAAGCGAGTACCGAGCGGACTTCCCAAAGTCATGAACAAATCGATTCGCCCGTTCTGTTGGTCGCCGTGCGATAGCTCCCAAAGCGTGTCGTACGCTATCACAGAACCCAGGCTGTGGCCGATCAATAGCACGCGTTCTCCATTGCTCCACGCTTTCTGTAACGGCCCTTTGAGCATCTCTCTGACCTCGACCGCGATCCCCCTGCGGTTCAGAAGATAACGACGGGCCTCTGACATGGTTAAGCGCATGTCGCGTTTGGCGATCAACCGTCCGAACCAGGGCAACGTATCACCGAGTACGTTAAGCAAGCGGGCGAGTTTTCTGGCAACGGAGTCGATCTCGGCGATATCCTCAGCCGAGGGCTCCGGACTGTGTAGCAGAGCGTCAACTCCCGCCCTATCGAGCTCAATGTCTGCGTGACGGCGATAGAAAGGAAAGGTCCAGGACACCAGCGTCAGGCATTCAGGGCTGGCGGCAAACTCTTTCGCAAGACTCGGTTGCACGCGGAATAGTCCTGCAAAAATCGTTCTGCGCAACTCACGCAGATGAACTTCCTTGGGTGGCTTGGGCTTCATGCCCGGCACGAAAATTATTCTTCGAGATCTCAAACTACTCACCGGCTAGCCTAGCGGTTCTTCGTCCGGATGTCCCTAGGACATCACCTGGGGAAGCGGTATAGTTCTACAGAACGTAGCTAAACACATTGCCAGAGGATAGGTCGTGCGATATCTCCACACAATGGTAAGAGTCAGTGACCTTGATGCGTCTCTTGATTTTTACTGCAATAAACTTGGACTGAGGGAAATTCGTCGTGTCGATCACGAAGCCGGCCGATTCTCTTTGATATTCGTGGCACCGGACGGTCAGGAAGAATGTTCGTTGGAGCTAACCTATAATTGGGATTCCGAAGACTATGACGAGGGGCGCAACTTCGGCCATGTCGCGTACGAAGTCGACAACATCTACGAGACCTGCGAGCGACTGATGGCTGCAGGCGTCACGATCAATCGACCGCCCCGAGACGGCTGGATGGCCTTCGTTCGTTCGCCGGACAATATCTCCATTGAACTTCTGCAGAAAGGCGACGCCTTGCCCGAGAAGGAGCCCTGGAGCTCGATGGAGAATACCGGACTCTGGTAGCGCCGTTTAAGCGTACGCCGGTTATCCCGACTGACGCGAAGCGACCCGAAAAATCCCTGTTGTCATCTCGTACCCTGTGACATCACTACAGATCAAGCGGTTTCGACCTGCCAGCTTGGCCGCGTAGAGCGCTTCGTCCGCAATCTGGATAGTGCCCTCCAGACTCCGGCCCTTCCCAGGCGATGCTATTGCGACACCGACGCTAACAGTGACTACATTGCTTATCGACGAACCTTCGTGGAGGATACCCAGATTCATGACGTCAAGGCGGATCTGTTCGGGTAATGCCCGTGCGTGTTCGTGCGACAGACCATAGAGAATAAGCACGAATTCCTCGCCACCGTAACGCGCAACAAAGTCAAAGGGCCGCTTGGCGGATTCAGCGATGCACCGGGCGACCTTCCGCAGACAGTCATCGCCTGCTTGATGCCCGTAGAGGTCGTTAAAGATCTTGAAATAATCGATATCGACAAAAACGATCTCCAACGGCATATTTTCACGCCGTGACTGGCGCCAGATCCGATGCATGAGGTCGTCGAACATCCGGCGATTGTAGAGCCCGGTCAGTCCGTCTCGTTCAGCGAGTTCATTAAGAAGTCGCGTCTCCAAGAAACTGTTGCGCAACACGTACTCGAGATTGTAGCTGGCGAGGCCGCTGATCAAGACAGCCGCAACCAGCATAGCCGTGGAGTAAGACAGCTGCGTCGAAGGCACGTCCATCGCGAAGCCGAATGCGAAGTACGCGGATACTAGCGAGCTACCGATCGATATGCTGACTGTGAACCTCAGGCCGGGGAATAGACAAACGTAGAACACATAGAGAATCACGAGAATTAGACCGATGGAGAGGAAGGCGTCGCCACCGGTGGCGGAAATCTGGCTGTTGTAGATCACAATAAGCCCGAGCAACGTAACGCTGACAGCGGCAATCAGCGTGTAGTGTTGCTGCAACGTACGATGAAAGGTAGCGAGCACAATCAGCGCCAGGGCCGATGTGATCACACCGGCTCGTAACGCTTCGCCTAGTTTCACGGCCGGCGACCCGTCTGCCGCCCAGCCAAGAACGGTAGCTGCTACCAACATAGCCAAGAGAATCAGCGAGGCAACCCGGCCACGGACGAGGTTCTGCTGAACGAGAATCTCCCGGAAGTCCCTCTCCAGAAAACCTCGAAACCGCAGGTTCGCAAAGCCCGCTCTGAGTTGAGCTGCAAAAGGGGAGCTGCCACCGCGGCTGCTGAGTGCGAGTAAATCCATAAAGGCAGGTTCATGCTCCTTGCCGGATCAAAAGTGTGGGCTAGGTGAAAGGGAAATTCCCTAACGCGTATCACAAGATTCGACGAGCGAGCACGATTGAAGCGATCGAAAAGGGTGTTGCGGGAACGCTAACGGTACAGCGGCAACAGGTCTTCGTGCGATATTATGTCAACTGGTGGGCTCACCGAATTCACTCGTGCGAGGGCCGCACGCAGATCTTTACCGCTCCAGCAACCGGTCTGTGGTCCGTAGAGATCGCGCTCAAGCTTCTGCAACGCGCGAGCGAAGTCAGTCGGCATAAGCGCGGCCAGCGCTCCGAGGCTACGCGGTGACGCGTCGGGAAACCGCAATTCCCCCCAGGCCAGCAGTAGCTGTCGGGCCTGACGGTCGTCGTTCTCATCACACGCGCGATGTAACTGGCGCAGCAGGCGCCGATTCGCCGTGCGTCTCGGCGGCGCCTCTCTGACAGTCTCGGCGGGTGCACCAAAAGGTC
>SMVA01016861.1_pt1 | contig 30809 bp, 28 predicted proteins | sample 2456451 | NCBI WGS metagenome assembly SMVA01 (sample SAMN11095933, study PRJNA526329) | marine sediment metagenome | biome: Marine sediment; feature: Surficial sediment; material: Deep marine sediment; isolation source: Hadal surficial sediment | place: Pacific Ocean | collected 2014-05 | depth... | reverse complement strand
GTGTCTGCTTTGGGTCAAAAGCAGCCGCTCAATTCAATTCAGATTCTAGCATCTGAGTGGCTGCTTCTGGGGAAGAGCGGCCACTCGCCACTCACCATCACCGGCTGCATTCGGGGGTAAAGCGGACATAAACCGTCCCCCTTGTTTAGTGGCGCTTTGTTGTGGATAGGGTGTGGCGCTAGCTACCCAACCCGCATGAATAATGGCTTTCAGCACTAGCCACATGTACCTCTTTTGCAGGCATTTACGCCACCAGGTGGTGTTCAGGCGAAACGGACCGAGCAACCGCAAAAATTACAATTCAAACCATTGGTATCAAAGGGCTGTACAGCGTCAAAATGGCAATCTGATACCTACCTACCGGATACCCCTAAAACACACTCTTGAGACTGCATAAACGCCGGGTCTAACCGAGACGCCCAAACGTGTCCTGAAAGCCTTAACAGGTCTGCAGGAACAGACGATCTCCAAATACCCTAGGGGATACCCTTAAATAGAATTTACTTAGCTCCTTGCGCTAGACCAAAAGTCTGACTTCCCTTTATGTATTCAAAAAAAATCAGAAATTGGTTTCCCTTTGTTTGTACGCGACCACGACAAGCACCCTCATGACGCTATTTGAAGGAACGAAGTTTGCCCCCTGGCCTTAGGTAGGTGGGACCCATTTCAATACAAAAAGCCCAATTTCTAACGATGCATTCCATCAGTAGTCCGGTCATGCTGGCTGCATGTCATGCCTTCAATGTGAACTGCCGAATCTGCTTCTGGAATCAATGCCACCTGATCCTGAGTTGTTGGATTTGATTGAACGATCATTTCTGTAGGGTCAGATTGATAGCCAGGTGGCTGATTTGGCGTATTTGTGGCTAAAGGCCAGAAGCGCAAATTAGGCTGGCAACAGAAACAGTATGTGGTATTTTTTGTGGTACTAACAACAACTAATGCAAATTATTTTAAATATAAACAATAAGTTACTGTTATTAAGTGGCGGAGAGGGTGGGATTCGAACCCACGGTACGGGAGAACCGTACACTTGATTTCGAATCAAGCTCTTTCGACCACTCAGACACCTCTCCACATTTTCTTATAGCAAAGTTCGCACACTGTCACTTCAAAAAGCGCGGTTGCGAGTCGATCTGCCACCCTATTCATTAATTTGCCGTTCGAACTATATAAGCTTAGTCACTGTTCTCGAAGAAGTAACTCTGATCAGCATTCTTTTCGTAACACTTTGTCACTGAAATCGGTACAAAACTGATGTAGCCTTGCTCTACCACGGGTCGCGATTCTGGTATCACTTCAGGATATTGTCAAGTGTACATCCCGTGCTGTGTAAGCGATTGAACTGCTGCCAATATGCCGAATTAATAAGGCGGTTCAAGGTCAAAACGAATTAAGAGCTGCTTCATTGCAGGAAGCATTGTTGCTGTTAACGGAGACTTGATTTGCGCTTGTTGTTTATCACAGTTCTTGCCGCACTAATCGGGACATGCTCGACGCCACCGTCGATGCTGGATCAGGTCCTGGAGATCGGCGAATTGCATGTCGTCACGCGCAATACTCCGACCTCTTATTTTATTGGTCCTGATGGTCCGGCCGGCCCGGAGTTCGACCTGGTGCGTGGCTTCGCTGAAGACCTCGGCGTTACTTTGGTGATCACAACCGTAGACAGCGTCTCGGAAATTCTGCCGCAGGTATCGCGAAACAATGTTCACATGGCGGCAGCAGGATTATCCGGCACAGAGTCGCGTCGCGAGTACCTTAGTTTTGGTCACCCGTATAACTCGGTGGACATGCACCTGATATACAGACTGGGCACTGGCAAGCCAAACTCCGTTGGAGAAATAATTGGCCGACCGATCGAAGTCGTTGCAGGCAGCAGCCACTCCGACATGATGGCTTCACTTGGTGCGCTTTATCCACGACTTGAATGGTCGGAGAACGCGGATGTAGAGGTGCTCGAATTGTTGGCAAAAGTTGCGGCCGGTGAACTCGATTTTACAATTGCGGACAGTACTGAATTCAACATCCAGCGTCACTTCTATCCCGACCTGCGCGTAGCACTCGATTTGCAGATTGACGATCCCATCGCCTGGGCCTTCAAAAAAGACGAGGGCGACAGCCTGCTAGCCCGGGCCGACGAGTACATCATCAAGTCTCGTCGCAGCGGTTTTCTTGCGCAGGTGAACGATCGCTATTTTGGTCACACAGAAAAGTTTGACTACGTCGGCACTCGCGCATTTATTCGTCATTTCGAAAGCCGCCTGCCCCGTTATCGGCAGATGTTCGAGGATGCCGGTAGAGCATACGGCGTGGATTGGCGCCTGCTCGCTGCAATCGGCTATCAGGAATCGCACTGGCGATCACATGCCGTGTCACCCACCGGCGTACGCGGCATCATGATGCTCACCAAGGCGACCGCCGAATATCTGGATATTGATGACCGCATGGACCCCAAGACCAGCATCCTCGGCGGCGCCCGTTTTTTTGCGCGACAATTAGAGCGCCTCCCGGACAGTGTTGATTACCCGGACCGAACCTGGATGGCGATCGCTGCCTACAACGTCGGTTTTTATCACATCAAGGATTCGCGACAGCTCGTCGCCTGGCAGGGAGGCGACCCGGATACCTGGGTGGACATCCGCAAGGTGCTACCGTTGCTGGCAAAACAAAAGTGGTACTCGCGAGTCCAGTATGGCTATGCGCGTGGCTGGGAACCTGTCCTGTACGTCAATAATATTCGCAGCTACTACAACATCATCAAGTGGCTGACTGAAAATGAAGTGCTTCCGGAAGAAGAGTCGCCAGCAGACGATACTGAAACGCAGGACCTGATCGCATTGCTGGCGCTGGGGACGGATGAAAGGCGCTGTTTTCCATGCTCCGTCCCCAGCGCTAGCGGCGCGCTGCGAAAAACTTTTTCAGGAGTCCGGCGCATTTTTCTGCGAACAGGCCGCCATTCACTTCGATTTGATGGTTGAGTTGCCGGTTATCGCACAGGTCGATAACGCTGCCAGCTGCCCCAGCTTTCGCGTCATAGGCCGCGAAGACAACGCGTGAAATCCGTGCCTGCAGCATCGCACCGACACACATCGCACACGGCTCCAGGGTGACGTAGAGCGTGCTGTTATTCAGGCGGTAATTATTTTCACGCAACGCGGCGGCGCGAATTGCGACGATCTCAGCATGGGCTGTCGGGTCCGCATCCTGAATGGAGCGATTCAGCCCTGCACCAATAATCTCGCCATTCTTGACGACCACCGCGCCAACGGGAACTTCATCGACTGCAGCAGCAACCTTCGCCTCACGGATGGCTGCGCGCATGAACTGTTCGTCTGTTGCGCTCCAGCTCATTCCCACTCGATCGTGGCGGGTGGCTTTCCGGAAATGTCGTAGGTAACTCGGGAGATACCGTCGATTTCGTTGATGATGCGCAACGAGACGTGCTCGAGAAACTCGTAGGGCAATCTTGCCCAGCGGGCAGTCATAAAGTCGATGGTTTCAACGGCGCGCAGCGCGATTACATAGTCGTACTTGCGACCATCGCCCATCACGCCAACGGAGCGAACGGGGAGGAAAACGGCAAACGCCTGACTGGTCTTGTCGTACAAATCGTTTTTGCGCAGTTCTTCTATGAAGATATCGTCTGCCAGTTGCAGCAATGCCACGAACTTCGGCTTCACTTCGCCAAGAACACGTACGCCGAGTCCGGGTCCCGGGAACGGGTGCCGATAGAGCATTTCTTTTGGCAAACCGAGCTCCATGCCGATGACTCGCACCTCATCTTTGAAAAGCTCGCGCAACGGCTCGACCAGTTTCATGCGCATTTTCTCAGGCAGGCCACCCACATTGTGATGCGATTTTATGACCTGCGCTTTGCCGGACCTGGCCCCTGCTGATTCGATAACGTCAGGATAAATCGTACCCTGTGCCAGCCATTCAATGCCCTCGAGCTTGTGCGCCTCTTCATCGAATACATCAATGAACAAACCGCCGATTACTTTGCGCTTTTCTTCCGGGTCGCTGACGCCTTTGAGTGCTGCAAAAAATCTTTCGGCGGCATCGACGCGGATTACCTTGACTCCAAGGTGCTCTGCGAACGTCGCCATGACCTGGTCGCCTTCGTGATAACGAAGCAGGCCGTGATCGACAAACACACACGTCAGCTGATCGCCAATGGCTTCGTGCAACAACGCGGCAACAACCGACGAATCAACACCACCAGACAAGCCGAGCAATACTTTGCCCTCGCCAACATTTTCACGCACCGTCCGGATCGCATCCGCAACAATATTTGCCGCTGTCCAATTATTGGGACAACCACAAATATCGTGTACGAAGCGTTCGAGGATCGCCTGCCCTTTTGGTGTATGCGTCACCTCGGGATGAAACTGCACGCCGTAGTACTTGCGCACTTTGTCTTCCATTGCGGCAAGCGGCGAGTTCGGACTTTTGGCAGAAATCACAAAACCGTCGGGAATCACCGCGACCCGGTCACCATGACTCATCCAGACTTTGAGCATGGGCTCACCCGATTCGGCATCATTCAATCCGGCCAGTAACTCCGAATCCAGTGGCGTGATCTCCGCATAGCCGAACTCCCGGTGACTCGCCTGTTCGACCTTGCCGCCGAGCTGCTCAGCCATCGCCTGCATGCCATAGCAGATGCCCAATACCGGCACGCCAAGCTCGAATACTGCTTGTGCCACATGCGGCGGATCGTCCTGGTTCACGGATTCCGGGCCACCGGAAAGAATCACACCTGCCGGCGCAAACTGCCGAATGGCATCTTCCTCGACATCCCACGGTTGGATTTCCGAGTAAACGCCGCACTCACGCACGCGGCGCGCAATGAGCTGTGTGTACTGGCCACCGAAGTCAAGAATCATCACCCGATGGGCATGAATATCTGCTTGCTCAGTGGTCGGTATATTGAGTGCCTGGGACATGCTTAACGTTCCATCAATTGTTGCTGCGGTAGTTGGGTGCTTCCTTGGTAATGGTCACGTCGTGTACGTGACTCTCGCGCATGCCGGCGCCGGTAATTCTGACGAATTTCGGTCGCGTGCGCATCTCATCAATGTCGTGGCTGCCCGTGTAACCCATTGCAGCGCGCACGCCCCCCATCAACTGGTGCACGATTGCGACCATGCTGCCTTTATACGCGACCCGACCCTCGATGCCTTCCGGCACCAGTTTTTCCAGTTCTTCGGTCGTGTCCTGGAAATACCGATCTGACGAACCGTGCGCCTGCCCCATCGCACCAATCGAACCCATGCCACGATAGGATTTATAGGAACGCCCCTGGTACAGCTCGACTTCACCGGGTGATTCTTCGGTGCCGGCAAACAAGCCACCGATCATGACCGAATACGCGCCGGCAACCAGTGCTTTGGCTATGTCACCCGAATAACGAATACCGCCATCTGCGATGAACGGCACGCCTTTCTTTGCCAGCACTGCGGCAACCTCGGCGACCGCCGAAATTTGTGGTAAACCGACGCCGGCGACGACGCGTGTGGTGCAAATCGAGCCGGGGCCGATACCAACTTTAACTGCATCGGCGCCGGCCTCAACGAGCGCCAACGCTGCATCACCCGTGACGATATTTCCGGCAACGATCTGCAGATCTGAATACTGCCCGCGAATTTGCCGAACTCGATCAATTACGCCTTTTGAAAAACCGTGCGATGTATCGACAACGACGAAGTCGACCCCAGCCTGCACCAGCGCCGCAACGCGTTCTTCAGTGTCATAACCCGTACCAACCGCCGCACCAACCCGCAATGCTCCGCGATCATCCTTGCAGGAATGCGGAAAGTCTTTCGCTTTCTGGAAGTCCTTTGCAGTGATCATGCCGCGCAATTCAAAATCTTCGCCGACCACGAGAACTTTTTCGATGCGATACTTGTGCAGCAATGACAACACCTCCTCATCATCGGCACCCTCACGAATGGTCACGAGCTTGTCCTGCGGTGTCATGACGGTTGACACCGGCGCATCGAGCTTGGTTTCGAAGCGCAGGTCGCGGTGGGTAACGATGCCGATTGTCTGTTTTCCATCCACCACTGGCACACCGGAAATGTTCATCGATTTCGTCAGGTCCATGACCTCGCGAATGGTCATATCCGGGCTAACGGTAATAGGGTTGCGCACGATGCCACTTTCGAATTTCTTAACCTTGCGAACCTGGCGGGCCTGAGCGTCCGGCGGCATGTTTTTGTGGATGACGCCTACCCCACCTTCCTGGGCGAGCGCGATGGCGAGCTTGCTTTCAGTGACCGTGTCCATGGCGGCAGACAGCAACGGAATATTGAGAGTGATTTCTGCAGTGAGTTTGGTCGACAGGCTTACTTCGCGTGGCAGCACGTCGGAATAATCCGGCTGCAGGAGTACATCGTCAAACGTCAGGGCTTCCAGGGCAATCCGCATAAGTTACATCCTGTCCGATAAGGGTAAACGGTCAATTGTACGCATTGCTGATTTGCCGGTAAACGGCGATACAACAAATAACCAGGTACGTATACTGTGAAAGTGACCGATCTCCTCGCCACCAGCCCTGCCACAAACGCTATAAGCGTCTCTCAGCTGAACAGACAGGCGAAAATGCTGCTCGAGCAGGGCATGGCGAAGCTCTGGGTGGAAGGCGAAATCTCAAATCTTGCCCGACCGGCGTCCGGACACCTGTATTTCAGTCTTAAGGACGAATCGGCACAGATTCGCTGCGCCTGGTTCCGTCAGCGGCAACGCGGCCCATCGCACAACCTGAAAAACGGTGACCAGATGCTGGCGCTGGGCCGGGTCAGCCTGTATGAGGCCCGCGGCGATTACCAGCTTATCGTTGAGCAGCTCGAAGAGGCCGGCGAAGGCGAACTCCGGCGACGGTTTGAGGAGCTGAAGAAGAAACTCGCGGCAGAGGGCCTGTTTGACGAGAGCCAGAAGCAGGCGATTCCGCGACTGCCGCAAAGAATTGGTGTCGTAACCTCACCCAGCGGCGCGGCAGTCCGGGACATCATTTCGGTTCTGCAGCGTCGTTTTCCGGCAATCCCCGTAATCATTTACCCGACCGCTGTACAGGGTGAATGGGCCCCGAAACAAATAACAGAGGCGCTGGACACGGCGGTCCGGCGGGACGAATGTGATGTCCTGATCATTGCCCGTGGTGGCGGATCACTGGAAGATTTGTGGTCATTTAATGAGGAAATCGTTGCACGGGCGATAGCGGCATGCCCTGTTCCGACCATCAGCGCGATTGGCCACGAAGTGGATTTCACGATTGCAGACCTGGTCGCAGACGTACGCGCCCCGACACCAACGGCTGCCGCCGAACTGGTCGTACCCGACCAGGCGGAATGGCAGCGTCTGCTTGCAGCAAAAGCAACCCGCATTGCCAGTCTTGGCCGACGTTACCTGGAAGATCGCTTCCAGAGTCTCGACTACCTCAGCCGACGGCTGACCCAAAGCAGCCCGGCAACGACAGTTGCCCGGCAAAGCGACTGGCTCAGAAATTTACAGATGATTTTGGCGGGTGTGGTACGACATGACCTGTCCAGCCGCGCCCGCAATCTCGAGGCAGTAAGATCGCGGCTGCTGCAACACTCGCCGGCAATCAAAGTCCAGCAGGCCATCGGCAAAGTTGCGCAATTGCAGCAGCGCCTGCGCGTAGCCGGTTCTGGTGCCCTCGCCAATCGTCGCTCGCAGCTACTGCTCGCCACGCGAGCACTGGACTCTGTCAGCCCGTTGGCGACGCTCGGTCGCGGCTACTCGATCGTCAGTGATGTCTTGAGCGGCAAGATTCTCACCGACGTGAGTGCTGTCAAAGCCGGAATGGAGATTCGCGCACAACTTGCCGTGGGAACGTTTCAGGCAACTGTCCGCAAAACAGAATCCGGTAACCCCGATGCATAAAATAGTCATTTCGATAATGATCGTTCTGCTCGCGTCGCCGACGCACGCGCTGCCGGAACACTCACCGTGGCCCGGTGGTATTGCTGTATTGCGAATTCCGGGCAACGTTCGACCGGAGGTCATCGTCAACCAGCAAGCCGCCCTGCTGGTGCCCGGCGATAACGAATGGATCGCGGTGTTCGGCATACCACTTGATCATGATATTGAAAGTCCGCTCGCAGCGCTGGTGACATTGCCCGGTCACGATGCAGAAGAAATACTGATCGATATTCGGGCAAACAATTACCGCGAACAGCGACTGAATGTCGATCGCAAATATGTCGAACCCGATCCGCAGCAACTTGAGAGAATATTTGCCGAGCGAAAAATAATTGATACGGCACTGACCAATGTGGATCAAATCGAGCTGACGGATGTCAGCCTGCAAGCTCCTGTTACGGGGAAGCGAAGTTCCAGCTTCGGCACGCGACGGTTTTTCAACGACCAACCCCGATCACCACACAAAGGAATGGACATTTCCGCCAGCTCCGGGACGCCGATAGTTGCGCCCATGGCAGGCACGGTCACAGCGACCGGCGACTATTTTTTCAACGGCAATACCGTAATCATCGATCATGGTCAGGGCTTCGTCAGCCTCTATTGTCATTTGAGTGAGATCGATAGTGAAGCAGGTCAACTGGTTGCCGCAGGCGCACCAATCGGCAAAGTTGGCGCGACCGGCAGGGTCACCGGCGCCCATTTGCATTTCGCGACCTACCTGAACGGCATTGCGGTCGACCCGGCATTATTGTTGCTACCCACTGAGTAAGTACCCCCCGGCAAAGCCGGGGCTTCAGATTGTGGGCCGCGCAAAGCAGCTTAACGGGAACGCTGCGCGTAGTAATTTCGCCCGCTGGGCGGGCTCCTACGGGTGCTAGTAAGAATTGCAGGAGCCTGCCGTACGATAGGAGTGATTACTCAATCCTTGTGAAAGTCGCTCGACCGGCACGGGCGAATTTACTGCGCCCAGCGAGCGATTGTCTTGTGGTTTCCTTGGTGCAAAATTTTGCGGCTGCGCTTTGAACTTACTTTGCGATTTCCGCAATTGTCAAACTACGCCTGCCTCTCCGACAAAGCCGGGGGCTCTCCCGTTTTACCAGCGCGCCTAACCGGCGCTCATGAAATATTCGGGCTGCAGGTCGCGAAAAACTCGAAGAAGATGGGACGAAAATCATCCATTTCCACGAGAAATGAATCGTGCCCTTTGATGCAGTCCAGTGGTTTGAATTCCACGTCGCCCACCACCTGTGACAAGCCCTCGGCCAGCTCGCTTTGCTGATGCAACGGAAAAAGAATGTCAGACTTGACGCCAATCACGAGTGCGCGCTTCAGGTTTAGCTTGCCAAAACCGGACTTCAGCGAGCCACCATGCTCGGCCAGATCAAACAGGTCGGACGCGCGTGACAAATACAGGTAGCAATTTGGATCAAAGTTTCCGGTAAATCGATTCGCCCGGGATTCAAGATACGACTCAACTTCGAAATCGATATAGAACGGATTGCCAGCGTGATCTTCGGCTGTGACCCGTTCACGACCGAAGCGTTGCTCCCATTCCTCCGCTGAGCGATAGCTGATCATGCCAAGTTTTCTCGCCAGACGCTGCCCACCTAACGGCTGATCGTCGAAATCGTAATTCCCGCCCAGCCATTTCGGATCCTGGATGATGAGTTCACGTTGCAACGAACGAATCGCGATCGAGAAAGGCAGCGCCCGGGTCGCGGAGGAGACAGAGATCAATCGCTCACTGATCTGCGGATGGCGCACGCAAAAAGCCAGGGCGCTCATGCCACCCATGGAACAGCCGATCGTCGTGTGGATTTTATCCAGCCCCAGGTGCCGGACGACGGCATAACCGCCATCAGCAACATCTTCCAGTGTCAGAACCGGAAAATTCAGCCGGTAAATTTTGCCGTCCGCGGGATCCGTCGATGCGGGTCCGGTTGATCCAAAACAGCTGCCGAGCGAATTGACGCAAATGACGAAGTAATGGTCCGTATCCAGCGGCAGCCCCGAACCGATCATGTCCTCCCACCATCCCGGCGCAGGGTTTTCCGGCGAGGATGCGGCATGTGCAGACGGTGAGAGACCAGTGAACAGCAGCACCGCATTGTCGCCTTTGCCCTGCAGTTCGCCCCATGTTTCATAGGCGATCGTCGGCGAGTCGAGGAAGCCGCCACGATGCATGGGGAATTTTCCCTGGATCTGAAATTTTTGGCTGTTGGTGTCCATGCTGGAATTTTACATGGATTGGCGGGTTATTTGCGTCGCTTGGGTTGGCGATTTTGTGTAGTGCAATAAAGAATCTGTAGGAGCCCGCCGTACGATAGATGTACAACCTCAATTCCGGAGATTCTCGATCTATCGGCACGGGCGACGAACTTTGCGGGGCATGTTGCAAACATGCCCCGCAAAGTTTGCAAAAGATCAACCCGGCACACCCGCACGAATAGAACACCTGCTAAGTGACAGAAGATCTCAAATATTGAGGCCGGATCGCCCGCTGGGGCGGGCTCCTACGATCCGTTTCTACAATTAATTGGTTTTGGGTCAGGCGGGTTGGCTACAATTTTTGAGTGCGCATCGATTGGCATTGGATGAGGTTTTATTTGCGGACGTGTTTCATCAGGCGTTTGCGTTTGCGTTCCTGGCGGGGGGTTAGTTTGTTGCGTTTGCCTTTGTAGGGGTTGTCGCTGGTTTTGAAGGCCAGGCGGACTGGCGTGCCCTGCAGTTTGAATGCTTTGCGAAAGCGGTTTATCAGATAACGTCGGTAGGCTTCCGGCAATTTCTCGGTCTGGTTGCCATGGATGACAATTACCGGCGGATTTCGCCCGCCCTGGTGGGCGTAGCGCAAACGGATTCGCCGGCCACGAACCAGCGGCGGCGCGTGCGCCGTTACCGCGCGCTCCAGTTCCCTGTTGAGATCGGTTGTAGACATATCGCGGGTTGCGGCGCGATACGCACGCTCAACGGCCGGTAGCAGATCGCCAACCGCAGTGCCGTGCAATGCAGATATTGTCATACGCTCGGCGAAATCGAGGAATGGCAGCCGCCGGTCCAGTTCGCTCTTTACGTGCCGTCTTTGGTCATTGGTCAGGCCATCCCACTTGTTGGTCACCACAACCAGGGCCCGACCACGTTCGACCGTGAGGCCCATCAGGCTGACATCCTGTTCCGTTACGCCTTCATGCGCGTCGAGCAGCGCAATGACAACCTGGGCGCGTTCCATGGCTTGCAACGCTTTAATGATGCTGAATTTTTCGATCACTTCGTGCACTTTCGACTTGCGGCGTACTCCGGCAGTATCAATCAGGAGATATTTCTTGTCGTCGCGCTCGAATGGCACCGCAACGCTGTCCCTGGTCGTGCCTGGCTGATCGAAGACCACGAGGCGATCCTCGCCAATCAGGCGATTGATTAATGTCGACTTGCCGACATTTGGCCTGCCGATAACGGCGATTCTTAACGGTTTGTCTTCATCCTCTTCTTCCACCGCATCGCTTTGTGCATTCGCCGCAACAAATGGCGCCAGGACCTCATCCATGAGCGCGTTAATGCGATCACCATGCGCTGCAGAGATTGCCACCGGTTCGCCGATCCCGAGGCTGTGGAATTCGCCGGAGGCGATATCCGCGTCGAGGCCCTCGGCTTTGTTCACCGCCAGCCAGGTGCTTTTGGCGTGTTTTCGCGCCAGTTCGGCGACGTGCTCGTCTGCAGAGGTCAGGCCACTACGGCCGTCAACCATGACGATGGCAACATCAGCTTCCTGCAAGGCGCGCACGGTCTGTTCGACCATGAGTTCGTAGATGCCAACTTCACCACCCGCAACGCCGCCAGTATCGATAACGAGGTATGGAACTGGTCCCAGTTTGCCGAATCCGTACTGGCGATCGCGGGTAAGGCCCGGATAGTCCGCGACCAGTGCGTCGCGGGATCGGGTCAGGCGATTAAATAAAGTCGACTTGCCGACATTTGGACGACCAATGAGTGCAATAACGGGAAGCATGTCTGCAAGGCACCCTGGTTAATCCGTCTCAGTCTCAGCTCCAGCCTCGTCGTCGGCGATTTCAGGCGCATCGCCTTTGCTGGCGGGTTCCGGCACCACGAATGCCGTCAGAATACCGCTCTCGCTCTGCACGAACAGCTTGCCGCTTGCCACAACCGGTGCACCGGCGATCATGCCCTTGCCAACACGAACACGTGCCAGCGGCCGGCCATCCGTATTGGCGAAAAAATGCACATAACCCTCAAAATCACCAACAACAACGGCCGTGTTGTAAACCACAGGCGCCGTCGGATCGCGCCGTAACAGTGTTTCATGGCGCCAGACATCACTGCCATTGCGTCGTAGCAACGCGATTATCTCGCCCTGATCGCCAACTACGTACAAATTGTCCCAATCCGCCGCCACGCCGGCATAGGTCGACAACTCCCGCCCCCAGAGTACTTGCCCGGATTCGGCTGCCAGCGCCACGACGCGGCCCTGATAGCCGGCGGCATAGATATCCTGGCCAACAACCGCCATCGAACCATCCACGTCAGAAAGACGTTCCAGATCCGAGCGTCCGCTGGTTGAGGTAATGATCGCCTCCCACTGCTGGGTGCCATCGGCCAGGCTCGAGGCGATAAGGCGACCATTGTCAAAACCGGCAATTACGGTCGTGCCGGAAATAACCGGCGCGGAAGATCCGCGCAAAGTCAGGGCCGGCAGACTTTGCTCGGTACCCCATCTCTCCACACCGTCGAACGCAGAAAAAACGCGCAATCTGCCATCGATGGTATAAACGACAATGACGCCATCCTTGATGAGCGGTGGGGCAAGCGACTCACCGACAAGATCCACACGCCAGACCTCGCTGCCATCGTCAGCTTTCAATACGACCATTTCGCCGTTACGGCCGGTGACCGCGACGACGCCATCACCCACGCCCGGCCCCGCAGTCAAAGTAATCTTAAGATCGGTTCGCCAGAACTGCTTGCCATTCTCCGGGTTGAACGCGGTGACCTTGCCATCGAAACTGGCAGCGTAGAGTCGATTGCCATCGCTCGCCGGACTCAGGCCGACACGCAGAAATTCCGAGCCGCCGCCCAGCTTCTCGGACCAGATTTTTTTGACTTTGAGCGTTTGCTCGAATTTGAGCAATTTTACGGGTTCGAGTTCCTCGTCATCACTATCGCCGCCGAAAATACTGCAGCCTGAAATGGTGAACAAAGCCAGTACGATCACGACAGCACGCCGAAGCTGCCGGCATCGTGTACCTCGCTGCGACGCATTCGCTGTCATTGCGCGGCCTCGTCTCCGTTCTCGTCTTGCGGTTCATCGGCCTGCTTATCTTCAGCAGCTTCTGTTGTCTCGCTTGCATCGACGGCGGCGATCTCTGTGTCGACCTCTGTTTCATTGCTCGCCGCACCGGCGCCAATGTCCGGCAGATCATTGAGCTTCAGTTGAATCAGGCTGTTATCCACTGTGCGTACCGCAGGATCGTCAGCCAGGGCAACTCTATAAGCTGCCTGTGCATCCGCATACAATTCGAGCACCGTATAGGCATCACCAAGCACCTCATTGTAGCGTGCCGCAAAAGCGTGTTCGCCCGGGTCTTTCAACAGCTCAACGACCTCTTCAGCCTTGTTTTGGTAAAGCAATACTTTTGCCAGCCGCAAACGACCGACAAGTTTGATTTCACTGTCACCAGCAGACTCGACCAAAACGCGCAATACATCCGCCGCATCCTGATCACGCCCCTTGTCCATGTACAGCCGTGCCATCGCAAGACGGGATTGCGCTGCATAGGTTGTGCCCGCATGATTTTCGAACAAATCGGTTGCGGCTACACCTGCAGCGTCGAGATCGCCATCACCGGTCGCGGACATTACGTCTTCATAGAGCGCCGAAGCTGCTATTTCTGCTTCTGCAATTCCGCCGCGCCATTGATTCCAGCCAACCAGCATTGCGACACCAAGGACGATACCGCCGATTACATAACGGCCGTTTTCCGACCACCAGACACGCATCGCATCCAGTTGTTCTTTTTCCGAAAGATCTTCCACAAGGTTTGCCTTTTCGTATGTTGCAAATTAATTAACAGGAGCCACGCTGGCTCCTTGCAAGTATGACCCGGACCAACAGGCTCCTGGCACACTGGTATTTATCTTGTCAGTCGCTCGCTGATCGTCTCCAGCAGATCACGCAGCGGCACATTCATCTGCTCCTCATTCGTGCGCAAAGGTTTCAACCCGGCTTCATTTCGCGCCACTTCCTCGTCTCCCAGGATGACGGCATAATCAGCACCGCATTTGTCTGCACGCTTCAGTTGCGACTTGAAGCTGCCGCCGCCGAGGTTCAATTCGACCCGCAGCGCGCCAGTCCCGTCGCGCAACGATTCCGCCACTGCAAAGCCCCGGGCAAGCGCACTGTCGCCAACGGCAACGATATAGACTTGCGGTGCCACCACACTTTTTTCTCCGCCACAAGCCTCGTACAGGGCAACCAGGCGCTCGATGCCCATGGCCCAGCCAATCGCTGGAGTGGCGCGCCCGCCCAGTTTCTCCACCAGGCCATCATAACGACCGCCGGAACAAACCGCTCCCTGCGAGCCAAGCGCATCCGTTACCCACTCAAATACGGTGAGGTTGTAATAGTCCAGCCCACGTACCAGGCGCGGATTAACCGTGTAAGACACTTCTGCGGCGTCCAGCAGAGCCCTCAGACCCGCAAAATGCGCTAAAGAGTCCGCATCCAGGTAGTCGAGCATCACCGGCGCGGCTTCAATAAGCCCCTGCATTGCAGGGTTTTTGCTGTCCAGAATACGCAGCGGGTTTTTCCCGAGGCGGCGAATACTATCCTCATCCAGTCCGCTTTTCACTGTCGAAAAGTAATTAAGCAGCGCTGCACGATAGCTGACCCGGCTATCCGGGGTGCCCAGCGAGTTAATTTCAAGTGTCAGGCGCGTCAATCCGAGCCGTCGCCACAGGCGCGCGCACATGATGATCAACTCCGCATCGACGTCCGGGCCGGGAAATCCCATTGCCTCGACGTCAAACTGGTGAAACTGGCGATAGCGACCTTTTTGCGGCTTTTCGTAGCGAAACATCGGGCCTGAGGTCCACAATTTCTGTCGCTGGTTATGCAACAGGCCATTGGTAATGCCGGCACGAACCATGCTCGCCGTCGCTTCCGGTCGCAGCGTCAGGCTCTCTTCATTACGGTCCAGAAAGGTGTACATCTCCTTCGTAACGATATCCGTCTCGTCGCCGATGGAGCGGCGAAAAAGTTCTGTGTACTCGAGTAACGGCAATCTTATTTCCTTATAGCCATAAGATTGCACCACTTCACGCACGACCGACTCGAGCGCGCGCCAGGTCGCGGAGTCCTTGGGAAGAATGTCGTTCATGCCACGAACGGCTTTAGGCTTCACCGCATATCCCTCATGCGCCGATCGAGGTCGGGCTGCAAATTATAAATTTCAGGGAACATGCTACGGTCGGTTTATCGTTAACCTGGCCAGACGTCCGCTGCGAGCGGAGTCGGGAATATTGTAGTCGCGACCCTCCACCGTAATGCTGACATTCGCACTATTACCCAGCACGATCCTGAGCGGCGCGTCACCACCGAGTTGCACCACGCGACCTGCTGATCCCAGGTCATAAAACAGCCTCCGGCCAGATGCATCCGAAACCTCGGTCCAGCAGTCGCCTGTATAGGTAAGTGCCACCCGGACCTGCGGCAACGAACTCGGCGCGCTACTAATTGGTTCCTGCACGGTAGCGATCGGTTCAGCCGGACCGATCTCGTCCTGTGCCGATGACGACACGTCTTGTGCCGGTTCGTCTGTCGATGTGCTGTCCGGCAACTCAGCGCCAGCAGTGTCGGCCTGGTCGTTTGCAACCGGCGCGACATCATCGACATTGTCTGATGCGAATGGCGCAAGGATTGCAGGCTCCACCTGCACACTACTGGTATCCACCGGCTCGCGCGTGAACCACCAGTAGGCGGTGGCGGCGACAATCAGGAGCACGACGATCGCGACCAGCCACGGGCCCGGTGATATTTCACGCGGGACCTTGCGCCTGGGCCCGACCACCGGGGGTGCGCCGGCCGAGCGTTCCAATTGATAATAATCGGCCAACAAGTCGTCTGTATCCACACCAACCAGCTCTGCATATTTGCGCATGTGGCCTTTCGCAAAAACCGGTGCCCCCAGGGCAGAGAAATTATTTTCCTCGAGCGCACGAATTTTGGGCTCATCCAGGTGCAATTCTTTGGCGATATCTCTTATCGAGATATTGTTCTCGCGCCGTGCCGCCCGCAGTCGCTCGCCACAGACAGGCCCTGTCGGCGCATCTTCCTGGTTGTCAGTAGAGGTCTCGTTCATCGCCAAGCAGCCCTTCTATGGCCTGAGCGCCATTAATTGTGTCGCTTCCGCCGAGTCCGGGAAATCTGTGAATATCAGGCTCTTGTAGTCATTTGCAGCGCGTTCATCGTCCAGCGCGGTTTCAATCTGGTAGCCGAGATAAAGAACTGCGGCAGATGCCTTGTTGGTCACCAAAAATCGCTGCAGGAACGCGCGCGCCTTGAGATCATCGCCAATCACATGCATCAACGCCGACAGCTGAATCAGCGCCTCGCCATAAGTCGGCTTGAGCAGCAACGCGTCGCGAAAATATTTCTCGGCCAGCGCGTAGTCAGGTTTTTGCCCCATGCACACGCCAGCATTGGTCATCATGACTTCAGCATTGTCGTTTTCACGGTTTTTTATTGCTCTGTCAAAATGTTTGCTTGCCGCGTCGAAATCCCTCTCCTGACATAGAAAAACCGCGTAAGCGTTGAGTGCGTGAATATTATTCGGCTCAAAACGCACGGCCTTGTCGAACGCGGCAATTGCCAGGCGTTTATTGTCAAGCTGCACCATGGTCATCGCCAGCAATGAGTAAGCGTCAGCGTATCTCGGATCAAATTCTATCGCGGTCTCCAACCGCTGTCGCGCCAACGAAAAATTACCTTTGCGAAAGTACTGTGCGCCGAGCTGATAGTTCTGCTCTGCAGCATCATCACTGGGTTTCCGTATACTGCTTCCCGTGTCTGTAGTAATACAACCGAACAACATGCTGCTGGCCATGCAGCCAAGCAGAAAGTTCATTCTGGAATTCACGCCGTTGCCGTCCTTTTTCGTTTTTCGCTCAACCGAACCCGTACCCTGTCGCGTACCTTACCAGCCAGCTGGCCACAGGCGGCATCTATATCATCACCGCGTGTCTTGCGGGTCGTTGCTATCAGGCCCTGTTCCCGGAGACGATTTTGAAAACTCGCGATAGTCGTAGTCCGCGAGCGCTGGAATTCGTTGCCTGCGAACGAATTAAACGGAATCAGGTTCACTTTAGCGGGATGACCATGGAGTAGCGCGACCAGTTCATCTGCGTGCTGCGACGAATCATTGACGTCTCGCAGCATGACATACTCAAACGTAATGAAACGATTAGCGCGTTTCGCCGCATATCGCCAACAGGCTTCCAGCAATTCATTAATCGGATGCATGCGATTTATCGGTACGAGCCTGTCTCTGAGTTCATCGTTTGGCGCGTGCAGCGATACGGCCAGCGACACATTTTGCGCGTCACCGAGTTTTTCAATGTTCGGCACAACACCGGACGTGCTAACAGTGATGCGCCGTCGCGATAAACCGTAAGCGAAATCGGACAACAACAACTCAAGCGCTTGCAAAAGATTGCGAAAGTTGGCCAGTGGTTCACCCATTCCCATAAAGACGACATTCGTCACTGCAGGCTTGCCGTTGGGACGAGCCGGCAGGTGGCGATTGGCGTGCGTCACCTGACCAATAATCTCGTTGACGTTCAGATTGCGGTTAAAACCTTGCGCGCCAGTGGCACAAAATGCGCAATCCAGCGCGCAGCCAACCTGTGAGGAGATACACAACGTGCCACGTTTTGGCTCGGGAATGAACACGGTTTCCACCGCCTGGCCTGCACCGGATTCAAACAACCATTTGACGGTGCCATCTGCCGAGCGTTGTTCAGAAATCACTTCCGGCAATTTAATCGCTGCCACCTCTGCAAGCTGCTCTCGCAGGTTCTTTGACAGGTCCGTCATTTCATCAAATGCATCAACATTACGCTGGTGAATCCACTGCAATATTTGCCGGGCACGAAAAGGCTTTTCACCGAGGCCCGCAAAAAACTCTTTGAGAGCAGTTTCGGACTGCCCAAGCAGGTTTACCCTGGCATCAGGGTTGTCCTGCGGACTCGATTTTTCGGATTCGTCAGTCATTGAATCTATCGCGTTCGCGGACAAGTTCCATCATCGCCAAAGAAGTATGCAATTTCCTCTGCCGCAGTTTCTGTTGCGTCCGAGCCATGCACAATATTTTCTTCGATACTTTCGGCAAAGTCGGCACGCACGGTGCCGGGATCCGCATCGGCAGGATTCGTCGCACCCATTATCTCGCGATTCTTGCTAATTGCGTCTTCACCCTCGAGGGCCTGGACCATCACGGGACCGGAAGTCATGTAACTGACCAGGTCATTATAAAACGGACGCTCACTGTGTACGGCATAAAATCCTTCCGCCTGGCTTTTCGACAGCCGCAGCATGCGGGCGGCAACAATTTGCAGGCCTGCCTTCTCAAAGCGCGAGGTTATTTCGCCGATCAAATTTTTCTGGACGCCATCAGGTTTAATGATGGAGAGCGTCTGCTCGACGGACATCTGGGTCTTCCTTATCTTTGTGGTGGTTTCAAAAAAGCCGGCATCAGGACAGCCGGCCATGCGTAAACCCTCAATTTTACTTGGAAAAATGGGTTCAGGCAATGAATGTGAGGTGCCCTTTGTGCAGCGCATGCAGGATTTAACGGGGCTCTGTCAGGCCCTCAGACGCTGAAACTTTCGCCGCAGCCACATTCACCGGCGACGTTTGGGTTGCGGAAGCGAAATGCTTCATTCAGACCTTCCTTGATGAAGTCGACCTCCGTGCCATCGATGAGCGCAAGGCTGTCTTCGTCTACCACGATTTTGACACCGCGGTCCTCGAAAATGACGTCAGCCTCGTTGACTTCATCTGCATAATTAATGACATAGGCGTAGCCGTTGCAGCCGGTTTTCTTAATACCAACGCGCAAGCCAATGCCGCTGCCCCTGGCCTCGAGATGGGTTCTAACCCGCTCAGCGGCGGGTTCTGTCAATGATATAGCCATTTTCGTTCAATTCCTGGTCAGTCCTGGGCCACGAGCAATTTCAGCGCGTCCTCAAGTAACAGTATACGGCCGGTTTTCTCTACAGGTACAGACAGCTGTCGCATTATTTCCGCTAACGGAAAATCTGCCAGAGCTGCTGCCGGCTTCGACTCCTGCCGTTCACACAGCCATTCCGCCGCCGCGATGAGGTGCGGACAACCCCAGACTCGGAAACGCATCTCAATGACGATTGCGCCTTCGATGCCGACCGTTAGCGCGATTTTGGCGCCCTGGACGGACTCGGCGACTGCAGAATCTCGCACCTGCGCATAATCGCGGCTCAGGTCACCCGCATGTGAGGTGTGGCTGAAATATTCACGAACGATCTTGTTGTAGGGTTCGATCGGCGACATTTCAAGGGCTGACCGCAACAATTGGTGCAATTGAGCGCAAATGCTGCACGGCACATTGATACTGCTGCAGCGCAAAATCGATGTCCGCGGGACGGGTCATACGGCCGAAACTGAAGCGCACGGCGCTTTGTGCCAGGGAATCGTCCAGGCCATGCGCCCGCAGCACAGCGGAGGACTCGCCGCTGCTCGAATTACAGGCCGAACCACTCGCGACACACACCGGTTCCAGGCCCAGCAGCAGGCTCTCGCCCTCAACACCCGCGGCGCTGACGTTGAGGATGCCGGGGTAGGTATCCTGCGCCGCGCCGTTACGCCGCAAATCAGGGATGCCGGCAAGACCACGCATAAGCTGCTCACATAATACAGTGACATGTGCCAGATCTTCCTGCATTTGCGCGGCGGCAATTGCAGCTGCCACACCGGCACCCTCGATGAGGTGCACCGGCAACGTTCCAGGCCGCAAGCCGTGCTCCTGGCCACCGCCAAAAGTCAGTGGCTCTACATGGCAGCCTGGTCGTGCAGCGATATATAGCGCGCCGATGCCTTGTGGCCCATAGAATTTGTGCGCTGTTAATGACAGCAGGTCGACCGGTAAATCGCTGAGCACCAGTGGCAGTTTGCCGACGGATTGTGCCGCATCCGTGTGAAACAAGACATTGCGCTCGCGGCAGATCTCACCCAACTGTCCAATATCCTGAATCACGCCGGTTTCGTTGTTAACGTGCATGACCGACACAAGCTGGGTGTCTTGCCGAATCGCCGCCTGCAGAATCTCCGCTGACAACAATCCGCCGGCATCCGGTCGCAGCCAGGTTACTTCGAATCCTTCTTTTTCCAGTGCCGCAAAAGGTGCAGTGACGGCCTTGTGCTCGGTCAGCATGGTGACCAGGTGCCTGCCCTGGTGCGCCCGAAACCTGGCAGCACCAAGTATCGCCAGGTTGTTCGCCTCCGTGGCTCCGGAGGTCCATATGAGGTGGTTTGGATCCGCACCGAGCAGGTCGGCCAGCCGCGCACGCGCCCGGGTCACGAGCTCGGCAGATGCCCTGCCAGCGATGTGTATTGAAGACGGATTCGCGAATGTGCCGCCCTCTGCAAGACAGGCCTGCATGGCCTCGGCAACGCGGCGATCAAGTGGCGTCGTTGCCGCATAGTCCAGGTATACAGGATCGCTTTTCACTTGCCCGACCGGTCCGGCTTCGCCGGGTCCAAAGCCCTCAGCATCCCGCGCAGAATATTGATCTCGTTTTTGTCAGGCTCCGCCTTGACCAACAGACGTCGTAGCCTGCGCATGAGCAAGCGCGGCTTGTCCGGATCGAGGAAGCCGCTGGTGCGCAAAACCTGCTCGAGATGCTCGTAGAAAAACTCCAGTTCCGCGGCTGTTGCCGGTGGCGATTCCGGCTCCCGCTGCGGTTCCGGTGTCTGCATTCCGGCAAGACGTATTTCATAAGTGAGAATCTGCACTGCCATGGCAAGGTTGAGGGAGCTGAAGACCGGATCGGTCGGAATGCTGAGCAGCGTATTGCAAAGATCAAGATGCTCATTGGTCAGGCCGGACTTCTCCGGCCCGAAGACTGCAGCTACCGTGTTGTTGGCGCTTTGTGCTGCCAGCCGTGCCGCGCATTCTCTCGGCGCCATGCCTGGCCAGTCGATCGACCTGGAACGCGCACTGGCGCCGGCAACGAACGTGCACTCGCTTATGGCCTCTTCGAGCGTAGTGACCACACGGGCAGCATCGAGAACGTCCTCTGCTCCGGATGCGCGCGCGTTGGCCTCGTCGTGCGGAAAAAATCGTGGCTGCACCAGCATCAGCTCTGACAGACCCATATTTTTCATGGCGCGCGCCACGGCACCAATATTTCCCGGATGTGTCGTGCCGACAAGAATGATACGAATTGTCACTGGATTTGCAGTCCTGCTGTGCAAAGGTCTGGTATTCTACCGCCCCTTGGCGGATTGGTCCGGGCCTTTGGCTGATTAATCCGACATTGTTCCTTTTCAATTCAGCGCAACGGAATCATCGCATGCACGCATTATTGAATGTGGCAATCATGGCTGCCCAACGTGGAGGAGACACTCTCATCCGCAACCTCAACAAACTCGACAAGCTGAAAGTCGAGCAAAAAGGCCGCAACGATTTCGTCAGCGAAGCTGACCACATTGCAGAAAAAGCGGTTATCGACACGATCGGCAAGCATTACCCGGACCACGCCATTCTTGCCGAAGAATCAGGCCGACATGGTGAGTCTGAATACCTATGGATCATCGATCCACTCGATGGCACAACCAATTACCTGCACGGCTTTCCGGTTTTCGCCGTCTCGGTTGGATTGACGCACAAGGGTCGCCTGGAACACGGCGCCGTTTATGACCCCATGCGCCAGGAACTGTTTAGCGCATCGCGTGGCCAGGGCGCACAGCTCAACGGTCGAAAAATCCGCGTCACCGGCCGAAGTGATCTCGAACGGGCGCTGCTTGGCACCGGGTTTCCGTATCGCGACTCGAATTTGTCGCTTGAGCCCTACCTCAACATGCTGGTCAATGCGATCAAGCAAACGGCTGGCATAAGGCGTGCCGGTTCAGCTGCACTCGATCTTTGCTACGTCGCCGCCGGACGCCTCGACGCATACTGGGAAACCGGCCTGAGCACATGGGATATCGCGGCCGGCGCGCTGATAATTCGCGAGGCCGGCGGCATCATTACCGGTCTGGATGGCAGTGAGGATTTTCTCGAGACCGGCCACCTGCTCACCGGCACGCCCAGAATCTATCGCGAACTGGCGAAACTTTTTGGCCCGGATATCAAGAAAATGTTCACCGACAAAGCGTAGGAGCCCGTCCAACGGGCGACAAACGCACCCGCTCAAAAATAACGCGCATGACTTACGCGACCCAACCCGGCACACCCGCTCAAAGGTCACGCTCATGATTTACGTGAGCCGATTATTTGTGCCACAAAAAAGATTATCGAACTCGCCCGTACCGATAGAACGTAAACCTCTGGATTTAAGAAAACGCAACGATCGTACGGCGGGCTCCTACAGTTTTTTATTAAACCGTGCCAGAATTGGCTACGGCAAATCGTCAATCAAATCCGGGTCAACTTCCGCTGGTATCAAATCCTTTGCACTGACATCGAGCATCAGCGCTGTTGCACTCGCGGTCCAGATCGACGAATAAGTACCGACGACGATGCCGACGATCAGCGCAATTGAGAACGGCCGTACCGTCTCGCCACCCAGCAGCAACAGTGCAACCAGTACGACTAGTGTCGTGACACCTGTAATGATCGTGCGCGCCAGCATTTCGTTGATCGAAATGTTCATCGCCTCTTCCGCTGACGCACCGCGCAGCCCAATGAAATTCTCCCTGATCCGATCGAACGCAACCACGGTATCGTTGAGCGAATAGCCAATGACCGCCAACACGGCCGCGACTACGGTCAAATCAAAGGTGATACCGAATACGGAAAAGAATCCGACCGTCACAATAACGTCGTGCGCCAGTGCGGCCACGGCGCCGGCCGCGAACTTCCATTGAAAGCGGAACATCACGTAAGCGAAGATCATCAGCAAGGCAAAAATCATTGCCAGGCCACCTTGCTCCGTCAATTCCTCGCCAACCTGAGAACTGACGATGGCGACCCGATGAATGCCGACCTGCGGGTTATCCGCTGCCAGAATGCTGCGAATAGAATCGCGGATAGCGTCAGCATCTTCACTCGGTTGTGGCGGCAGGCGAATTTGCACATCGGTTAGTGGACCAAACGTGTTTATCTGCATATTGGCGAAACCAGCATCGCCGAGGATCTGCCGGATTTGGCCGATGTCAGCGGCCTGCGGATAACCAACCTCAAGTAACACACCACCGGTAAAATCGATACCAAAATTAAGGCCGCGGGTTGACAGTGACACGATCGAAATAACCACTACCAGCAGAGAAAGACTCACTGCGATGACACGCCGTTTGCGGCTGAGGAAATCGATATTGGTTTTATGTTTAATAAATTGCATCGGCAGTCCGTCAGATTGGCAATGATTTAAGCTTGCGGCCGCCAAACACCAGGTTGACGACCGTTCGGGTGCCAACGATGGCTGTGAAGAGTGACGTTATGATTCCGAGTGACAGGGTAATCGCGAATCCTTTGACCGGACCGGTACCGAACGCGAACAACACGACCGCAGCAATCAATGTAGTAACGTTGGCATCCACGATCGATGACAGCGCCTTCTCGTAACCGGAGTTAATACTTGCCTGGATCGAATTTCCAGCCGCAAGTTCCTCCCGGATTCTTTCGAAAATAAGTACGTTGGCATCAACCGCCATACCAACAGTCAATACGATTCCGGCAATACCAGGCAACGTTAAAGATGCCTGCAGCAATGACAGCAGTGCAACGATGAAAACAAGATTTGAAAAGAGCGCAAGATTCGCAATCATGCCAAAGGCGCGGTAGTACAGCGCCATAAAGACAACAACCGCCAGAAAACCGATTTTAACCGCATTGAATCCACGTTCGATATTCTGCTTACCGGTTGTCGGCCCGATCGTACGTTCTTCAACTTTATACACCGGGGCCGCCAGCGCGCCAGCTCGCAGCAGCAACGCAAGATCATGCGCCTCGACTGGCGTCAGCCCGGTGGTCCGAAAACTGTTCTTGAAGACACCACGAATGGTTGCGGTGTTGATGATTTCCTCAGTCTTGATCGTTCGATGCTCAAACGTACCATCAGGCAATTGCGTCGATTCACGCCGTGTTTCGATAAACACGGTCGCCATTGGTTTGTTGAGGTTCGCCTGCGTGTTCTTCAACATGCTCGCCCCACCGACGGCATCGAGGGTGATAAATACGGCGGGCTGGCCTTCACTGAAACCGGACGATGCATCGACAATCTGATCACCTGAGGCGATAACTTCACGTTTCAACCGCTGCGATGCAATGCCCGGGCGTCCCCGGTACAGCCGCGAGCCCGGGCTGTCGCCGGCCGTATCGACCATGCGAAACTCAAGTGTTGCGGTAGCAGTAAGCAGTTCATTCAGCTGGTTTGGATCCTGCACACCTGGCAGCTGCACGACGATTCGATTGACACCCTGTCGTTGCACCAGCGGTTCGGCAACACCCAGTTGATCGACACGACTTCTGAGCGTGGTTATGTTCTGCTCAATGGCAAAATCCTGGCGCGCACGAATCTGCGCCTCGCTCATTGATACTCGTAGTGAGCTGCCATCGGCGCCATCCAGGATGATTAGCCCGGAATCGGCGTTATTAATAATCTCCCGGGCTGTCTCCATGTCTGCAGCATTTTTCAGACGCACGATCACAACCGTCCCGTCGACCTGTGCCCGGGTAAGTAGCCCGGCATCCCGAAGCAGTTCATTAAAGTCCTGCTCATAGGTTTGCAAACGGCTTTCAATAGCTGTTTCCATATCCACTTCCAGCAGGAAGTAGACACCACCGCGCAAATCCAGACCGAGGCTCATGGGACTCAAGCCGATGTTACGCACCCACGCCGGCAAGTTTGGCGCCAGTGTTATCGCGACATTGGAATCGCTGGCAAATCGGTCGCGCAATAACTCACCCGCAGCAGTCTGTGCTTCGACAGTATTGAATGTAACGACAATGCGCCCATCCTGAAGATAGGCGGCATGCGGTGTAATGTCACTGCTTTCCAGAACCTCAACGACGCGCTCAACCCGATCTGCAGTAAATTGCTTGCCGTCGATTTCAGCAAGTTGTACGGCATTGATACTGCCGTAGATATTGGGCAACGCGAGCAACAGGCCCAGCATCGCGATGCCAAGCACCAGCATGTTCAACCATGTTGGGTAACGATTCATAAGCCAGGGGTTATTCAGGCGGCGTCAATGGTGCCTTTCGGCACGATTGCGGACACGGTCGATTTCTGGACCTTGATTTCCACGTTGTCAGCAATTTTCAGCGTCGCGTAATGATCCGTAACTGCTGTCACCTTGCCAAGAATACCGCCGGCGGTCAGCACCTCATCACCGGTTGCAAGTGCACCGATGAGTGCGGTATGCGCTTTTTGCTTTTTTTGCTGTGGACGGATTAACAGAAAATAGAAAGCCGCAAATATGACAATCATCGGCAGGAAGAAACCAAACGAATCACCCTGAGTTGCGTCCTGCGCATGGGCCGGACTAATTAAAAAATCCATAATTATTTTTTCATTCTCGTTGTGTATTGACGCTCTAAAGTCGCTTCTGACCAGAGCTGCAAAAATGGCGCGCTATTATGGCACACGTTCGGGGGACATTGGGATGGTTAATGGACAATCGACTATATGAAAGATTTGTAGGAGCCCGCCCAGCGGGCGATAGAAGCCGGGTGTCCACTTCTAAGCTTGATCGCCCGCTGGGCGGGCTCCTACCACAATTGTTAATTACCAACATCACCCTTCGCGTATGTCGCCTGAATACCCCGCACGTAATCGTCAATTGTCCCGTTCTCAATCGCCGCCCGAAGATCTTTCATAAGCTTTTGATAATAATGAAGATTATGAATCGTTCCCAGCCGCCCGCCGAGCATTTCCGAGCACTTTTCGAGGTGCCTGAGGTAGGCCAGGCTGTATTTCCGGCAGGTATAGCAGTTGCAGTCCGGATCCAGCGGGCCGGTATCATCGGCGTAGCGCGCATTGCGAATCCTGACCACCCCGCGTGAAGTGAACAAATGCCCGTTGCGGGCATGCCGGGTTGGTATGACACAATCGAACATATCGACGCCGCGATTGACTGCCGCGACAATATCGACCGGTGTACCAACGCCCATCAGGTAGCGTGGCTGTGCCGCCGGCATTTTCGGTAGCAGCGCATCCAGTACCGCCAGGCGTTCTTCTTCCGGCTCGCCGACGGCAAGACCGCCGATGGCATAGCCCTCGAAACCGATGTCACTCAGCGCCTGTAGCGACTCAAGGCGCAGATCATCGTAGACGCCGCCCTGCACGATGCCAAAAATCGCTTCACCGCGGCCCGGGTCGCGTTCTTTCAGGAGATCGAAATGCGCCCGACTGCGCGCGGCCCACCGAAGTGACAACTGCATGGAGTCGCGCGCTTCGATCTCACTGGCAGGATAGGGCGTACATTCGTCGAAAATCATGGTTACATCGGCATTGAGGTCATGCTGCACCTCCATGGACTTTTCGGGCGTGAGAAAAACCTCATCACCATTGATCGGCGAACGAAAACTGACGCCCTCTTCGCTCAGCTTGCGCATCGCTGCCAGCGAGAATACCTGGAAGCCACCGGAATCCGTCAGAATTGGCCCATTCCAGTTCATGAACTCATGCAAACCACCGTGCTTTCGAACAATACCTGTACCTGGCCGCAACATCAGGTGAAAGGTGTTGCCGAGGATTATTTCCGCACCGCTTTCCCTGACTTCTTCAGGTGTAACACTCTTGACCGTGCCGTAGGTTCCCACCGGCATGAAGGCGGGTGTTTGCACAACACCGCGACGAAATATCAGTTCGCCCGTGCGTGCAGCAGCACCAGTATGCAGGATGCTGAATTTCATTTTGACGGTGGCAGTATCAACATCGCGTCACCATAACTGAAAAAGCGGTATCGCTGCGCGACGGCATGACGATAGGCATCCAGCATGCGTTCACGGCCGGCGAAAGCTGCCACGAGCATCAGCAACGATGACTGGGGCAGGTGAAAGTTGGTCAACATGGCATCAACCGACCTGAATTGGTATCCCGGCAGAATGAACAGATCAGTTTCGCCGGAGAAAGGCTGGATGTCGCCGTACGCAGATGCGGCTTCCAGGGCCCTTACCGACGTTGTCCCGACGGCGATAACCCGACCTCCCGCAGCCTGCGTTTCGCGAACAGCCACGCAAACATCTTCGCCGACTTGCGCTCGCTCCTTGTGCAGACGATTCGCCTCGACATGTTCTTCGCGTAACGACTGAAAAGTCCCCGCACCCACGTGCAACGTAACGAAGGCATGGCGGACACCGCTTGCCGCAGTTTCCTCCAGCATCTGCTCATCAAAATGCAGACCTGCAGTGGGCGCAGCGACTGCGCCCGGCGAGCGCGCATAAACAGTCTGGTAACGCTCGCTGTCCGCCAACTCGGCGTGACGATCAAGATACGGTGGCAGTGGCACTTCGCCATATTGCTGTAGAAAAGACGCAAGGGGCACGGAGAACTGCAAGGTAAACAGGTCGCTATCCCGACCAAGCACCGTCGCCGTGCAGTCGCCCGCAAGCCCGATCGTCGTACCAGGTCGCGGCGACTTGCTGGCACGAATCAACGCCAGTGCTGCATTATCCGGGAGCATGCGCTCGATCAGAATTTCAACTCGCCCGCCGGAATCTTTACGACCGTGCAAACGTGCACGAATGACGCGCGTGTCGTTAAACACCAGCAAATCGCCTGCTCGCAGGTAGCGGGACAATGCCGCGAACTGGCTGTCGGTAAATGCAGATTCGCGCCGGGCAGCAACGACCAGCAGACGGCTGGCACGGCGCTCGGCGACCGGATATTTAGCGATCAGCTCTGGGGGCAGCTCGTAATCGAAGTCACTTAATTGCATGGGCGCGCATGGTAGCAGGCCGCACGCGCGCAGATTTGCTTCAGGAAGAAACCAAACCTGCTTATTCAGTTATGCGCTGCCGCAAGATTATTTTTCCAGTCGGCATAACAGGCGCCAACGGTGCTATGGTTGGGTGAACCCGACTTTGACGATTGTCCGGCATTTCAATGCTGATGGTCTTCTTGCGTTTATCGCGCATTATTTCGATCTTTACGGTTTCACCACTTTCATACGAGCCCAGGATGCGCATCGCGTGGGACACGGAGGTCGGCGTACGACCATCAATTGCCCGGATTACGTCACCATCCTGAAGTTGCAAATCATCATTGTCCGGTGCACGCACGACCAGCAATCCCTCTGTCGTGCCAAAGTAACTTCCCAGCCGTTCCGTCAGTTTGACCATTTCCATATCGCCAAAACTGCTGCTGTTGCCTATCCATAGAATTCGTTCGAATGGAAGGTCATCAGGCGCAACATGAATATCCGAGCCGACAAAAACATTGCTGTCGAAATCAAACCTAAATCCGCGTGCGTGCATTGACTGCGGCAACAAATCAACCGTCTGACTCTTACCGTTGCGCAGAAATTCAACTGACAGTTCATCACCATCTTCAACGCCTGCCATGAAATCGAGCAGTTTCTGACTGGCGGCACCGCTGTTTTCCGCCGTAAATGACTCACTATTGATTGCGGTGATGACATCGCCCGCACGCAATCCCGCCTCCGCAGCAGCTCCACCGGGAGACACGCCATCGACCTCAACACCTTCGACCGGGCCGCCACTATTCTGACCAGAAATCGTAACACCAAGCACCGGCCCACCAACGGCGCTCATAAATCGCTCAAAAGTCGCTGTCCTCGGCCACTGGCGCATTGATAGCTCGGCAACTTCGCGCGCCGCGATTTCCATGGCTCGTTCTGCCTCGCGCATACGCACGTCAGCCTCTGCCGAGCTACTTTCAAATCTTGCCCGCGCTACCTCTAACTCAATTTCATGCTGCATCAGCTTCTCTTCTGCTGCGCGCCGCGCGCTATCGAGCTCATCAGGCTCGTCTTGCGCCAACACTGGCAGACCAATGAATGCCAACATCGACATTAAAAGTATTTTCCTGCAAATTCTCATGTACCTGCTCCTGGTTTCGCATCAACGGCGCCGCGGCGCTTGCTGCAAGACCTAAAAAACTTTCAAATCAAAATGACGTACGTTGCGCCTGCGCCGTACGCAGACTCAAAAGCGAATTCATTAACCGGACCCGCTCGCGCCAGTAAATTTCTCTTTGCTCAGTGCTCAACTGTGCATCCGGGTGATTCAGCATGTAATCAATGGCTCCAATGTGATCCTCGAGATTAGAGATCGTCGCCGCCGTGCTCGCCCGCACGAGACTCGGCTGTCCCGGCAACGCCCGCAAACTGCGCTCAATCTGTTGCGAGCGCACCATTAACGCATTCAATTGCTGGCCACGAGCGTTGCCCGCCAATACCTCGTTCGAGGGCACCGTCGGAAAACTTCGCTCGTTGCCCTCAAGCAACGACGTAACGGGAACATTGAGCACGGCCAGGACAACTGCCGCAGCCAGACCGGCGCCCAAAAACCAGGTCCTGCGTTCAATCGCCTTTGGCTTGAACAAGCCCTCGGCACGCGCTTGTTCCTCGATACGCTGCCATACGGCGCGTGGCGGCATGGTGTCCTCAAGGGCACCGAGAGACGTTTGCAAAATTTCGCGTTCTGCAACGCTTAGACCGCAATTCATCTTCTCATCCTGTTGCTCATTACTCTCTGTCATCGTCTTTCACTCATGTTTCGATCTCAGCAACTTCCCAGCACCGATCCCTGCATTGCTGCAGTTGAATTATCCCGCTCAAGCTGCGCATCGAGCATTGGTCTCAGTCGAAGATACGCCCGTGACAACTGCGACTTTGAAAAACTCTCCGTCTTGCCCATCAAACCGGCGATTTCCTTGTGCGTAAATCCCTCGACATCGTGTAGCCAGACAACCGCACGACTAACCGGGGGCAGGTTACCCAGCGCCGCGTCCAGATCCATGGCCTGTTCCGGCTGAGCAGGATTACCTCGCTGGTGCGATCCGGCTGGCGCCGCGTCTTCCCAGTCATCATCCAGGCTCTGACCCCTGCTGTGCCAGGCAGAGCGCAGGAACATGAGCGCCTTGGAAATCGCGATGCGCCGGATCCACATGCCAAGCGGTGCTTCACCGCGGAACCCGGCGATGCTGCGAATAACCTGTATGAAGGTGTCCTGCAGCAAGTCCTCAGCATTGGCCGGCACTCGCGTAAATCGCAGGCAAACGGAATACACAGGGGCGCAATAGGCACGGTAGATAATCTCGTGCGCCTTGGCGTCACCTTTGGACGCCCGCCGCACAATTGCCGGATCGATCTCGATGTCTGCAAACTTGCTCATGTCTCGGCTCTTATGATGCGCCTTGCCCGGAAAAGGTCGCAGATAATTGTCATTATAGTGTGGCAGCACCGCAATGCCGCGCCTATACTAGCCGCCTTCCAGCTGGGGCAAGTCTCCTGGCCGGAATCAAAAGGTTGCCGGGATGGCGGAACTGGTAGACGCGCCGGACTCAAAATCCGGTTTCTTTACGGAAGTGGGGGTTCGATTCCCCCTCCCGGCACCACTACTACCAACGGTTTACACCGTTTTCTAAATTTCTCTAATTTCAGAAATACTGCCCAGTTTCCTTCCGCGCAG
>SMVA01186931.1_pt1 | contig 30846 bp, 27 predicted proteins | sample 2456451 | NCBI WGS metagenome assembly SMVA01 (sample SAMN11095933, study PRJNA526329) | marine sediment metagenome | biome: Marine sediment; feature: Surficial sediment; material: Deep marine sediment; isolation source: Hadal surficial sediment | place: Pacific Ocean | collected 2014-05 | depth... | reverse complement strand
TCCGTCCCGGACATTATCTACACTATCCCGCCGACGTCACCGATGTACAACGTCACCTACGTAAGGATTTATGACTACACACCCGACGTCGTTTATGTTGGCTATTCGCCGGGCTACACAGGCACCTATGTTTACAACACGACCGTTGTATATGGCACTGGCTATTACTACCCGTACTGGTATGGATCCTATTATTATCCACGTCCGGCTACCTGGGGTTTTCATGTGCGTTATAACCCCTACACCGGATGGAATTTTGGCCTGAGTTATTCGAGTGGGCCGTTCACCTTCTATATCGGTCGCGGCAGTTGGTACGGCGGCGGGTTCTGGGGGCCATCTCACTACCGGGGTTACCGGCACGGCTATCGACATGGCTATCGGCATGGTGCCAGAGCAGGGTATCGCGCGGGTTATCGTGCCGGGCAGCGACACTCCGGCAAGCAGAACATGTACAACAATCATCGTAACAAGGCGCGTTCCACGCAAAAAAGTCAGGCAAGAAACAAGGCTACCGCAGCACCTGGCACCGGTCGTGCCAATAATGTTTATTCGGACCGCGATGGCAACGTGCATCGTCGCAACGATCAGGGCGGCTGGGAGCAAAAAACAAAAAATGGCTGGGAAGGCGCCAGTCAACGAAGCCAGACTCAGACAGCGCAGCGACCGACCAGCCAACTGAGCACCAGCAACAGATCGACCAGCCAGGCCCGCACGCAACCGACCAAGCCGACAACAACCCGGCAACCGGCACAATCGAGTTACGGCGGCAGCAACAGATCGACCAGCCAGCAGTTGAACCACAGCTATAACAATCGGCAGCACGGCAGCCAGCGGACCGGCAATTACAACAGGTCACGCGGCGCCTCGCGTGGAGGGCGCCGGCGCTAACGGCGACAAGCGATCAATCGATTCGTTTCTCCGCAAGCGAGAAACCAGCAAGCAATGCGATCGCTGCCATCGACCACACAATAATCGCGCCTGTCGGCAGGTCGAATATTGACGACAATACGATTCCTGCGAAGTACGAAAGGCCGCCGATGATGTATCCCATGGCCAGTCGATTTCCAAAGCGTAGCTTTGCTGTCGCCAGCGCCGGGATGATCAGGCTCGCGAACACCAGGTAAATGCCGACCACCTGAACGGATGCCGTAATAACAATGGCGAACGTGATGTAGAAGCCCAGTCCCTGGAGTTTGTCCCGAAAACCAAACCAGATGACCAGCACAGCGGTATAGAGCATCGCGATTGGCAATAGTGACGACCAGGTTGACCAGAGAATCTGTCCGACAAGAAGTTCTCTCAGGTGCTCGCTGCCATGAGGATTACCGGACAACAACAAGATGCCGCCGGTCGCGGCGAGAATAAACAGCACGCCAATCAACGGTTCCTGGACGTTTGGCCAGCGCTTTTCGGTCCAGTTCAGTCCCAAAGCGGCTAAAAGAGCGGCGCTGACGGCAAAAAGCTGAACTTCGAGGCCGTTGGGGTCCCATTGCATACCATGCGCGGCGATTACACCAAGACCGGCAACCTGCGCGATGGCGAGATCAATAAAAATGATGCCGCGCTTTAGCACCTCTTGCCCGAGTGGAACATGAGTACTCAAGACGATAAGTCCGGCGACCAGCGCCGGACCGACGATAGTCCAGTCGAGCAACTCACTCATGGCTGTGACACCTCCAGTAGCCGATCGATGATGTCATCGAATAACGTGAAAAGATCTGTGGCGTTGTCGGTGCCTCCCACAGTCAGGGGCAGCATGACGGCTTCGATACCGGTCCGGTCCTCCAGCCAGTTCGAAGGCCTGTCGTCCTGATAGGTAGAACGGATGATAAAATCCGCGCCGCCGTCACTGAATCGTGACACCAGTTTGCTCAGATGGGCGGTTGTCGGGGGCAAGCCCGGCACTGCTTCAAGATTGGCGACTTCTTCGATCCCGAGCCAGCGCTCAAGATAGACCCACGACTTGTGGTGTGTGATTGCTTGCTTGCCGCGAAGCGGGGCCGCTTTTTCTTCCCAGCCTGCAATCGCGTCTTTCCAGCGACTCGAAAAGTCCGCTGCCTGTGCCGCGATTGCGTCTTTATTTTCGGGGTCCAACTGCTGCATTCGCTTGGCAAGTGCTGCAGCAATTACTGTTAGGTTATGCGGGTTCGTTTGCACATGTGGGTTGCCAAACGGATGTATGTCTCCTTGCGCACGGTCGACATTGCCGGTTGCGTCGAGTCTGAGCACAAAACTGCTGGCTTCGAAATAGCCTAAGCTGCCTGGCATCACGTCGCGATTGTTTGCTTTCTGCAAGAGAACCGGAAGCCAGCCGATTTCCAGTTGAGCGCCGCTGCAAATCACGAGGTCCGCGCGCCGCATCTTTGAAATCAGGCTTGGCTTTGCCTGGATGTAATGCGGGTCTACGAATGCGGTTGTCGCGCTGCTAGCGTCAACAAGGTCGCCACCAATTTCCTGCGCGAGTGACGCCCATTCCGGTTCGCAGGCAAAGATTTTCAGGTCGGCATGAGAGGCGAGCGGTAATGCCAACAAAAGTACCATCGATATTATTCTGGTCATTCTGATTGTCACTCCTAAAAGGTATGTGCGCCGTGCGCGCCGATGCTGAATATGTACTGGAGTCCAAACTGGTTGTCGTTTTCCAGGCCCGCTGCATCATGGGTGTACTGAATGCGCAGTCGGCTGAATTCACTGTTCGACCAGTCTGCCATCAGGCTGTAACGGCGCGGATCCGAATTCGGTGCGGCAAGCAAAGTGCCATCGAAAGCGGCGCCAGGATCGCCGGAAGACAATCCGTCAATTCGCCCGCCAAAACGCCAGCGCGGAAACGGCTGGTAAATCGCCTGAAGATACCAACCGTATTGGTCGTTCTCGTAGGCCAGCGGCAACCCATCCGGCACGGTATACACGCCGTTCTCATCGCGCTGCATGTACTCCGCTTGTATTACCAGGTTTCTTTGCTTCCAGTTGCCACCCGGTATCCACTTCCAGACCAGGTGCGCACCGACTAGCGATGAATCGCCGCTAAAGAGGTAAGGGTTGTCTTCATCGCCCGAGGCACGGTCAACGGCGGATGTATCGAGGTAAGAGACGCCAGCGAGCCAACTGTTAGAAGCGCCCGCATCGCCACCGATATTCGCAAACAGGCTGTAGGCTCCAAATCCTGAGTTGTCGGAGCCCGCGGCGGGGTAACGACTGCCTTGCAGGACTTCTCCGCCAAACTCCATGTAGAGTTCCGTCGGCGCAACCCAGCGAAGCTGGATGCCATCGTCCAGATACTGGTCGCCGAGAAATGCCTGGTAGGGCAAGGGCTGGTCGGCAAAGTCCCAGGTATGCGCATGGCGGTTGTTCTGATATCCGATGTTTGAATAAAAGCGGCCGAATCTGGCGGATAAACCGGCTGGCAGTGCCAGCGTTTCAATCCATGCTTCTTCAACCTCGATTTTCGCCTCACCGTCTTCGATGACAATGGGTGTCGTCAGCCAGGCCGTAAATTTGTCGTCGACATTTGCACTGATATTGATCTCGGTCTCGCCGATGGACAGCCCTTGCTGTATCGGGCCCGCTTCGCCGCCCAGCGGAAATCCCTGGATGACATAGTTGTCCGGGTTCTGGTCGTAATGCCATGCGTTGCCCAGAAAAATTACGCCGATTGCAGGGTTAAACGCGGAATTAGCTGAAGCGATGGCAGGCGCCATACTTGCCTGCTGCGCCGCGAAACTGGCCTGAGTCGAATTCTGCTCTGCGACCGCGAGTCGCTGTTCAAGTGCAGAAATACGAGCGTCGTAGTCGGCACGCAATTCATCGATGGCTTCACGCAAAGACTCGATTTCCGGATCCTGCGCATGAGCGCTGCCGGCCAGTGAAAGAATGAGTACTAACGAATGGAACTTTGGAGAATTGACACGCATTGCGCCGCCTCCTTAACAAATCTGAAATACTGATACTGTCGCGTTGAGTCGCGCAGCAACCAAAGAGTCAGATTTGCAGCGGGGGCCCGCGTTGGCGGTGATCGAACACCGGCGCGGCTGATTCCTGGGACTGGGCAGGTATAAGCCGTTCCAGAAAGTTGGGGACGGGGTCAAACGATGCTAGCAATGGTGGCGCAGCGTGAATCGGATCTCCATGACCCGTGCACATTTCGCAACTACTCTGGATGTCAGCACCGTGTGTCGCAACATGCGCGGACAGCGCCAAATGGCTGACGACAAGCACCAGCAGCACCGCAATACAATTTTTTCTGTTTATGAACTGCATAGTTTGTATGAACTCAGGCTGTGCCAAAGTCCGCCAACCAGTTTCGCTGTTGCCGAGCCGTTTGGCAACAGCGAACTCAAATTCCGGGCAAAAAAACAGGGCCGGTTTTACCGGCCCCAATCTCTGGAGACTATTCGGACGGGGGGCTGTCCACAGCCTCCTGATTAGAGCCTATTCTAACTATATTAGGGAAAATGAATATACGTAGTTACCGAGAGAAATGACCGTCACTGGTCCAGCGCCGGCGAAGCGAAAAATACGTGAAATCGTTGAAAATCAACAAGTTACGTGATCAGACTCTTTTCATCATGGCCTTGTATCTCGGCTCATCGCGGAGCGAGTCCATATCCGGATCTGTCTCATACCATTGCTTGTGCATTGTGCCCAGCTCAATACCGCGCTCCAGATGGTCGAGCGCCAGTTCGGTTTCGCCAAGGAGCGCATATCCGCAAGCAGCGTTATAATGGGTGCCGCCTATGTCTGGCGCCGTAAGCAAAGCGCGTTCTATCCATAGCTTGGCTTCGTCACTATTGCCCTGTTCACAAAGCATTATCGCGAGAAAGCTCATTGCCCGAGAGTTTGTAGGGTCTGTTTCGATTGCCTTTCTGGTCACAAGCTGGGCCTGCTCAACGGCGGCGACGGCTTCTTCGTCCCGCCCAAGAATTTTCAGTTGATTCGCGATCTCCGACCAGGACTGATAGTTATCGGGTTGGGCCACCGCAGCTCGTCTTGCAAGTTCAAGCACTTTTTCCGGGTCGCCCTCCAGTCGCGCCAGCCGGCTGTAGAAGTTCAGTGGCTCGTAGAGAGTTGGGTTAATGGATAGTGCACGTTCGAATGATTCTTTGGCCTCCGGAAAATTTTCAGCAGCCATTAATACCAGCCCTCTCGCGGTATGTGATTCAGCCAGGTGGTCCGCCAGCTCGACTGCTTTGCTGCTTGACTCAAATGCGCGCTCCAGAGTGGGTTCCTCATTTCGCCGATACAGATAGGCGTCTGTCAGGCAGTAGGTTCTGCCAGCGTAAGCCAGTGCATAGCCCGGATCGATTTCTATAGCCTTGTCGAACATTCGAAGAGCTGATGCAAGATGTCCGGTGCCCGACCGAGAGTACTGATCTTTACCTCGGAGGTAATAATCATATGCCTCGAAATTATCCGTGGTTTGATCGGTTACGTGTCTTTGTTCTTCCAGGCTCAGTGTCAGGTGTAGCGACTCAACGATCTGTTCAGCAATTTCATTCTGAACTGCAAAAATATCATCTAGCTTTCTGTCGAAATTCTTGGCCCACAGATGATTGTCATTTTTGGCGTCAATGACCTGCACCGTGATTCGGACCATGTCGCCGACGCGCCGCACGCTGCCCTCGACGATGGTTGTCACGCCGAGCTTCCGGGCAACCGTAGGAACGTGTATATCTTTGCTCTTGTATGCGAATGAAGACGATCTTGAGCATACTTTCAGGCTTGAGATCCGACTTAGCATCGTCAACAGTTCTTCAGCCAGGCCATCACTGAAGTACTCATTCTCTTTTGAGTCGCTCATATTGACGAACGGCAGTACGGCGATCGAGGGGCCTTCGTACTCTTCTTCCTCTTTCGCCGTAGCTTCGGTCTTTTTGACGCCGTCCGGTGTGACGTCGAATGCCCAGGCGAGCACCAGCGCGACAGGAAAACCAATCATTGCAAGAACGACCACCAGCGTTTGGCTCCACTGTGGCAATTGCAGCGGATCGAACGTGGTGTCTGCAATTTGAATGACCAGCCACGCGACGATCAGATAGACAACAGCAACCCTGAAGACCCTTCTACGTTGAAGCTCCTGAATGAAGTCGGGCATGGAGCTTTTCTTATCTTTCGCCATAAGTTCGGTGAGACATCCCTAAAACCAAAGTGCGCATTGACCGGAGGTGGTCAGAATTGTAGCTTATCGCGGGAGAATTGCTAAGGTAGTTACAACATGTCCAAGTCTGTTCAGGAAGCACAGTCAAGTATTCGCCTCGTCGCACACGACTTTTCGCTGTACTCGGGCAAGGCGCGCGCGTATTTTCGCTTCAAGAAAATACCGTTCATTGAAAGCAGCACGCCTCAAGATCGGGCGATGATCAAGGATCGTGTTGGTCGGCGGGTTATTCCAGTCGTATTCACAGCCGATGGCGATTGTGTGCAAGACACCACCGGCGATCATCGATTATTTCGAAGAGCATTTTCCAGAGCGCTCGGTGTATCCTGACGGGCCATGGCAGCGACTCGTTTCACTGTTGCTGGAAGTGTACGGAGACGAGTGGCTGGTGCTCTCGGCCGAGCATCGGCGATTTCGGCTTGATCGGGCCGCTCTATGCGCATCTGTATCGCGACCCTTATCCAGGAGAGTTGATGCGGACGCGTGCCCCGAACGTCGCCAAGTGGGTAATGCGAATGCAGCACCCGGACAAATTCGACGGGGATTTTTTGCAGAACGATCAAGTTCCGGAAACGTTATTTCCTTTGCTGAGGCGAATGTTTGCCGAACAACTGCCGGTTCTCTTGGACACAATCCGCCGTGTAGGCAAGTGGAAAGAGGAGCATCCGGACGCGAAGGGTATTCCACGGTTTCTTGGCAAACACGAGTTCGTACTTGGCGAAGTTTCGGCGACGCGCTATGTCATGCCGTATGCGCAATGGATGTTTCAACGACCGATGACATTTTATCAGTCGCTAGGCGACGAACAAAAAGCGAAGATTGATCCTTTGCTGCAGCAGCTTGGCGGCTTGGAAGGACTAAACGAAGTTGTCGTTGCTCCACTCAAATTTGAAGACCACAGAATTCGATTTGAAATGTAGGAGCCCGCCCAGCGGGCGATTCGACTGTCCCCGGATCTGTCGCTCCTACTTTTCTGTGATTACGGCAATGGACGCGAGTGCTTCCAGATACTCTGCGACAATCTCGGTTGGTACCGGGCCGAGCTCCGTCGTAAGCCAGTCGCGAATGTCGCTAACCGTTCGTCTGCCATCGACGAAATTCAGTGCTTCGTATGCGTACTCGCCGCCACTACCGTGAGTGGTGGTGAATTTTGGCAGTCGCAACTCTGCCGATTTTTCGGCACCGTATTTGTCGGTCAGATACGAATAACCGAAGGCACGCATTGGACCCTGTAGTTCTGCATTGCGTAAATACACAGTCTGATCGCGGTCGTCGCTGGCGTCTGCATCGGCTACTGCAAGCAGCGTCTGCAATTCCGATAAAAAGGTCACGGCTGATGCGTGGGCGTCTTCGTTCAATGTCGCGAAGGGCTCTATACTGTGTACTTTGCGGCGCTCAACACTGAAATGAATATCGGTAATCGCAGCGGCATCAATGGCGCTCATCTTGGCGCGTTTCTCAACCAGCACGCTCGCGCGTTTTAACGCATTGCGCTTAAGCAGAGCCAGCATAGCGGGGACATCGGCATCCGACATGTTGGCAAGATACCATGCGCTAACCGCACCAATGAATGCTGCGCGCTTCAGCTTGGTTGGATCAATGTTGGCAGCGAGATCGTAATTGGTATGAATATATCGATCGGGCCAGTCATGCAGGTACAGGCCAGGAATACGCCATGACCCCTCAAAAAAAACGTCATGGTCGCTGCCCATGTCGAGCGACTCCATCTGGGCGAGGAGTGGTTCTTTTCCGCCTTCTGGCGCATTAAGAGGGAACGCTACCGTTTCGCCGTCGGCGAAACGCAAGGTCTGGTCGTTCATGAAGTGACCAATCTCATGGCCCAAGTCGCTGATAAACGAGGGGACACTGATCGGCCCGCCCGAAATCCTGAATACGGATTTGGTCACTGGGCCGCCACCGACCATATCCATGTGGATATTGGCTTTGATTCTCGCCGGATCCGGGTGCTGCGTCAGGTAAATTATGCTGCCTTCGATTTCAGCAGGCCAAAGGAAACGGATGGTGCGTGCCGGCCTCGGCAGGATGCCGTTTTTCACCAGGGCATTCAGTGTTCTTGCGGTTTCGAGAATGGCGACGCAACCGGACGCATTGTCGTTCGCACCAGGGCGAGGATGATCGAGGTGACAGCTTAGGTGGATATCTTCTCCAACAAGCCGAGTGCCATTTATGGCAGCAGTCGCGAATGAGTACTGGCCCGCTCTGTGTGTCGCATCCACCTTTGCGTGGAACAGGACTTCCTCTCCTTTGGCCATACGCTGCTGCAATTTCCTGGCTTCTCCTAATGAGATCATGAAGCCGAATGACTTCGTCTTTGGGAAACTGTCGAGGTGGCCCCAGCGAACCAGCCGATCATCTTCCTTCCACCAGGCCGATTTCTGGTTTGGCGCATAGGAGATGATGCCGGCGGCACCCAACTCGCCGACGGCCTTCTCTACAACAGCCGCGGGTTGGCTGGACGTTAGTACGAGTTTTCCTTCAACGTCTACATTTGCATAGTCGATATCAGAGGTCCCGGGTCCGATATCGACCAGTGTCGTCGTGACATCGGCAGACAGGCTGTCCTGCGCCAGCGTCAGTGGCACTGCATCCCAGTCACCGAGGCGACGGGTGCGGACTGTTTTGCCATCGACTGTTGCCAATTCCCATAGTTCGGCAAACTCCACGTCCCATACAGGACGCGATTTCTGGGTACCAAACATCGTCTTGCCGTCAGCCGGGTATTGCACCAGACCGACTTCATCAAGCTCGTAATGTTGGAGTGTCCTCAATATATGCTGTGTTGCCTCATCGAACTGGCTGCTTGCCCGCATGCGATGTTGCAGCGTAATGGTGTCGAGGTTTCGTTTCGCGGCTTCGCCCGACGTTTCTTCAGCGATTTGTTTGAGCGTATCTTCAGATACAAGGTCACGCAGGTCCGCGTTGGCTGAGGCCGCGGACAACAGCAAAAGAAAGCCACACAGTGATTTAGCACTCATTAAACTTCTCCCTACCAAAAACGGAATGTTCGTTCTATGCCGAGAACGAAGATCAAAGAATACGATTTGATATGTAGGAGCGCCTCCACAGGCGCGATCATGTTGAATCGCGCCTGTAGAGGCGCTCCTACATAAAGCTTACTACTCGTTCTATGGTCCAATACGATGCGATTATTCCAATGGTGTAGGCCGTAGCTGTCGGCAGCCACTTGGGCGGCGATCTAAGCAGGTACTTGCCGAGTGCGATCAATAACAATATCGCGCCAACGAACGTGAGTTGGCCCAGCTCAACTCCCAGGTTGAAAAACAGCAGTGCGAGGGGTATCGATTGCTCGGGCAAGCCAACTTCAGTCAGTGCGCCGGCAAATCCCAGTCCGTGTAGCAAACCAAATGTAAATGCGACAACCCAGGGTCTTTGCTGCGTCATCCCTGGTCGTCCGTTGGCTGCGTGAACAATCTCACTTGCGACGAACACGATAGACAGCGCAATGACTGCTTCTACCGGTGCTTGTGGGAATTTCACAAAGCCCAGCGTTGCGGCCGCCAGGGTTATGCTGTGCGCAACAGTGAATGCGGTAATCGTCCAGATCAAAACCCGCGTGCTGGTAACGAGAATAAGCAGTGCGAGCACGAACAACAAATGATCGTTGCCAGACAGAATGTGAGAAAAGCCAAACTTAAGGTAGGTACTCGCGACCGCAAACGTGTTGGGCGCAGACGTTACGACAAATGTCGGTGACGATGGCGTTAGTCGGGCTACCTGGGTCGTGCCGTCCGCTCGTTCGACTCGTGCGAGTACATCCGTCATCGTGCCCGCCAGTCCATCGATACCAACGGTTTGGCCTGCCAGCCCACCTTCGCATTTGAACCTGGCCTGTTCCGTGTAGGCGCCGTCCGAGAAATAGGCAATGGGTGTGTTGGTGGCGGTGCAATTGTCCGGCAGAGCCGGATACAGTCCGAAGCGCCGGTCACCGACCGCAGGAACCTTGAACACCATTGCTACCTGATCCGACTCCTGCAGCGTGAGTTGCAAGTAGGCCGGACGTGATTCGTCTGCGTGGACAATTGGCGTCAGCACGTGTGCAAGGATGATCAGGGCAATCACCCGAGCAAAGGTTTTCATTATTGCTCGTCGCCGGGCATGTCGATGGTGATCGAGTATTGCGCCCGCATCTGCTCAAGAATCCCTTGCTGGGCTTTCTCGCGAAAATCCACCAGCCATTCCTGTGCCACCCTCTGTCTGATTTCTTCGAGCTCGGGAATCCAGCCCTCGACAATTTTGTCAATCAGAATCAGGTGAATGCCAAACGGAGAGTCAACTGGACCAAGCCAGCTGCCGACGTCCAATGCGAACAACTGCAGCATAAATTTCTCGCCAAATTGAGCGCTGACAACTGACTCGCTAGCTTCTTCAATATGGTACGGCAGCAGGTACGACTCGCTTCTCTCACTCGGGTTTTTAATCTCACCAACTTGCAAACCGGACAACAATTCCACGGCCTTATCACCGGAGTATTCGTTCAGGTATATCTGGCTGAACGAGATCAAGCCATCTTTGCGAAAACGGTCCGGATTGTTCGTGAGGTATTGTTGCAAGTCTGCATCAGAGGGCTCGACGATGGTGAAGTCATCCAGCAAAAACTCCATCTTCTGCCGCAGCCTGCGCCGGATGATCGTATCGTCCTTGTCGAGACCGATGGAAAGCGCCTCCCGATACAGCACTTCCTCAACGATGAAGTTATCGATCAGCCTGCGAATTTCGTCTGCGCTGGGCGGGCGTTGCCGGGTTTTCCGGAAGATCGCCTGCAAATGCGCGATTTGCCCGGCGCTGACAAAAATCTCGTCATCCGACGAACGAGTGGATTCCGAAACCAGATCGAAAAGAAGGAACAGCCCCAGGCCGCCAATCAGGAAATGCAGCAGGGGCTCACGCATCATCGCGCGAATAGAATCAAACACGATGATGCGGTCCTCTAACCATCAGCGGTCCGGCGAATGAGGTTACGGCGTATACCAGATGGGTGACGTATAAGCGCGTTCCTGCGTCGATACCGGCGCACCTTCCGGGATTGGAATACCGAAGCGAAGTGCTTCAAAGGTTGACCAGCGTGGCGTCGGTATTTCGATGACGCGTGCGTAGTAAAAAGCGCTTTGGTCAGGATCGAAATCCGGGTCAGCCCACACGGTGGCAAGCTCGGAGGCGCCAATCGTATTGGTGAAGTTCGCGGTGCTGGCGTCAACCGTATTGCCGACCGCGGGTAATTTTCCATCGGCGCCAGGAGCCCGATCACCGGACCAAGCGACGTCATACACTTTCTCGTGCGTGTTGCCCTTGCTGTCAAGCCAGCCCTTTATGATTTGAATGCGATCCAGGTTGCCACCGATCGGATCTCGCAACGCATAGACCATGAATGAAGGCGGTCCATTTGCGGTGGGAGGGAGCAAGTCACCGCCCATGGGAACACCTTTTTTGTATCCGGCAAATGCCGGGTTGCGATTCGCTATGTCCGCATCAGTGAATTCCCAACCGCCGAAGAAGCGGACCATCATCCTGGAACCTGTTGTCGCGTAGACTTCCTTTCGCTCCATGGCGTCGAATAGTGACGCGCGCGTATTGTCCTTTGCGTATACCGCAGCCAGGCCGGATGCCACCATTCCCCAACCCAAGATCGTGCCTTTTTCATTCTTCAGGAACGGGTGGGTCATTCGGTCTGGTTTGGGTTCTGCTCCGCTATGTTTGCCGAAAAAATTGTCTTCCTGCGCAGTCGCCAGGCCGGTATGACTGTCGGTGGAACCGATCATGCCAAATTTGTAGGGGTTAGTGCCGAGGCGCTCCTCAATAGCAAGGCCGTTCTTCAGGGCTTCACGGGCATATTCGCTGGCGAGCATGTCGTTGGTCTTGACTGTTGGTACGGTATCCAGGTTGCCAATGTCCCAGGTCTCGTAATCTGCGAACTCGTCGTTCGGTGACAGATACGGGTGTGCTTCTCCGTCGCCCTTGATCTGGGTTGCCTCGTATAGCGGCTCCCATTTGCTTCGCTGAGTTACGTATTCTTTGTCCAGTCGTTTTTTGTCGTACTGCGCTTTCAGCGGAAACATGATGCCGTTGGAAAGATTGCCATTGTGCGCAATAGCAAGAACATCGCCGCCGGTTTTTTCTTCGTACGACTCCAGCCATTTCCACAGATCACGTGGGTTTGGGCTGCCGTAGGGCGGGTAGGTCGTATAGGGCACCATTTGCGAACCCTTGTTCGCGCCGTCACGATAAACGACGACGCGATGCATATTGTTGCCCGTTACCAGTGAGGTCCATTCATAACCAATAAATGCGGTGAAATGACCGGGATCGTTATACTCTTCCGCCGCATCAATCGTGCGCTGCCATACTGATTTGTAGGGAGCGGAATCCGGCCAGTACGTCAAATTTTCAGGAAAGTTTCCATTCGCGAACAATCCGATCATCTCGAACGCGACACCGACGCCTTCACCTGCATGGATTCGGTCGTACCAGTCTCTTCCTTGTGGTATGGCAAGAATGTGTGGTTTGCCGGCTTTTAGATCGGGAAAAAATCCCATGTTGTCCGAGTGATCCGCGACCACCAGCCAGTCGAGCGGCCTCGACAACTTCACACGAATTCCAGTTGAAGATACGACTTCGTCTCCACGAGCAAACTGCAATGCGTCTTCGGGAAGTAGTGTTGCGCCGAATGCGCCGGCATCGAACGAATTGCCGGTATGCAAATGAGTATCACCCCAAAGCGGAAACGTCGGAAAATTGCGACCTGCATAGGGCGAATAGCTTTCGCCAGTGTAAGCATTTGACAGCATATCTTCCGGATTTTCGGGCGGCGGAATTTGCGCGTTCGCTTGCAGCGCCAGGGTCAAACCGGGGAGTGCGAGAATGATGAAACGTATTCTTGGAAAGACTCTCATTATCATTACCTTGCAGGGTTTCAATAGAGGATGGCGGGTTGCCAAGACTACTCTAAGTGGTGCTAAAAAGCCTCACCAACGGACACATGGAAAGCGTCACTACCGGTTGAGCTCGCGGTTTTGTAATTTAAATTTCGTCTCATCTTCGCGAAGATCCGGTGCTACGCTGCGTGCAAGTTTTGTTTCTGATTCAATGCCATCGGCTTCATCCTGCGCTAAGGCTGTTACAGCGCAAAGGAGTGCAAGAATCCAGACGAATCGAGAAAGCATCAGAAATACCAGGCAAACTGGGCAAAGATGCTCGCACTGCTGGACAGGAATAGTCCGTCTGTACCTGACGGAATACCGCCATACTCGCTACCGTCCGGACCCAGTGGAAGGTTTAACGCTCCCAGGAATTCCGTATTCTCACCGAGGTTGTTGCGTGTGACAAGCTGGAACAGCGCGCTGCCGTCTTCAATATTGGCAAAGATATTGGGGGTCAACATCCACAAGGGGGTCAGCTCTATATTCAGCCCGCCGGCAATGTAGTGTCGCCCCAGGGAGAAAGACTGACCGCGCACCAAGCGCCGCAGTAGCTCGGGATTTTCGGCAAGATCAACAGGGCTGTATTGCCCGTCCTTTTGCCCAAAGCCATTGAAGTAATATTCAATTACGCCACTTACATTCTTTGAGCCCCATACCCACGAGTAAGTGAGATTCGACACGAACTCTGTGGTCGTGCCCGACTCGTCGTCCGTGAATACAAGGTCGCCGCGTATTATCGCACCGCCAATGCTGCGATTGCCGCCAATGCCGAGCGTCGCGTTATCGTAACTGTCCGCAATCAGCAAGTCGTACTCCCACTCACCCGATATGCCGTGATACTTGATCGCTGCCGTATGTTGGCCGGACTCAACGGCTCCGGTCAAAAGGTTTCGACGAAATACCATTGCCGCCTGAAAGTCATTGCCGTTGTCATTGAGATATTGGCCGTACAACATATCGTCACCTGCTTTATACTCGGTGTCGATTGCGGCCGGGTCAAATGGATTGACGATGTCCATCGGCGAAAAAAAAAATCCATTGCCCCAGGTAATTGCCTGCCTGCCGGCCCGCATTACAATTTTGTCGCCAGTATAGGAAATGGACAGCCTGTCCAGCCGATGTAACGCTGCAAACTTGCCATCGTCTCTCAAGATCCTGGTCATATCGAAAAGACGATGATCATCATTGGGTAGCCGGTTAAAAAGCTGTTGCGCTTCCTCGGGAAGGAGTCGGGTGTACTCGATTCGATCGCCGTAGCCAGCAAAGAGTTGATACGCCAGGTCAAACGCCCACGGGCCATCCTTTGCATCGAAATTGAGCCGCAGATCGGATTCCAGATCCAGCGAGGAAGAGCCCGTCAGCAAATCGAAAACACTGTCATCGGGAAAACTCGAACCCAACAGGAGGGTCTTGGAGTGACCGCCAAAATCGTATTCCGTCTCCGCCGCAAGCGCGCCGCTCGCTAACAAAATAAGAAGCAGTGCATTACGCCGCATGCTGTTGAATATCGTCCACGATGCGACCGTCGAGCATACGAATGAGGCGTTTGGCATAGGCCATCACTCGCTGGTCGTGTGTCGCGATGACGAAGGTCGTTCCATGATGATCATTCAGTGCCACAAATAACTCCATCAGGCCATCGGATGTCTTTGAATCAAGATTGGCAGTGGGTTCGTCAGCCAGAACGAGGGCGGGTCTTGACACGATGGCTCGCGCGACCGCAACTCGCTGCTGTTGTCCGCCTGACATTTGTGCGGGCCTACGGTTCTCCAGTCCACTCAAACCGACTTCGTCGAGAATAGCGAGCGACTTTTTGCTTCTCTCCGCTGCGGCTATACCCTGCACCTGCATAACGAACTCGATATTCTCCCGGGCAGTCAAAACAGGAATCAGGTTGTAGGCCTGAAACACAAAACCGATTTGATGCAAGCGAAGTTCCGCAAGTTCTCCCTTGCTTAAGGTATCTATGCGACGTTCGCCGATCCACACCTCGCCGCTGTCCGGGGTATCAAGCCCGCCAATGGCGTTTAGCAAGGTTGTCTTGCCGCCACCGGACGGTGCGGAGAGACAAACAAAGTCGCCGGAGTCGATATCCAAATCAACATGATCCAGGGCCTTTATTTCCTGCTCTCCCTGCAAGTAAGTCTTGCACAGGTCAATACATCGAACAGCGCTCATAGTCATACCTTTGTAATTGCTTCTATCGGGTCATAGCGGGATGCGCGCCAGGCGGGCGACAAACTGGCGAGGAAGCCCAGCGTGAGAACAACAACGTTTGCCAGAATAACGTCATGCCGTGTCATCTCGGGATAAAGAATGCTGGCGGCCCCGAACATTTCCATGCCCTCGGCAACGCTCGAGATGTCGATACCGTCACGTAGCGCCATGGCGGTTGCAAAGGCCAGCGCGTTGCCGATGACGAGACCAATAATCAATAAGAAGACAGACTCAACAATGATCTGGCCCAGAATACTTGAGGGACGCATGCCAAGTGCAAGCATGAGGCCGATTTCCCGGACTCGCTCGAATACTGCCATGACCAGCGTATTAACCAGGCCGAACGACAGTGCCAAAAAGATGACGATCATCCAGACGAGAACGAATCCGTCCATAACGCTGAGCATGCTGCCGAGGTAGGCGTTTAATTCCTGCCAGGGCAGCACCTCGGCGTTAGCGCCCAGTATTGATTCGACTTCTGCGAGCAGTGCATTAACGTTGCGGTAGTCGTTGCCCGTCACCGCAACTTCGCTCACCTGGTCGTCGATGCGCAGCATTTTTTGTACTGTCGTCTTGCCGGCGAAAACCATTGCTTCTTCGTTCGCGGCAAGTTGAGACTTATAGAGTCCGACGACGCGATAGCCACGATCGGCGATCTCGTTTCCCGGGTCCTGGCTCATCAGGACGATTCGCTTTCCTACCCTGGTTTCAAGCTTTTCGGCGAGCTTGCGACCGATAACCACCCCGGAATCGTCCGGACTCTCGAGACCGCGACCTGCAACGATATCGTTGCCGATCGCCTCAATCGATTTTTCCTGTGCAGGGTCCACTCCGAACAGGGTGACGCCGCGTGATTCCCGTTCGCTGGAAATCACCGCTGGCACTTTAACTCGCGATGCCCACGTATCTATGTCCGTGGACGAGAAAGCCTCGCTGATTTCCCGGTCGGTGAGCGACAGCAAGTTGATTACGCTGGGGTCGTCACGAAAATCGGGATGATGGACCTGCACCTGGCCCGGCAAAGACCGGATACCGTCCCGGACCATGTCGTTGACCATGCCGCGCATCATTGCAGTCATGAATATCATCGCCCAAACGCCAACGCTGATGGCCGACACCATGACGATAGTACGACGGTGATTGCGCCAGAGATTGCGCCACGCGAGCATGGTGATGATCTTTAGCCCGCCCATTACACCGCCCGCATCGCTTCAACCGGGTGCAACCAATAAAGTCGCAGCGCGGGATAAAACGAAGACAATACAGAGCCAATGAAAACAACGGCCGGCCCCAACGTGAGAGTCAGCATTGTTGCCTGCGGATAAAAACGAGACGGAAGATTAAAGGTCGCAGCCATCTGCTCCATGCCGGGATAACTGAATCCCTTCCATCCAAACCACAGGGTTATCAACCCGCCAATGACAGCGCCCAGAAGCATGCCGATCGCGCCCATCATTGCCGTTTCCAGAACAACAAGACGACCAAGACGTCCGGGCGTCAGGCCAAGCGACATTACGATGCCGAATTCGTGAGTCCTCTCCAGAACAGACATTAACTGTGTGTTCAGAACGCTGAACGCCACCAGAATGACCAGCACGCCGTACATAAAAAAAGCACTGCCAATGTCGGCTTGAATGGCCTGCTTCAGTCCCGGTTGCAATGCGTCCCAGTCGTGGACGACGAGCGCCGGCCCGTCTGGCAGAAGCGCCTCCACTTTGAGCCTGACCTGTTCAATATTGGCAAGGCTGGGTGTGGTAATAACCACTTGGTGACCGGCCCCCTCCATGAAAAACACATCCTGGAAGTAGGCGAGCGGCACCTCTGCAATGCTGCGATCCATGGCCGGGACGCCACTGTCGAAAATGCCCGTCACCGTCACGACACCTGCAGCAAAAGATCCGTCTCTGCCACTGCCCAGCAAAGTCAGCTCATCACCAAGACCGACACGCAGATTTTTCGCCAGGGTTTTGCCTACGATAATTTCAGCCGCATGTGTGTCGTTCAGAAAGCGGCCCTGTTTTACAAGGCCGGGGATACTCGATACAAGCGGTTCGTGCACCGGGTCAACGCCAAGAATTTGCAGCCCGTAACTACGGTCGTCGCTTGATGCAAGCGCGAACGCAGCGCCCCGTGGCGATATGGTCTCAATGCCGAGCGACTCTCGCAGACGACTTGCAAGCGCATCGATATCCGGCACCACCTGGCGTATTTTGGAGTCGTCTTTGTAGCCTGGCGCCTGTACCTGCATATGCCCGGTAAAGGCCTGCAGTGAATTGTCGATCATCAGTTCGTACATACCGAACTGAATAGAAATCATGAATACCAGCAATGCATTGGAGAACACCATTGCACCGATCGTGAGCCACGTGCGGCGAGGCTGCCGCCAGATATTTCGCCACGCAAGGCGCGAGCCTATACTCATGTCAACTACTCACGCGGATTACGCAGGTTGGAAAGCGTAAACACGTTGTCGTTAATTTCGACGTCAAACTCGACCGAATCTATGCGGATCTCTGTCCACTCGTCTTCGGCGCCGACTTTTACCATACGTTGTCGCGAGGCAACGGTGCGCCCGCTCATCACTGCGTATTCGAGCGTCGTCAGCTTTTTCAGCAACTCCATGTCCTGGTCATAGAATCGTTGTTCGACCAATACGTTGTCATCGCGAACGGACAGAACTTCCTTTCCCCACACCACCGCCGCTTCTTCGTGCGGGATGGATTCGATTTCGTAAACGGTGTGGCCGTCAATTACCGAAGTGGATACCAGCGTGTGGTCATACTGCTCAATGATGTCGTCCGTTCGGGATATGTCCTTGTTCGAAAAATCGGAGCCCATCCAGCTTTGATTCATCATGGACGACGGCACCTTGATCACGCGGTTCACCTTCGGTGAAAAGCTCCACATCTTGTTGTCGTCTATCAGGGTGCCGTTGCCGCGATCCTTGCGAGGTGCTGTCACCCGCACGAGTGAGCGCTTCTCGCCTTGGGTCCAGGACTGCATGGACATGCTGCGTTCCCAGTCCGGGCGATGAATGGTCATCGTCATCTCGCCCTTCGAGCTTGTTCCACGCCAGTGATTTAGGGCATCGCGAACAATTTCTGTCGCTGTCCGGTTTTCACCACTTGTATCGCCGTGAACTACCGGGCTCAGCAAGAATACAGTCATTAAAAAGAGTCGCCGAATCATTCCGTTACCACTGTGCGTGACTAAGCATGCAGTATTCCATAGTGCGCGCCTGCTATGCTATTACTATGGGTCTTAAGCCGTGGCTGCCAATGTGACCGAAGAAAAGAGGATGAAAAACAGCTCATGAGGCCGGAAATTCAGATAATCGCCGCAATTTTTGCGGGCTTCTCTATTCTGGAATTGCTTTTTTCGGACCTATTCAAGAAGCCTCTGCAACGTCCGAAGGATGCTGTCGTCGAGATTATCGGCAGTTTTGTGTTGCTGGCAGTCACACAACCTGCAATCTTGCTTGCTGCTTACACAGTGATGAGCCAGTTTTATCCAGGCGCACAAGACAGCTTGATCGGCCTGCCCATTGTCGCGCAAGTCTTGCTGCTACTTATTTTCGATGACATGGCACAGTACTGGTGGCATCGAACGACGCACAATACGCCATGGTTATACAACCTGCACAGGGCGCATCATGACGCGGAGTACATGAGTATCCGCATCGTCTATCGCAACAATATTTTTTATTACGCAATGATGCCGGGAATCTGGTTCTCCGGCGTCCTGATCTATCTTGGGCTCGGCCAGGTGTATGCAGCCTACATCGTCATTAAACTCGCCGTTATTTTTGGCGCGCATTCCGATATTCGCTGGGACAAGCCTCTGTACAAGATCAAGTGGTTGTCGCCGGTCATGTGGTTGCTCGAGAGAACCATCTCCACTCCCGCCACTCATTCCGCCCACCATGGCAAGCACCAGGGTGATGGTGTTACCAACTACAAGGGCAACTACGGCAACTTGTTGTTCTTCTGGGACGTGCTTTTCGGCAGCGCGAAAATTACCCGGAAGTATCCTGAAGAAGTCGGCGTCGAAAACCTCGAACCCATGTCTGCGGGCGAGCAACTGCTCTGGCCGCTGATCCGATCCCGGAAAAGCGAGCAATAGTCACCTGATAAAGGCGACGCCTATTCGCTTTTCGGCTGCAGCACCAATTCGACTCTCGCAATCGTAATCGGGTGATACGCGGCGCGCGCGTTCGCAAACATTTCTTCAGCGAGCGCCAGGTCCGAACCGTTTTCTGCCAGCGCACGATATACCGGTTCGACCAACCGCGTTCTGCCATAGCGATTCAGATGCTGCTCAAGCGCATCATAGGCAGGCCGATGCTGCCGTTGCGCAACCTGGATGAACCAGGTGCGGCCGATTTCGGCATTGCGCGTGCCACTAAAACCAAATGCATTATCGAGTTCGATCAGCTGCTCTTCGGACAAGCTTGCCGGAAGACTGTTAATGAAATGCACTGCGCCCTGGGGACTCCACTGGGCCAGCGGAATGTCATCCGTGCTGACCTCTCCCTGGGACCAGGTAATGGCAAGTGCCGCAGCACGATCAAGCGATTCTGAATGCGGCTTCGGCGCGTCGGCGGGCAGCCCCGGTTGATAAAGCCACTCCTCAACCTGCTCGCGGCTGATCACTCCCTCGTGTGCCAGCAACAGGGTTTCGTCCAGGTAGTCGAGGAATCGTTCGGTCGTAATGGTCTGAAATGCGAAGTCCGAAAAGTACGATGCCAGAAATTCGTCGAAGATCTCCCGGCCAAAGCCATTCTCCAGGTACTGCAGCAGCAGCTGCCCTTTGTGGTAGTGGATCGTGCCCTGGAAATCGTCAGGATCACCGCTAGCGAAGGGTGGCGCCAGCGCCTGCCGTTCCGGAATGATTCGTTCGAAGTTCAGCAACAGTTCTTTGTAGCCGAGGACGTTTTCTTCGTCGACTCTTTCCTGACCGTATAGCACTTCCATCAAACGAGACTCGAGATAGTTTGTCATGCCTTCATTTAGCCAGCCGTCACGCCACGTTCCGTTTGTGACCAGGTTACCGGACCAGGAGTGAGCCAGTTCGTGCGCGATAACGGATACCAGGCTATGGTCGCCGGCAAGCAAGCTCGGCGTGATAAATGACAGTCGCGGGTTTTCCATGCCGCCATACGGAAAACTGGGTGGCAGAACGAGCAGGTCGTAGCGGCCCCATTGATATGGCCCGAACATTTCTGCGGCCGTATCCAGCATGTCTTGTGTATTGCCGAACTCAAATGCGGATGCATCCAGGACTTCTGGTTCTGTATAGACACCGGTTTGCGGGCCAAGTGGCGCGAAGAACATATTGCCGACTGCCAACGCCAGCAAATAAGACGGGATGGGTTGCGGCATTTCAAATTCGTATTCGCCGCTGCGTGGTGTCAGCGGGTCGTTGTTTGCACTCATGAGCGCCAGCAAATTCGACGGCGTATGAATGGCCGCCGTATAGGTGATTCGAACGGCGGGCGTGTCCTGCAGTGGTACCCAGCTACGCGCATGAATCGCCTGCGACTGCGTAAACATGAATGGCTGCTTGCCGCCGGCTGTCAGCTCCGGCGGAAGCCATTGCAGGGCAGATGCGTTTGGACCCGTCGTGTACTCGATTCGAACTTTGAGTTCTGCGGCAGTTTCGCTTCCTGCCGGCAATATAATGGTCAACGGCGAGCCCAGTACCGGGTCTTCTTCGCCTACCTGGAATTCTGCGGCTTCCATTGGGCCGTCTGCCAGTGCGATGCTTATCTCGCCAAATTCGAGGCCGCGGCTATCCAGGACAATTTCCGTCGCCTGGGGATCCAGTCGTTCCATATGCAATACGGCGCTGCCACGCAGCTGCTCTTTGTCGAAGTCGACGGTCAGGTCGAGCTCCAGATGCCGGGTAACGAACTGATCCGTATTGGCATAGGAGAAATAGTCGTGCGCAGGATCGTATGGCTCTACGGGCGTTTCTTTGGTGCAGGCGACTCCGAGGACGGCCACGGCGATCAATGAGCAGGCAATGCGATACATAAGTGAAGCTCCGTACAGTGTTAGTAAAAAATTCGGCTGCAATGATAATACGTTCTGCGGTCGCCGGTAATACTGGTTCTCGAGAATTGCCGAATAAAACCACCGGTATGCCTTGCGTTCCGGGGTCCAGTTGGCAGAATGACGCCATGAATCGAATAAAAATCGTCCTGATATGTGTTTTTGCCTCTTTCGTCATCTCAGGTTTCCTGAATCCGATCGGGCTCATTAGTGGTTCGGTTGCACAAGCCTATGGCATGACAGTAACGGAGGCTGTCGCCCATTTCGGCTATTTCACGGTCGGTGTGTTTGTCGGCTACCTATTGTCGTTCTACGTATTCGACTACCTGAAGATCAAAACCGTCATTATCGGCGGCTACCTGCTTATCGCCGTATCGGCGGCGGCCGTGTATACCTCCGACAGCAGAATCGCGCTCATTGTGTGTCTTTTTGCAATTGGTGTGTTCGCCAGCATTCAAGTTTGTGGCGCAAGCACGCTGGTGAGCCGGATCTGGGATGGCAAACCGCGGCAGACCGTATTAATGGCGCAGGACGCCATGTTCAATGGTGGCGGAATCATATTTACGGCGTTGACGACCTGGTTTCTCGCCGCCAACTACCACTGGGCAAGTACTTACGCCGTTGTTGGTGTGATCGTTTTGCTCATCGCCGCCATGGCTGCAACCACGGAGATAAAAGAGACGCAATCGGATGGCGAAACATTGCACGAAGACACCCGCTGGAATATTGGAATCCTGGCTGTCGGTGGCAGCGTGCTGCTGTTCATGACGGCGAAAATTTCCATATTCATTTGGGCCCCACAGTATGTGGGGCAGGAATTCGGCGCCACGATAGAGCAGTCTGGCCGATTATTGACCAATATTTTTACCGGCGCATTCTTAGGGTCGATTGCAGGCACTTATATAGTGTCCCGAATTCGAATCGAGTTTTTCCTGATCGCCATGTTGTCTATTGGCGCAACCGGCCTGTGGTTGCTGTTACATGCACCGGACCTTCCGAGGGCGCTGACAACGGCTTATATCGTTGGCGCCTCTGTAGGCGCGACATTCAATGGTTACATGGCGTTTGGACTGAGCTTCGTTGAGTCGCCGACTCACAAGAATGTCGCCTATGTACTGTTGGCTGGAGGGATTGGCTCGGCAATTGCGCCGTTGTTTAGCAGCCGGGTCGTCGAAGCGACCGGAGAAGTGCGCGATGCGCTCGTAGCTTGCCTCGCTATCCAGGTGCTCGTGTTGCTTAGCGTATTGTTGCTATCGATATTTGTTCGCCGCAGTCAAACGCAGGTTGCCAGTTAGTATGGTTAGTCCACAGTTTGCGGAACGATTTCCGGCAGAGGCGCTCACGGAAACAGAGGTCATCGCACACCCAATGTCGTTGTCCCGTACACGAACGCATTGGGCTCCTAATTTTCATCAAGAGATGTTGGCGATCCTTCTATTAACGGATTGTTAATGTCGTACAGGTTCAGGGGTCGCCTTTTCTCAGGGTAATCTGCGACCATTCCACCGCTTGGTGCATCTTTGGCCTGTAAAGCAATAAATAACCCACGGGGTAGCAAAGTAATGAAATATTCGAAACTAGCGATATTCGTCGTATCATTGATCCTGGCCGGGATGGCCTCAGCCGGCGAAGAGCATCAGACAAGAATCAAAGTAATGGTTGCCGATGGTCACGGCAGTGAAGGCGTTCATTTCAAGATCGATAGCGACGAACTTGACTTCAATCTCGAAGGCATGCTCGAAGGCGAGACCCGGTCGATTGTTGACGAGGATGGGCGTTCGATTCTGATTACTCGCACAAGCGATGGCTTCAAGTTCGATGTCGACGGAAGAACCATCGAGATGCCAATGTTCGATGGTGGACACGAAGCCATATGGATTGGTGAAGGTGGTGACCAAGTAGTCAATTTTGTTATGAAGGGAACTACTGATTTCATTGGAGCCGATGAACTTGGCGGCGTTACTATTCTTAGCAGCAAGCCAATCGATGATGTCACTCGCGAGGGCATCAAGTCACTCCTCAGCTCTTCGGGTCACGGCGGCGATGTCAATTTTATTGACACCCAAAGCGGACCCCATGGCGGACACGAGATTCGAATTATTAAGAAAGAAGTCGTTTCAGAAAACTGAGCGACCCTGACAGTGTCAGCCCCTGGCAAAGGCTGACACTTTTTCGCCCAGCCACTGAAGACTCTTCTCCATTTTATCAGTCATTAAATCAATGATTTGCCCATAGCTAAGCTCGCCGCTTTGCTTGTTGATTGCCAACATAACTGTTCACATCATAATTTCACGAAATCGAATCTGTCAGGATCCTAAAATAGCCGTAAAGTCAATGTCCTGAATTTGCAGCGCAAGATATACTTACCCACATGTTGCGTGTTGCAATGTGCGAGCTCGATTTCGGAGCAAAAAGGGATGAATGTGACAATGAGTAATCGTTTCCTATATGCAGTGACGGTGCTGGTTTGGGGCACGACCTGGATCGGTATCGAATATCAGCTGGGAACGGTTGCGCCGGAAGTGTCCGTATTTTATCGGTACACGCTGGCGGCGGTTAGCCTCTTTGCCTGGTGTGCCTGGGCCGGCCTGAACTTGAAATTTTCACCGCGTGATCATGTGCGATTTGTTTTGCTGGGCTTGTTGCTTTTCGGCATTAATTACATAGTTACCTATCACGCACAGCAATACATCACCTCTGCTTTAACAGCGATCTGTTTCTCCACTATGTTGTGGATGAACATGATCAATGCCCGAATCTTTTTCGGAGTTCGTATCAGCAAGAAGATCATCGCGGGGTCGATGATTGGTATTGCAGGCATTGTCGTGCTGTTCTTACCGCAGGTTCAGTCACTATCGCTCTCGGATGCCACGGTTTATGGGGCCACGTTATGCATCATCGGTGCTTTCCTGGCGTCGCTTGGCAATATGGTTTCGCAAAGCGCACAGCGAGAGGGCTTGCCTGTTATTCAATCGAACGCGTGGGGCATGTTTTATGGTGCGATTGTTACTGGCGCAATTGCATTCGGACAAGGAAGCGCATTCAACTTCGATTGGTCAACAGGCTACATTGTTTCGCTGCTTTATCTTGCGATATTCGGTTCTATTATCGCGTTTGGCAGTTACCTTAAATTGCTGGGGCGGATCGGCGCGCACAAGGCTGGTTACGCAATGGTGATGTTTCCTGTCGTTGCCCTGGTTGTGTCGTTTTTGTTCGAAGGGCTTGAGCTCGGTTGGAATATTCTTACCGGCATTGCGCTGGTTGTCATTGGAAACATCATTATTCTTAGAATGAAAGAAGAAGGCACTGGAGAGTCGATTGTGACGGACGACTCAACGGAATCATCGGATCCTTGTATTGAGGTTAGCCGTTAATAAAAAAAGGCCAGAGCTACTCGCTCCGGCCTTGTGATTTCTCTCTTGCTCTGGTTATTCTTCTTCAGTCTCCGCAGGAACGTGGCGGTGTCCAACATTGGTTATGGATCGGGCTACCATCCCACGATACTTGGCCAGCAATTCCTCAGCTTCTGTTTTGCCGCCTTCCTGTTCAGCGAGAGCCGCCATCCACTTGATATTGTCTGGTGAAATGTACCACTCCAGATCCGCCATGCCGCCCTCAAGCCGCCAGTGAAATGCGGCATCCCACTCGCCGGTCTGGAAGTGAATGGCAACCGGTGCTGCAGTACCAGCCGCCTCACCTGCTGGCTTAAAATGCTCAGCAATAATTTGCAGAGCGTCTGCACGCATGCCGGGTTTGTAGTCAACCATTGTCACGCTAATGTAGACGGCATCATCGCCTTGTGTTTGCGGACCTTCATCGTCGTCTTGCGCCATCGCAAATGAGCTGCCGAGTAACAATGAAAACGTTATCGCGAACAGCCGCAGGCTGCTTTTGAAAAGACTCATAATATTCCCCTGTTTATAGTTATAGCGCTCATTCTTTTTCTTTAGTAATTCGCGGCAATCGAGATCGCATGGCGAGCGCAGTGAAGCCACCTTACATCAATGGGCCTGAACTAAGCAATTGTGATTCACCTATTACGAACCGCATGTGATAATCGCTCGACAAACCTCCGATCTGTGCTCCGCGACCAGGTACCTAGCCATAAACTTTCCCGAGAAAATTACCGACCACAACACTCGCGACGGAGTCTTATCCGGCGTGCTGGCGTTTTCGATGTGGGGTGCAACGCCGATCTACTTCGTAATCGTAAACAACGTATCGGCCATCGAAATGCTGATGCATCGCATTGTCTGGGCATTGCCGTTTGCGGCACTCATCGTTCTGCTTCGCCGACAGTGGCCGGAAGTCAGGCGGATATTTCTGAATCGAAGAGCACTCGGGCTGCTGACTGTATCGGCCGCCGTCATATTCATCAACTGGTTGGTTTACACCTGGGCCGCACAAAATGAACACATATTCGAGGCCAGCCTGGGTTATTACATTAATCCCTTGATGACAATTTTGGTCGCTTATCTGTTTTTGGGCGAGCGGTTACGTCGGGTGCAGTTGGCCGCAGTCGTTCTGGCGGCGATCGGAGTTGCGGTCTTGGCGTTCAGTGCTGAAGAGTTCCCGGTGATAGCGGTAACGCTCGCGATTTCGTTTACGCTTTATGGCGTGATTCGCAAGCAACTCGCGGTGGGTGCGGTGCCCGGGTTGTTGGTGGAAATACTGATTCTTTTCCCCCTGTCGGCGGCATACCTGTATTTCCTGGTACAAGGCGGCACGTCACCATTCACCTTGGCGGACCCGAAGCTGTTTGGGTTGCTATTGTTCGCCGGGCCGTTGACGGTTTTGCCATTGTTTTTTTTCGCAGTGGCCGCTCGACGACTGCGACTGTCGACGATCGGGTTTATCCAGTTTATCGGTCCAACCGGCCAGTTTCTTGTGGGTTATTACTACGGTGAAGCACTAACGATGCCCTACCTTATTTGCTTTGTGTTCATCTGGTCTGCTGTAGCGCTGTTCGTTTTAGACGCAATTCAGAATAGGCGAAGACCGCTGGCCGCTGTAGGGGTTGAACGACTGTGATTGAACGAAACTCAGAAACCAGTGCCTGGAAAAACCCGATTGCACTACTGGTTCTTATGTCAATTGCTATGCCAATCGCGTTCAATGTCTGGTCGGCATTGCTCAATAATTTCGTGATAGAACGTGCCGCCTTTACCGGCGTTGAGATTGGCATTCTTCAGAGCTTGCGTGAGGTCCCGGGGTTTCTCACCTTCACCGTCATTTTCGTGCTCCTGATAATCAGGGAACAGCTGCTCGCAGTGTTTGCGCTCGCCCTGCTGGGAATCGGCGTTGCGATGACCGGCTTTTTCCCCACGACCTACGGTCTTTATTTCACGACTGTAGTGATGTCCATTGGCTTTCACTATTTTGAGGCGATCAAGCAGTCGTTGTCGCTGCAATGGCTAAGCCACGATGAGGCGCCGCAGGTACTGGGTCGCCTGATTGCCGTAGGGGCTATTACGTCGCTGGTTGTGTACGCATCACTTTGGTTTTGCCTGGAGATACTCGAACTGGAGTTCGTGTGGATATTTCTGTTGGCGGGTAGCGTTTGCTTCGCTTTGTCGATCGTAATGTGGGGAGCGTTTCCGCACTTTCCGTCGAAGATTCAACAACACAAGAAACTGATCTTGAGAAAACGCTATTGGCTTTATTATGCGCTTACGTTTTTCTCCGGAGCGCGAAGGCAGATTTTCATGGTCTTTGCGGCATTTCTGATGGTGGAGAAGTTTCATTATTCGGCGAGCCAAATCACGCTTCTGTTTCTCTTCAATTATGCCTTCAACTGGGTGTTTGCGGAGCGTATCGGTCGCCTGATAAGAAAGATTGGAGAGCGACGTGCACTAACAATCGAGTATGTCGGTCTGATTATTGTTTTTACGGCTTACGGGATTGTCGAGAATGCATACGTGGCGGCTGGCCTTTACGTGATTGACCATATGTTCTTCGCTATGTACATCGCAATGACTACCTATTTTCACAAAATTGCCGATCCAAAGGACCTGGCAAGCAGTGCGGGTGTAACTTTTACCATCAATCATATTGCATCGGTTATAGTGCCTGCGGCACTGGGCTTGGTATGGATGACGTCACACTCCCTGGTGTTCTATATTGGTACCGGATTCGCCGTTTGTTCGCTGCTTCTCGCCCAAAACATCCCGTCAAATCCAGAGCCAGGTAATGAGACCCGGCGAGCGTTTCGCAAGGTCATCATTTAGGAGTTACACAGACAATGCATTCGACGAATACGATGAAGGCACGAAGCCTTACTCTCTTGTGCGCATTGGTATATTGCGGCCCCGTACAAGCTCAGGACGATGCCGATGCGGAAGCATTGGCCAAGGCCGCACAAAATCCGATCGCGAGTCTTATCAGCCTGCCCTTTCAAAATAATACGGACTTTGGCATCGGGCCGGATGACGAGACAAAGAACACGTTGAATATTCAGCCGGTCTGGCCGTTCAAGTTGAGCGACAACTGGAATCTGATTACCCGAACAATCGTGCCGCTTATTTCTCAACCCGGGTTGGGTACGGGCGAGTCGCGAGTTACCGGTATTGGCGACACTACTTTCACCGCTTTTTTCTCACCGAATAATTCCGGCAAATGGACCTGGGGTGTGGGGCCTGTATTCGTGCTGCCGACGGGAAGCAACGACCGGTTGACCAGCGACAGGTGGGGAGCCGGAATTTCGTTTATTGCTCTCACGATGCCTGGCCATTGGGTAGTCGGGTCACTCATCAGCAACGTGAAATCCGTCGGTAACGGCAGTGGCAACGATTTCAACCTGTTCACCTGGCAGTATTTTATTAACTACAATTTCAACCACGGCTGGTATGCGACGACGGCACCCATTATCACCGCGAACTGGGAAGCAAGTGGCAGTGATCGCTGGACTGTACCGTTTGGTGGTGGTTTCGGTAGAGTGATGAAATTCGGCAAGCAGCCGGTCAACATGAGCGTGCAGGCTTACAAAAACGTAGAGTCACCTGAGTTCGGTGCCGACTGGCAATTGCGACTGCAAGTGCAGCTATTGTTTCCCAAGTAAGGTCTTCGGCGGCTAGTGATCCTGACGCTGTGATCGCCGAATCAGTTGCTCAATAATTCTTGGCCCACGCCCGGGGATGCTCCACGGACAGACCGCGATGCAGATACCGCAGCCGAAATTCTCATTAAAGAACGGTATACACTTGTCGAAGTCGACATACCACTTTTCTGTGCCACGTACCGGTACCTTCTCAGGCAGTATTGCGTCGGGCGGGCAGGCGTTGGCACAAACCTGGCAGCGGCTGCAAAAGTCGTCAACGCCATACGAAACTTCTGGCGTCGGAACCAGCGGCACATTGGTCAAAACCGCGGCCAACCTGAAGGACGAGCCGTATTCCTTATTAATGATCGAGCCATGTCTGCCGAGTTCACCGAAGCCGCATTCAAGTGCTGGCGGTATCATGAGCAATGGCCCGGCCATCGGCCCGGCTAAAACCGCCGCATCCCAACCCCGCTGCCTTATCCATGTGGCGATGTCTTTGGCGGATTTTGCTGCTCTTCCGTATTGACGAACAACCTCGGCGCCAGCCGGTGCCTCCGGCGCTTTCATGATTTGTTCGTAATCGTGTGCGACGCCAATCATGATCACCCACTCATAAGGCAACGAGACACCTTCGAACATCCACTCCGGTCGCAATGCCGCAATGCCGAACAACTCCATTTCGAGTGACTTGGAGAACGTGGCCAGATCGCCGGACCAGGTTTCCGCCGATTGTTGCAGTGGCTCGCCGGTGACGGGCGGTACCTCAATCTCGAGAATCTCTTCGCGCGCCGAGCGAGCCTTGGCGATGGCAGGGTTATCCGGGTCCTGGGTGTAGAACCACTTTTGTAGCTCTCCGTGTTCGATGGAATCGGGGTCGTGCCAGTAGACGCGAGACGCACGTCTGACTGTGTTTTCGCCCATACCGTTAATAGTGTTACCCGAGATCCTCGGTATCAGCGCAACTTGCTCAGGGTTTGGCGTAAATGGCCTGTAAGGTGATTTTGCGATTTCAATATCCTCGTTCCAGATCAACCAGGTTCAACAACTTTTCACCTTGAATATACCTGCGTAGGTTTTCCCGCGCAATGATCCACGTGTTGCGCATACTTCGCTCGGAGGAAGATGATATGTGAGGGGTAATAATTACGTTCGGAATTGTCCAAAGCCTGTGGTCATCCGGCAATGGCTCCGGGTCTGTCACATCCAAACCGGCCCCGTGGAGCTTCTTGCTTTCCATGACCGCAATTAGTGCCTCGGTATCGGTCGTAGCACCGCGACCAACCGATATATAGTAGCTGCCGTTCTTCATAGAATCGAAAAACGCCGCATTCACTATGCCCCGGGTCGTCGATGTTAGTGGTAGCGCATTGATGACTACGTCCGCTTGAGCCGCAAGTTCGGTCATTTCGGAAGAAAGGCCTACGTAGTCAACGTAATCCGGTCCGGTCCGGCTTGAGTTTCTGGTGGCGATTACTCGCATGCCCATCGCATGCGCGCGACGCGCAATCTGTGAACCGATGCCACCGAGTCCGAGAACCAACATCGTCTTGCCCTTTACGGAAATTGCGGGAAATACGTCATCGCTTTTATCTCGCCAGCTGGATTTCAGCTGGGCGGAATGATGAATATGCAAGTTTCTCGTGAGGGAAAGCATTAATGCAATGGCGTGTTCCGCAATCGTCTCGCTGGCTGCTTTAGCGCTATTCGTAACGATTGGAAGCGAGTCCAGCGATTTAAGCACAGAGACACAGTGGTCGATCCCCGCCGAATAAAAGTGGATATACCGCAGGTTTGTGACGCTCGAAATGGCGTCTGACGAGCACCAGCCAATATACACATCGCTGTTGGCAAGGCGGCTGACATCAAAATCATCTTTCGTCGCGTCCACGATATCAATTTCGACGCCATCAGAAATTTCGAGTAGCCACTCTCTTGACGCGACACCGCTTTCGGGCAATTCCTGCCATACTAAAATTGACACCTTGTTCGGTCGCGACCATCCTGGCATTTCTCGACTCGGAAGCTTTGACTCTCGTATGCCGAGTTCATCAACCAGATCTTGCACGCTTGAGGATTCAGCAGTCGCCGGGAGAGCAAGGGCATTAAGGAAAATCAGTAACAGGTAGGCCAGGGGCTTCTTCATTTCAGATTTGCCTTTTCTCGTCCAATCCAGTCACCAACAATTTCTTCAAGAACGGCGATAGGCACCGAGCCGTCGCCGATGACGGTGTCATGAAAACGGCGAATGTCGAATGCAGAACCAAGCTCAGTTTCTGCCTGTGCTCGCAATTCACGAATCTTCAGCTCACCGATTTTATAAGCAAGCGCTTGTGCGGGCCAGGTAATGTAACGATCAATTTCATCGTTGGCCTCAAGAACGCTAACGGCTGTGTTGTCGAGCATGTAGTCCACCGCCTGTTGCCGTGA
>SMVA01116787.1_pt1 | contig 30850 bp, 25 predicted proteins | sample 2456451 | NCBI WGS metagenome assembly SMVA01 (sample SAMN11095933, study PRJNA526329) | marine sediment metagenome | biome: Marine sediment; feature: Surficial sediment; material: Deep marine sediment; isolation source: Hadal surficial sediment | place: Pacific Ocean | collected 2014-05 | depth... | reverse complement strand
GTACAGGTGAAACGGATGAACCAGAATGTAACGCCGCTTGAGAAATTTGAAAAGGCAATGCTGATTGCAGGGTGCCGGCACGATACACGGACCAGCGGGCGCGACCGGCGGTGGACCTGTCCCGCGCATGAAGATACGCATCCTTCTCTTGATGTGCGCGAAGGTGACGGCGGACAGGTCCTGTTCACATGCCGCGCAGGTTGTGCTCAGGAGGGCGTGCTCTCTGCTCTGGAATTCGAAGCGCGTGATCTCTTTCCGACGGGTTCAGGTCATTCGGGGGCGCAACCCGGAGGTCAACGTCGAAAATCCGCAGGCTTAGCCGTCCTGCGTGGGGGAAATGGTGGGGACCCGCCCCGGAGCGGTGGTCTGACGCTCGCCCAATACGCAGAGGCGAAATGCCTGGACGTGGAGCTTCTCAGGACGTTCGGCCTTCGGGAGGTGCGCTTTTCTGGCCCGATCTATCGGGGCGACCCAGCGCTTGAGATTCCTTACTACGACGAGGCCGGATGCGAGGTCGCTACGCGTCGCCGCCTGAGACTCCACAAGGGCACAGAGGGCGACGAGCGGTTTTGTTGGAAGAAGGGCAACAAGCCGCTCCTTTATGGGCTCTGGCAGCTCAAACTCGCTCGCGAGGCCGGCTATGTGCTGCTCGTTGAGGGCGAGAGTGATTGCCACACGCTGTGGTCCCACGGTGTTCCGGCGCTCGGGATTCCCGGCTCGGGTACTTGGCGAAACGAATGGTCCTGTCACCTTGATGGACTCAAAACCGTCTATTTCCTTTGCGAGCCGGACACGGGAGGCGAAAAACTTGGCGAGACGCTCAGCGCCGCACCCTTCGCAGACCGACTGCAATTCGTTCGGCTCACGGGAGCGAAGGACCCGTCCGAGCTTCACCAGCAAATGTGCGACGAAGGCGGGTTTACCGATGCGTTGGACGCGGCGCTTGAGGCGGCCGTCCCCGTCGGTGATGTTCTCCGACAAGCTCGCAACGAAGGAACAGAGGAGGCATGGAAGATCTGTTGCGACCTCGCGGCCGAGCCGCGCATTCTGGACAGGTTCGCAGCCGACCTTCGACTCTCGGGCGTCGTCGGAGAGGAACGCCCCACAAAGCTCATTTTTCTTGCAGCAGTTTCGCGGCTGCTGGACCGCCCCATTTCCGTTGCGGTGAAGGGGCCGAGCGCCGCCGGCAAGAATTACATCGTTGAGCGAACGCTGGAATTCTTCTCTCCAAGCGCCTTCTACAGCCTATCAGCCATGAGCGAGCGGGCGCTCGCCTATTCGGAGGAGCCGCTTCAACACCGGATGCTCGTAATCTACGAGGCGGTCGGTGTGCAGGGCGACTTCGCATCCTATCTCTTGCGCTCACTGCTCAGCGAGGGGTGCATCCGATACGAGACCGTTGAGAGAACAAAGGACGGGCTGCGGCCGCGTTTGATTGAACGAGAAGGCCCGACCGGGTTGATCGTAACGACGACTCTCGTATCACTTCACCCCGAAAACGAGACGCGACTCCTCTCGCTCCAAGTCGATGACACTCCCGAGCAAACAGGGCGGATTCTCAGCGCGCTCGCCGCAGGTGCCGAGGGGTGTGGCGAACAGCGCAGTCCCGACTTTGCGCGATGGCGTGCTCTCTCCGTTTGGCAGGAAGGCGAGGAGTGTCGGGTAGTGGTCCCGTTTGCCTCCCAGCTCGTCCAGGAAGTTCCCTCGGTGGCGGTTCGCCAGCGTCGCGACTTTGGGCAGCTTATTACGCTGATCAAAGCCCACGCGCTGCTTCACCGGAAAAGTCGCGGTCGCGATGGAGCAGGGTGCGTAGTCGCCACGTTGGAGGATTACGCCATCGTCTACGAGCTTGTGGCGGACCTCTTCGGGGAGTCGGCTGGAACCGAGGTTTCAGGGACGGTTCGCGAGACGGTCGAAGCCGTAGCGGCGCTGCTGAAGGAAAAGCCGGCAGTGATGGGTGAGCGGGCAACAGTGACGGTCATGGAGGTGTCGAAACAACTCGGCTTGGACAAGTCGGCGACATCAAGGCGGGTTCGGGCGGCGAGGAAGGCCGGCTTTCTTGAAAACCATGAGAGCCGGAAGGGGCGACCGTCGCGGATAGTGCTGGGCGAACCTCTGCCCGCGCGGCAAGAGCTTCTCCCACCACCGCAACGGCTGGAGAAGCACAACGATGAAGAAGTCCCATTTTAAGCCCCGGTCGGTTGCACGGTTGCAGGTGTTTTGAGGGGGGTAGAGACACCCCCCTCCCCACAGAATCCCCACATTCGAACCGCAAGTCTGCGGAATTTCTCGTTTGACCTCCGGGTCACAGGCCCGGAAGGGCGTCCTCTTCGTCGCGTCATGGGCTGCGCCCCACGCTCTGCTGCTACTTGAAGATCGGCTCGATGTTGGTCCCGTACTTCTCGTTGATTTCGTCGAAGATCGGTCCCACGACCTCGGACATTGCGATCACGCCGGAAATCGTGAATTTCGAGAACGCGATCGACTTCGAGGTATCCGGCGCATTCTTCTTCTTGAGCGGCGGGCTCGGCCAGACCTCCTCGTCGATAGCGGACATCCGCACCCGAATGTCGTCCTTGGTGACGTTCCAGACCATGTAGTCCAGAGCGAGATCGAGCGGCCCGTCGTAGGTCTTGCGGACCCGGTCTCGGACTTCCGGCGCGGTGTCGAAGTCGTTGAAGAAGTGGTAGCCGACGGCGAGGCGCGGCTTCACGAGCGACATCACCTTGCCGAACTGCTCCGGCGAGGTGTGGCCCTGCGTGCCGACCATGAGCGCCTCCATCGGGGCGAATCCCTGCTTCGTCACGAGCAGGGTGGGCGGGAGAAAGCACTCGTGGATGGCGACATCCGCGCCCTTGGCGTGCTCGACGAACCACTTGTTGGGGATCGTGTCGCTGCCGTAGACGAACTTGAGCCCGTTCCATTCGAGGATGAAGCTCACCGCGCCGTCCAGGCCGTGGACGGCCGGGATGCTGCGGATGACCACACCGTTCTCGTCGTAGATCACCTTGTTCACGCCGTCGAAGGGGAACTCGTGGACCTCCAGCTCTCCCCCTCGAAAGTCGATCACGCCCGAGCGGGTTGCGATGTCCCAGACGTACATCTTCTCCATCAGGTCGAGCGCGTGTTTGGTGCCATACTCCGGTGTGCCCCCGCTCGGACCCCAGACGCGGAGCGGGGTGAGGCGGTTCATGGTCGTGCCCCCGAGCCAGAATGTCGGCAGGTCGCCCATGTGGTCAACGTGCAGGTGCCCGATGAACACTTTGTCCAAGTAGTCGTATGGGATCTTCTGGGCCGCGATCCGCTCGTGGCAGCCGCTGCCGAGATCGAAGAGGAACTTGTCGCCGTTGCCCAGTTCGACCAGCCAGCAGGCCGCCGCCTGTTTGGGCCGAGCAGTCGGCATGCCGGTACCCAAGGCAACGATCCGCATCTCGTCCGGCTTGAGATCCTCGGTGCCGGGGTAGTACACGTCCTGTTCGGATTCGGGCACACCCTTGGTGGGCGACCACGTAGCCGCCACGAGGACGAGCAGCGCCGCGCAAGCCGCGAAACCCGCAAGAAACGTCAGACTGATCTTCAACTTCATGGCGGTTCCTCCAAAGGTCTACCTGATACTTCCGGCAGGTCGCACACGGTTTAGCACGGCGGCGTGTGTGACCGCTCCCGGAGTCCGTTGCGAACCCCCCTCCCCACAAAATCCCCCACAATCGAGCCGGAAGTCCGCGGGATTCCTCGGCTGACCTCCGGGGCGCACGCCCGGAGTGGTCCTCCTCAATTCTATTTTAGTTGCCATGTTTATTGTGCTATAATCGTCTTATGAGAGGCAGCAATAAGGCCCGACGAGGGCGACCCCCCGTGCCCCCGGCGAAGAAGCGGAGTGTCCGGGTGTCGGTGATGGTCACGCCCGGCGAGTACGCCGATCTGGAGCGGCTCGCCGAGTCCCAGGGGCTCTCAATGAGCACCGCATTGCACGCAATCGTGGTGCGGTCGCTGCGAAGGAGGAGGGCAACATGAAAAGCAGACCGAGGGGCCGGAAGTACCGGAATCTCTACGCAAGGAAAGAGGTGATCTGGTTTGAGAAGCTCGTCCACGGGCGTCGAATTCGTCGCTCCTGCAAAACGGACGACTGGGACGTTGCTGCGGTCGTCCGTGACGAATACGAGCGGCTGACTGGCGGTTCACGGCTTCCCAGTCTCACTGTGCCGAGGTTTGCTGACCTGGCGGACCGCTATCTGGAGTGGATGACCCACCTGGCTCGGACCACTCAGGATGACCGGCGGGGATTGCTGCGAACTGCGTCTCAGGATCTCCCAGAGGGCGCGCTACGTGCGTACTTCGGAAGAATGCCAGTGGATGAGATTCGCAAGCCGGTGCTTATGGAGTGGTGGGCCGCAGAGGTGGAGGGAAAGGGGCGCGCGGCAAAGACTGGGCGTAACTACCTCGACGCCTTGAGCGGCGTTCTTGCTCTCGCGGTGGATTCCGAGGTTCTTGAGGCGAATCCGGTGGACGGCTTTCGGGCGGTCCTCCGGCGGCGCAACCGAACGAAAAAGGGGAGGGCGCAGAGCGACCCGACAGCGAGTATCTGTCCGATCGAAGACCCTGCAGAGCTGGACGCGCTCGTTGCTGAATCGCGCAAGGTTGGCGGTGCCGCTCACATCGTAGACCTGCTCTGCTTTGATGCGGGGCTACGTCTCGGCGAAGCAACGGCGCTTCGGTGGGAGGATTGCTCGTTTGGGCGCGACGCATCGGACACCACTCGCTCCCTTCGAATCCGGGCGAGTCGATCCCGTGGCCTCTATCTGGGTAAGACCAAGAGCGGGCGAGAGCGAAGCGTCGCCATGTCGCGCAGGCTTCGGGGTGCGCTCCTTGCTTATCAGCTTGAGCAGGGAAGGCCCGAGGCCGGGGCAATCGCTCCAGTGGACCACGGCAACTATCGCAGCCGCCATTTTCGCACTCTCTGTAAGGCAGCAAAGATCAGTCAGGCGGTAAGGTCGGATGGCACCGAGCGGTTCCGAACTCCGAAGGATCTGCGGGATACGTTCGCCTCGCAGCTACTCACAGCGGGTATCCAACTGGGCTACGTGAGCCGCCAGCTCGGGCACTCGGACGTGAGCGTCACCGCTCGACACTACGCACGTTGGGCCGGTGGGGACGCATATCGGAGCCCGCTTGAGGTGCGTGAGGAGGAAGTTCCCGCCGACTTGCTCGCTCGCCTTGCAGAAAAGTCCCCACAAATTCCCCACACGGCTTCCCAGGCCTGAAACAAGAAGCCCCCGGAACCTTTCGATTCCGAGGGCTTAAGTGGTAGCGGGGGAGGGATTCGAACCCCCGACCTCCGGGTTATGAGCCCGACGAGCTACCAGACTGCTCTACCCCGCAACAAACCGGCATACGGGTATATCCGTTGCTTGGAGGCCTGTCAAAGGACGTCAATTGCTTGAGTGATGCATCGGGTTTGCGCACGTAAGTAGCTGTCTTAGTTGACAAAAATTGTCACTTCATGTCAGAATGCTGCATGGAGACTCTTATGCTGATGCCGATTTTGCTGAAAAGAAGTGGTTTTGGGCCTGCTGGGCTCGCGGTCGTCATGGTGGCTGTGCTCGGGCTCGCAGTCCCCGCATCTGCTGTGGCCGGGGAGGTCTATTCCTGGGAGACGGCGGATGGGAACTTCGCGTTCACCGACAACCCGAAGAACGTCCCCGCGCGCTATCGCGATCAGGTGCGAGTGCGCAAGACCGAGGGTATCGAGGACTACGCGCGATTCACCGCTGAAGATTCCGAGGAGACCGAGCGCTACTCGGATCAACTCGCGAAGCGCATCGAATACTTTCGGCGGTCGAATGGCGGCCAGAATGTCGCTCCGGCTTACCCTGAGAACCGCGGTGTTGCGGCGATCACGGTTTCCGGGATCGATCTGCGGCTGCCGGCTGCCGACACCAACGCGCCGATCATCATCGAGAAATTGCGCGTTCAGTCAGCGGGTCAGATCACGACCCGCCACGATACGCTCGTGAGCCAGGGTGGAATACCGCTGGCCATCGTTCGCGGCAACCAGACAGGCGAGACTGGCGTCTCGAACAGCATCCTCGACGAGGAAGATATCGAGTTCTACCGCTAGGGTTGCTGCGATGCAGGCAGCTGCGTCGCAGCTTCAATTTCGGCGGGGTCGAACTTCAGCCAGCGCGACGGCACTCCCGCGCGACGCGCCGCTTGTTCGAGGCTCTCGAGGTCTTCCTGGGCCCGCGTGAGTTCTTCGCGCGAAAGCTCGACTTCATCCATGATTGCCTGCTTGGCTTCGCCGCGAGGGCGGCGCCGCTGCCGCATGTCGCGGTAGGATCGTGTTGAAGCCGCACTGCGCTTGACGGCGATCGAAAGTTCCTGATTCGCGAGGAGCAGCTGCTCTCGCCACTCTTTGCGGTCTTCGGGCTGTCGAGAATCCAGCGGTGCTTCGTGCTCATTCGACCGCGAGGGTTCCGGTTCTCGCGCACTGCTGAGATTTGGAATGCAGTTGGCGGTCGTCAGAGCGAGTGAACACGCGATCAGAAACCTTCGAATCATCAGTCGGCTCCGATCTCGGCGAGTTTGCCGCTGCGTGGGCTGGTGTATTCGTGGACGAACGAGTCGATCTGCTGGGTGCTGGACCGATCCAATTCCAGAAACCGAAGGCCCATACCTGGGGCACGGCTTTTCGGATGCACACCCGACCACATGACCTCTGCGGTCGGTCTCACCGACCGGCGAACTTTCGGCAGCCTGAAATCGAGGTTGAGTTCCGTGTTGACCGGCAGCCTTCCGAGTGTCTCGACAAACACGCCGCCGCGGGAAAGATCGCGCGCAACGCCCCAAGAAGATGAATCTGCGCGAACCAGTCGAACCCGCACACCCTCGTCGAACGGAACCCGCGCAGGCGCCAGGTGGCGACCCTCGCCGAGCAGCCGTGAAACCGACAAGCTAATTTGCATTCGATTCAAGGGTTTCATCAGAACGTCATCGGCCTGTGCGCGAACTGCTCGCGCGTGCTCCTCGGCGCTTTGGCCCGAGGTGACGACGATGACCGGTATTTGGTGCAAATCTCGGTCCGCCTTGACGGCGCGGCAGAGGTTGTCACCGCACATGTCGGGCATGTCGAAATCGATGATCATGATTCCGGGTTGCTCTCGCCGAGCGATTTCGAGCGTTTCGATCCCGGTCGATGCGGTCAGGATGATCCCCAATCGAGCGAGAAAGACCGATCCGAGCTCTCGAAATAACCGAGTGTCATCTGCAATGAGGATCTTTTGCCGAGTTTTCTTTGCCAACGCCTGATCTCCGACCCAGCTATTGCGCGCCGCTCAACTTCCTCGCAATCGCAGCTAGGTTGGGGCGCACCCGCCATTGGTTGCCCGCGCTTGCTTCGCGGTACCACTCCTGGCGCTCGCGGAAAGTTTGTTCGATCAACGTCTTCTTCGAGTATGCGTGGTAGACGACGTTGACGATTGCCGTTTCGGAGCCTTCACCGAATTCCAGCTCACCGCTTTCGAATTCGGTGAAGCGGACATCTTTGAGGAGTTCGGCTGTCCTCAGGAAGTCGGCTGCGATTTTGGGATCGACAAAGACGCTCGCGTGGTCGATTTCTCCCCACCGCACCAGTTCCGTGTATTTGCGTTGTGCGTCTTCGAGTGCTCTCTCTTTGCCGCTGATGTCAAATGGGTTGATCGCACAGCCGAACATTGCGATCAATGTGATACTGAGTATGGATCCAATCGCGAGCCGCATAGCTTCCCCTCGTTCCCAAACCGGCAGAGTTGATTCGAGACGTTCGATCCGGCAGAGTTTTTCTTATCGGCGCACTTGCACATGGGCATGAGTGGCGTGTGGTAGACTGGCGCCAGCCGCAAACCCCCGCGTCTCTCGCAGAAGTCGCTTTTCCTCCCGGGTCTCGGGTGGAGAATCGGGAGTTGGAAATCGGATTCGGGATTTAAGAATTAGGATTTAGGAATTTGGAATCGGAGGCTCCGATCAGCTTCCTACTCGGAATCGACCTCGGGGGCAGCAAGCTCGCGATCGCCGTTGCAGAAACAACCGGCCGGTTGATCGCGCACGAGACCCAACCCACCCGACTCAGTGGCGATTCCGAATCCGATGTTTCGGCGATTGCTGCAGCCGTGGTGGACCTGGTCGCCCGAAGCGGGCTGACCCTCTCCGATTGCACTGCGGTGGGGCTTTCCGTGCCAGGCCCGATCGATCACGAGCGTGGCGCGATCCTCGATCCCCCCAACTTGCCCGGCTGGAAAGACGTGCCGCTTCGAGACCGGCTGAGCGAGATTCTCGGCTTGCCCGTGCGAGTCGAAAATGACGCCAACGCGGCTGCACTCGCCGAGTGGCGCTACGGCGCGGGGCAGGGCGCTCGTCACCTCGTCTATCTCACGATGTCGACCGGCGTCGGCGCGGGTTTGATACTCGACGGCCGGCTGTATCGGGGGCATCGGGACCGCGCGAGCGAATTTGGACACGCCTGCGTGGAGTGGGAGGGCGAACGCTGCGCGTGCGGTCGGCGCGGATGCCTCGAGGCCTACCTGGGTGGCGCGGCCTGGACCCGACGCTTGCGCGAGATCACACCCAAGAACAGCCGAGCCTGCGAGCTTGCGGGCGATCGCGGACTCGTGTTGCCGGAGCACATCGTCACGGCTGCGGGGGAGGGCGATGTCTTCGCGTGCGGGGAAATGGAGCGTTTCAACCACTACCTGGCTCGCGGGATCGCTGTGCTCGGTTTCGCGCTCGCTCCAGAAGTCGTGGTGCTCGGCACGATCGCCAGCGCGGCAGGCGAAGCGCTCTGTTTCGAACCCGTCCGCGCATTGGTGGCCGCCCAGGTCTGGCCGAGCCTTTGCGAAGAGATGCGTATCATTCCAAGCGGCCTCGGCGACAAACTCCCGTACTACGCGGGAGTGTGTGTGGCGCTCGAAGGCTCGGAGAATAGTTCGCTCTGAGTGGAACCCGACTCTTGAAGCGAATCTCGCAGTGCTGCAATGGGGAGGCGCCGCTCTCGCACGCTAGGAGCAAATCTGTTGACTGGAGCCAGGTGGCTCCGCAACGGGAGGCCGATGTGCTGCCCGTTAGTCGTCCGGGTTTTCGCGTATCCCGGTGCGAACTTCGAGGCGAATCTTTTCCGAGCACTCTCGCATCGCGATCACGTTGAGCGCCACTTGGGGAATGCGCTCGCTGCTCTTGCGCGCGGCACCCAACATCGCAGCGACCGCTTCGGCAACACCGGTGCTTGCCTGTTCGTGCGACGCGGTCTTGCTCTGGATTGATCCGATCAGCTCGGTGATCGAACTGATGTTGGTAGAGATGTAGCGACTGGTGGATCGCTGCTCTTCGGTGGCACTCGTCATTTGTCGACACGTCTCGAGAGATTGGGTGGCGTTGTTCAACATCCGCTCGGTTGCCTGGCTCTGTTCCTCCAGCGCTGCCGAAATCTGTTGCACTTGCGCCGAGGTCGTCTGTGCTGATTTGGAGACGTGTTGAGAATTGCGCGCCTGTTCCTCCGCGGCGCGGCTGATTTCCGCCACCCTGCCGCTCGCGTCGCGCGCGCTCGTGCGGATTCGTTCGAGGGCTTCTCCGGCGCCCTTCGAACGCTTTACGCCTTGCTCGACAGCGTCGATTCCCGCGCCCATCGCGCGCACGGCGTTCTCACTTTGCTCCTGAACGGATTCGATCAGGGATTCGATCTCCTTGGTGCTCACGGTGGTTCGCCGGGCGAGGGTCTTAACCTGCTCGGCAACCACGGCAAATGCCTTGCCGTGCTCGCCGGCCTGTGCGGCGATGATCGCTGCATTGAGTGACAGCAGATTGGTTTCGTCACTGATCCCATTGATCACGCTCGCGATCTCGCCAATTGTGCCGATCCGATCCGCCAATCCCTCGAGAGCCGTCTTGGCATCTTGCGTGAGGTTGCGGATTTGGGCGATTCCCTCGATGGTCGCGCCGACCGCCAGCGAACCTTCTTCGGCGCTCTGCGTGACCTGCTCGGTCAGCTCCGCCGCGGACCGAACGTGATCACCCACTTCGCGAATCGCGTGGTCCATTTCTGAAATCGATGCTGCGGTTTCCTCGGCGACTTCTTGCACCGCGCTGCCACTCTCGGAGACGCGGCGAATTTGGGCGTTGAGCTCGTGGATAGACGCGGTGGAAGACTCCACGGTATCCGTGAGTGCATTTGCGCTCGTCGCGACCTGCTCGATCGCGCTTCCCATTTCCATGATCGAGGAAGCCGTCTCTTCGTTCGCAGTCGCGAGGCTGCCGATCTCGGCGTTGATCCCCCGGATCGAGGTGTTGATGTTGGCGAGCAGCGAAGAGGTCTCTTCAACCGACGCTTCCTGATCCTCCACCCCACTGCTCAGCTCGGTCAGCGAACTCGCGATTTCGGCCGGGATTTCCAATAGTTCTGTTGCCAGATTATCAACAAATTCGTCACTAGTTTGAGAGAAGTCGAGAAACTGGTTGAAGGATGCGGCGAGATCTGCGAGCTCCCCAGATTCGATGAGTTCGATCCGCGTCGACCAATCCCCTTCAGCTACATCGAGTAGAGCATCCTGGAAGGTCGCTCGTTGATGGGCGCGGCGTTGGCCAGCGCGTTGCTCGAGCAATCCGACCAGCGCGGAGCCCAGCAGCAGCGAGGCGCCAGCGATCGGCCAATTTCCCGTGAGGTGGTAAAGGAGCAAGCCGAGCGCACCGGTTCCAACTGCGCCAGCCGCGGCGCGGGCACTGGGCGCCTTGGAGGTCGTCGTCGTCATTGAGCTTCCCAAATTCACTGCGCAGATTCCCCTTCTAATCCTTCAGGGGGGATCGGCTTCACCCACCGGCAGCTTGAGGTTTCGTGCAGTGGGTTTCTCGAATCCTGTTGCGAATTTGGCGGTGCTGTCGCGAATCCGGCGGACCTGTAGCGGATCGGGTGGTCTGGTCGCGAATTGGGTGGTCTTGTCGCGCATCTGACGGCTGGGAGCACGTGGTCTGCCCGGAGCGCTAGCGGATCGGCGCCTCGCGGATCTTCTCACGCAGAGCGCCAAAGGTACCCGCCCGAATCGCGGCGCGTGCGTCCTCCATGAGTCGAAGGTAGAAGCGAAGGTTGTGGACTGAGGCCAGGCGCGCGCCGAGGGTGTCATTGACCCGCAGCAGGTGGCGAATGTAGGCGCGAGAGTGCTGCGCACAGGTCGCGCAGTCACATTCGGCGTCGGGTGGGGCAGCGTCCTGCTTGAATTGCGCGTTTCGAAGTTTGAGCACGCCGTCGCGGGTGAACAACACGCCATGCCGGGCGTGGCGTGTCGGAATCACGCAGTCGAACAGATCGATGCCAACCGCGATGGCGTCGACGAGATCGGGCGGATAACCGATTCCCATCAGGTAGCGGGGCGAGGCCGCGGGAAGCGCTTCGTTGGTCGCCGCAACGAGGTCTGCCCGCTGGGTCGGCTCTTCACCGAGTCCGAGCCCGCCGTGCGCGTAACCCTCGAAGCCGAGCGAGGCGAGGCCCTGCGCGTTGGCGCGGCGAAGCGCGGTGTCGGTGCCGCCCTGGACGATGCCAAATACCGCCTGATCGGTTCTGCGCCGCGCGCGCGCCGAGCGTTCAGCCCAGCGCAGTGTTCGCTCGGCAGCGGCGCGAAGCTCGGCGCTGGCGGCCGAACCGGTTGCGTTGGGTCGACATTCGTCGAGCACCATCGCGATGTCCGAGCCGAGCCGTTCCTGAATCTGGATCGCGGTTTCGGGTGTCAGCCGATGGCGGCTTCCATCGAGACTCGATTCGAAGGTGACTCCGTCTTCGTCGAGCCGTGAGCGGTCCGCGAGGGAGGTCACCTGGTAGCCCCCGCTGTCGGTGAGCCACGGGCCTCGCCATCCCGTAAAGCCGTGCAGACCGGCCTGCTCGGCAATGATTTCAGAGCCCGGCCTCTCCTCCAGGTGGTAGGTGTTTGCGAGCAGGATTTGCGCGCCCGCGGCCCAGAGTTCTTCCGCACTTACGCCGCGCACCGCTCCGTACGTCGCAACCGGCATGAAGGCGGGCGTTTCGATCGCGCCATGGGCGGTCGAGAGTTCGCCGACGCGTGCGTCACCGTCACGAGCGTTGATTGCAAACGAGAAGCTGGATCCCATCGCAGCCGTCAGCTCGCCTGAGACAGCAGGGCGCGGAGGTTGATCAGCACGATGTCATCCTTGGGTTGCAGGGTGAGGTGATTCATCAGCACGGCGCTGTCTGGATGAGCATCGCATCACCATAAGAATAGAATCGGTAGTTTTCGCGTATGGCCTCGGCGTAGGCGGCCAACACATTCTCCCGGCCCGCGAACGCCGCGACCAACAACAGCAGTGACGAGCGCGGCAGGTGGAAGTTCGTGAGCAGTGCGTCGATGGCGCGAAATCGATCTCCCGGCGCGAGAAAGAGATCAGTCGTCCCCGAGCCCGCGCGGACGTTTCGATCGTCGGTCGCGCGGGTTTCGAGCACTCGGGTGACGGTCGTTCCGACCGCCACCACGCGCCCACCTCGGGCACGGGTTCGAGCGATCGCTTCAGCGGTGGACTCGGGGAGTTCGAAACGCTCTTCGTGTAGTCGGCGGTTGGCGAGATCTTGTTCGCGGAGCGGGCGAAAGGTGCCGAGCCCGACGTGAAGGACGACTTCGGCGCGCTCGATTCCGCGCCGATCCAATTGCGCGAGCAGGTCGTCGCTGAGATGAAGTCCCGCAGTGGGTGCGGCGATCGACCCCGGTACGCGTGCGAAAGTAGTCTGGTAGCGCGTCTCGTCTTCTTCCCGCGCCGTGTCTCGGTGAATGTAGGGCGGTAGCGGAGTTTCGCCCGCCGCGTAGGGGTCGGCGCCGGGTTCGAAGGCGAGGACGCCGACTCCATTGGCGTCGAAGGAGAGCAGCTCGGCGTCGAGCGCCGGGGTCCCCAGGCGGTACTTACGGCCCACCCGCAGCCGGCCGCTGTGGCGGATCAGTGCGCGGTAGCGGCCATCGATCTCGGCGGGGCCGAGCAACAACGCCTCGGCGGAACCGCCGCTCGCCTTGTTGCCGCGCAAGCGGGCAGCCAATACGCGGGTCGCATTGGTGACGAGCAGATCGCCTTCGCGGAGCAGGGCGGGGAGGGCGCGAATCTGATCGTGCTCGACACGCCCCGTCTTACGCTCGAGGTGCATGAGCCGACCGCCGTCGCGCTCTGCGGGCGGGTGTTGGGCGATCTGCTCCGGAGCAAGCGCGAAGTCGAATTGGGCGAGGTCGTCAATCTTCACCCGTGGATTCTCCAAAATACGCGAGCAGCGCCTCGCGCAGCGCGGGGGCTTCGGCGATCGAATCGTAGGAGAATAGGACCTCTCCGCGGGCGCCCGCCGACCGTATTGTTTCGAGCTGCTGTAGTGCGCCGTCGGGGCGCTTCGCGAAGAGCCAGGTTCCGTGGCCAATCCAGATCCGATCCGATCTCGGGCTCGACGCAAAGCCCTCGACCATGTAGCGAAACATGCGGTCGTCGAGCGTGTATGCCATTGGCACCGCGAAATCGAGTAGACCGTCTTCGATCCAACCTCTCCAGTCCTGCGCTTCGGCGAGATAGACCCGCTCCGCGTAGGCGCCGACGGCTGCCGAGACCAGGGGTTGTTGGTTCTCGGCTGCCTCGGGTCGCGCCGCCAGCACGGCGGTTCGCACGCCGCTCACGAGTTCGTTCATCTTCTCGCGACGCCACTCGTCCCAGCGGTTGGCGTTGCGGAGGCTGTCGCCCATCGGTGCGACGAGACCGGTCTCTGTTTTGAAACGCGCGCGGGTAGAATCGCCGTAGCCGAAATCCAACCCGACACCGAAACGCGAGCCCGGCGCAAACGGCAACACGCCCGGGTAGCGGATGTAATCGAGATGGAGACCGTCGAGTTCCGGATAGCGGGTCATCAACTCCGCAAAGGTGGCGGTGAGGTACTCGGCAACTCCCGGTGCGGCGGGATCGAGCCAGACGGCTGGCGTACCCATTCGGTAGTAGCTGCGATCCGGCTCCGGGATTTCGAGGTTCGGGTAATCGAGGATCGAGCGTCCGCGCCGATCGACGAGCACAGCCTCGCGGCCGATCTCTGTGATGATTTTCGCGTCTCGGTGGTTCGCGAGCGAGAGGACGTTGACCCACGCGTGAACGCGTATCCCAAACAGGTGGGCGCGCCGTGCGAGTTCGCGCAACGTGTCGACGCCAGTCGATTCGAGTATTTGCTGGTAGGGCGCGACGCCCGCGTAGCTGGAATCGAACCACGCCTGGCCGCCGCGATAAACCTGCACGAAGAGATCCGTAGCGGCGATCGCGCTCGCGTACTCGATGAGTTCATCGATCCGCTCGGGATGTTCGAGAACGCGTTGGCTTCCTTCGCACAGCACCCAGAGCCCGCGCGGCCGGCTGGATCCGAAGCGTGAATCGGCCGCTGTGGGTTCCGCGGTTTCGAGCGGTGGCGCTGGTTCCTCGCCGCACGCCAAGAGGGCGAGCAGGGAGGCGAGCGCGAGTTTGGCTGCTTGGGAGCGGGCGGTCGGCAAGCTGATCCCGGCCTCCGGGTGAATTGCGCGGCCAGACATCCTGACCTGATGAGAATGTCGACGCTCTCGAGATCATCTCGGGCGCCAGCGCTCCCGGCATCGATGCGGGAAATCACCGGCCTCGAGTCCAACACCCTAACTGACACCATTGCCTCCGACAATGAACGGACGCCATTGTCTCCGACCCTGAAGCGATGGCATTGTCGCCGATGCTGAAGTGGCGGGCGTTGCCTCCGACAACGGAGCGATGGCATTGTCGCCGACCGCGATGGCGCCCGCGTCGCGGTGCGGTGGGCGCTCGATGACACGCGTTGACAGGGTTTTCGCCTCCAGCACACTAAATGGTGGGGATGAGGGGTTCGAACGCGAATGTTGACGAAGAGGGTTGCGGGCGGCGGGTGGAGACGCGGAATCGCGGGTCTCCGCTCTTGGGCCGTATGGATCGTGGTGCTCGCGGCAACCGTCGCGGCGAGTATCGAACGGACGCCGCCGCTTGAAAATGCCATCTCACCGGACCTGCTGGAGCGGCCCGGGGCGGCACTTCGGGTCGCGCGCGAAGCGCTGGACCGGCGTGAATTTCGCGTGGCCGAGAAGTTGCTCGAAGCGATCGCGGACCGGCATCCACTGATTGCCGATCACGCCGATCTATTGCGCATGCGCGCGCGGGTCGAATCCGGCAGGACCGACGCAGCGCTCGCGATGCACACAGCCTGGGAGGCGCGCAATTCGCCACTCGACGCCGCGTTCTTTACCCTGCTCGGCCGCGCACACGCGGCCAAGGGCGATGAAGCAGCGGCGCGCGATGCTTGGGCCGCCGCGGTGTCGGCCTCGGGCGACCCCGAGCAGACCGCGGCGCTTCGCGCGTCGACCGCGGCTTCGTGGGAGCGGTCGGGAGAGCGAGAGCGCGCTGCGGAGGAATATCTCGAGACCTGGTTCCTGTACCCCTGGACGGAACCCGCTCGAGTCGCCGATGAAGCACTGAACGCAATGCGCGACCCGCTGGAGGAACCGCGCCGCGGTGCTCCGGAATACCGCAAGCGCGGTGACGCGTTCTACAGCAAGCGCAACAACGAAGAGGCGCTCGCCGCCTACGATCGCGCACTCGCGCTTGGCGGAATGAAGCGCAGCGTTTTGCTGCGCGTGAAGCGCAAGCGCGCGGACACCTTGTTCCGGCTGCGCCGCTATCCGGAGGCTGCCACCGCGTATGCGGGGCTACCGCAAGACGATGAGGTCCAGATCGAAAAGGCTCGTTCCCACGCGCGTTCCGGCGATGTTCCTCGTGCAATACGTGAACTCGAGAGCATTGGTGAACGGACCCGTAGTAGCTACGCGCCGCGCGCCAATCTGCTCGCAGGACTGCTTGCGGAAGGCGAGGAAGAGCTGGCGCGCGCAGAGGCCGCATTCGAGAAGGCCCTCCGCGGACGATCGAGAACCGTTGCAGCGGTAGCGGGTTGGCGGCTCGGCTGGTCGCGGTACCGCGAAAAGCGATACGCGGAGGCCATTGAATACTTCGATCGGCTGATCGCCGACGATGACTCTCTGTCGACGCAGCGAGCGCGTTACTGGCGAGCCCGAGCGCTCGATCAGAGCGCCGGAGCCGGGGCCGCTGACGAGTTCGGGGCGCTCGCTCTCGAGTATCCGTTTTCCTATTACGGCTTCCGAGCGGCCGCTCACGCTCGACCCGCTGGGGGGCCGGAGCCCGAGCCGATCGAGCCGGGCTCTTCCCAACTCGCAGAGTCAGATTTGGCGCGGGCGAGAATCTTGTTGGAGGCCGGCATGCTCGCAGAGACGCGCGCCGAACTCGAGCTCCTCTATCCCCGAGTCCGAGGACTTGCAGATCGTCTCAATCTCGCGCAGCTGTACGCGGACTCCGGGGATTTCCACCGGCCCGAACTCCTGATGGTCGAGGCGTACAACGCGCGCCTGGCCGGGCTACCGGCACCGGGCGACCTCGAGGTGTGGTGGCACGCTTGGCCGACTCCGTTCGTCGATCTGTTCGGAGAGGTGGCCGAGATCGGCATTCGCGTCGAGCCCGGACTCGTGTATGCGGTGATGCGCGAAGAAAGCGGCTATCGCCCCGACGTCGTCTCGGTATCGGGCGCGCGCGGGCTACTCCAGATCATGCCCGAGACCGGCGAACGTCTCGCGGTTCGCGAATCCCTCGCCGATTTTTCGCCCGATGATCTCTTCATTCCCAGCATCAATATCCGACTCGGGAGCGCGTATCTCGAGCAGCTGATGACACAATTCGACGGCCAGAGCTCGGCGGCCATCGCCAGTTACAACGCGGGTCCCGATGCGGTTTCGGGTTGGCTCACTGAGAATCCGTTCGATGACGACGAGTGGGTCGAGGCGATCCCCTACGATCAGACACGCGAGTACGTAAAGCGCGTCCTGCGCAGCCTACACGTCTACCGCGCACTCTACTGAGATTGGCTTTTCACACGCGCCCCAGACAGTCCGGGCATCCTAGGCGGCGCGAGAAGCCGGGACAGGAATCGGCCCAAGTATTGGGGCGGTTCTGCCGAGTTGCACTCCAGCAACGGACCGAGGGTGCGCGCAAGGAACCTCGGCGCGGCCACCTGGTGGGAGGAGGCGATGGCAAGCGGATCCAATTCACGCGTGGGCTCGACGGTGTTCTTGCTCGTCATTCTTTGCGCGGCGGGTGGCTGGAACTTCCACCGCAACGCCCAGATCGATGCCGCGGTTTCGCGGCCCTACCGCGGCTACTCGGACGAGGATCTGAGTCAGTTGATTTCGGCCTATCAGGGCGAGGTCGAAGTCCAGATGGCGCGCTATCGCAATTCTACGGCGGGCAAAGACGTCACCGTGAGCGATGGGGGGCTGATGGAAGAGCGGATCAACGAGTTCGAGCGGGTTCAGTACCTCAGCAAACAGCGCAGAGAGAGCGCCTATCGGGTCACAGACAACCAGATCCTCGTCGATCAACTCGCAAAGGAGCAGGTCATCCGGGAGCGGGATCGGCCGACTTACAAAATGATCCTCAGGCGCTTGACCACCTTCTGACCGCACCGCTCGCCGGTGCCGATGTTCCGGCGGTCAGGGATCCTCGGTCTCCTCATCGCTGACACCGCGCTTCTCGAGAAGCGTCTCGTCGAAGCCCTTTGCCAGGGCGTCGTCGTCGTCCGCTTCGACGAATTCCTCCTCCTCCTCTTCGAGTAGCGGCGCCATTCCGGCCGCCTTCTTTCTTCGCCCCTTGGGCCGGGCGGCCGGCTTCGCTGACAGCTTGGGCTTCTCGCGTTGATCGCTTCCGCACTTCGGGCAGAGCGGTTCGGGGCGGTTGAGGTCGTAGAACCGGGCCGCGCAGGCGAAGCAGATGTAACGGGTTCCGTGCGGCGAGATTGCGACAGGCCGGGGCGCGCCGCCCACGGACGCTCTCTCCCGGGCCGAGGCATCCGCTTTGGCCTTCGCTGCGGCTTCCTTTTTGGCCCTTGCTTCTGCCACAATCTTCGCCTTGGCGGCTGCCGCCGCTTCCTTTGCCTTGAGGGCCTTCGCTCTTTCCTTGGCTTTCGCCGCCGCCACGCGTTCCTTGGCCTTGAGGACTATGGCTCGTTCTGTCGCTTTGGCGACTGCTGCACGCGCCTTTTCCTTGAGGGCTTTGGCTTTCTCTTTCGCCTTGACGGCTGCCGCGCGCTCCCGATCCCGGAGAGCCTTGGCCTTTTCTCTCAGCTTCGCGGCTGCGACGCGCTCTTTTTGTTTGAGCGCTTTCGCTCGATCTCTCAATTTGGCGGCGGCTGCGCGCTCCCTTGCTTTGAGCGCTCCGACCGTCTTCCGGGCATTGACTTTCGCGGCGGCCACTTTCTTTCGGGCCGCGATCGCGACAGCCTTCGCCTTCTTGACCGCCGCGGCCTTCTTTTTCACCGAAGCCTTCGCCCGGGATTGCTGGGCAGGGCGACGCACTGCGGCCTTCTTTTTTGTCGGTCGTCGCGCTTGGGTGGTCTTCTTCGCGGGACGCCGCACCGTGCTCTTCTTCTTTACGGGCCGACGCGCCTGGGCGGTCTTCTTCTTGACGGGTCGTCGCGCTTTGGTTCTCTTCTTTGCGGGAGTCATGCTTCCTCCCCGGCTTGAATGCGGATCACGTCCCCGGCCTCGGCGCAACGCTGGATTCCCAGCTCACGCGCTTCTTCGGGGCAGTCGACCCGCGAGTGGTCGATTTCAATTGCAGTGCCGCTCGTGGGCATTTCGATACCAGCAGCATCTAGCCACGAGCGATACACGGCGATCAGGTCTCTTCGAGCAGAAGCGGGAGAGTCAGTCCCTTCGGCGTTTTTGACCGGTGAGTACTCCTGGTTGCGATCTCCCTCGACGAGGCAAATCGATTGGGCGGCGCTGAGCGCGTCGAACACGAAGCGCTCGAGCTTGTGTCCGTTGGGCTCGGTGGGTCGAACGAGTTGGCCGTCATCGTCGATGGTGGGGATCAGCTTCGCGGAGAAGTGGTAGGGCAGCAGCTCATCGGCGCTTTCGGAAACCCGGCGGATGAACGAAGTCGAGAAGATGTGGATCGCAGCGTTGCCCGCCCAGAACACCAGGTCGCCGTCTTCGTCTGTCGCAAAGCGGTGTTCATCGTCGATCTCGGTGTACTCGACGACGCTGATATTGCCGTCGGCTCGCGCAACGACGCCGACCTTTTCCATTGGATCGCGCTTGCGGATGACCTTGCAGGACATCTCGGCCTCGGCCTCGAGGTGGAAGCCCAGGTAGCTGGGGTCCGCGATTCGAATCAGGGGGTTGTCGACCTGGTAATAGAAGAGCGTGTCGACGCCGCGGCGCTCCATGTCATCCAGGGCGCCTGAGGAGAGCAGGGCGGTCAGCGATCCGCCGTGACCGTTTGGATTTTCGAAGATTCGGTCCGGTCGCTCGAGCATCATGCGGCCGTCGAAATCCAGGCTCTGGACCATGCCCTGTTGGAAGAAGAAGACATCCTCGCTCGGCAGGCCGAACGTGTCGTTCTCTCCGAATAGGGCGCGCGTGGCGGCATCGGTCGCCGCGCTCGTCATGATGTACCAGGGGAGGGAGTGCCCGTAGCGGCGTCGCAAGCCGCGGATCTTCTGCGCCTGCTGTTCGAAGAGGCATCGTTCGCTGACAGGGCCGATCGGATAAGCGCCCTTGGGGCCGTCGATTCCCAGCCGGCTGGCTTGGCCACCAGCTACCACCAGTGCGGCGACACGTCCGTCCGCCAGCGCCTGGCTGCCGCGCTCGAATGCTCGGGCGGCTTCGGCCGCGTCTCCTCCGTGGGCGGGGAGCTGCACCACGGGAACCGCTTCGAGTTTCGGGGGGCAGACGCTCGTGGGGCCACTGGCCGCGGCATGGGCGCGCTTCAACGCCTCGAGATCGACCGCTGTGGCCTGATCGAGGAGCTTCTGCCGCTGTGATTCATCGAGTCGATCCCAGAAGCGGAAAACCCGATCCTGGCCGTAATCTTGGAAGCGATCGATTGTTTTCTCGAGCTTGTCCGGTGTGCCGCTCTGGTTGACCACGCCTTTCGTCAAACCCCCAGGGAATCGCGCGCCTATAGCACAGCCCGCCCCGAACCGGAAAGAGCGCCGCCAACCGCCCGCAACCGCAGCTTGGAACACCGCGAACTCGGCATCGCTGGAGGGGGGCTCCGGCTGCCTCCTGCTAGTTTCCTCCTACTTAACATAATAATACTTATCGGACATTAAATTTAGAGGGCGAAGTCGGTCTGCGGGATCCATGGCCTGGAAATCCCCCGGATTGGCAGCGAGCCCGATTGGTGAGATCAGCTCTGTGATGAATTCAGCCCCACCAACCACCACGGGTTGGGCCCGTCACGAGACCATTCGTGCGGCCCGCGACGGTTCTTTGGGCCTCGAGTACGGCCGAGGCGGTCCATAGACCTCTAGTGCGGCTGCGGCGCGGTCTTTAGATCTCAATTCCCCAGGTTTTGGCGGGATCGATTTCATACTCGGATTTGAGGCGAAGCAGATCGCCGCGCAGCGCTTCCGCGATCTGTGCTCTCTCGCCCGGGGTCAGCTTCTTTCGCGCTTCGCTTCTGCTTCCTGTGGACCGGCGGATCGCCGTACGAAGCCCAGGGGGAATTGCCCGTGACATCCGCCGCAGCGGCTCGATGTTTCGAACCCAACCCCAGAACGGGTGTTCGATGAAGTGGTCGGCGGCCCGATTGTGCTTCTCGTGGTCGGCGAGCGGAACCTCGGGATCGATGCCCAGAAATCCACAGAGGTCCCGAAACGTCTTTGCCGGCTGCGTTTTGAATTCTTCCAGCACGACCAGCTGAATCTTGTCTCGCCCGAACCGCTTGGCGTACGCGTCCAGCTGCATCGCGTAGCGCGAAACCGCGATCGTGTGCTCCGTGATGCCAGCCGCGTCCAGCCCTTGCGCCCAGCCCTCGAAGACGCCGTGGTTGATGTGGGATTCGATCCTGTCGATCGGGTTTCGCATGCTGAAGACGAAGCGAAAATCGAGCTGCGAAAACTGCGCGATGCGGTCCGCGCAGTTCGGATAGGCGGGCATCTTCGCGTAGGCGTTGGACGCCTCGATGGCAATTTTATGTCGGCTCGGATCCCAGTCCCAGAGCGCGAAATACGCGTTCGGATCGTCCGCGTTGAAGGCGTCCCCTGAGAAGTAATTCGGCTCTTTGGTTCGACACGGCGCGACTTCGGGATGGTTGGCGAGATGATTGAAGAGGCTCGTGGTGCCGCACTTCATCGAGCCCACGATGAGTCCGAATCGGTCAGGTGATTGCACGTCGTCCGTCAGGCCTCCAACCCGCTAGTCGGACGTTCGCCCTGCTCACAAAAGCGGTTCGCGCGAGGAGACGTTCAGTGTGCTGGAATCTGCCGGAGCTCTTCGAACATGGCGCTCAGGTGCTGCGGCAGCATCAGCTCTGGCGCGTCTGCCTCGAGCTTCAGCGCGAGTTCGCGGGCGCGTTCGATCTCGCCGGCCTGTTGAAGACAGCGCGCCGCTTCGGCGAGTGCCCAGTAGCGCAGTGGATAGCTTTCCACGGCTCCGGCACGCTCGTAGGATTCTGCGGCTTCGAGCCAGCGCGCGTCACTCTCGTAGGCTTGGGCAATCTGCTGCTCGACGATCGCCTGGAAAACTGGATTTCCGTCGAGGTCCTCGATTGCGCCCTGCCAGATCGCAACCGCGGCGTCGGTTTCACCGGCTGTCGCAGCCAAACGCCCCTGCTCGATTCGCGCGAGCGACGCGGCCACCGTGCCCGCGTGCTCTTCGGCGACGACTCCGAACAGCTCGGAAAACTCGATTTGGATTGCCTCCGCTGCGGCCGGATTGGCGAGTTCGGGCACGGTCAGCGCGCCGGGTTCGGCGCCCATCGCCTGCAGGAATTCGGCCGTGACCTGATCGAGCGCGTCGGAAGCGGTCTCGGCGTCACGGGCCTGGTTCGCGCCTTGAACGCCGATTGCAGCGGCCGCGCCGAGTACGCTCAACAGCGCGGCAATCGACAGCGGCAGGTGGCCGCGGACCCACTGCGCACCGCGTTCGGCGAAGGATTCGATTTCTTCAATGACATGTGATTGTTTGTGCTCGGGCTTGCGGGCCACGCTGCCTCTCTTTGTGAGTTCTCTGAATTTGGTGTGACTAAGCGGGTCGGGCGGCGCGGATTGTATCGGATGCTTCGCCGATTTCGAGATTCCGCTGCAGCCCGGGTGACATTGAGGTTCGGGAGGGAAATTCGCCAGGATCCGGGCCCCGCCGGGGCCCACGCCCTGCTCCACCCCTACTCGCGCTCCTCCTTGCGCGATCGCGGCCGTAGGCGCAGCCGGATCGGTACGCCGTCGAACCCGAAGCTCTCTCGGAGTCGGTTTTCGAGGAATCGGCGGTAGGAATCTTGAATGGAGCTGGGGTCCGTGCAGATCAGTACGAACGTGGGCGGACGGACGGTGGTCTGGGTTGCGTAAAAGAATTTCAGCGGGCGCTTGCGGTGCCCGCGCTGTGCCATTGCCGGCTCGTGGCGATCCACGCAGTCCTGTAGCCAGCGATTCAGCGCGGAGGTCGGGATCCGCCGCTCGGCGGTCTGCTGCAGCTTCTGCGCACAATCGAGCAGGCGCCCTACTCCCGCACCGGTCTTTGCGGAAATCTGGCATAAGGGCGCGCCCGCGAGAAAACGCAACCCGCGCTCGATCGAATCTCGAACCTCTTTCACCCGCTCGGGCCCGCCTTTCGCCACGAGATCCCATTTGTTCAAGAGGATCGCTGTCGAGCAGCCGCGCTCCTGGGCGAGGCTTGCAATCGTCGCGTCCTGTGCTTGGAACCCCTCGCTCGCATCGATGACAATGAATGCGACTTGCGCCCGCTCCAGCGCTCGCACGGTCATCAGCGCACTGCCCCGTTCGGCGGTTCGGTTCCGCCTGCCCTGCTTGCGCAGTCCGGCGGTGTCGATCAACGTGAAGCGCTCATCGCCCTGCTCGACCACGGTGTCGATCGCGTCGCGCGTCGTGCCCGGAACATCCGACACGACGACGCGTTCCTCGCCAACGAGGCGGTTGAGGAGCGAACTCTTGCCGACGTTCGGCCGGCCGACGATCGCAATGCGAATCCCCTCATCGACTACGGGCTCTATGTCGCGGCTTTCCGGCAGCAGCGCGACGAGCTCTTCGAGTGCGTCCCAGGCACCCGTGGCGTGTTCGGCGGAGATGCCTTTCGTGTGTTCGAAACCGAGACCGTAGAACTCGGCGATGCGTACCTGGTGTTGCGGGCGGTCGATCTTGTTGACCGCCAGCATCACGGGTTTCGAGGTCTGGCGCAGGGTTTGGGCCAGCGATTCGTCTTCGGGCAACAGGCCGGATTTTCCGTCGACCAAGAAGATCACTGCGTCTGCGTCGGAGATTGCCGACTCGGCCTGCTCTTGGACCGCGCTGTAGAGACCCTCTTCGGCCTCTCCATCGAACCCCGCGGTGTCGACGATCAGCACGCGGCGAGTTCCGACTTCGATTTCCTCTGCGATGCGATCGCGGGTGATGCCCGGCACGTCTTCGACCAGCGCGCGGCGTGTACCTGCGAATCGATTGAAGAGGGTCGACTTCCCGACATTTGGGCGGCCGACAATGGCGACGATCGGGAGGCTGGATTCGTGCGACATAGGAGGTCTCGAAAGGCTTCGGATGGTGTTCGGTGGCGAGGTGTGAACCGTGCAGGGTATCGCGGTCGCCCCCAGCATCAATCACCTGCGATCGGAGCCGCTTGACACCGGCGCCCGCACGACTTTAGGCTCGCCCCCTGTGTTCATCGCTTCGATCCCCACGCGACTCCGTCCGATGCTCGCCCTCGCGGCCGCGGGGTTCGCGCTCTTCGCCGCGACCCCCGCTTTCGCGTCTCCCGAGACCCTGAAGCGCTCGGCGGGCAATATCCTCTTCGCGCCCTTCGACATCGCTGCGGCGCCGATCACAGCCGGCAAGGCGCTCTACACGAATATGCAGGAGATCGACGACGCTCGCTGGAAGCGGATCGTTTTCCTGATCCCTGGATATGTCTGGATCCTGGGGGTGGAAATCGGTGGCGGTGCCATCCGCGAGGTCGCGGGGTTGCTGGAGCTGGTGCCCGGTCTGGGGTTGTTGTTCTTCGACGCCGACCTCGATTCCCTCTACGGCCCTGTGGAGCGAAACCAAGCACTGGTGGATCTCGAAACCCCGCCGCTAAACATCAAGTTTGGCGTGAACTATGTTTCCTCACCGACCCGGTAGAGAAGCACTTTTCCCGACACAGGTATCCGATCGAAATCGCGCGCCAGCCGGCGCCGCAAGGGGAGCCGCAGGATTCGCCCACGAGGCGGGCTGTCCCGTACGGGGCGAATGGGCCGAAGGAAAATTCGGGAGATTCGCCAGCTAGCCCTTCAGGAATGACTCGACGGAATCGAAGATCGCCTCGGTCTCGTCGGGTCGCAGCCAGTGCACATTGGGAACCTTGCGCAGCCAAGTGCGCTGACGGCGTGCAAAGCGACGCGTGTCGCGGCGCATCACTTCGAGCGCGTTGGCCAGCGTATCTGCGCCGTCGACGACGGGTGTCATGTGGCGATACCCGATCGAGCGCATCGGTCGAAGTTCGGGCCCGTAGCCGCGTTCGCGAAGCGCCCTCGCCTCGCGCAGCAGGCCGTTGTCGATCATCTCGCTGCAGCGGCGATCGATTCGTTCGATGAGGGCCTCGCGCCCGGGGTCCAGCGCGAGGTGCAGCGTTCGATAGGGTCGATCCGCAAAGCCGTGCTCGGCCCGCAGGCTCGAAGCCGGCTCCCCCAAGGTCCCAGCAATTTCCAGCGCCCGAATGATCCGCCGGACGTCGTTCGGGTGGATGCGCTCTGCGGCCTCGGGGTCGGTCTCGTTAAGGCGCCGGTGTAGGCGGAGCGGGTCGCCCGCTTCGACCGCGGCCTGGTTTTCGTTCTCGAGCTCGGTGCGAAGCTCGGGATCGGCCTCTCCCGCTTCGAGCAGACCTTCGAGGAACGCTCGAATGTAGAGTCCCGTGCCTCCTGTTAATACAACTGTTTTTCCGTCAGCGTGAATTCCGGTAGCGACCTTCCGAGCCTCTTCCGCGTAGCGACCGGCGCTGTAGATGACGTCGGGCGTCACCACATCGAGCAGATGATGGGGGACTTGGGCGAGCTGCTCGGGGGAAGGCTTTGCGGTGCCGACATCCATGTAGCGGTAGACCTGCATCGAATCGGCGTTGACGATCTCGCCGCCAAATTTTTGAGCGATTTCGATCGCAAGCGGCGTCTTGCCCGAAGCCGTTGGGCCTGTCACGACCACCACGGGCGGCTTGTCTCCGCGTTCGAGTGACGGTTTCGGCGTGGCTTCGTTCCGGCTCATGCCTCGAGACTATCCGCACTCCCCGAACTCTGCCGCGCCTGTTGGTCGAATCATCGCGCGATGGGGCTACCGCCTCGAGAAGCGGCGTTCGATTTCGGCGAGTTCGAACGGGACGGCTACGGGGCGCCCGTGTGGGCAGCAGGGTGCCCAGGGGATGGCGTCCATCGCGTCGAGCAGTGCGCGCTGTTCCTGTGGAGAAAGTACGTCGCCCCGACGCCGGGCCGAGTGGCAGGCGAGCGACGCGAAGACCCGGTCAGCGGCTTCGAGGCTGCGGGATCCCGCGCGCAGCGCATCCGCGCCCGCGCCCGCCGCGGCGAGTTCTTCTGCGAGGTTTCGGACCAGCTCGCCCGGATCGCGGCCGGTCAGCAGCGCGGGCACCGCGCGAATCGCCACGGTCGCATCGCCGAAGGGTTCGAAGTCGAAACCCAATTGGGCCACGGCTTCGCGGCATTCGATCAACGCCGCGAGGGGCGTGGGTTCGAGGCGAAGCGTGGTCGGTGTGAGCAAACCCTGGCTCTCGATACCGCGTTCGAGCCACTCTGAGCGAAGCCGCTCGAAGAGCACGCGCTCGTGTCCAGCGTGTTGATCGACCAGCAGCAACTGTTCCTTGGTCTCGAGCACGAGGTATGTGGAGAGGAACTGGCCGAGCAGACGGAGATCCGCGAAGCGCGGGTGAGCTGCGGCGTCGTTCCCCACCTCGCCCGTGCGGCGATCGTCGAATCGGAATTCGGGCGCATTCGCGGCACCCGGTGCGCGCGCGCTGCCCTCGGGATCGACCGCTTCTGCAAACACCCAATCGCTCGACCCGCCTTCCCGAACCTCGGTTGCCCGCGCGGTTCCGCCTGCCGCGGTGCTCGTCGTAGCCGTGGGTGGGCTGTCGACTGCAATCCAACTTCGCGCAGCGACGGCCTCGCGGACGCCGTGCCGAACCAATTCGTGGATCGCGCGCGGGTCCGCAAAGCGCACCTCCCACTTCGCGGGGTGCACGTTGACGTCGACCCGCTCGGGCGGGACTTCGAGAAACAACACGGCGGCCGGGAAGCGCCCGCGCGGGAGCAGGTCGCGATAGATTTCGACGAGCGCGTGTTGCAGCACGCGGTCTCGCACCGGCCTGCGATTGACGTAGAGATAGATCCCAGCCGTGGTGGAGCGGTGCCGATCGGGGCGAGAGACGAAGCCCTCGAGTGTCGCGCCATCCACTTCGTGCGAAACCGCTGTGAAGGCCGCCGCATCGGCTTCGCTGATTACTGCGGCGACGCGTTCGAGCGGGTCCTCGGTTGCGGGCCACGAAAACGCGGGGCGATCGTCGCGCTGTACGTCGAAGTGAATCGAAGGCAGCGATAACGCGGCGCGAGCCAGCCAATCGGAAATGTGCCCCCACTCGGTGGTCGCAGTCTTCAGGAATTTGCGTCGCGCGGGAACTGCGCTGAACAGGTCGGCGACTTCGATTCGCGTACCCGGCGGCCCCCCCACCGCGTGCTGGCTTTGGATTTCGCCCGCCTCGATCAGGATCTCGGTCGCTTCAGCGGCTTCCCGGGGCCGGCTGCGGAGTCGGAGTCGGGAAACCGAGGCAATCGCCGCGAGTGCTTCGCCGCGGAATCCGTAGGTGTTGATTCGCGCGAGATCGTCTACAACGGAGATTTTGCTCGTGGCGTGGCGCTCCAGGCTCAGCCGGGCACCCTCCGGGCTCATCCCCCAGCCGTCGTCCGAGACGCAAATCCAGTCGCGACCGCCATTGCGGAGTTCGACCCGAATTCGGCTCGAATCGGCATCTAGGGCGTTTTCGACCAGCTCCTTTACCACCGAGGCGGGTCGCTCAACGACCTCCCCAGCGGAGATCTGGTCGATCAAAGCGCCGCTCAGGCGCCGGATCGGGGCTGCTCGCTGGCCGGTCTTTGAATTCTTGCTGGACATCATCCCCCCATAAGCCCTGTATCATGGGCCCGACCGCGGCGTCAACGGCTCCGATTATTCGGGGGAGTTGCCACCCGCAATTACATTGACAATCATCCCGGCATCCCAAAAGATTTGGTCTGGCAAGAAATGACTGGAAGCGGGTCGGATAGCAGATGGCTGGAAGCGCGAGTGGCTGGGATGGTAGGGGAACCACTGTAGGCAAAAGGCAAGACACGTCTGATAGATCCGAGAGGGGGCGCGAACATGAATGAAACCGGATTCCAGCAGGAAGGTTCGATTGGCGGAGAGGCGCGTACATCCGATCGATCTACTGGGCGGCGCCGCAGCGATCGAATCGTTGGGGTGGGACACGCCAGCCAGTTGGTTACCGACCAGGCCATGGCTGCCGCCCGGGTCGATCTACCGCTGCTGGTGACGGGCCCAGCCGGCTCCGGCAAGGAACACATTTCGCGAGCGGTCCACGCGTGGAGCAATCGCGCCGCGAATCCCTTCGTGGTGATTTCGTGCAGCGCGGTCAACGCCACCCTGCTCGGACGCGAGATCTTCGGTTGTGCGGCTGGCGTGTACCCGCAGCTTCAAGAAGCTCACGCTGGTGGGTTGAGCCGAGCTGAAATGGGAACGCTGTTCATCGACGAGATCGGCAAGCTTCCCGATTCTGTGCGCCGCGATCTCGTTGCCACGATCAAGCAGGGGTCGTTTCGACCAGAAGGCGGATCGTCCCCTTCTCCGCTGCGCGCGCGAATCGTGGTCGCGGCTCTCGAAAAACCCGAGCGTTCAGTGCTCGATGATCTTCCCCACCACACGATTGAATTGCGGCCGCTCAGCGAGCGCAAGGAAGACATTCTCCCGCTCGCCGCGCACTGGTTGCGCCTGGCGGCAGACGAGGCTGGGGTGAAGCCCGTGGGCTTCACATCCGATGCGCGCGACGCGCTGCTTAACGAACCCTGGCCGGGGAATGTTCGCGAACTCGCGGAGCGCATCCGGCAGGCCGTGCAATTGGCGGGCGACGGTTCGATCAGCGCGGAGGCATTGCTGCTCGCGGGTGAACTCGAGGATGTGCCGTCGTTCAAAGAAGCGAAGCGCGCATTCGAAACCCGCTACGTCGTGGGATTGTTGCGCCGATGCGGTGGGAACATCAGCCGCGCAGCGCGCCTTGCAAAGAAAGACCGCAAGGACTTCTACGACGTGATTCGGCGAACCGGCATCGATCCGACCGACTTTCGCTAGACGCCCGCGCAGTTCCGCCGCCTATGGACAGAGCTTTTACTGGCGGGGGCCCAGTTGGCCATTCCGCAAAGCGGCCGCGCAGTTCCGCCGCCTATGGACAGAGCTTCTGCTGGCGGGGGCCCAGTGGGCCATTCCGCAAAGCGGCCGCGCAGTTCCGCCGCCAATGGACAAAGCTTCTGCTGGCGGAGGCCCTGTTGGCCGGGACTGCGGTGATGTGTGGCTTCGTGGTCTGCGCGGGTTAGATGCGCCAGGTGGGGGGCGTGTTGGCTTCGATGGCGACTTTTTCTTTTTTGTATCCCGCTCTTCCGAGCAGCGCGAACGCGGCGATCTTGCCGGCTTCGACGCCGGGTTGGTCGTAGGCGTCGATTCCGTAGAGCGCTCCTTGGTAGGCGGTCTGTAGCTCCAACGCGAAAAATAACTGGCCGACACTCTGCGGGTGGATCTCCGGGAGGATCCAATTGGCTGTGGGTCTGCGAGCCGCGGCGAGCGCGATTGCGGTGCCTCGCTGCTCGGCTTTCAGCAGGGTGCCAAGATCGATGCCGTCGAGGTAGTCGGCGGGCTCGACGCCGGCGATCCGTTGCACGCGTCGAGACTTTTCGACGGTCACAAAGTTCACCCACTTATCCGCCGGCCCCTCGATGAAGAGCTGAACCTGAGAGTGTTGGTCGCTGGTTCCGCGCGCGGAGAGTGGCGTCGGGCCGACCCCGGTGGTTCGCGCGCCGCGGCGAGCGCGCTTCCCGAGGCTCTCGCCGACCAACTGCACGTACCAACGCGAGAGCGGTTCGAGGGCATCCGCATATGGCATCAGCACATGGATGTGCTTCCTCTTGTGTGCTGCCATCAGGTACGCGACGGCTGCCGAGACGGCGGCGGAATTCTCCGTGAGTGCGGCGTTTGCGATGCGGGAGAGATAGCGCCGGGCACCCTGTACGACGGCGCCTACATCGACGCCGGCGACGGCGGGCGTGAACAAACCAGAGGGTGTGAGAACCGAGAAACGACCGCCCACATCGGCTGGAAAATCGAGGATCTCGACGCCATCGCGTTCAGCCAGCTCGCGAAGCGCGCCGCTGCCGGTCGTGAACACGCAGCGCTCCGCCCAGCGCACTCCCCGCCCCACGCGCTCGAGCGCGTCTCGCACGATTTGAAAACCGGCTGCAGTCTCGACGGTACTGCCGGATTTCGAAACGACGTGCACCAGCGAGTGGCGCAGATCGACCACCTCGAACAGGGAACCGAGGGTTTCCGGATCGACGTTGTCGACGAAGTGAACCCGGGGTCCGCCGCGTCGGCGGTTCGGGAGCAAGCTGTGGTGCGGGTGCGCGGTGGCGCGCAGCAGTGCTTCGGCGCCCAGCGAAGAACCGCCGATGCCGATGTGGATCAGATCACTGGGTTTGCGTGCGCGCCAGCGGTCCGCCGAGGCCTGGGTGGCGCGCAGCGCCGCAGTTCGTTTCAAAGCGCGGACGAAACCCGACGCTGGGCGGGGCCCCTGGAGTCTGGGCAACACCTCCCGACAACGGCGAAGCTCTGCCTGGATCTCGGCACGCGTTACGCCATGGGAGCCGGCCAGCGGGGGAGAGAGGGACCCTCCGGCCTCGAAGTGAATATCCCACCCTGCCCTGCTTCGGGTCACCGAATTCTCCCTTTCGCGCAGCGCCGCCGCGCAGAGCACCGCAACGAGTTTCTCAGCTGGCCCATAGACTGGCGGCGACCTTCCAATCGTCAAGGTCGTTTGCAAACAGCGGCGGCGGCCCTTCAGCCGCCAAGGTAGATTGCAGCCATGCGCGTCGCACTGGTGCAAATGACCTCGACCGACAATGTGTCGAAAAATCTCGAATCCATACAGAGCGCGGTGGGCGAAGCGGTCGATCGCGGAGCCGAATTCATCGCACTGCCCGAAAATTTCGCTTTCCTGCGCCGCGAGGGAAACCCGATTCCCTGCGCACAGGGTCTCGATGGCGAGATCGTCGAAACCGTGCGCGAGCTCGCGAGCCGATATCGGGTGCCGATTCTCGCGGGAACCTTCGCCGAGGCCATCGAGGGCGATCACCGGGTCTACAACACCAGCGCGCTGATCTCCGCGACCGGCCAGATCGTGGCCGTTTACCGAAAGATCCACCTCTTCGACGTCGACCTCGGCGAGAGCGGGGGCGTGTTCAGGGAATCGGCGTTTACTGCGCCTGGCGAGGAGGTCGTGGTCGCAGAAGCCGATTTTGGCAAGGTCGGTCTCTCTGTCTGCTACGACGTCCGGTTCCCAGAACTCTACCGGGAGATGGCTTCACGCGGTGCCCAGTGGATCACCGTGCCGAGCGCGTTCGCGCCCGAGACCGGCAAGGTCCACTGGGAGGTCTTGCTTCGCGCGCGCGCGAT
>SMVA01058028.1_pt1 | contig 30898 bp, 26 predicted proteins | sample 2456451 | NCBI WGS metagenome assembly SMVA01 (sample SAMN11095933, study PRJNA526329) | marine sediment metagenome | biome: Marine sediment; feature: Surficial sediment; material: Deep marine sediment; isolation source: Hadal surficial sediment | place: Pacific Ocean | collected 2014-05 | depth... | reverse complement strand
GGTGCCCGACAAGCTACGCGTCGAGGCTGCGATACCGGACGATGTTGTCGAGGCTTTGCGGGCGCGTGGGCACAACGTCGAAATTTCCGACTGGGATTGGTCGGTCGCCGAAGCAATTGCAATCGATCCGGAGACTGGCTGGCACACCGGTGGGAGCGATCCGCGCAGCGTGGGGCTTGCACTCGGGCCCTGATCCTTCTGCTCTACCCCAAACGACGACGCTGGTAACTGCGCGAATCTTTTGATTCGTTTGGTGTTATGCGTGGATTGTCTGCGTTTGGGGAGCCGGGGGGACGGGGCACTCGCTCTAAGCCCATGTCGCTCGCAACCCATCCCCCCGGCTCCCCCGCGTAGGGGTTGCCGGCGCGTGACAGACAAACCTCTAAGATTAGGGTCGTCTCGAAAAGGGGCGTTTTTCGGGTGGGGTGACGGGAGACCTTTGGGCGCTGACCCCATGTCGCCTCGGCGCTCCCGTCACCCCACCCCGGCAGCCACCCGCGCAGATGGGTTCGATGAGAGGTTGAATCGGCGCCCGGGTTGACCTGCGTCTCGGGCAGGAGGGTCCCGTGGCCTTTGTATTGGGCAGGGGGGCGGTGACCTGCTTCTCTGGTGAGTGGGCGTGAGGCTCGGCGTCTCTGGAGTTGTTAGGGGCGGACGATGGCGATTGTGTAGGCGTTTAGGTTGATGACTCTTTGGACTACGCGTAGGAGTTCTTGTTTTCCGACGGCTTCTACTTGTTCGGGGAAGGAGTGGTCGGCGTCGGCGCCTAGTCCGTAGCGGGCGTTGAGGGAGATGAGGCCGGCGTGGGCGGCGTTGCGTTGGAGGCCGATGGCGTGGTTGCCAATTAGGTAGCGCTTGGCGCGCTGGAGTTCTTCGTCGGAGGGGGGTTGCTGGGTTAGTTTTTCTAGTTCTTCGAGCATACCGGCTCGGGCTTCGTCGAGTTTGTCTGGTGCGGTGGCGATGTAGACCGTGAAGTGGCCCGGTGCGATGCCCTCGGTGCTGCTCGCGCTTACCGCGTAGGCGAGGCTGCGGCGGTCGCGTAGTTCGAGGAAGAGTCGGCCGCCCTGGCCGGCCAGCAGCTGGACGACGACTTCGAGCGCGAAGCGATCGGGATCTGCGACGGTGAGACCTCGGAAGCCGATCACGAGGTGCGCTTGCGCGCGATCTTTGCGGAGCACGGCTTCGCGAATTTCGCGCGGCGCGTCTTCGACGGTGGGGGAGGGTGCTTCGAAACCGCCACTCGGAATGGCGGCGAGGCGAGCCGAGAAGTGGGCGGCTGTGGTGTCGGGGTCGACATCGCCGACGACGGCGACGGCCATGTTCTCGCCGCGGATCAAGCGTGCGTGGTGGGCGCGCAGGAGATCGGCGTCGAAACGCTTCACGGATTCTGCGGAGCCCAGCGCTGAAAGTCGGTAGGGGTGATGGTGAAAGTGGGTTTCGGCGAAGAGCATGTATGCGAGCTGCGCGAGGTGATCTTCGCGGCGCTCGATCGCCGCGAGGGTGTCGCTGCGTTCGCGCTCGATTTCTTCGCGATCGAAGGCGGGTTCGAGGAGCAGCTCGGAGAAGAGTTCGAGCGTCGAATCGAGTGCTTCGATGGGGCATTCCAGGGTTGCTCCGAGGCTGTTGCGGCCCGAGAATCCGTCGACATCTGCGGCCAGATTTTCCACCGTGCGCGCAAAATCTGCGGTGGAATGGCTGCTGGTTCCCCGCAACCACGTCGCTGACAGGAAGTTGGTGATGCCCGCGTTGGTCTCGTCTTCGGCGAGGCTTCCGCCCAGGAACGCCGCCCGGGCCGCCACGACCGGAACCGACCGTCGCGGCATCACGTAGAGCTTTGCGCCGTTGATCATTTCGTAGCTGTGGATCTCGTGTTGCTTGGGATGCCGCGCTGGCACCGCGAAGCTGCGCGTCGTCTGCTCGATGCCGCGTGCGATCGCGGCGTCGATGTTCGCGTGATCCAATTGCGCTGCGCCGGCCTCGGCGAGTATCGCGCCGATCGTCATGCGCTCGGGTGCGAGGTGTGCGCGCGCCACGCTCAGCAAGTCTTGCGGCGTCGCGTTGCGGATCCGCTCCAGGTAGCGGGTCTCTTCGCGGTAGTCGCCCGCCGTGGTGTGGAAACTGCCGAGCTTTTGCGCCATGCCCGTGACGCTTTCGCGCTCGAAGTGCTCCGAGGCCAGGAAGTTGATTCGCGCGCGCTCCAACTCTTCGGTCGATACCGCTTCCACCCGCAGGCGTTCGATTTCGCGCACTGCGGCCGAGATCGCATCCAGTGCGCGCTCTGCGTCCGTGCCAATGGATACGCTCGTCATGCCCGGATCCATCGGCGTGTACGAATAGGCATCGATGCGGTCGACGAGCCCGTCGCGCTCCTTCACGGTGCGGTTCAATCGGCTGCTCTCGCTGTTGCCGAGGATGAACGTGAGTAGATCGAGGGTCGCGCAATCCGGATCGCGCAGGCAAACGCCCGGGTACGCGATCTCCATGTTCACGCGTTCGAACGGGTGCTCGCAGAGGACGATGCGCCGCTCGGTCTGAGGGGGCTCCACGGGGCGGCTGCGCTCGGTGGTTCCGCGCGGTCGATCCTGGAAGGCGGCGCTCAGTTGTTCGATCAGGCGCTCGGCGTCGAATTCTCCGACCACAACCGCGAGCAGGTTTTCTGGCGTGTACCAGCGCTCGTAGAAGGCCTTGATGCGCTCCTGGTTGAAGCTCTCGACACTTTCGCGCGTGCCAAGGATCGGCGCGCGGTACGGGTGTTCGCGATAGCAATCGGCAAAGATCGCCTGGCCGAGCACCTGGGTGGGCGAGTCCTCGGAACGGCTGATCTCTTCGAGTACGACACCGATTTCGCGGTCGATCTCTTCGGGGTCGAAGGTCGAGTGGAGCAGCGCGTCGGTCAGCACGTCAACGCCGGTTTCGATCTGATCGCTCGGCAGTGTCGCGTGGTAGCAGGTCACGTCGAAGGAAGTGAAGGCGTTGATGCGGCCACCGGCGCCCTCGACGTCGCCCGCCACCTCACCGACGGCCCGGCGTTCCGTGCCCTTGAAGAGCATGTGCTCGTGGAAGTGGGCGAGCCCCGATTCGAACGGGCGCTCGTCCGCGGAACCCACCTTGGCCCAGAGTTGGATCTCGGCGACCGGGGCGAGTGCGCTCTCGCACAACAGAACCGTCAGTCCGTTGGCCAGCGTTTCGCAGCGAATTTCGGGAGTCTTCAAAGCGCGCGGAGAATAACCCATGCCGCCGCGCGAAGCGCCTGGGGAAAGGGGCTACACTCCGACGCGTGCAGGACTCGAAGGTCGGCGTCTACGTCCACATCCCATTTTGCGAGCGGGTCTGCCCGTACTGCGATTTTGCGGTGATCGCCGCCCCCGAGCTGTCCGCCGCCCAGGAAACCCGCTACGTCGATGCATTGTTGCGCGAGCTCGCCTCGCGCAGCGCGGCTTATCAAGCCCCCGACGCTGCGAATCCCGGTCCTGTCGCCGTGCATCCCGGCCCTGCGGCCGCGGATCACGCTCCTGCCGCCGCGAATCCTGGCCCAGCCGCCGCGCATCCTGCTCCTGCGGCTGCGCACCCCGCTCCAGCCGCTGCGCACCCCGCTCCAGCCGCCGCGACCGACGGCCTGGGCGCCGAGGGCCGAAGCCTCGCAAGCATTTATCTCGGTGGCGGTACGCCTTCGCTGCTGACTCCGGAGTCGATTGGGAGGATCATCGAGGCGATCCGGGCGACGTTTCCCAGCGACGGTCCGATCGAGATCACCCTCGAAGTGAACCCCAGCACGCTCGAGCGTGCCCGGCTGCCGGGCTTCCGGGAGGTCGGTGTCAATCGGGTCTCGGTGGGGGTGCAGAGTTTTGACGACGCGGTCTTGAAGCGCCTGGGCCGCGCACACCGGGTGGACGAGGCCCACCAGACCCTGGACGCGTGCCGCGCGGCGGGCTTCCAGGTGATCTCGTTGGATTTGATCTTCGCGGCGCCCAGCCAGCGGCCGGCGGGTGTTGCGAGCGACCTCGACCGCGCCTTGGAGTTCGGCCCGGATCACCTCTCCACCTATGAGCTGACCATCGAATCGGGCACCCCTTTTGCGCTCGCTGCGAGCCGCGGCCAGCTGCCGCTGCCCGACGAGGACGAAGCCATCGAGATGATGGAGACCATCGAGGCCCGCCTGCGCGCGGACGGTTTCGTGCGCTACGAGATCTCCAATTTCGCGCGTCCGGGCTTTCAGGCCATCCACAACCGGCGTTACTGGGAGCGGCAGCCGGTGTTGGGCATCGGCGTTGGCGCCTTTTCGACGGAGCCGCCAAGCGCCGCGGCGCCGTTTGGAGCCCGGCGCTCGAACGTTCGGGACCTTCGCACCTACCTCGACCGGATCGCTCAAAGGCTTCCACCCGCGGCGGGCCCCACGGAGATCTTCGATGTCGAGACCGCGCGCGGTGAGGCCGCGTTTCTATCGCTGCGCGGATCGCGGGGCCTGCTGGCCGCCGAGTTCGAGAGCGAATTCGGGCAGCCGCCGCGGGTATTTTTCGGGCCTGCGATCGATCGACTGCTCGAGGGCGAGCTGCTCGACGAGGACGGAAGTGGAGATCTGCGCCTCAGCGCTCGTGGTCGCCTGCTCGCAGACTCGGTTTTTGCCGAATTCGTCTAAATATGGAGCCTTCCGCTCGTATCTGAAAGCTCAGTTCTGGCGCCCCATCAGCCGATGATCGGGCTAGACTAATCTGTTCAGCGGTGCGCAGGGGGCGCACTGGGGACTCTCCGCCACCTGATAGAGGGGCTCCGTCGAGCCCAATTGGGTAATTGGGTGGTTGGGGATGGGAGACAGCGTGCTCGAGAGAAAACCCGAAATGGGACGCGAATTGCACGACATCTCTACGCGTCAGGCAACCGTCCTGCGGGCGATCGTACACGCGTACGTGGGCGAGGCGGCTCCGATCGGCTCCCAGACACTCACGCATTTGTTGCCGATGAATATTTCGGCCGCCAGTGTGCGCGCGACCCTCGCCGAACTCGCGGGGATGGGCTTGGTTGAAAAGCCGCACACCTCGTCGGGTCGGATCCCCACTGAGCGGGGCCTGCGGCTTTATGTCGATCGGCTGCTCGACCCGAAGCAGCTCGATGCGAGCAATGTCGCGTCGCACGAGATGCGCAACATCACCTACAGCGTTGACGAAGCGGAGCCCGACTCTGTGATCAACGTCGCTTCGCAACTGCTCTCCGAATGCACCCGTCAGTTGGGCTTCGTGGTCGCGCCGCGGCTCGAGCGAATTGTGCTGAGCCGGATCAGTCTTGTCCGGCTCTCATCGGAGCGCGTGCTGGTGGTGCTCGTTGCGAAGAGTGGTGGCACCTATCGGCGCGTGATCGAGGGCGATGGCGAATGGGATCAGCGTGAACTCGATCGCACGGCCGTGCTGCTCTCCGAGCGTGCGGCGGATCGCACGCTGGTCGAAATACGCGCGGCGCTGGTCGAAGAGGCCGAAGGCCTGCGAGATCGGGCGGACGCACTCTTGGCGCGCGCGATCGCTCTCGGCCGTCGCGCCGTGGCGGAGGGCGACGACGAAGTGGACCTCGTGATCGAAACGCGACTCGCGCTGCTCGATCAACCCGAATTTCACGATCCCCAGCGAATTCGCGATCTCTTTGCCGCGCTCGAAACCAAGCAGCGCTTACTCGAGGTGCTCGACCGCATGCTCGATTCCAGCGGGGTAAGCGTGGCCTTCGGCGAGGAAGTGGACGAGCCCGGCCTGCACGATTGTGCGCTCGTGGCGTGCCACTACGGCGGCCCGGATGCGCCGCTTGGCATGCTCGGCGTGATCGGCCCCGTCCGGATGGACTACGGGCGCGTCATACCGCTCGTGGATTGTCTTTCGCAAGCCATTTCCGGGAGGCTCGTAGCGTGAGCGGCGACCCCCAAGATCAAAACGGCAAGCCGGATCCCAACGAGTCCGAGGGCTGGGAATCCGTGTCCGAAGAATCGAAGACCTCCCTGGCCACCAACCCCGAACTCGAGGCGGCCCTGCGAGAGGCTTCCGAGGCGATCGACGAAGACGGCTGCGTGAAGGGCTCGCAGGAGCCCGAGGAGCCCGAGTCGCCCGAAGCGTTCAGCGGCGAAGAAGTCGAGCGGATGGCCGGCCAGTTGGTCGAAAACCGGGATAAGTACGTGCGCCTACTGGCGGATTTCGACAATTTCCGGCGTCGAGCCCACAAGGACCGCCAGGACGTAATCCAATATGGCCACGAAAATCTCGTCAAGGATCTTCTTTCAACGGTCGATAATCTGGATCGAGCCATCGAGCATGCGCACCAGAATGATGGCGGGGACTTGGGGAGCCTTCTGCAGGGGGTTGAACTCGTGCAGCGGGAGTTCTACGCGGTTCTCGCCCAGCACGAGGTGCACGTGATCGATGCGGAGGGCAGCGAATTCGATCCTTCGCTGCACGAAGCGATGGCGCAGGTGCACGACGATTCAGCTCCGCCCAACACCGTGATCGAAGTGCTGCAAAAAGGGTATCAGCTGCGGGATCGGCTGTTGAGACCCGCGCGGGTGGTCGTCGCGAAGGTGCCCGCGGACGAAGAAAAAGCCGAGTAGCCCGGGATCGATTCCCCGGCCGCCGGTCGGGAGGCGAGAAACTTTGGGCAAGGTCATCGGCATCGACCTCGGAACCACGAATTCCTGCGTTGCATTGCTCGAGGCAGGCGAGCCTGAAGTCCTCTCCAACTCCGAGGGTGCGCGCACCACGCCGTCCATTGTCGGGTTTGCGACCACGGGCGAGAAACTCGTCGGGCAAATCGCCAAGCGTCAATCCGTCACCAATCCAGAGAATACGGTCTTCGCCTCCAAGCGGCTGATCGGTCGCCGCTTCGACAGCGACGAAGCCACCAGCTTTGCTTCGATCGTGCCGTTTTTGGTCGAGGCCTCCGAGAACGGAGACGCGTGGATCCGGGTGGGAGACCGCAGCTACTCGCCGCAGGAAATCTCGGCGATGGTCCTCGCCAAGATGCGGGAGACAGCGGTCGATTACCTCGGCGAAGATGTCGAAGACGCGGTCATCACGGTCCCCGCCTACTTCGACGACTCGCAGCGACAGGCCACCCAGGACGCGGGCAAGATCGCCGGACTCAACGTCTTGCGCATCATCAACGAGCCCACGGCTGCAGCGCTCGCCTACGGACTCACGAATTCCAAAGACCAGACGATCGCGGTATTCGACCTCGGCGGTGGCACTTTCGATATTTCGATTCTCGAGATCTCGAACGGGGTCTTCGAGGTCAAGAGCACCAACGGCGACACCTTTCTCGGCGGTGAAGATTTCGACCGTGCGCTCTGTGAGCATCTGATCGACGACTTCAAGTCGGAAACCGGAGTCGATCTGCGGAACGACAACATGGCGCTTCAGCGCATTCGCGAAGCCGCAGAACGCGCCAAGCACGAACTCTCCTCCACGCAAGAGACGGATATCAATTTGCCGTTCATTGCCGCAGCGGGCGAAGGCCCCTCCCACTTGACCGCGACCATCACCCGCGAAGGGCTCGAAGAACTCGTATCGGACCTGGTCGCTCGGCTTGTCCCTCCCTGTACGCAGGCCATCGAGGACGCCGGAATTTCGCGCGATGAAATCGACGAGGTGATTCTGGTCGGCGGCATGACACGCATGCCAATCATTCAGCAGAAAGTCGAAGAGATTTTCGGCAAGGTACCCAACAAGAGCGTGAACCCCGATGAGGTGGTCGCGAGTGGTGCGGCGATCCAGGGTGGTGTGATCAAGGGCGAGGTCGATGAGGTTTTGCTCCTCGATGTGACGCCACTCTCGCTCAGTGTCGAGACGCAAGGTGGTGTCTCGACGGTGATCATCGAGCGCAACACGACCATTCCCACTTCGAACAGTCAAATCTTTTCTACGACCGAAGACGCTCAGGATGTGGTTCGGATCCACGTCGTTCAGGGCGAGCGCGAGATGGCCGCGGACAACAAAACCCTCGGGCGCTTCGAGCTGCTCGGGGTACCGCCGGCTCCGCGCGGGGTGCCGCAAATTCAGGTTACGTTCGACATCGACGCCGACGGCGTCGTCAACGTTTCTGCGCTGGATCTCGGCACGGGCAAGAGCCAGGCGATCGAGGTCTCGGCCTCGGGCGGGCTCGCGGAGGCGGACGTCGAGCGGCTCGTGGCAGAGGCCGAGAGCGCGAAAGAGGGCGACCAATCTCGGCGGGATTTCGTCGAACTCTCCAACAAGGCCGACGGTCTGGTCTATTCAACGGTGCGGACCCTCGAAGAATTCGCGGATCAGGTCGGCGACGAGGAGCGCGCGCCGATCCAGGCCGCTCTCGAGGATGCCCGGGCGGCGATGCAGAGCGAAGACATCGATGCGCTACGCAGCGCCATAGACGAACTTTCGTCTCTCACCTACAAGATGACCGAGAGTCTCTACGCCGCGCTTGGCGAGGATGACTCCGAGGATTCCGACTAGCCTCTCTCGGCCGGCCCTCCCATCCCTTGCTCCTCCGAGGCCTTTCCATTGGGAAACCCTGCAAGGCTTCCTGTCTTGGAATGGAATCCTCCAATCAAGATTGAGACAAAGAGCGCTATCCAGGTTGGCGACGCGGAGCGCGCGCCGATCCAGGCCGCAATCCAGGTTGGCGACAGGGAGCGCGCGCCAACCGAGGTCGCAATCCAGCTTGGCACCAAGTCTCAACCCGAAATTCAGATTCCGTTAATGGATGTTGCCGTCGCGAATTTCGATCTGGCGGTCCGCGCGTTCGGCGAGGGCCGGGTCGTGGGTGATGACGATGATCGTGCTGCCCTGGTCCCAGAGGTCGGTGAATAGGCTCATGATGTCCTGGCCCGATGCGGAATCGAGGTTTCCCGTCGGTTCGTCGGCCAGCAAGATATCCGGCTCCATCGCCACCGCCCGAGCGATGGCGACGCGCTGCATCTGTCCTCCGCTGAGCTCGGTGGGCTTGTGCTCCATGCGATCGGCGAGGCCGACTCGTTCGAGCAACTCGGTCACTCTCTCACGTCGGGCACGCCTAGGAAGACCGCCGAACAGCAAAGGCAATTCGACGTTCTCGAAGGCCGAGATCTGCGGCAAGAGGTTGAAGTTCTGGAAGACGAAGCCCACCCGGCGATTGCGGATCGTCGCCAGCTGCTCCGTGTTCATTCCGGCGACCGATTCACCTTGAAGCTCGTAGCCGCCCGATGTCGGAGTGTCCAGACAGCCGATCAAGTTCATCAAGGTGGACTTGCCCGAGCCCGACGGGCCGATGATCGCGAGAAACTCGCCCGCGCAGACCTGCAGGTCCACGCCCTTCAACGCCTCGACCTGGATCTTGCCCATGTCGTAGACCTTGCGGATGTTTTCCATCCGGATGACTTTGTCGCCGGTCGGTACCTGGGCTCGAAGTTTGAACGCGCCTTCACTCATAACGTAGGGTCTCCGCGGGATTGACGAGCGCCGCGCGTCGCGCGGGGAAATAACCAGCCAGCAAACCGATCGATCCCAGCACCGCCGCGCTGAAAATGGCGATCGGCACAGACAGGGTCGGTTTGCCCAACATCTGTAATCCCTCATTGCCTTCGGTCGGAATCCAATCGAGGATCATGATCAGCCCCGTGGCCATGATCAGCCCCAGTGCGCCGCCGATCAACGTGTAGGTCAGCCCTTCCAGAACCAGCGGTCCGGTGATCCAGCCCGGGCGCGCGCCGAGAGCCATCTTCACTCCAATCTCCGAGGTTCGCTCCTTGACGACCGCGTACATGATGTTGGCGACGCCGATGCCACCGACGACGAGCGTCAACGCCCCGATGATCCCGAGAAACCCCTGAATGCCCATCATGATCTTGTCCATCAACACAGCTCCCTCCACTGTGTTCCAGGTACCGAGCACGCGTTCATCCTCGGGGTCGAAGCCGTATTTGGCGCCTAACGTCTCGTAGACTCCCTTCAAGACCGCTGGCATCAGTTCTGCCCGGAGGGGCTTGACGACGATGTTCTCCAGTTCGTTCTCCCCGAATTGCGCCTCGAAGGTCGTAATCGGAATCACGCCATGAGAGGCGTCGGGTCCTCCGTACGAGCCGCCCTGAAACTTGTCGATCAAGACGCCGATCACGGTATAGGGGACGTTGTCCACCAAAATGGAAGATCCGACCGGTTCTTCGTCGCCGAACAGCTCCGCTGCCAAGTCGTCGCCCAGAAAGATCACCCTGCGGCGGAGCCGCTCGTCGAGGGGATTGAGGAAGCGCCCACCCCGACGCGGGATGTGGTTGCGGATATCGCCGTAGGAGAGGCTGGCACCCGTCAGCCGTCGGTTGACCGTTCGGTCTCCGTAGCGGTAGGCGATTTGCCACTTGCGCATTTCGCCGCTGACCGCATAAAGGTTGGCGACGCGCTGCGAGATCAACTCGATGTCTTCGACCCGCGGGCGAATCGATCTTCCGGCCGGCATTCCGTTCCAGGGTCGCGTTGTCTCGCCAGGCCACATGATCGCAATGTTTCGCCCGATACCCGAATCGGAAAGAAGCAACTGCCGCTTCAGCCCCTCGCCAAAAGCGAGCAGCATCAGCAACGACAGCGAACTCCACGCGATTGCGACGATGGTCAGGATCGCCCGCTTCTTCTGCACCCGTGAGGAGCGCAGGAAGAGTTGAACGATGAGCAGTGGACGATTGAACACCAGCCGAGCTCCTCAGCTTTTCATCGCGACGACAGGATCCATCGCGGCCGCCGAGTGGGCGGGAAAGAACCCGGCGATCAGACCGATCACCCCGAGCAGAAGCGCCGTTACCCCGCCGACCATCAACGAGACGGTTGGTACGCCAACGATGTCGCTGACACCCAGCGCGGGGACCGCGCTGCAAATTCCGATTGAGATTCCCAAACCGATCAGCCCGCCGACACCGGTAATGATCAGGGTTTCCAGCATGAATTGACTCAATATCGCCCTGGGCTTCGCACCGAGTGCCATCTTGATGCCGATTTCACGTGTTCGTTCCTCGACCACCACATTCATGATGTTGCTGACACCGATCCCGCCGACGACCAAAGTCAGCAATCCGACGATGCCGAGGAACATTTTGAAAGCGAGCATGAAGGTGTCGAAGAACTGCGCCTGTTCGGAAGTGTCCCAGATCGAAAGCGCTTCTTCGTCCTTCGGATCGAAGCGGTGCTTCTTGGCCAGGATGGCCAGAACTTCGTCATTGGCCTGCTGTGTCCGATTGATATCGCGCGCGGTGAAGATGAAGTTCTCGAGGTATTTCTGTCCGGTAATCACCTGCATCGTCGCCGCCGGGATGAACACCTGGTCTTTGTCGCGCCCGCTATACGACGACTGCTGGATCTTCGGCTGCATTACGCCAATGATCGTGAAGGGAGATGAATGGATGCGGATGCTCTGCCCGACGGGGTCCGACCCCCCGAACAGTGTCTCCGCCAACTCGTCGCCGAGAAACGCAACTCTCCTCTTCAACCGCTGATCGATCGGATTGATGAAGCGCCCCCCCGCCTGCGGAATCACGTTTCGCATTTCACCGTAGGAGGGATGAACCCCCGAGACGTCGACCGAGAGTCGCCTGGGGCCGTGCTGCAGGGTCAGGTTATCCACGTACTCGCTGCTGAGCGCGCCGATCTCGCGGGAGTGCTGTTTGAGCAGCAGCATGTCGCTCTCGTCGAGCCACACCCCCCGCCCGCGGCCCATTCCCTCGAACGGGATCGAGGTATACGACGGCCAGACGATGACGATTGCATTGCCCAGACCCGCAGCGTTCTTGATCAACTGATGATGCAGCCCCTCGCCGAAGGCGAGCAGCAGGCTGACGGCGATGGTCCCCCAGACGATGCCGAAGGTCGTCAGGAAGGTTCGCAATCTCTGCGAACGCAGATCCCTGACGAGCTGTCGCAATGTGTTGAGAAACCCCATCCAGCCTGCCCCGAAGCTCTGCGAGCGGCGCCGCACGACACCGAGTCGCGCGCTCGACCCTCTGGCCGACCGATCCCCCAAGAGGCCTCGGACGGTTCCCTAACCCAGCACGTCTCGCGGAGGTCGCTGGACGACCTGGCTTTCTTCACTCAACCCCGAAAGCACTTCGATGTTCAGCCCGTCGGAAAGCCCGGTCTGGATCTCGATCTTGACGGGTTCCGCGTCCGGCGTTTCGCCGGGAATTTCCACGAACGTCTTCGCGCCATCGTCCTCGAACAGCACCAGGCGTTCGGGGATCATCAAGATGTCGGTCTTCTCCCGGATGACGAGGTCGGCGTTGGCCGAGTAACCGGCCCGCAGCACGATCCCGGGATAGGGGTCCAGTTCGATCTCGACTTCGAACAGCCGTGCCCCGTCCTTTTCGGTTGCTTGGGGCGCGATGCGACTGAGCCTGCCGGTCACGACCTGCCCGGGCAGGGCGCCGATTTTCAGTCGGGCGACGACGTTGACATGCAATTTGCCGACGTCGATCTCATCGACGGTGCCCGTGAAAATCAGGTCGGACATGTCGGCCACCGTCGCCAATTCCGTTCCCTCCTGATAGGAGGTCAGTGGAACGACCGGATCGCCGGGATCAACCAGGCGCTGCAGCACGACGCCGCGGGCCGGTGCCCGGATGATCGACTCCATGCCCCGGCCGCCGCCTTCGATCCGTCCGTTGCGGGTCAATTGCTGGTTGTCTCGTGCGCTGGCCAATTCGATCTTGGAAAGCTCGAACATCTCCCGCTTGGCGTCGAGTTGATCGCCCGAGAGGATTCCCTGCTGCGAGAGTTCGATCGAGCGTTTCCAATCGGCCTCTGCGCGCTTGTAGGCCGACCGCGCCGCGTCCACACGCCGTACCGATTCCACCAGCTCGCCCGGTGTCGGGTCGGGCACGATGTCGAACAACGGGTCGCCGACTTCCACGAGGTCGCCGACGTCGACCATGGTGCGGCTGACGATTCCCGGCAACTTCGATTTGACGCTGAACTTCACCCGGGGCTCGATCTGGCCGACGGCGACCGCCTTTTCGACGATCGAGCCGCGGGTCACTGGGATCAGTTCGACGCCGGCCGTATCCGGCTCTCGCCCCTGCATCCAACTGTAGGCGCCAACGATCACCGCACCGGTGACCAGGAATCCCAAAAGGATCTTCAATAATTGATTCATTTCGCCCTTCGCCCCGAAACCGGGCGCCCCCAGGTAGCCGCGATCACTACCTGTAAGATGTTCGGACCCCGGAAAGGGTTTACTGTGCGCTCGGCGAAATTTGGGGCGCCGCACCAGACCGGCCAATTTCCCAAAATGCCGCCGCTGCTCAGAAATTTCAATTGGGTGGATCTCTGGACACCTCACCCCCCATCCTATCTGTACGCGCAAGCCGCTGCCTGGTTCGTTTTGCGAAGCGATTTTTCGAGAAAGAGGGTCGGCTTCGCTCATTCCGGCGCTTGCCATCGGATGGGTTTTTCACCCAGATCTCCGTCAATCATCGCGTTTTTACACTGGAGCACCCTCAGGCTGCGCGGCCCGATCTGAGCGGACACCGGCACCGACACGAGAGGATTCGCCTCGGCCCCCTTGCGGCGGCGATGGGGGTGCGAACGGTTGCGGCTGTTCTGGCGCTGTCTTCTCCGACTGAAGCGCGCGTTTGGAAGGGCCGAAGGGTCTCGTGTAAGGTGAGCGCGCTCGCAGCTGGGGGGCGCGCGAAGGTTGGATGTACCGATGTAGCGGCTCGTTTGTAGCGCTCGGCGCAAAAGTGCCTGAGAGCCGTTATTAGCGCTCAGAGGGTGGCTTCAGCGCGTTTTTCGGCTTGTTGCGAGTCCCAATTTGGAGCATCGGAGCACTTCCATTGGCCAGGCGCGATTACTACGAAATTCTGGGTGTTCCGCGCGACATCGATGAGGTCGCGCTCAAGAAGGCCTACCGCGCAAAGGCGTTGGCCGATCACCCCGACCGAAACCCCGACGACCCGGCGGCCGAGGAGCGCTTCAAGGAGGCATCCGAGGCCTACTCGGTCTTGTCGGACCCCGAGAAGCGCAGCGCCTACGATCGCTTTGGTTTTTCGGGAGTGGGCGGCGGAGCCAGGGGCGGCTTTCAAGATTTCGGCGACCTCGGGAATTTTTCGGATCTCTTCAGCGATCTCTTCGGGGACATCTTCGGTGGCGGTGGCGGCGGGCGCGGCGGGCGCGGCGGTCGAGGCCGCGGCCAGCGCGGTGCAGACCTCCGCTACAACCTCGAAATCGAACTCGTCGATGTCATCGAGGGCACCCAGCGCCCGATCAAGATTCCCAAGATGCGCTCCTGCGAGCCTTGCGGGGGCAGCGGCGCCGAACTCGGCACCCAACCCCAGACCTGCGCGCGCTGTCGCGGCAGTGGCCAGGTGATCCTCCAGCAGGGTTTCTTCCGGATCAGTCGGCCCTGCGATCAATGCGGGGGCGCGGGAGAGGTGATCGAGCACCGCTGTCCGGACTGTCGCGGGGCAGGGCGAATCGAGACGGAGCAGGCCATTTCCATCACCGTCCCGCCGGGTGTCGACGAAGGCACGCGGTTGCGGCTGAATGGCGAGGGGCAGGCCGGAATCTCGGGCGGTGGGCCCGGTGACCTCTACGTGGTGATCTCGATCAAATCCGACGAGCGCTTCGAGCGCCAGGGGGGCGATCTCCACTACGCGGCTCCGATTTCGTTTCCGCAGGCGGCTCTTGGCGCCGAGGTCGAAGTGGAGACCCTGGAGGGGAAGGCCAAGCTGACCGTTCCGTCCGGCACGCAGTCGGGCAAAGTACTGCGCATGCGCGGCAAGGGCGTCCCGACTTTGCGATCCTCTGGTCGCGGTGACCAGTTGGTGCACGTCTACGTGGAGGTTCCGACGCGACTCAATGCCCGTCAGCGTGAATTACTCGAGGAATTTGCCGACGAATCGGGCGGTCTCGCCGCGCCAGCATCGCGGGGGTTCTTGGACAAATTGCGGGACATCTTCGAGTAGTCGTTTGAAGCGAACGCTTCCCATACTGTTGTTTGCGTTCGGCTGGCTCGCGTGTAGCGGCCTGGGTCCGCGTCCGGTCGCGAAGGTGAGCGAACTGGAGCGGAGCGAATACTCGGCTGCGCTCTCCACGCTCCCCGACGATCCGGAAACCGCCGAGGGGGAACTGGGCCGGTTCATCCTCAAGTGGCCGCGCAGCCCGCTTGCGGGCGACGCGAGCATTCACCTCGCCGAATTGGCGGCGGCTCGCGGAGATCGGGATGCCGCGCTGCGCCATTACGAATATGTGATCCGGCATTTTCCCAAAGGCAACCGAACCGATTCTGCGCGCGTAGCCGCCGCTTCAATCGAGTTCGACCGGGGCAACGAAGGGGCCGCGAAGCGCACGCTCGAGAGCGTCAACTTGCGCCGGCTTTCGGACGAGGAACGGCAGATCGCGGGTCGCCTGCTCGAAAACGTTGCGCGCGATCCCATCGGGCGGATCCGCTCGCTTTCCGCGATGCGCACCGAGCAGACGGATGCACGCGACCGAGCCGGCATAGATGCGCAGATCGATGATCTGCTCGCGCAACTCGATCGCGTGCAACTCGCCCTGGTTGCGAGTCAGATCGAACCCGAGATTCCAGCGGCCCGCGCATTGTTGCTTGCCGCCGAGCGGTCGCTGGACATGGCCGATTTCGACGCGGCGCGAAGTGAAATCGAAAGCGCGTCGCGCATGCAAATGGCGCCCGCTTACGCGGCTCGGCAGGCCCTCGCGGCCGATCGCTTGCGAGCGCTGGAATCGGGCCTTTCCGACACCCAGTTCTTTCCGACCTTCGAGGATGCGGCCAGCGCTGGCATTCCGTCAACGAGCAGTGCAAGCGGTGTGATCGGCGTCGTGCTGCCGCTGAGCGGCAACTTTGCGGCCTTCGGCCACGAGGCCTTGCGGGGCATCCTGCTCGCCGCGGGAACGTTCGACGCGCAGACTCCGATCGAGCAACGCTCCCGCATCCGACTCGAAATCCGCGACTCTGGCGGTTCGCCGGGACTTGCCGCTGCGGCCGTGCGCGAACTCGCACAAGAGGAGGGCGTCACGGCGATCATTGGCCCGCTGCTCTCCAAAGAGTGTGAGGCCGCGGCCGTCGCTGCCGAAATCCAGCGCGTGCCGCTCTTGGCGCTGACATCCCGGAAGGAAGTCGCGAGCGGTCGAGCCTACGTCTTTCGCCTGCGCACGATGCCGAGCGACGAGGTGCAGACGCTCGCCGATCACGCCATGCGCGAACTCGAAGCGAAGCGCTTCGCGATTCTCTACCCGCGCGATGCCTACGGGAGGGGTGTTTCGAGTCTGTTCTGGGATGCCGTCGAACAACGCGGTGGCAAGGTCGTCGCGCTTGCCGCCTACGACCCGGAGGCGGTCGACTTCGCCGAAGCGATCCGTCGGTTGGTGGGATACGAGTTGCTGACCGCAGCAGAGCAGAAGGTGATTGCAGAGCGCGAAAAGTTGATCCGCAGCGCGCGTCGACTTCCGCCGGAAGAGGCGGTGTTGCTGCGTGAAGAGGCTCGCAGCATGCTCGGCCCCGATGACGACCCGCTGCCGCCGATCGTCGACTTCGAAGCGATCTTCATCCCCGATTCGCATGAAAAAGTGGTGCTGATCGCGCCGCAACTCGCATTCCACGAAGCGACGGGCGCGACGCTGCTTGGAACCGAAGCCTGGAACCACCCGGATCTCGTTTCGATCGCGCGCAAACACGTGGAGGGCGCGTATTTCACCGCGAGTTTCTACGCAGATAGCTCGGTCGCCTACGTGCGCGAGTTTGCCGATCGATACCTGGAAACATTCGGCGCGCCTGCGGGCGATTTTTCTGCAAGCGCCTACGACGCCGCGAGGTTGTTATTGGTGCAGCTCGCGCGCGGTGCAAATTCGCGCGGGGAGGTGCGCGATCGGATTCTCGAGGTTAAGGGTTTTCCCGGTGTGTCGGGGGTCATTTCGATGCGACCAGATGGAAATGCGCGCAAGCGCCCCTTCTTATTGACCGTCCGCCGCGGGCAGATCGTCGAGGCTGACTGAGCTTCCTCAGGTATTTCCCGCACTCCACCAATCGTTTCGCAATTGGCGGCCTTCATCTCTCAAGTTGTTTTCCAACGGCGACGAAGGTGAGGTCATGGATGATTCTGCAACCACGTTCGCCATACCCGACGAACTACCGGTGTTGCCGCTTCGCGACATGGTGGTCTTCCCCTACATGGTTTTGCCGCTTTTTGTCGCTCGCGAGCGTTCGATCGCTGCGATCGAGGACGCGCTGGCCGGAGACCGGTTGCTGCTGGTGGTCGCCCAGCGCGATGGCAGCGTCGATGCGCCCGAAGCGGACGATCTCTACCGCATGGGAACCGTGGTGATGGTGATGCGCATCCTGCGGATGTCGGATGGCCGGGTCAAGGTGCTCGTGCAGGGGATCGCGAAGGCGACGATCGATTCTTTTGTCGAGCATGAGACCTCTACCTGGGTTCGCCTGACACCCAAGGCCGAAGACGAAGAAGAAGAAGAAGCGGATTGGTGTGTGGAGTCGGAGGCGCTCGTACGCACGGTTCGCGGCCATGTGGAAGAGCTGCTTCCGCTGAAGAATCTGCCGCCCGAAGTTCTTTCGATCACCGCGAACGTGAGCGAGCCCGGTCGTCTCGCCGATCTCGTGGCGTCCAATCTCAAGCTGCAGTTGAACGAGGCCCAGGAAATTCTGGAGATCGTCGATCCCCTCGTGCGTTTGCGCCGGGTGGATGCTGTTTTGCGCCGCGAACTCGAGGTCACCAGCGTTCAAGCGGAGATCCAATCGCAGGCTCACGACGAAATGAGCCGCAACCAACGCGAACACTTCTTGCGTGAGCAGCTTCGCGCGATTCAGGAAGAATTGGGAGACTCGGATCCGCGCACTGAAGAGGTCGAGGATTACCGGGCCAAGATCGAAGAGAGCGGCATGGAGGGCGAGCCGCTCGAGGAATCGATGTGCCAGCTTCGCCGGCTCGAGCGGATGCACCCGGAGGGCCCCGAGTCCCAGGTGGTTCGCAGCTATCTCGACTGGATGGTTGAGCTGCCGTGGGCGAATTCGTCCCCCGATCAGCTGGATCTCACGGACGCGCACGCGATTCTCGATGAGGACCACGCCCACCTGACGGAAATCAAGGATCGGATCCTCGAATTCCTCGGTGTGCGAAAACTCCGCGGCGACTCGCGCGGCCCGATTCTCTGCTTCGTGGGCCCGCCCGGGGTCGGCAAGACTTCACTGGGGCGGTCGATCGCGCGCGCGATGGGGCGCGAGTTTCACCGCATTTCGTTGGGCGGCATGCGGGACGAGGCCGAAATCCGAGGTCACCGCCGAACCTATGTGGGTGCGTTACCCGGCCGGATCATTCAAGGCCTGAAGCAGGCGGGTACCAACAATCCCGTGATGATGCTCGACGAGATCGACAAGCTCGGCGCCGATTACCGCGGCGATCCGTCTGCATCGCTGCTCGAGGTGCTCGATCCAGCCCAGAATTCCAAATTCAGCGACCATTATTTGAACGTTCCGTTCGACCTCTCGCGGGTATTGTTCATCGCGACCGCGAACCAGCTCGATCCGATCCCTAGGCCGCTGCTCGATCGGCTCGAGGTGATTCGCATCGCGGGCTATACGCCGGAAGAAAAGGTCGAGATCGCGCGTTCCTACCTGATCCCGCATCAAATCTCCGAGAACGGACTCGAAGGGACGAAGATGCAGTGGTCGCCCAACGCCGTTCTCCACATGGTGACCGACTACACCCGCGAGGCGGGCGTGCGTAACCTCGAGCGACGGATTGCCACGATCTGCCGCAAGAGTGCGCGGCGCGCAGCGGAAGGCGACGATTCTTCGGTGCGCGTGAATCGGCGCTCGCTCGACAAGCTGCTCGGACCGCCGCCCTTTCTCGACGAGAAGCCTTCACTGACCGGTGAGATCGGGCTCGTGAACGGGCTCGCCTGGACGGAGAGCGGAGGCGAGATCCTCACGATTGAGGCAACGCTCACGCCCGGTAAGGGTTTGGTTCTCACGGGTCAGCTCGGTGATGTGATGAAAGAGTCTGCCCAGACAGCGCTGACATTCTCGCGCGGTTGCGGATCTGAACTCGGCTTCGATGAGTCTATCTTCTCGCGCAATCAGTTACACGTTCATGTTCCCGCAGGCGCGATACCCAAGGATGGGCCATCTGCGGGAATCGCGATGGCGTGCGCGATCATTTCGCTTGCGACGCACACGCCGATTCGACCCGAGATCGCGATGACCGGCGAGATCACACTGCGGGGCCGCGTATTGCCGATCGGCGGGGTGCGTGACAAGGCGCTTGCCGCGATGCGCTCCGGCATCACCACGGTGATCTTGCCGAGTAAGAATATGGATGACCTCCGCAAGATCCCGAAGGAGCTCAAGCGGCGCGTCAAGTTCATCCCCGTCGACACGATGGATGAGGTGCTCGACGCCGCGCTCGAGCTGGCACCGGCCCGGCGCTCGGTTCGACGGGCGCGATCTTCTGCCAAGAAAATGCAGTCTCCGCCCGCCAGCGCAAAATCGCGTCACTGATCTTCTCCATTTGCCAGCTACGCTGAAGCCCGTGAAGCTACGGGACCTCGGCGAATTCAACTTGATCGCACGCATCGAGCGCGCGGTGAATCGCTCGCGCGCGGCCGTCCAGCCGCGTCACCCCGCCCAGCTCAGCCGCTCCACCCAGTCGCGCCGACCCGCCGAGTCGCGTCGCCCCACCCAGTTGCGCCGACCCTCCGAATCGCGCCGCTCGCGAGGAATCGTGTTGGGAATCGGCGACGATGGGGCCGTCCTGCGACCACCGGCCGGCGAGGATCTAGTGGTCACCACCGACGCGTTCGTCGAGGGTGTCCACTTCCGCTGGAGCACCCAGAGCGCGCGCTGTGTGGGTCGCCGCGCGTTGGTCGCAAACCTCTCGGACCTCGCCGCGATGGGTGCGCGGCCACTGGGGTTCGTGTTCGCCCTCGCCGCACCCCCCGATCTGGAGATTCGAATCTTCGATGGCCTGCTCGCGGGCTTGCTCGTAGAAGCCGAGACCTACGGCTGCCCACTCGTCGGTGGCAATTTGAGCCGAGCGCCACAGACGTCTGTCACGATCACAGCCCATGGTTCGGTGAAGCGCGGGCGGGCGTTGTTGCGCGACGCCGCGCGTCCAGGGGATCGCATCTTCGTCACGGGAACGCTGGGTGGAGCCGCGCTGGAAGTCGCACGCGCGGCCGCTGGGCGTGGGCGGGTGCGCGGGGTGCCGACGCCACGGCTTCGAGCGGGTCACGCGCTCGCTCGGATGGCCGGTGTGGGGGCGTGCATCGACGTCTCGGATGGACTGCTCGCGGATCTCGACCACGTGTTGGACCGCTCGGGCTGCGCGGCGGATCTCGATCTCGCCCGCCTACCGCGGCCGCCACGCTTCGAGGCGGCCTGCGCGCGGCTGGGTGTGGATCCGATTCAGCTGGTCTCGTGCGGGGGTGAGGACTACGAGCTGCTCTTCACGTTGCGCGGCCGAGGGCGGGCAGCGGGTCGCAGTGCAGCGGGGCGCTCTCGGCGCTCCGGCTCGAGCGCGCCTGCGCGCTCCGGGGAGGCTTCTGGAGCTGCCAGACCCACCGTGGCGGCGCTGAGCCGCCGCCTTGGGGTGCCGGTCACAGAGATCGGAAAAATGATCAAATCGAGCAAGAAACGCACTAAAACCGACGGATGGAGGCATTTTTAGGCTCCACGTGAGGATTTTTGGATATTTGTGCCGATTTCCGTGAATTATCGACCGATCAGCCGCTCCTCGAGGGACTCGTTCAGGATATCGGTCGATGCGGTCCTCGGAGGCTGCTCGGCTCATCAAGAAGCCGAGACTATCCACCGATACAGGGGCGTGCGAGTCGCACTTACGCACAAATTTGTGGTCGGGTCCATCGTCGTTAGCGCGGCGGTGATCTATTTCCCGAATTTGATCGCAGCCACCGGGCTTCGCGTCACCCCCTGGGTTACGCCTTTCGTCGGCCTGGGCGTGGGTGTGGCGATCGGGTTCTTCCTGACCCGCGAACTCGGGCCGCAATTTCGCGGACTGCAACGCGTTGCGGAGCGAATCCGCAAGGGTGATCTGATGGTCGAAGTGGTCACCGATGGTGAGCCCATGTTTCCCGACGAGACCTACGACCTCGCCCGGAGTATCGACTCAATGGCCAGCGGCCTTCGCGAACTCGTTGCTCAAGTGCAGGGTACGGCGACCCGGGTTTCGGACGCCGCCTCTGAGGTTTCGCGCTCTGCTGAATCGGCGGGTGAGCACACGAGCGAGATCGGATCGACGGTTGCGGATCTCGTGGAGAGCGTGAAGGAGCAGCAGCGTTTGCTCACCGATGCGAATCGCCTGATTCACGAAGTGGCTGCCACCATTGCGAGCAATGCCGAAGACGCCCGCGAGGCGTTCGGTTTTGCCGCGGAGGCCAACCAGAAGGCCAACTCGAGCGTCGATGTGACGCGCCTCGCGGTCGAGAAGATGCGCACAGTCTTCGAGCGCATCGAGAAGGCAGTGGCCCAGGTCTTCCGTCTCGAAGAAAAGACGCAGCACGTTCATCAGATCACCGAAGTCATCACGAGCGTGGCGAACAGCACGAATCTGCTCTCTCTCAACGCATCGATCGAGGCCGCGCGCGCGGGTGAGGCTGGGCGCGGGTTTGCGGTTGTGGCCGACGAGATTCGAAAGCTCGCGGAGAGCGCGGGTCGACGCGCGGACGAAATCGCCAAATTGATCCACGAGATCCAGTCGGATACTGCCGAGGTCGCGGACGAGATGCGGCTTTCGAGCACCGTAATCACCGAGGGGCGCGCGGACATCGACATGATCGCGGAGTCGCTCGAAAGCATTCGAAGCACCGTGATGGACGCACAGGTGCGCGCCGAGGGCATCTTCCGCGGCGCCGACGCGCACACGGTCGAAGTCGAGCGCATGGTGCGATCGATGGAGGAGATCTCCGAAGCGGACACCCGTAAGGCGGCTGCGATCGATCGCGTCGTGGAAACGTCGCGCCTGCAATCTGTTTCGAACGCGGAAGTGATCGAAACATCGGGCTCGTTGAAGGAACTCTCCGCGGAACTCACGCAGGCGCTATCCCATTTCCGAACCCAATCGAATCAGGGAGGCGAGGTGGATCGATGAATACTTCCGTCGAAAACCTGAGCGCGGAAGATCGGTTGTTGACGTTCGAGTTGGCGGGCGACTTCTATGCGATCCCGATCGCGGGCGTGGTCGAAGTCGCCGAGGCTGCGCGCGTGACCTGTATTCCAACTCTGCCAACGAGCGTGGGCGGTGTGATCAATTACCATGGCGACGCGCTTCCGGTGCTCAATTGTTCGTTGCTCTTCGATGTCAACGACTCGAGTCTCGAAGAACCCGAGACGATTCTCGTGATTTCAGAGCGCGTTGGCGAGAGCGCTCGTTTGGGAATCCAGATCGATCGGGTGTTGGGATTGGTCGATGGTGCCGCAGCTGCGATGAGCGGTGCTAAAGAGGTCGCGGAGCGCCGATCGATTCAAGGCCGCGTGGCGAGCGTGCTGGATCCACAGCGGCTCGTGAGCAAGGCGAGAGATGTAATTGAAAGTTCATTGGGTCAAAGAGTTTAGAGGCAAGGAGGGAACGTGATGGCGAGAGTGCTGATTGCCGACGACGCATCGTTCATGCGTCAGATGATCCGCGAGATCGTCGAGTCAGAGGGTTTCGAGGTCTGCGGAGAAGCTTCCGATGGCGTCGAAGCGGTGGATGAGTTCAAGAGGCTTCAGCCGGACGTGGTGACGATGGACATCGTCATGCCGCGCAAGTCCGGCATTGATGCGGTTCGGGGCATCATCGCCCTCGACCCGGGTGCGTGCGTGGTGATGTGCAGCGCGCTCGGACAGGAGACGCTGGTCACGGAAGCGATTCAGGCCGGCGCCAAGGACTTCATCGTCAAGCCGTTCAAACCCGACGCCGTGATCGAAACGCTCAAAAAGGCCCTCGAGAAGGGTGACTGAGCATGGACATGGCGAAGTACCGCCAGATCTTCCTCGAGGAATCGACGGAGCACCTCGCGGAAATGAGCTCTGCGCTGATGGAGTTCGAGAAGGACCTCGCCGACAGCGAAGCGATCGATCTGGTCTTTCGCATGGCTCATTCCATCAAGGGAATGGCCGCCTCGTTGGAATACGATTCGGTCACGCAAGTCGCCCACGGACTCGAAGATCGAATGCAGGAGATTCGCCGCGTGGGCTGTGTCGCGGATGCTGAGGAACTCGTGGTGCTCTTCCGCGGCCTCGAATGCCTGGAGTCGATGGTCGCCACGATCCGCGATACCGGTGAGATGCCTACGCCGGATCCCGCCCTGGCCGCTGTCTTGACCAATCGCCTCGACGAACCGCCGCCCAAAACCGATTCGTCTGCGCCCACTCCGGACGAGCCAAAAAAAAAAGATCAGCGCCCGACCCTGTAGCGGAATCGACCGCCTCCGTCGCTCGGGTGGAGAGTGTCGATGCGCCCAAACCTCCGAAGTCGGTCCGCGTCAATACCGAAACCCTCGATCGCTTTCTCGGGACGGTTGGCGAAGTGATCCTGAGCTCCAGCCAGCTCCGCACGGCTGGCACCGAGGGCGCAGAGAATCGCGCGAACTTGTCCGCCGGGCTCGATCGGATGGATCATGTTGTTGGTGATCTCCAGCGGCGCGCACTCGAATTGCGCACGACCCCACTGTTGCGAATCGTGGACCCTCTGCCCCGAATGGCGCGCGAAGTCGCGCGCCGATTGGGCAAGCGCGTCGAACTTTCGATCGAAGGCGCCGAGATCGAACTCGATCGCTCGATTCTCGATCGACTCAGTGATCCCCTCGTGCACCTGATCCGCAATGCAGTAGGCCACGGAATCGAGATGCCGAGCGTGCGGGAAGCGTCCGGCAAGGACGAGGTCGGCAAGATTTTGATCGATGCGCGGCGCGTGAAGGATTCGATTCGCATTTCGATCCGAGACGATGGCGCCGGGATCGATTTGAACCGGGTTCGCGATCGTGCGATTGCTGTGGGCATCCTTCCCGCGGACCTCGCCGAAGACCTCCCGCCCGAACAACTTGCGGCGCTGGTCTTCCAGCCGGGTGTTTCCACCGCCGATTCGATCTCGGAGCTTTCGGGGCGCGGTGTCGGGATGGATGCGGTGCGCGTGACCGTCGAGTCTCTCGGCGGGCAGGTGGAGATCGCGACCGAGCGCGGGCAGGGCACGACCACCACGATGGTCGTGCCGATCACTGCAGCCGTTCAGCCCGTGCTCCTGCTCGATGTTTCGGGCGAGACGGTTTCGATCCCGGTTGCCAAGGTGGAGCGAATCATCGAAGTCGACGCCAGTGCAATCGAGCGAAGCGGCCACGAGTCGTTCACGCTCGTGGATGACGAGCCGGTGGTGGTTTTCTCGCTCGCCGAGCACATGTGTCTGCCACCGCCGGAGCCGCGCGAGCAGGAAGTGTTGGTCCTCGCGGAAGTGCGCGGCGAAATGATGGCGATCAAGATCGATAGCGTTGTTGGCCATCAGCAAATCTACGTCAAGCCGGTTCCCGAATTGCTCTCGGGTGTGCGTTTGCTCTCCGGGCTGACCATTCTCGGAGATGGCTCGCCGATCTTTCTGCTGGATCTCAACCAACTGTGATGAGTGACGTGAAAGAATTCAGCGAAGAAGATCGAGAAAGCCTCTACGAGCTCACGAGCATCGGCGCGAGCCACGCCTCTTCGGCGTTTGCGATGCTCCTCGATCGCGCGATGGCGCCAAGTGCTCCCGTGTTCCGCGAGGCCGACGAGTACTGCGCGGATGATTCGTGGACCACCGGCGTGATCTTCCGGGCGGATGGTGAACTCAGCGGCCTGATCGCAATTCTGCTCTCCACTGCTTCGCGTGAAGTGGTCACGGAGCGGTTGGTTCGCTGGGAGGAAGTGGGCGACTCTCCCCAGACCGTCGAGTCCGCGCTGCGCGAACTCGGAAACATCGTCGCCTCCCACACCATGTCTGCCATCGCGGACAAACTCGGCGGGCGAATCCTGCTTTCCGTGCCGCTGCTCGTGATGGAAGACGCCGATTCAGAATTCGCATCGATGATCCGCGAGAGCGGCGCCGAGCGCTGCGTCGAGTGCGAACTCACCGACTCCGCGCGCGAGATCAAAATCCGCCTCGTCTTCGTCCCGGACCCCAAGTCCTAACTTCGATCGAGCGCCGTCCGTCTAGCACGGCCCCGATTCTATTGCCGGCCTGGATCAGAGTAGGGATCGGTTGGCCAATGGTACAATTTGGCGGCTAGTGCTCCTGCCCCAGAGCTAACGGCTGGCGTTGTTGAGCGCGGCTGAGTGCCAAAACGTGAGGCCCAAATGGCGGTTCGACCGATTCATCCCGTCCCGATGGCGACTCGGTTTCGACATTGTGTTCTCGTCAATTTTGCAATCGACCCGGTAGCGATGTCGAAGGTTCTTCCCAACCATCTCGTTCCCGATATACACAATGGCATGGCTTACATGTCGATCGTCATTGCCAAGATGGAGAGGATGAGACCCGCCTTCCTCCCGCGAATTGCCGGCGTTACGTATACCCAGGTGGTGTATCGGGCAATTGTTCGTTGCGGAGATGCCCGGGGTGTCACGTTTCTCAGGAGCGATGCTGACAACCGCCTGATGGTCGCCGCGGGAAACGCTTTGACGTTCTTTCGATTTCACCATGCGACGATGAATTGGGACGTTCGGTCCGGATCGATCGGTTTTCAGTTGTGTCCGACAGACGGGGCACGCGCCTCGATCGCAGCGGACTATGACCTCGGCAGTGCTTCAGAAAGGATGCCGTCGACTTCTCGTTTTTCATCATTGACTGACGCGCAGTCGTTCCTGACCGAGCTGTATTGTGCGTTCGGCGCTCAAAGATCAAATGGGCGCGTGGAAGCCGTGCGAATCAAACGGAGTTCCTGGCACGGGAAGGTCGTGGATGACCGAGTTGCGGGGTACGAAGCGATGGCTGGCGGTTCGTTGTTTCGCGAGGACGCTGCAAGTCTGGACTCTATCTTTTTGGTCGAGAATCTAGACTATCATTGGAGACGTCTTTCACTGGTCGATTCTGAGAATGCACCCGTCTTTCAACCGCACTGAACACAGACCATGGCCGCTGCCCGAGACGCGCTGGCAGTCACGCCAGACATGGCACGATCTTCTCTTTGCCCACTGGCCCGTCGACGCTTCGGATGTGCGCTCCCTCGTACCGGAATCACTCGTCATTCAGGAATTTGCCGGTTCGTCGTGGGTGGGCGTCGTGCCCTTTCGGATGACCGGCGTCGCACATCGATCGCTCCCCGAAATCCCGGGATTTTCAGCGTTTCCCGAACTGAACCTACGCCTTTATGTTGAGCGTGACGGAAAGCCCGGAGTCTGGTTTCTCAGCCTGGATGCCACCAACCCGTTCGTGGTGTGGGCCGCACGCCGCTATTTTGCTCTTCCGTATTACCGGGCGAAGATCGGGGTGGCTTCGAGTGGCGACGGATTCCGATACCGATGTACGCGTCGCGCTTCGGAGCGGCCGGTCCGGTTCTTGGCGGAATATTGGCCAACCTCGGATGTGTACGAGGCGAAGGCGGGCAGCCTCGAGTATTTTCTGACGGAACGTTACTGCTTGTACGCACAGACGAAAGATGGATGTGTGCTTCGAACCGAAATCCACCACGCACCGTGGCCGCTCCAAGAAGCACGCGCCGACATCGAACTCAACGAGCTCCATGTTCCTCATGGATTTCAGATCAGCGGACCGCCTACCAAGCTCCATTTCGCCCGACGGCTTGACGTCGTTTTGTGGCGCCCAACGGTCTTGGAGCCCTAGTATCGGGTGTGCGCGTCGCGCGGGGAGTTGGCTTTGAATCGAGAACAAGTTCGAAATCTGCTTGATGCGGTAAAGAGTGGTGAACTCGCGACGGCGGATGCCCTCGAGAAGCTTTCCACTCTGCCCTTCACGGATCTGCCCGATGCGCGCGTCGACACCCACCGCGCGCTTCGCCATGGCATTCCCGAAGTCGTCTACGCGCCCGGCAAGACGCCCGAGCAGATCATTGAGATCGTGCGCGTGCTGCGCGAGGCCGGACAGGACGCGCTCGTCACACGGGTAGAAGCCGAGGTGGGTGAGCGCGTGCTCGGGGAAGCCGGTGGCGGAACCTACGACGCCGTCTCTCGACTCCTCTGGTACGGACCCGCCGAAGTGCCCGCCGAAGGGAAGGGCACGATCGCGGTCGTTTCTGCGGGGACGTCCGATTTGCCCGTGGCCGCCGAGGCGATCGGTGTGGCACGGCGCTTCGGAAACAAAGTCGAATCGATCGCCGACGTCGGCGTCGCGGGCATTCACCGCTTGCTCGCTTCGAGCGAAACCCTGCGCTCCGCGCGCGTGCTGATCGTCGTCGCGGGCATGGAAGGCGCACTGCCATCGGTGGTTGGCGGCATGGTCGACAAACCCGTCATCGCCGTTCCCACGAGCGTGGGCTACGGAGCGGCCTTCGGTGGTGTCGCAGCACTGCTCGGAATGCTGACGAGCTGCGCCTCGAACGTCACCGTCGTCAACATCGACAACGGCTTCGGCGCCGCCTACGTCGCCACCCTCATCAACCGCCTCTAGCCCCAGACTCCACCGAGGGTCCAACCCCCAAGAATCACCCGAGCAGCAACCCTGCGTGCGAAAGCTCCGTGTAAGTGGGCTCTGCCTTGGGGAGCCGGGGGGACGGGCCACTCGCTCAGGCCGATGTTGCTCGCAACCCATCCCCCCCGGCTCCCCAGCCAAGCAACCAACCCCGCAGTCGATTTCTACCCACCGTGTGACGTTCTTTTTTTGGAAAGGGGGCGGGGTGTCTGTTTGATTCGAATCAGTCTTCGACTGTGGTGATTGGTTTGCCGATCGCGCACCATGCGTGCGTGGCAGCTCGGCGAAAAAAGACAGCAGATGCGAGTGGGCGGTTATTGCATCTGGATCTGTTCTCGGGGATCGCCGGGAACATGTTTCTGAGCGCGCTGCTCGATGCCGGGTTGTCGCGGCGTGCGCTCACCGAAGATCTCGCGGGGCTCAAACTCGACCACAAGCTGCGCGTGCGAACCGTGAAGCGCGGCGCGCTCGCCGCCCGCTACCTCGAGGTTCTCGTCCCCAAGAAGCGGGGCAAGCGGAAAGCGGGCGCTCACCATCACCACGATCACGGTCGTACCTACCTGGAAATTACGCGAATTCTCAAACACGCAGCGCTCGACACCGCCGTGCGCGAACGTGCGCTCGCGATCTTCGAGGCGCTGGGTCACGCAGAGGCCAAGGTGCACGGGATCTCGCTCGAAAAAGTGCACTTCCACGAGGTCGGCGCCGTCGATGCGATCGTCGACATCACGGGAGCGGCAATCGGCCTCGCGCGCCTCGGGATCGATCGAGTGACGGCTTCACCCGTCGCCTTGGGTGAGGGAACCGTCGAGACCGATCACGGGCGCCTGCCGCTGCCTGCGCCCGCGACACTCGAGTTGCTGCGGGGCATTCCGACGGTGCCCGCCCACGTGCGCTGGGAGACCGTGACACCCACGGGCGCGGCAATCTTGCGCACCGTGGTCGACGAATTTTGCTCGCTGCCCGCGATGACCGTCGAGTCGATCGGCCTCGGCGCGGGCAACGATCGAAAGGGGCCGATGCCGAATGTTCTTCGCGCCGTGATCGGCAACTGCAGCGCTTCTGTGGCGGACCGGGTGGTCTGTCTCGAAACGAATCTCGACGATTTCATCCCCGAGCACTTCGATCACCTGATGGAGCGCCTGTTCGACGCCGGAGCGCTCGACGTCTCGGTGCAACACCTGCAGATGAAGAAGAATCGGCCCGGGTTTCTCGTCCGCGTGCTCGTGCGCCCTTCGGATCGCCTCCCGCTGGCCCGCATCTTGTTCGAAGATTCGACGGCAATTGGGGTGCGCGCGACCGAGAGCGAACGCATCGTGCTCGCGCGCGAAGCGCGCAGGGTTGCGACCCCCTTTGGCCGGATTCGGATCAAGCTGATCCGCGACGATGCGGGTGGCGCCTCGGTATCCGCGGAATACGACGATTGCAAGCGCGCTGCGCGTCGCGCCGGGGTGCCGTTGCGCGAGGTGGTGCGCGCCGCAGAAGAAGCCGGTCGTGCAGCCCTCGACTGAGCCCGTCACATCGGCCCCGGTGGTGGATCCGTCGCCATTCGATTTGCCTGGCTCGGCGCGGGCCGCAGCGCTTTGTCTGCACGGATTGACGGGGACACCCTACGAGGTGCGCGCCCTCGCCGAGGTGATCTCGGCGAGCGGTATTCGTGCGGTCGGCCCCGCGCTGCCGGGGCACAACGAGACCCCCGAGCGGTTGGCGGCCACCACGCATACGGATTGGCTCGAAGCCGCTCGAAAGGAATTCCACCAGCTTCGCGAGGATTGTGATTCGGTGTTCCTCGTCGGGATGTCGATGGGCGGGCTGCTCGCACTTGCAATCGCCGAGGAAGAACCGGTCGACGCGTTGGTGGTGATTGGAACACCGCTCGCGCTCCACCAACCGTTTTCTTGGTTGATCCCGCTCGTGAAGTACCTCGTGCCGATCTCTCCCAAATCGCGGGGGTCGGACATCCGAGATCCCGCTGCGCGCGCCCGCCACCCCGGTTACCGGGCGATGCCCCTCAATAGCATCCACGAACTCCAGCGCTTGCAGCGGCGGGTTCGCCCGCAGCTCGCCCGAATTACCGCGCCGATTCTGATCGCCCACGGCGTGCACGACCGAACCGCGAGGCCGCTCGACGCGGTCGAGATTCGAGACTCGGTGTCGTCGGAGGTTCGCGAATCCCTTCTGCTCGCAGCGTCGGGCCACATCGTTCCTGTCGATTTCGACGGGCCTGAGCTCGCCCAGGCGGTCGCGGAATTCCTCGTCCGCCAGGCGTGAATGCGGGTGCCGGGTGAATCGCACCTAGGAATGTGTTGTTATCACTACAGATAAATTGTGTGATCTATCGCGAAAGCGTTTCGCGAAGCGTGCTGAAAAAAGCCGAGGAGTCGTTATGCTTCGCCTCGTCGTCTTTTAGGACGATTGAGGAGGGATCATGGGGGCACTTCCGAACGCTGTAGTAAAGAGATTGCTGAGCGAGCACGGGGGCGGTTTGCGCGTCTCCGGCACCGCGCTCGAGCGCGCCGTGGCGGCAACCGAGGATTACATCTCGCGGTTGGCGGCTGAGGCGAGTTCGACAGCGACCGCCGCAAAGCGCAAGACCGTGATGGATAGCGACATCGATTCGGCCCGCGCGAAGCTTTCACAAGCCAATTAGTTAGGCGGATTGGTCGGAGCGCGACCAATCGCTTACGCCAAATACAAAAACCCCGGAGCGGCTTGGCCGCCCCGGGGTTTTGATTTGCGACTTCTAAGAAGGCGCGCGGCTACATCATGCCGCCCATGCCCCCCATTCCGCCCATTCCGCCCGGCGGCATACCACCACCGCCATCACCCTTGTCTTCGGGCTTGTCGGCCACCATTGCCTCGGTGGTCAGCAGCAGTGACGCCACGCTGGCCGCATTTTGGAGCGCGGTGCGCACGACCTTGGTCGGGTCAATGACGCCGGCCTTGATCAGGTCTTCGTACACCTCAGTCTGGGCGTTGAACCCCACACTTCCCTTGGCGTTCTTCACCTTGTCGACCACGATCGAGCCGTCGATGCCCGCGTTCTCCGCGATTTGTCGCAGCGGCTCTTCGACGGCCTTGCGGATGATGCTCACACCGGCGTTGAACTCGGTCGAGCCCTCAAGGGCGTCGAGCGACTTCTGGGCGCGAATCAGCGCCACACCGCCGCCCGCCACGATCCCTTCTTCGATCGCGGCACGCGTTGCGTGGAGTGCGTCTTCGACCCGAGCCTTCTTCTCTTTCATCTCGGTCTCGGTGGCTGCACCGACCTTGACCACGGCCACGCCGCCGACGAGCTTCGCGAGT